>Ga0181554_1001626_pt1 | contig 20991 bp, 14 predicted proteins | sample 011ome_16_FD_145602 | JGI IMG/M metagenome (GOLD analysis project Ga0181554, IMG submission 145602) | Coastal salt marsh microbial communities from the Groves Creek Marsh, Skidaway Island, Georgia - 011503CT metaG (spades assembly) | ecosystem: Environmental > Aquatic > Marine > Intertidal zone... | reverse complement strand
AACCTTAATCGATGCATGTCATTTCAACCAACCGTCGTGACATTTTCGGGCATAACTCGCAAAATCGGGGTCCGTTTTCGACAAAAAAGACGGCAATCGAACGCTCTCGACGAGACGCATGTCATGAAGAAAATTGCAATAAAAAATACGCAAAAATGAAAACGCCATATTAAGTAAGGTTAAGAACTGCAAGAACTGTTTTAGTAATTTTAACCTATAGCGGATGTCGCTAAATTGAGCCGAAGTTTGGGGCAGTGCGCAGGTGTGACTAATCATGACCAAAGACGAACACAGACCTAAACCAGGGAGCCACCATTTGATCGCTATCATAAGGAGTATCAAATTTGGACCGCATATATTCACAGAAATTCCACGAAAATGTCAGTACACGTATGTGACGCGACATGCAGTCTCATTGTCTGGGCTTTTTAGCCGCTCAATATGTTCTGTCTGTCTGTCTGTCTGTCTGTCTGTCTGTCTGTCTGTTGGAACATCGTCCACGCTCCGCAGTGCTCACCGCGCGCGCTTCTTGTGTTTGATAACCGGCATCGCCGCCGCCGACGGGTGGCAGACACGCGTTTTAGACGAGATCAGCGGCGAGGAGTGCTATTACTATGATTCAGGGTGGCTGGAAGCGTCGACGTGGCTTGCAAACGTGTTCGCTCCCCTCGGGTTGTAGTGCTCACGCAACTTTCAAACTGGTGACGAGGGTTGTCGTCGGAGTGCTCGTTGCGATCGCTGTCGTTCTCAAGTGGCGTGGTAGTGCATTGTCAGTCAGAGCTTCATCGTTGTCACGCGCACGAGTGGTGCACGTGTTAGGAAATCGTTGTATTCAGGGGCGCGTGCCTCGCGACGAAGAAGTTTCTGGAGATTCGATCATCTATGTGCAGTTGAAGCGAGCACACACCAAGTGCATACAACACAGGGACGGCACAGCTGTGACGATTGACAATAATCAAATTACATGTGGACAACGGGAAACCGAGTTCTGTGCGTCGAAAATTGTAAAGTACTTGAAACTCAATTATGACGTGGATTTGAAAACCTCGGTGCTAGTTTGTGTAGACTGTAGCGGTTCATTAAAGTTATTCTTGAGCCAACGATTTGAGACGTCAATCAGCGTGCCTGCGCGCGATTATTCTCAGGCTACTTGGTTGCATTCCTTGGGACTGAATGTCCTGAAAAATTGGCCAAAAGTAAAATTTGAAATCAACGTGATCACGACGTGTAGGGAGACTCTCTATCCGTTACTAGAAGAGCTTCGCGAAACATTTTTCATTGGTGATCAAGTAAACTTAGAAATCGCCGCAGAATCTACAGCAACGGAGGATTGCCTGGACTATATTGATGACTATGATTGGCCATATGGTTTCAAACGCGTTCGCCACCGACTCGTGTCGTCTGGGGGACCGCAGATCGCTATTCCTGAAGCCGTCAGACCTTTGCCAGTCGAAAACAGTTATTCCGTTTTGTTAGAAGATGACGTTATGATTTCGCGCCAATTTTATAGCTGGCTCAAATTTGTGGGTCTCCAGTTGGCGGACATCCAAAACACACGCAAGCACAGATACTTTTCCATCAGTTTGTACACGCCTCGAGTGCTCGAAACAGGTCACGCGCGACGCGAAAAAATAGATTACGAGCAGCATGGTGTCAAACGTGGTGGCATTTTTGGATTTGAAATCCCCTGTAGTTGGGGTGCGGCTTTCAACGGGGTGTACTGGAAAGAGGCTCTTTTGTATTTTCAGAAGAGACATGACGAGGAGCAAAAATCAAGGCGGATCATTATTCCTCGAAGCAGAGTGACTGGTTGGAAAGGTTCGTGGAAAAAGTGGCTCATAGAACTTGGATACACCCAACATTGGACTACAATCTATCCGATTTTCCCGAATGAGACTAGTTTCTCCACGAATAAATTGATGGTTGGCGAACACATAGGTCACGTCACTGAGGAGATGCGTCGCAACTACACTGTGCCGCTGTTCACAAGCTCAGTATGGTTTGAACAGTTGAGACGGACGAATCTATTTGTAGAAAAAATAACAGTGTTCGACGCATTTTTCACGCCTGTGGTGGAATGGCGTTCTAGTTCCGATTAATTCGTCGGTAGACAGTTGTTTTCTTGTAGCATAGTACATAGTAATAAATCACACTCGAGTGAACAAATATAGCGTATGCACGCGACTGTACGCGACTCGCAGTGGGTAAACGCTAGAAAAACAAGATATTTTCTTTTCAAGCAAAGAAAAGTGCGTCACGCATTTATCACGACATTCAAATTCTTTCTTTACAATGATGACTTTTGGAATGTGCTATTTCATGTTATTACACAATACTTCACAAAGGAGTATGATTAGCGTTTACTACAATGACTTGGATCGGATCGTAACGAGTTGATGTCGCAGGCGCTCAACTGCTTGAATTGAATCAGCGCTATCCTGGATGTGACTGAAGTCCAACTCTTTCAAATCGAACTCCGTGCCATGTACGAAAGAGTCCCCCATGAAGCGTTCTTCTGTATTCGCTGTGAATGCGAGATCATTGTATATCAAGAGCTGCGAATCTAACAACTCTGGAATCTGTCGCATGCACTCGTCTCTTGCATTAATGTGTCCAGGTCTATTGTAAATACCAGTCTTACCACCAAAATCAATTTTTGTATAGTCTCGAAGATAAATGGGGGATTTATTCGAAAGAGACGTCACTAAATAATTCATAGCTATATCTTCACAGTTTCCTTTCTCGCGAACATAGTCGCGTACGCTCGCGGGCATTTGGTTTGAATACGCATCCAGGTATGCCGAGTCGAGCACCATGAATTTTGTGAGGATGATCGAATAGCGATACTTGGGATTGGAATTGTAAAACGTCCCCTGAGACGTCACAGTGTGTGCTCGTGGGAATAAACCCACTATTTGTGTTTGATGTTTCATCCAGAGCGCGTGCGCGGCGTTCACAGTCCTTTCGTCGACGTAGATGTCGTCGTCGGCAATAATCACGCACCTTGACTCACGCAGAGGTGCGATGGGTAAAAATCGATCGTTCAAATCGTCTGTTGGAGTCATGATGACTTCTATTTTGTCACTCAATCTCGATACACTTTTAGTTTGAGAGAGGAAAAATTCTGGGTGCTGCTTGGTATTGCCCCACACGACGCGCACCTTGTTCACAACCTCCATGGCTGAATAATGCAAAGCAAGCGCAGTTAAAACGTGCTCTCTTGAGAATCCATTTAAAACCATAGTACACGAAGACGTCACACCACCAATACGTCGTTCTGAGGTGATCTTTGCGCTCACAAAACACAGCGCACAAAGGAGAAGAGTTCTCGTGAAAAATTTCCTCACCACCGCCTTGGACGAGCGCTTCCCTGTCACCGCGCGCCGCTTCCAACGTAAAGTGTCAATCATGTGACCCGATAAAAATGAATGCAGCGTGCACGTGAACGGGGTGCGGTGCGCACAAGGAAATACCACGCACCGAGGTGCGCTGTGGAACCCACGCCACGCCACGCCTCGCGCGCGTCGCTCGGAAAACACAGAAGCACTCCAAATGGACCGTCGACAGAGTGTTTGTTTTGCTACGTGCGTGCTAAACATGACATACGTTGGTAATACATATATAAGCGCACTATGGGGTATACACTACTCGTGTTTTCGAAAATAATGACTTAACAGTTTTCAGTTTTTTAAGGTGAGTCAGGGTCTAGAATTACAACATTTGCGACGGCGTAGCGGCGCGACGCGATGGTTAAAAACAATGAGATTGGGTAGAACAGCTCGAAATATGTTTTTCTTCGATTGCTCGCGTTCTCATCTCGTTTCAGGCGTTCTTTCCGGCGAAGGTAAACTGAGGACTCTCATCACGTGTGACTCACTTAATCGCACAACTTTCACTTTCATCGACCGTGGGAGCCGGAACGTGCGCTTTCCACCGCATTTTCGAAGATAGACGGTTTAATAATGAATACCGACCGTTTACACGTGAAGCACATCGACTCAACGAGTTTCGTGGAGTTTCGTGCGGGTCGAGCGCTGACGTAAGTCGCACTTGGAACGCTCTTTTGGCACAACGCTGGAATGTGCATGAACGGACAGAACGTCTTGCCACGCATGTGAGCAGCAAGTAGACGAGTGAATGTCGTCTACTATGCACTTAAATGCAATCGAGCGTGTTTCCATCCAACCTACGCCTCTACACCGCGCTGAAACGTCTCGTCACTGAATAACGCCGACGTGCTTCAGTTACCACTGTTGCCGCGCACCGTGAGTACGACTCCAAACGCCACGCTGTAGCGTTCTTCGTCAACGTTTCAAGCCAGAATGGCGAGAAATAACATCTTTAAACGTTCTAGCTCATTAAAGCGCATAGAGATACCGCACAGCGCCCGTTCACGAGGCAGAAGTGTGCGACGTCAAGCACCTTTCAGTCATGTGGAGAGCGTGATTTGTCGACTGCATCGCCGAGCGCCGGAACGATTCACGTGGCACCTAGAAGCGGCCTAAGTCGTAAAGAATGCTTTCTCGAGCGCACTTAAACCGTTGATACGTTCAGTGGCTCGTTCTGGCGCACCTGAGGGCGCGTCACACGCGGCCGATTCTACTACAAGAATTCACGTGGCATGCTCACTCTAGTAGTCGCACTCTGTGCGGCTCAGAGAGCGCGTTGCAGCTCCGCCCGAGGCGAAACCGCGCGAGATCGAAAGTTTGGTCGACCCCGCAACAGGCTGACGCGCGCGCGGCGCGGGGTGACGCGCGACGGCACGGTAAAACGCCGATGTTAATTTATTTCATTATTTTCGGGGTACGTATTTTACTTTCGAAAACCCGACCGGTAGTAGTATAAACTAAACGCATCACAATGACATGTAGTAATATCAACAAATTGGCGCCAACACGTTGGTATAATTCAGAGACGCTCGCTTCTCCGAAATCGGAACCCAAAATCGGAACGCGCGCACTGATGTGTGACCGTAAAACGTAGCACCCACGTGGACTGCAGTTGCAGTGTCGAATAATACTGTGAAACGTATCGGCGCGGGCGCGTGCGTGAGAGATGAGTTCAACGCGATGGTGGCTGAAATTATTAGTTGGTGGCGCGATCTTGATGTACGCTGCTACTACTGTGAGACACATGCGAAACACTAATGCAGAGGTGCTCGAGAGCTTCAAGCGGGACGAAGGCGTCGTTCTTCAGTCGCGCCGCGCATCAAAGGATCTGCCAGGATATGCCACTACGTCTCGGTGGGAGGACAACGACTGTGTGCAATTATTGCATGAACTTGGTGAAGGACGAGAAATGTCAAAGGAAGAATTGACAAAGCAGCACGTATTTGTTTTCTCCCACCGACGTTCTGGTACGCACATGACGATAAATCTTATACGCTCTGCGTTTGATGATGTGTTCGTGTGGAAGACCAATCACGTGTCGTGTGCAAATTGTTCAAAAATCGCCGCCATTCGATCTTGTGGAGGACACATTGTGCACGCATACAGAAACCCGTATGACGTAGCCATATCGCTTTACAAATTTCGCAAGCTCAACAAACTGTCGCTTGAAGAATTCTTGAGGACGACGCGAGCTGTTGAAGTATGGAAAAATTTCACTCAGAATTGTTTCAGCGTTCCTGGGATGCTTTCGGTACAGTTTGAGATGACTAGACAAAATCCAGCGTTGACGGTTGGCATTGTCAAAGATCACCTTAAGGTCAAAGGAAGCTGGACAAGAACAAGCATTCCTCACACTGACGCGGTGAGTTATCACGGAGGCAAAATAGGCGGCTGGGAAAAGTTTTCAGGTTCGTTTTTGAAAGAATTCTTGAACAATTCTACCGGTAATTGGGTCAAAGGTAGTTGTGACTGTGATTTGTCGGGGTTTTCAGATGATTCGCATCCTTGTTCGAGGAGATTTTCACCTTATTTGTCTGACACTGACTAATTCTGTGTGCACTGGAGTGTCTATCGTCTGTTGTTGTGTGGTTAATAATGATTAATATTTTCATAGCATGATGAATTGCATCCTTCTGTAGGAGTAGAGTAGGTACTATGTGATTTGATTATATGCATGTGCATAGCACGCATGCGTGAACGTGAAAGGTTGGGCTAGTTGTAAAATTTTAAAAAATTTGCTTATTGAAAACAACGGTTTTACTTGTTTGTGCAATTCGTTTTATTGTCTAAGGGCTCTATTTCTCTTAATCCTACAAATTCAGCGCTCGAACAAGTAGTTCTACGGCGTCTTCGTGTATGCTGACTGCTAGTTTCTGCGCAAATAAACACTCCTTTAGTTTTGAATACCGACGCACTACTGCTTCGTAGAATTTGAGTTCTGTGCTTCGGCGATTATACTCTAAAATTTTGCGCACAGCCTCGCTGCTCACTCTATTTGTACTATTTGCCGTTGTCTTCTTCGTTTCAGGATACTTCCAGTCATTAAAGGTGAGAAATGGAACTAGTTTCGTCACAGTCAACAAAAAGTCTTCCGTTTCTTCAGTGAGACCGACAACAAGATAGCGTTGCATATGTTTAAGCGCGAGTTGCAGCGCTTCTTCGGAATCTGGATTTTCCATGCATACGTCGTCGTACCCGCAAAAGTATGACACTTGGTCGTGGCCAAGATCGAGAATTACTTTATAGCATTCTGGCTGCGCGGAGATGACGCACTCATCAAACGTAGTCTCATTCGTACACATGCAGCGATCGTATGCTCCGGTGCGCTTCCTAGGCCAAAAGTATGCATACGTCGATCGCTTGCGAGCCACGGGGTGCCGAACAGAGGCTATATACTGCGAATTCATTGGAAGCTTTGTATGTTGAATATAGTGACTGTGCCCAGACCATATAAAGTTTACGCCGGCTTCGTGCATATTGTGCGCGGTGCTTATGTGATGCTTCGACTGCCCATCGATCGTTCGCTGGCCGCAGTGCGAGCAAATATCGCGTCTTATGTGCGTGAAATTATCAATTTTCGCCCGTTCCCTGAAATATTCCCAGCACGTGGTGGAGCCAGTCTTGGGGACTCGAGTGAAAAACACCCCCATCGGCGCGGTGAGATCCCACTTCGATGCGTCGCACGCCACATCTCCGTCGTCGCCGCTCGAAATAAACGATCGCGCTCTGCCGCTAAAACCTTTGTTCCACAGCACCACTACGAACACGAGCACGAGCCGGGACGCCTTGCACACTTTCCGACGCGCTTTCATTTTTTTCGCCTCGTCTCGGGCACCAACACTTGACAAGTTTGCATCCATGCGCGTTGTCTGTCCGGGCGGCGTGGCGCGCAATCGCGTGCACGACGCGGCGCCTGGTTTGTGCTCCAGCGCGTCTTCCAGTGGAGAATCTGCACCATACCGAGATGTACTGTCGTACGCGCTTCAGCGCGTACACAAAGCTGCAAAGATGAATCAAAACGAAAATAACCGCACTGTCGCATCTGCATGTTATGCATACTTTACTGGTCAAAAACGTTGAACGAAACGTGAGAGTTACGTCGAGGTGAAGGCTCGCTATTCCTATTTCCAACTAACAGGTGCGGAATTAGAATAGCGGGCTCCGCGACCCCCTAAAAATCGTTGAGTCATTAACTCGTCGTCGCTATTCCAATCGCTATTCCAATCGCAAAGATTGGAATAACTTTGGCGATTTTATTCCAATCTTTGGGCAATTGGAATAAGAAATTAGCTTATTTTCGACCTCTTAGTCGCGATTTTTCGGGAATAGGAATAACTTTGGGCATTTCACTATTCTAATTTCGACCTGTTCGTCAGCCTTACCCAGTGGGAAGTTTTTGAACGTCTTGATGAACAAGACGTTCGAAGCAACGCACTTCGTTTGGCGCCCGTCGGCGACGTCGGCGCATACGACAGAACGGTGCGCGGAAGGCAAGCAAAAATAGTGCACGAATGCAAAACGAGAGACTGAGATTGCCGAAGTTTGCGCGGGGTGTATCGGTTCGCACTCATGTCGTCGTCGTCGTCGTCGTCGTCGTTTGCCAAGCGGTGTAGGCATCAGCTCAAAACGAAAGTGAAAACACCAATCCATCGGTGTTGCGGGATGAAATCGTGGCATTTCGCGGCTGTGGTGTTATTTGCGCTTAACGTTATTGTTTCGGGTAATGTTAAGAAAGATTCTCGCAAGGAAGTGGTCATCACTGCGATTTTACCCACGACAGTGAGACAGCTTGATTTCGCGCGCGCCGGTCTTTTGACGTGTGGAGATGTCTTGACGCCAGAAAATGGCATCAGAGACTTAATTTATGTCGTGCCTAAACAAGATATACGGACATTTGAGGATCATCTTCCCCGAACTAGAGTGAACTCGAGAATTGTGGCAGAGGATGACTTTGTGCCCGAGTTATCTGGTAGACCTTGGCCTGGGGCACATAAACAACAGATCATCAAGCTGTTGAGCTATAGGCAGACTTCTAGTACGCATATACTTTTCTTAGATTCTGACACGATGTGCAGTCCGAAATGGGCCCAGCAAAGACTTAGTAAGCAGAATTTCGTCAGATCTTTTGTCACGCATTCCTGGTTTAGTAAACCTCGCGTGCGTGTGTGCTTGCAGTCGACAGAGATATGGTTTGGTAGGCGACAGTACGAGCGCACTGCACTGCATTGGCACATTCCTTTAGAATACAAATTTGTCATGGGCTGGACGCCGCAGTTATTAAGCGCAGAAGGTCTCAAACATGCGGTTGAGCACCTCATGAATGTTCGGAATGTCGATTTGCAAGGCTTATTTTTCAAAGAGCCGAGCTATGACTGGACCGAGTATGCTACGTATTTTCTGTCACTCAAGCACGCTGGATTATGGAGACAATACCATTACGATGTGCAGCATGATCTAGATATCGATGGTGGGCGCTTCGGCGTTGAAACGCAGATTCCTGGGTGTCTCCACGTACGCATCAACTCAGTTGATTCATTCAGGCGCGTTGTGGATGAAGATGCCCTCGTACCTATGATCATGCTTGACGATCATAAAATAAACAGCTCTGATGTGGTGACATTAGCACAAAATTTCGTACGTGATCATTGAGATCGAAGTCGCACACTGTCGAGACTCTGAACTACTCAGTGGCGACGACAGCTCACCACCTATATTTTAGCGCATGTACTTCACCCACACCAGAATTGACCTTGTTCAAATTTATCTCTAATTTACTTTCACAATAGAATTGAATAAAGTCGTATAATTACTAGATTACTCGAATTTAAATTTTCAGCATGAAGCATATTTCTAATGAACGTGGTACTTTTTTGTGTTTTTAATTTCCCGTGACGCGTGGACAGCGCGCTCAAGTCAAATCAAATTAAATCAAATCAAATATACAGTATAGTTATAGTTGTTACATTGTACTCTTTGCGACTTGTTTATACATTGAGTGTAGTGCTGTCTCGGTTCGTTTCTCCGTCGTCTCTAGAAATTCGTCAAAGATCGCGGCGCAACTCTCACGACGAGTTGTTTGTTGTTCTAAATTTTCACTGATTACGCGGTGAATTTGAGGTAGTTCGGTATTTTGTGCCAAACAACCTCCCCAATCGATAATGTTGCTGAAAGGTAACTCTGTATCCACGTCATCTTGCTCTAAGAAAGGAACAGGGATCGCTCCAGCGAGGAGAGTTTCCATGAGCCTATACGACGCCGGAGATCTACCAGAAGGCACAAACGCGTAAGTGCTGTTCAGTATATCGCAGTAGTTATAATTCTTAGCTTCTCGCTCTTCTTCTTCCAAATGCGGACGAGTGATGAGGCTGTCTAACGGGATCTGCCTGTCATTTGATATGTGCCTATAAGTCGTGAGCACGACCACTCCATTGTCTCGGTCTTCAAGAAGCTTGAGCAAGTAACGATGTGTTCCACGGTTTTTAAAATACGTCGTACCCTTGAAGGTCGCGTGAAACTTTTTAGGACTTGTAAAGTCATCTGGATCACACGCTGTATTTTTTGGTTCGTGAATCAAACAAACATCCTTTTCTGTCTGAAAGTACGGTTTTCTACAGTTCGCCACGGCGTATCGCACTCTTGATAAATCTTTGCCTGCGGTATTCTTCTTGTACCTCAACCACAATTGCGTAGGTCGGCGGTCCACTATGATCAATCTTCCTACATCTAAATATGGTATGAGCGAGTTCTCGAGCGCACACGTGTGACTTATCAACGCGAACGCGGACGCTGCGTGAGAATTGCTCGACCGCCATTTGTGACTGAGCAACGTGGACCAAGAAAACCCAACCTCCTCTTCCGGCGTACACGATTTAGGTATGTAAAACGTAAAGTTGTGCATCGTCGCGACTTCCCAAGGCTCTAGTTTCGCGCCTGCTTTAATATCGCGGTGCTGCCTCGTCGAGCCGTGTGCGCGTGATGTCGTTCGCGATGTCGACTCTCCTTTACCATACGCCGCAGCCACGCACAAGCAAACGAAAAAAACGACACCGAGAACGCAAATTTTGCTCCCGTGTTTAAATCGTTGGCGGAAACGCATATCAGCACAAAATCACTCTCGCGCGCGTCGGCGGTGGGAAGTGATGTTCCACACCTACGCACGTTTACGTATAAACTCGAAAGTTTCGAGTCGAAACTGGTGAACGAATGACGAGGAACGAGAGTAAATAAAACGGTCGGTCGGTCGGACACGTGCGTTCATCGGGGGAATCGAAATTTTCGACTCGAAAACCCCGCTGACGAGGCGCGCGATCGTTGATTCTTGGAAACCGGAGAGTTCGACGCCGAATCGCGCGCGCGTCGAGAAGATGCACACGACGTGAAGGCGTGCGTAGATTGCCGTTGATTAAACGTCATTCGATGCTTCGCGGCGCCTTCTGACCGGGCAACTTGCGTCGAATAAAAGTCGTTGGAATGATCGACGTGCACCGAGTCAGGCTTCCGTGACATGCTTGCGTCGAGCTCTCGTCGTTGCAAATGCGCATCTAAGCGTGGTCGTCAAATTTTTATCATACTGATTTTTTGTGGCTCAAGTCTCGCGATTGCGACTGCGTTGTTATTTTTGTTTGCGCTAGACTCGTTTGACTCAAACGCTGCAGCTAAAGGTTTAATGCAAGACACAAGGCCAACAACAAACTCGCCCGCAATCGAATGCGGAAATTTCCTAGGACGAAGCTCCTCGTCTTGGTTGAATCAACCAGTGCACGACGATTATATTAATATCAAATGTGATGTTCACCTTGGTTCTAGACCAAAGCGACACACACCTTGGATGGGAACAACGTGTGAACCTTGGTTGACACGCTGCGCAATAAAAGCCATCGAACGAGTGCTGCGACCGACAATGCACGGCCTTGAATGGTCATGTGGTAGTGGTACGTTATGGTACCTCCAGCACCTAGCATCGCTCCATTCGATTGAGCACGATGAGTACTACATGTCTCTGTGTGAAAATAAAGTACTATCACTCGGCGAAAACTTATCAAACAAGTGGACGCCTTTTCATGGATCGAGAAATGCGCTGGTTGATTCTACTGGTTCAATAGTGCCAAGCGAGTACATTTCTCAAGCTGCAAAATTCGAACGTAAAACGTTTGATTTCATCGTGATTGATGGCAGAAACAGGACGGCGTGCGTAAAGTTTGTCATAAAACACGGATTACTTCGCGAGCAAGATGGTATCTTAGTATTGGACAATTCTGAGCGCGCTAGATATGCCAAGGGCATGAATGAGGTGCCAAAACACTGGCATCGCTACGATTTCGCGACGCCAGTGGACACTACGACGATATGGATCAGTCAACTGCAGCGCGACACGGAACAACGGACCAGTCCCTTCATTAACGCGCTCAACTAGACTGGGAGCTGAAACACCACACCAGACCTGAGACCACACAGACCTGAGACACTTGCGGCTGGTCATCCAGATGGACGACCAGCCTGCAGCAGGCAGCTGCCAGTGTCTCACTGGAGACCCTTGAAATGTTTATATCCGCTAGCATATAGTCAAATACACATACATTGTATCGTTTAAATCTATTAACCATGTTTTTTAAACGCGTCGGCGTGAGCTTGTTTTGGAGGTACGCGAGCGGGGATGCCTTTTGCTTATTAGGTGTGGTGAAGTGAACCGTAGTAAACCGCGCCCACGACAGCACGATTCATACTCTTCCGTCGTCGCCACAACGGTATATAATATATATATAGCATCACTGGCGAGCTTCAGGCCGACGTCGTCCAGTATCTTGGCGAATGTCGCCGGCGAGGCCGTGGGGCGTTTTCGTTTTGGTGTGCTTGATCGGCTTTCTGTGCGTCTTTCGCGAACAGCTTGCGTTGACAGTGCAACCTATAAATATCGCATGCGAACATAGAGCAGTTGCAAGCGTCGATTTTTCGAGCCGCTGTAACTTGAGACCAAAGGTTATTGTGTACAACAGGATACCGAAAGCAGGCAGTTCCACGACTTTAGCGCTCATACGGAAACTTGCAGAATTAAACAATTTTACCCTCGTTGGCTTGAATCCGCCGTTTAACAGTTACTCAAAAGCATCTCGAGCTATTATGGACGCCATAACTCGACCAGAGAGAACTTTGATAGCTGGGCATTTTCATTTTCCAGAGATCTTCTTTGGCAAGGATGTTGAATACATTAATCTTTTACGCGAGCCTGTGTCACGAATTGTCAGTGATTATTACTACTTGAGATACGGTAATCGAGGGAGAAATGATAAAATAGAAGTGTTGCAAACGCGTGGTAATTTTACATTGGATGAATGTGTCCGGCTAGATGACATGAACAGAAAAAGGTGCTTAAATGAAGACTTCGTTAACATTCTTCAAAGTAGATATCTTTGTGGAAGAGACGGAGGTGAATGCGAAGGACTCGCTCTTCCAGAAGTGAGCGCACGTGCGATGAATAATATGAATAGCGTATACACTGTTGGTCTTTTGGAAAATTATCGGGAATTCTTACAATTACTAGAGCTTGCATTCCCGGAATTCTTTCGTGGAGCTAGCTCGGCTTATCACGGCGAACAAAAGAATATTGCCCGCACAAAGCCTGACTATATCGCTCCAGGGCAAGAGACAATCCATATACTTTCTAAGTTAATCAAATGGGACGTCAAGTTGCATAAACAAGTGGAATCTCAGCAACAACAACATCTACAAGCATGCAGTTCTGTGACAAAACACTCTTCAATGCCAGAAACCTTCGCAGAGTAAAATCAAGTCTTTTACTGCACTTACATTTTGTCGTCAGAAAGTCTTAGCATGAAATAATTTTGCAGCTACCGGTAATGAAAATTCAAAATATAACTTTAATGCACTACAATTACTTTGTTGGTTTCGCTTGCCATTTGTTCTTTGTTTCAAGTTGTCTCGTGAGACGAAACAACGTGAATTCATGGATGGTCAAGAAAGTCAGTGTAAACATCGATTGCGTGCTCGTCATTAAATACTAAACGCTAAACTATTTCAAATTTCTAAGGTAATTCGTCACATGTAACTCGTCACATGTAACTCGTCGCATGTAACTCGTCACATGCGCGTTCGCCACAGAGCAAGGTTCACTTGCATCACCAAACTCTGACCGTTGTTTACAGGAAAGATTTGAGCTCCTCTTCCCAGTACGCGCGAGTTAATGGCATCGCCGATGGTGGATCTGCGCTAATTATATCATCCATCTTTGAGAACAGATCATCTCGTGTCATTCGCTCCCAACTCTTGATATAAATCACTGGTAAACCAGGGAGTATTTTGTGCAACAAGTGATACTCGTCAACGAGGGGAAATGCACCCATGAGTAATGCTTCATGGTGCCTCCAGCAGTCATGATGAGTTCCCGCAGGTGACATCACAAATGCCGATGCTGCGTAACGCTCCAGTGTGAGCGATGAATTCACTTGCATATACACATTTTGCACCGAAACATTTAAGGCTCGCTGTAGAAGCGCTAAAGACGAGGCTCGTTTTTCTCCAGAATTTTTGCCAGCGACGTTAAAATTCGCTTCAATGGCCCTAATCGAGCACTGCAGCTTTCGCTCGCAGCTGTTTGTGAATGTCATTCGCGTACGCTCTACTAATGCTAGAATTTCACCTGTGGTCAAACCAATCTTTAACGTCCCGGTGCCAAGACCAATTGGCAGGAACCTCAATTTTGGATGTCTAAAATTTGACCGGTGCTGCGACACAAAGTAGGCATTTATTCTATCGTCTTCTAAAATTTTCCGGAAACACTTTGAAGCCGCGGTGTTTAAATCTGCAGGCGAACCATGATGGTCGTGACCGTGCGTCACTAAAACAAACGACACGTTACGCTGCGGGAGACCCGTCAAATATTGTTCAAAACAGCATATGTCTCCTTGGCTAATTTTAAACAAGCGACTCGAAAGTGGTTGATTGTAGTACGTCGTTTTTGAGTTGTCGCACCGAAAAGATAGGTGAGAGAACATTCCAGTGGTCACTGGCGTTCCTTTCGTAAGCGCGTCTATGACTTTGCCGAGAAATTTCGCCTTCCAACACGTGAGCTTCCAACACGACTCACGCCATCGACCTCCCAACTGGTCTAAAATGAGCGGAGGCTGAGTGTTACCAGCGAAGCGTCGATAACTTTCCAAAATAAAGGATGGTGCGTTGCGTTGCGCCATGTACACGTGTACGACGTAAATAAAACTGAAGATGAGTAGAAGCAACAGCGCGCCGCGCGAGCGCTTCGCCAGGACGCTGCTTCGACCTTTACCGCCGCCTCCGCGCGCCATATGCTTCAAATCAAACCAACTTATGACCATTGTCCCGTTTCAGTGAGTGAATGTCAAGCACAATCAGTCTCACGCACCCTGTCGTTCCAGTGACCCGCTGTCGTTTTCCTGGTCGTCGTCGTCGTCGTCGTCGTCGTCGTCGCTGTGTTGATGGAATCGAGACGAGCTCCGAAGCGATGAGGAATGGAAAATATAGAACTCGGTCACGACCCAAACGACTCGATGAGTATTGCACGGCGAATCTTATTCAGATCAGAATTTTCTCTCTCCAGTGTCTGGCGGCGCGACACACACCGTCCTCTCCATCACGCAAAATGAAAAGCGTCATTCAGTCATTTGAGGCCCGCCATCGAGTCTTATGTACACATACGGCACCCGTATATTAATGGAAAAATCTATAACCAACGTTGACGTTGGTACTATGCTGATATGTCCATCTCGCAGTTTAGAAGTCAAGTCTCGCAGTCACAGTTCGGGTTTTGGCGCCATAGCACGCGCCGCTCAGCGCTGGGCGACGAGGCGGCGAAGCACATGAAACGAGGGCTATGGCGCTCGCTCGCGCCTCTTGTGTTACCCGTGTTCGTGCTCGCGGCGTGCGCGCGACGACGCTCGATGATCTTGCTGGATTTCGGGCGCGCGGCACAGGTTCACCTGAACCTCACGTCACCAGTCGATTCGTCGCGCGAACATTGCATACATCGCATCGGAGACGTGATATTTGACGAGCTGGATCGAACGTGGCGTTATCCGTCGAATTGCGCCGCGCATTTGCACAAGTTTGACGCGACCCTGGCACGTGAGGCGCTTGTGGGTAAGTCACTTTTCTTTCTAGGTAATAGCGTCAACAGGAGACTGCTCTATGCGGTCGCACACATTTTAGGTGGTAGTAACGCGACGTATAACCGTTCACCAGTCGCGGCAGAGATCGTTCAAGATGTTGGTTCGCACACTATTTTCGAAATTGGCGTCAATGCGTCTGGGCACTGCTCGCGTCAGTATAGGTGCTCGACTGCTGCTTTTGGGATAAATGCTCAAGCGCGAAGCATTTCAGAAAGCTCACTGCAAATGTTTAATTGCGAAAATAAAAATGAGTGGATTGAAAAGAGAAAACTGTTTGATTCAGCGATCGCGTTGGGGTTCCTCTTCACGTCGACTCCGGTTGTACCAGTCGCCGTTCGATTTTTAGAAATATGGGCTAATCTTGACGATGCAAGTTTTGCGGCATCACCTGTGGATAATTACGATATTCTCGTTGTTCAAATACTTATTTTGGACACAAAAGAAGAAAATTATTTTGAAAAACTATACCAAGCGTTGAAAAAGTTGATGCGCCGACGCAAAGCGCTCGGTCGCCCGGTTCGAGTCATTCTTTGGGGATCTCCGCATAACCTCGCTTCAGAGTTACACACCACAACAATCATAGAACTAATTCAACAGAAACTACGACCGCGAATGCGCGATATTGGAGTGACAATGCTCGATGTCACGTTTGCCACCGCTCACGCCAGCGCGCTCACCTTGGGGCAGCATCAAAAGGGAAGCCTACATCACTTTATGGATTTCACCAGATTGATGATCGCGGATATGTTAATAAACACCATCAACACGCTGTAGCACACACACCTACACAGGCTTTATTGTATTGTTTATGTACAACACGCAGACACGCACATTCACGAACATCTGATATCTCGACGCCGTGTGTTCACGCGTGATTGACAGAGCGATATGAAAATCATGTCACAACCAAGAAATAACATCACTATATATAGATACTAATCCAAAAGCGAAAGAAATCAACATCTTTCATTCGTCTCAAGCCACAGTTGATACGCTCTCATCATGCGATATGCCAGAAAAACCGCCGCTGGCTGAGCGGAACTTGTTATTTGCAAGCGTGCCCCAAATCTGCAAATGAACAAAATCCATAACCGTGCATACTTGTATCAGTTTGCGATGCGCCGTATGAGTATACAGTACAGTACACACACCCTCGGTTGGGTTGGTCCAGACGCACGCGGTCGTCGTCCGTCGCTCGCGTGGACGCCGCCCGCCAACACACGTCGTCGCGTCGTTCGTCGAGTCTCTTCGTCGTTCGTTCGCGCGCGTTTACATGGGGGTGCGCAAGCGATATGCGTGCGCGCGACGCGCGTGTGCGTGCGCGTTCGCGTGTGCGTTGGCGTTCGCAGCGTTCGCGGGACAACGCGGTGGGAGCGTCGTCGGCATCGGCGTCGGCGTCGGCGTCGGTGACGGTGACGGCAGCCGCGGCCGTGCTCGCGGTGGTGTCGGTAGTGGGGTCACGGATGACGCCGCGCGCGGCGGTGTGACGCCGCAAATGCGCGCCGAGGCGGCGCTTCGAGCTGATGATGAAGATCCTGATAATGATGTTGACGACGATATCGATATCGATATCGATACTGACGCTGTGGACGAATCGCATGAAATAAATTACTCGTGCGCGGCGTCGTTTAAAGCCAGGTATGCGCGACGCGACGAGGCGAGCTTCGCCGTGGCGTTGAATGTCTCGCACCTGGACGCGCGGTACTGGGACACAGGCGGCTGGCTCGGGCAAGAGCAGGAAGATCGCTGGGTGTACGAGCACTTTTTCCACGACGCTTCGGCTGGGAGAGCTGTCGGTGATGATTTGATATTTCCATCGCGGACTTTTGTCGAGCTCGGGGGGTTGGATGGATTTCGGTTTTCGAATACGTATATTTTTGAAAAGGCATTCAAGTGGACGGGTTTAATCATCGAGGGCGCGACAGAGAATTACGTCGCTCTAGAGCGTAATAGAGGACAAGGTGACGATGACGTAGTGACACTTCATGCGGCCATATGCGAACCTAATAAGATTATAAAATTGCACGGGTCGGGGCCTTCGGCGAGTCAATATGCGATGTCGCGTAAATCATCGTGGGCACCGTGCCTAGCTATGCAGGACGTGTTGGAAAGAGTTGGCATGGAAGCGATTGACTTTTTAAGTCTTGATGTCGAAGGCGCAGAACTCGATGTTTTGAAAACGATGAATTTTCAACAAACACCTACGTTTGTGATATTAGTCGAGATGCGCAAAGTCGACGAAGACACAAATCCGAGTATTAGAAAACATTTGCATCGTGAAGGATTTTGTTTATTCGCCCAAGACGTCGGACACTCGAATGAAGTTTGGGTCGATCCAAAATTTCAGCGCGATGCTAGCAGTAGTCTCAAGGAGAAGGAAGCGGCGGCGAAGGAGGAGGAGGAGAGAAAATCCCTCGCGAGACAATGCGAGCCTTTTCTTGGCATGTCAGCGTCTTTATGGATCAGACATCCGGTGACTGTGACGTATTCAAAGCTTCATTGTAGTAATGTTAGCATGATGGCTGATGAAAGGCCAAAGTATCAGTCTCAAGGTCAAGCGTTGGAAACCAACGACGCGATGGGCGCGCCGACATCGCCGTGCGCGCCTCAGATTACTCGCTGCGCGCGAGAAGCTTTGGAGAGAGTGATGAAACCCAACATGCATGGATTAGAGTGGTCATGTAGCCGTGGTACGCTTTGGTATCTACAGCGACTCGCATCTCTGAATACGATTGAGTATTCAAAAGATTGGCTCCAACATTGCGACAAGCACGTGTCCTCCATGGGGGACGATGTGTCGAGCAAGTGGTTCAGCCACTTTGTACCTCCAGTGCCTGACGTGGAGCAAAATAACACCATCAGCGCGTCGTCGCATGGTGTCAAAAAGCGCAAATTTGACGAATTCAAAGACTATGTGAAATTCGCAGCGTCTATGCGACGACGGATGTTTGACTTTATCGCCATCGGCGGCGAATCACGCGCCGCATGCTTGAAACTCGTACTCGACAAGCGCTTGATTCGCGAACAAGACGGCATAGTGGTGTTCGACAACACTGGTGAGCCCCGCGAATATTTCGACGCCATCGCCGCCGTTCCAAAACACTGGCACCGGTACGAGTTCAAAACAGACGTCGAGCGCCGCGCCGAAGCGCCGACGACCATCCTCTGGATCACGCAAAACATGGTTCCCACACCAATCTCGAGATAAAACACCAACACACCATCGCGCGTTCTTCTTGAGCGCCGTCCACGTCGCGCGCGCGATGCGTGCCGTGAAGCGCGTCGCGTACGCATCGAGGCCTGTGCGTGTGTCCAAAATTCCGACGGCCGTTTTGTAAAGTGTGATTATTTTATGTCCGTTTTATACGCGCGTGATAACTTTTATGTTGATAAATAAGAATTTTTCTTTTCCTTGCGATTGCGATCTCGCCAGCGGTTGTGGCGCGTTCGCCCGCGCGCGATCGCGAAAGTCGCCCGTGCGACGACGATGGCGCGCAACGCGCGCGTGTACGTAATATCATACATCGGTTTCTAGCGGCTCGTCGCGCGCGTCGATGGCGCACGCGGTCGGCGAAGAACGATGGTGTCGATGGCGATATGATGTGTTGGGTGGAGGGACCGCGCGATGACGACGGGCGACTCGGCACGGTGACGATCATGTCCAAACATGTTTGGACGTGCGAACGCGCGTTATGCAACGTTTTATTTGATTATCTGTCGCTCTGGAGCCCGAATTTTAAATTTCGATTTCATGTGCGCGTCAAAGCACTTACAGTTACAAATCACAACGTACGCCGACGCGCGCGGTGTGTTTTACAACGCTCTACGAGTACTATGGCTACATGCTGCGGGTCATGACGCGTGGAAGTAGAATTCGATTCGTTGGCTCGCGTCGTGGCGTCTTACGTCACATTTTCGTGTCCTCAAAGTCGTATGTGTCGTCCGTTCACTGACGAATCGTGATGCGGTCGGCGAGCGCTCTTTAAAGTGGAACGCACCTGTAAGCACCGCCGAAGTTTCATATGAATAGAAAATACATGGCGGCATGTAAAGTAAGTATGCGCTTCATTTAATTTGGAAATACGATGACACACCACACACGCACACGCACACGCACACATATATATATATATATGGCCCTTTCGAAACAATCCCGCTTCGCTTTCGTAGCTTACACATGGATCGAAAATGGTCAGTTGACAGCCTCTTCCTCTTCGACGTATTGGGGGATATCGATGCCCTTGGATGCGATGAATCTTTTAAATTTTTCCGCTCGAGATGCTCTGATACGCATGAATAATGGAAATAGAATACTCAGTGTTGTGTAGACAAACATCGTTCCGGCGTACGCCAAGGAAATACGCTGCGTGGCTTCGATGGGCTTCTCGCGCGTGCACTGGAACGGTGAATTAGTCTTTGTAAATTCGCACAAACCCTCGATTCCACCATAAAACGTACCAATCTGTTTGAAAGCCGTTATGGCTTGGGATTCAGATGCCCCGGAACACAAACAAACCAACTGCAGATGAAGATGTGCACACGTATATGGAGGGAGCAATATCAGCCACTCCGTAATACCCCGCATTATTTACATTATTTTGCAAAGGATCTTTTGCGATGCCTACGTTATTAAAGAAAGGATAAAAGTAATAATCCGAGCCTGAACTCACCACCGTCTCTGAATTCGGCTCTGCGATGTTCGCCAAGCATTTCAGAGTACGAATACGATACGCCGTAGTGCGGATCACCTTGCAAAGGCTCGCAGTCAAAACCCGCGAGCGACCACGACGTCCCAACGACCGATTCAGTGACGGTAGCGACTAGAATGCCAAAAGTGCGGGCGGCGAAAGCAGCGCCGCTCAGCGCGTAGACAACTACGGAGCACGTCGCGGTTGCCACGCGAGAACACACCAAAGTACACCACGCGTCCGCGTCCGCACTTCAAAGACGCATCCATGTCACGAAAACTTTGCGGTGCAACTATCGCGGCGTTCACCCAGTGTCCACCACTCCCGTCGCCCTCGCGACATCCTTCGCGTCCAATTCGCCGACAACGCAACCTGCTGCGATCGTCGGTCGACGCTGTCGCTCTACTACGTCATCTATATACCTCGCACGCGTGCGCACGAATGACGTCGCTTCTAATCCATCGACGCGCACACGAAGAATAGCAACACGCGCGACGTTTGAAGTGGTGCGCGCGCGATATGTACCAACCGTCGCTACGTGGACACAGCTGACGTCGCGCGCGCCAACCGAACGAAACCACGCGACGACGACGACGACGACGACGGTGACGACGACGACGGTGACGACGACGACGACGACGTCCCAAAGCCACGACGATCGTCCTATACATGGGACGTCCTATATAGAGAGAGAGAGACATCACCGCACACCGTTACGCGCGCGCGACATCGATCGCAGTGCGAAACGCGCGCACTGCG
>Ga0181554_1001624_pt1 | contig 21000 bp, 7 predicted proteins | sample 011ome_16_FD_145602 | JGI IMG/M metagenome (GOLD analysis project Ga0181554, IMG submission 145602) | Coastal salt marsh microbial communities from the Groves Creek Marsh, Skidaway Island, Georgia - 011503CT metaG (spades assembly) | ecosystem: Environmental > Aquatic > Marine > Intertidal zone >... | reverse complement strand
CATGCGCGCCGCCCGAACCGCGGCAAAGGGGGACACCTTTGGGACACCCTTCCGACGAGTTACAACTCAAGAAACGCTTTTGTTTGTCAAAAAGTGTCCCCTTTTTGCTGAGTTTATCGTGGTGAACGCCGTTGCGACGCGCCGCGAGCCAGCCACTCGATCCGGACGAATTGACGGAAAAAGCAGTTGTTGCCTCGCTCGCCCATCCGCAAAGGCGCGCCCGACGTGCCCGCCGAGATGTCTGCGGCGGGGCGGGCGGACGAGACCGCCTCCGCGTCCCCCTCGGCGGAGACCGTGGAGACGTTTCGGGCGTTTCGACGCGCGCTGGTGCTCAAGTTCAAGACCCCGGACCGACTCCAATCCGAGGCGTTCGATTTCATCTACGATTCCGTCGACGCGGGGGTGGAGCGGCGAGCGGTGCTCGCGGCGACGCGTAACGTGGACTTGCGCCCCGCGCTCGGCGGCGGCGCAGTCTCCACGGATGACCCGGCGCTGATCCGCGCGTACCTCGACGCGAGGCGTGGGATGTGTCCTCCCCCGGCGACGACGAGGGAGAACGACCGGACCCCGCCAGGGACTGTCGCCGCGCGAGTCACGATGAAGTTGGTCAACGACGCGGCGGCGTTCGTCAGAGCCGCGGGGGCGAATCACCGCGTCTGCGAATCCATCGACGCGTCGGACGTCTTGGTGGCGATGCGCCGGTTCGACCCCCCCGTGGCCGGTGTCCGGGAACTCTCCGTCGCGGAGTGCAGGGCGTACGTCAAGACGTGGGACTCGAGCGATTACGCGCACAGAAAACGCGACGCGTGGCACGTGCACGACTTCAACCGGTTCGCGCGGTTCGCCGACGCCGAGACGGACGCGCGCGAGGGCGCGAGCGACTTCGTCGGCGCGCGCGGCGAGGCTGCCGCCGCGTCCCGCGACGTCGAGAGGCGCACCGAGCACGCGGCGGAGACCGTCCGAAGACAAGCCGCCGACCGCATCGAGGAGAAAAAGAAGGCGGCGTTTCGCGAGGCGCGCCGCGCGCGACGGGAAAGGGAAGGCGAGGCGCTCGTGAAGTGCCTTCGCGAAGAGATGGCCGTGTACGCCGCGCAGCGCGCGCCCGCGGTGGGCGGCGTGGACGCGCCGCACGCGTTCGAGGTGCGCTTTGAGCCGGGCCGGGGCTGCGTCGGCAGGCTCACCCCGGAGCCGACCTTAGCGCTGGCGCTGGCAGCGACGGATGTCGCGCCGGGAGGCGTCGCCGCCGGGTACGCGACCCCGTCGGAAGCGCGCTTGGCGCTGGCGCAGTGCCGCGTGGCGATCACGGCGCTGGAGGCGGCGACGCTCGGCGACCACCTCGCGCGCGTCTGCGCGCGTTGCACGCGCGTTCGGTGGGACATCGACGAGCTTCTCGACGCGTTGGGATGCGACCGCTTGCCCGGGGAGGACGGCCCGGCGACGGTTCGAGCGTGGACGGAGAGCGCGACGCGCGTCGTGGAGGCTGAGTACTTGGAGGGTGGGTCCAAAAACGATACCCCCACGGAGCTGTTGCGGTACCTGGCCGCCCCCGCGGAGCTGGCGTTCGGGGCGGACGCCATCGTCAAGGTGGTGGACGCCTGTCTCGCGGGGTTCCGCGAGCTCGCGCGATTCCTCGCCGCGCTCGATAACGAGCTGGACGTCTCGAGCGGTGGCGGCCGCGGCGGCGGCGGCGTGAGCGTGACGAACGTGCGGTACGCCGCGCGCATGGCGAAGTGCACGTCGCCCTCAACGACGCGGGACGCGCGCCTGCGGACGATCGCGCGCGCGTTCCCGGCGGCCGAGTCGCGTTGCGTTGTTCGCGAAACCGGCGAGACGGAGCGACGCGTCGACTGGCGCGCGTTTCTGGAGGCGTGCGGTCCGAGCGCGGCGTTGGTGGAGCAGGAGAAAGCCGCCGGCGCGTCGCCCGGGGGCGTCATCTCGCTGAAGCTCGCGGAGACGCACGTCGCGAACGAGGCGCGCGGCGGCGCGGAGAGCGGCGGGGGACCGGACGTGGAGACGGACGCGGTGATCGACGCGGACGACGAGGCGTTCGACGACGACGTCGTCGCCGTGTGCGCGTCGCTCGCCAAGCGTCTGTTCGCGCGCGTCGGGGCGCTACGCCGGGCGTTGGAGCGCGCGGACGACGGGGACGCCGGGTACCTGTCCGTGGACGCGTTCGCGTCCGCGGTGGCAGCCGCGGGGTTCGGGCCGCGCACGTTCGGGCCGGACGAGGCGCGTTGGGCGCTCGCCGCGTGTCATCACCCGTTCGCGGAAAACGCGGTTCTGTACCCGAAGTTTCTCGCGCTCGTCGTCGTGGCAACAGAGAGAGAGGTGTTTCGGCGCGCGGACGCGGCCGGCGCGATGGCGCGCGCCAGGCAAGTCGCGCTCGATGCCGAAGACGCGCGGCGACGCGCGTGGGTCGCGGACACGGTGCGCGTCGCCTCCGAAACCGCGGACGCGGCGGCGACGCAAGCGAAGGCGCGATTGCGCTCGGAACACACCGCCGAGTCGCGCTGGGCGACGGACGTCGCGAGACGAGACGCGGCGTATCGCGCGCGCGCTTCGTGCGAGGGATGGTAGAGGGGCACGCGTCGTGCGCGAGGCTTCTATGACACGTACTATATGATGAAATGGGCAGAACTGTATCAAAAGATAGTTCAGACACTATCATCAACCTGACCGTCGAACGAATAAAAGAGTCTACTGTACGAGCCGAGCGCCTTCGTCTCCTCACTTGCCGATGCAAAAGTCGCTGAATATGACGTCCAGGAGCTCCTCGACGTCGACGGCGCCCGTGACGCGTCCGAGCGCGCGCGCCGCCAGCCTCAGCTCCTCCGCCGCGACCTCGTGCCTCCCCGTCTCCGACGCCGCCGCCGCGGCGAACGCGCCGAGGTGGTGCACGCACTCGCGCAGCCGCGCGCGGTGGCGCGAGCGCGTGATGGCGGCGACGCCCGCGCCGTCCCCGGCGACCTCGCCCGCGCGCGCCTCCACTGCCGCGCGGAGCACTTCCGCGAGCGCGTCCAGCCCGCGTCCCGTCGCGCACGACACGCGCGCCGTCGGGAGCTCGCGGCGCCGCGCGGCGACAGGCGAGTGCGGCGAGTGCGTCCCGGCGCCTTCTTCTTCGGACGTCGCGGGCGTTCCCGACGTCCGACGCGACGGCGGCGCGCGGCGTCGCCCCGCGGACAAAAGCGCGCGCAGCGGCGCGTCGTCTCCCTCGCCGAGGTCCGCCTTGTTGAGCACCAGCACGTCCGCGCGCTCGAGCGCCCAGCGCGGCAGCTCACGCGCGCCCTCGAAGGACGCGCCGTCCAGCACCAGCACGACGACGTCGGCGTCGGCGGCGCGCGCCTGGGCGCGCCGCACGCCCTCCGCCTCGACGGGCTCCGTCGCGGCGCGCGCGCCGGCGGTGTCCGCCACGACGGCTTTGCGTCCGCCGAGGTTCAGGGTTGCCTCCACGGCGTCCCGCGTGGTTCCCGGCTCGCTCGACACGATCGCCACCTCGCGCCCCGCCAGCGCGTTCAGCAGCGAGCTCTTGCCCGCGTTGGGCGGGCCCACCAGGCACACGCGCGCGCCGGCGCGCGTGAGCTCGCCCGACGGCGGCGCGCGGAGTCGCCGCTCGAGCTCGCGACGCAGCGCCGCGACGGGTCCGTCCGTTTCGGACGCGGCGGCGCGGAACACGTCAACGCTCACCTCGTCGTCCTCCCCGAAGTCCAGCGTGGCCTCGACGTGCGCGTGCGCGCGCAGCAGCGTGCGCCTCCAGCGCTCGTACGTGCGGCGGAGCGCGCCGCCCGCCTGCGACAACGCCTGCCGGCGCTGCGCCTCCGTCTCGGCGTCCAGCAGGTCCGCCAAACCCTCCGCCTGCGTCAGGTCCAGCTTGCCGTTTCTGAACGCGCGCCGCGTGAACTCGCCGGGCTCGGCGTGGCGCACCGCGCCGACGCTGGCGGGCGCGCGCAAACGGCCGAGCGCGCCCAGCACGGCGCGCACGACCGCCTGGGAGCCGTGCACGTGGAGCTCCGCGACGTCCTCGCCGGTGAAGCTCCGCGGGCCGTCGAACCAGAGCAAGATGCCGCGGTCGAGCGTCTCGCCGGTGTCGGGGCAGACGAACGCGGTGGGGCGCGCCTCGCGGTGGCGCGGCCGACGCGCGCGCGCGCGCGCGGAGCAGTCCGCCGCGGCCGCGGCGGGGGGCAACAGGCGCAGCACCTCGTGCGTCGCGGGGCCGGAGACGCGAACGACCGCGACGCCCGCGCGACCGGGCGCGGTGGAGAGCGCGAAGATGGTGTCGGCGGGCGCCTCGCGCGCGGACGCCGACGCCGACGTCGAGGCTTCGGCCGCGCTCGCCAGCGATCGACGCGACCATCGCGCCGCCGCCGCGGACGCGAGGCGCCGCATCACGGAGGAAGGCGCTGCCCTGGGCACGCGCTGCGCGCAACAGAAGAGCTTTTTGCAACTCGTCGGCGGCGACGAGGCACGAGGGTGCCGATTTTATTCGTCGGCGGTTCCCGAGACGCGAGAGAACTCCCGACATTTGTACGTATGCGTTTCAGTCTGGAATAATCTGGATTTTGGAGCCGCGCGCCGCCGCCCGTGCTTCGAGAGGCTCGTGGCTCCGCACTCCACGGCGCGCCTCGTCGCCGCCACCAGCGAAGATGGGGAAGCCTAAGGGGAAGCGCGCGCATCGCAAAATCGACGTCGGGGAGGATGCGTACATCGAGAAAAAGCGCGAGGACGCCGCCGCCGGCGGCGCGGTGGACGAGCTCCCCGACGACTCGCTCTTCTTCGTGGACAGCGACGGGGGCATCGCGGCGGGCGGCGGCATGGCGATGCCGACGTCGCGCAAGGCCAAGGCGCGCGCGAAGACCCTCCGCGTGGACGCCATCCTGACCAAGGCCAAGACGGCGAGGCCGTTCGCGGTCCCGGTGCCCAGGGGGGTCAAGGGCCCGCCCACCAAGGCGTTCAACACCAAGGGCGCCGAGCTCGCGAAGACCTCCAAGGCGGAGCTCGCGCGGCGCGCGGCGGCTGGGAAGCGGACGTCGGGCAAATCGGTCGCCAAGTCGGGCGGCGAGAAAATCGCGGGGGAGGCGCTGTTCAAGCCCGCGCGGCGGTTCACGCTAGACGACGTGCTCGGCGATGATCCGGACGCGCCCGAGGCTCTGAGCGCGTACGACCTGTGGGGCGCGGGGGTGGACCCGAAGCGCCGGCCGGTGCAGGCGAAGAACGCCGTGTTCCGCAAAGCCGGCGCGCTCGCCGCCGACGCCGCGGCGTACTCCAAGCACAGACTGGGCGACGCGCCAAAGCCCTCTGCGAAACGCCTCACGCCGTACCGACCCTCCACGGAGGCGAGGGCGGTGCAGGTGGACGCGGTCGGGTGCTCGTACAACCCCCCGGAGGACGCGCGGCAGGACGTCATCGCCGCGGAACTCGGCGCTTTGACCAAAAAGAAGCTCAAGGAGCAGCTCGACCCGACGCGCGCGCCCGTGAGCAACAACGAGGCGGCGATACGAATGGCGGAGGAGCTGTTCACGGCGCAGGACGAGCTGTACGACGAGGATTCGGACGAGGACGTGACGGCGTTCGGCGCGAACAACGCCGCGGTCACCAGGGACGGGAAGATGACCATCGCGCAGCGCAACAGGCAGGCGCGCGCGCGCGAGCGCCGCGCGGAGGAGGAGGCGAACAGACTCGCCAAGCGTCAACGACGCGATCTGAGTAACCTGAAGGAGGTAAACGCGCGGCTGGAAGCGAAAGAGGCGGCGGCGGAAGAGAAACGCGCGCGACTGGCTGCCGCGCGTTCGGAGCGCAAGGCGGAGGCGCCGAGGCGACTGGGGAAGCACCTGTACGAGCCCGAGCACGCCGCCGTGCTCCTGACGGAGGAGGTGACGGGCTCGCTGCGCACGCTGGCGGGGTCGCACACGCTGCTGCGCGACCGGCTGAAGAGCCTGCAGCGCCGCGAGCTGGTCGAGCCGCGCGTGCGCCAGAAGAAGGTGAAGAGCAGGAGCTACCTCAAGTATGAGCCGGGCGCGAAGGGGGAGAAGGAGACGGAGATGCACGAGTCCGCGCTCAAGGTGACGCGCGAGACGTCCAAGATGAAGGCGATGGCGACCCTGTAGAGGCCGGAAGCGGCGCGAGGCGCGTGAGAAGCGCGAGGGAGCGAGACAGTCAGTGTATTTACACGTCAAGCGGCGCCTTTTTTTGTTCTCGAGCGAACCCCTTCGAGGCGGCGGGTTTCGCGCGCGGCTCTGGCAGTCCACGCGCGCGCGCGTCGCGGACCGCGCGACCATGGGCGGGTGTCTGGCGCGCCCCGCGGGGACGCGACGCGTCGACGTCGTGCGCCCCGCGCGTTCCGAGGATGCCCCAGGGAAGGAGGACCGTCCCTCTCACCGCGTCTCGGACCGTCTTCCGCTCTCCCCTCTGGACTCGGCTCTGTGCATACGCGGGCTCGTCGTGTACTGGGCCTTCGGATTCGACCGCCGGCTGGACCCCGACGCGGTGCGCGCCTCCCTCGCCGCCACGCTCGTGAAATACCCCGCGCTCGCTGGAAGGGCGCGCGTCCGCGCGAGACGAGGCGCGACACTCTCGCTCGAAGTGGACCTCGACCACCCGAACGCCGGCGTCGCGTTCGAGGTTCGAGACGACCCCGCGACGACGCTCGAAGACCTGCGGCGCGCCGGCCCCCCTCCCGCCCAAAACAACGTCACCCCGTCGAGCCTTTTCCGCCCTCTGCACATCCGGTGCTGTGAGAACGAAGGTGCGTTGTGCGCCGTGCGGCTCACCAGGCTCGGCGGCGCCGCCGCGCCGGCGACTGTCCTCGGCGTCTCCTGGTCGCACGCCCTGGCGGACGGACGCGCGATGCGCGCGTTCTGCGAGGCGTGGACCTCCGAGGCGTTCACGCGCGCCGCCGCGGCGCCGCGCGCCCCGCTCCGCGACCCGAGCCACGACCGCCTCGAGGTGCTGGCGGGCGCGGAGCCGCACGACGCGCGCGCGTTCCCCGAGCTGCGGCTGGAGGAGCCCCCGAGAGCGTTTGCGCTGGCGCGGGGCGCGTGCGGCGTCCTGGGCGACGTGGCGTTTCGGCGGCTCGCGCAGGTCACCGTGCACATCCCCGCGGCGGACGCGAGGGCGCTCAAGGCTTCCCTGGACGCGACGTCCACGAACGACGCCCTCCTCGCGGCGACGTGGACGCTGTTCCGCCGGCTCAGGGAGGCGGACCGCGCCGCGCGGAGGTTTAAGTCTTCCTTAAAAACGCGCGAGACGGCGCGCGCGCTCTTTCCCGTCGACCACCGGCGCGACGACGGCCGCGGCTTGCCTTCGAACCTGTTCGGGAACGCCTCGCTCATGGCGTGCGCGCGGCTCGAGGAGACAACGCCGGGCGCGGACCGAGGATTTCGGTTTCGCGCCGAGGAGGCGCCGGAGAAAGCCGCCGCGCGTCGCATGGCGCGCGCGACGCGCGTCGCCGTGCGCGCCGCCAAGTCGCCGGCGGGCTCGGCGCGCGCGCGCGGCGAGATCTTCGCGCTCGCGCGCGTCTCCACCGCGACGCAGATCGCCGCCGCGGTCGCGGCCGTGGCGGACGTCGAGTGCTTCCTCAGCGCGTGGCAGTTTCCCGAAATCTGGGACTGCGACTTCGACGGCGCCGGCGACGGCGCCGGCGCCGCCTACTTCTTCGGCTCCGTGCTGCCGGCGGCGGCGTGGACGGCGGCGGCGTGGCCCGCGCGGGGGGGCGGGCTGGACGTCAGCATGAACGTGCCGAGGCGGCTGGCCGCGCGCGCGCCGCGCGAGATGCAGGAGGTGGTGCGCGCGCTAAGCGACGGGAACGTCCCGGCGGGGGGCGCCGGGTGAGACTCTCGGTCGCCGCGGAGAAAACGCAACCTTCGGTTCGCGCGCGCGCGGCGTTCACGAGACGAACACCAGTGTCATGAGCGTCTCGTTCTGATGAATTCGATCACGCGCGTCACCAGATCCTCGTCCCGGACACTCTTCGCGCGCGCCCGCTCGCCATGTCGTACCTGCTGCCGCACCTGCGGTCAGGGTGGCACGTCGACCAGGCCATCTTGACGGAAGAGGAGCGCGTCGTGGTCCTCCGCTTCGGGCGCGACGCCGACGAGACCTGCATGCGGATGGACGAGGTGCGTCGTCTCATTTTCTCTCGCCGCCGCGCGCGCCGGTCCCCCGTCCGACCCTCCCGAGCCCGCCTGACCGCGCCACCGTCCCTCCCTCCCCCGCGTAGACCCTGGCCAGCGTGGCGGACAAGGTGAAGAACTTCGCGGTGCTTTACTGCGTGGACATCGACGAGGTGCCCGACTTCAACACGATGTACGAGCTGTACGACCCGTGCACGGTGATGTTTTTCTTTCGAAACAAACACATCATGATCGATCTCGGGACGGGGAACAACAACAAAGTGAACTGGGCGATGGACGATAAGCAGGAGTTCATAGATATCTGTGAGGTGGTGTACGCGGGCGCGAGCAAGGGAAGAGGCCTGGTGGTGTCCCCCAAGGACTACTCCACCAAGTACAAGTATTGATTCCGACGACGTCGCGGCGACGGTAGTCTCGGGAGTCCTTTCTAAAAAGTGATGAATCTACGTACCGCGTAAAAACAGTAGATCCCGTCGTCGACGGAACGACGCGCGTCATCCCGTCGCTTCGTTCGGTCGTTTCGTTCCCCGCACATCCCGCACCCCGCCCTGCGTCACGGTGTACCGCGCGCGCCCCTGCGGCAGCCGCGGCGACTTGTACAGGTACGCCACGCGCGTGTCCTCCTCCCAGCTCAGAATCACGCGCGTCGCGCACGCGTGCGCGTAGGACTCGCCCAGCGCGGGCACCAGCCTCGCGCCGCCGCCGCCGGTCTCGGCGCCCGGCTTGACCGTGACCTGGTTCACCGTGACCACCGCGAGCGCTTGATCGGTGGCGAGCGCCATCAGCCGGTTGGTCATCTTCGCCAGGATGGCGGTGCGCAGCGCCATGTCCCGGAAGTCCTGCCGGAAGTGGAACGCCACCGAGTCCACCACCACCGCCCGCGCGCCGTGCGCCTTGCAGTACGCGGGCAGCGTCTCCAGCACCGCCAGCAGCTCCGTGACCTCGTGGCATCGGAAGAGGTGTATGCGGTCCAGCACGCGCTCGGGCGTGAACGACGCCATGGCGTCCGCCATGTGCTGGTCCTCGGGGTTCGCGCGCGAGATGGCGGCCAGGTGCTTCGCCGTCGCCTCGGCGATGTCCGCCGCGCGCTCCGCCGTGAACGACCCCTCGGTGTCCACGTACACGGCGGCGCCGTCCAGCCCCCCGAAGGACACGGGGATCTGCGTCGACGCGCACAGCTGTATGCACATCTGCGTCTTGCCTATCCCGGGGCACCCGCACAGCTCGGTGATCTCCCCGACCGCGACGCCGCCGCCGAGCAGGTCGTCCAGTTCCTGGCAGAACGTGTAGATGGGGAGCTTCTCCGCTTCCTCGCGCAGCATCTCCGACGCCGACTTGGCGCCCGCGAGCGCGGCGCCGTCCACCCCGAAACGCACCACCTTCATCACCTCGCTCGCCTCTTCGTTCGTCAAGCCAGCCTCTGCGCGCGTGTTCGGGCGGTGGCGGTCAGAGATCCGAAGGTCGGGACGGGAACGTCGAGGGAGGGCGCGAGGGAAACGAGCCGCGCGAGCGCGCGCGGGTGCCCACCGAAAACCGAAACGCGGGGGGAAGGGCGAGAAAGGGCGCGACGTACCTTGCGCGAGCTCGACGGGTCCGTGCGTTTTCTTCACGTCTCGCACGGAGACGAAGCCCGCGCGTTGCAGTTTCTGTTCGGGGCCGGGAAGGGGGTGAGACGACTCGGTGAGCTCAGATCGCGCGGTCGCCTGTTTCTGCGGGATTCAAAAGAGAGCGGCACGTACCGACCGCACGCCCGGGTTGAGGGGCACCGAAGTGAGCTGCAGGGAATCCTGGTACCATCGCAGATCCTCACGATGGTTCGCCATCGCGTTCCGCGGCCGGCGACTCGCGCCGACGTCGCGGCGCACGCGGATGTGAAGCTCTCCCGCGGACGAGCACACGAGACGCTGAGATTCTCGGCACATCCGAGAAGAATAAGTTCAGAAACTTCTGAGGCGTGAGGTGCCAACAATGCTCACTCGCGCGGCGGCGGAGCCACCGTCGGTGCGTCGGGATGCGGGATGACGCGGTGGCGCTCGTGGAGGAGCTCAACGCCGAGCTCCGGTCGGACAAGGTGACTCGTCGCAAGGCGGCGCTGAAGCAGCTCGAGACGCACCTCGCGTCCACGGACCTGGCGAAGTTGTTAGATCGCACCACCCTCCAGCTGGATGCGGGCCTGGGCGGCGACGTGAAGCTCACTTGGGCCGGGCTGTGCAGCTCGCTGATGCAGTGCGTCTCCGCGGAGATCCACGCGTCCGCGGGCAAGAAAGCCCCCGCGAACAAGCTCGTCGCGGGCATACTCCGGCGTCTCGTGGCGACCGCGGAGGACCCGAAGCGCAGGGCGCGCGTCGGTGTTGTCGCTCCTCTGCTTCGACGCGCGGGGAAGCTTTTCGCGCACGTCCTGGAGATCCTGCGCCGGGGCCCGCCCGACTTCGCCACCGAGTACACGCACGCGCTGCGCGCGCTCCTGGCGGAGCCGCGGTACTGCGCGAGGGTCAAGGCGTCAATCTACGAGGAGCTCGTGGACCTGTACAAGGAGCGGCTCGCCGCCGCGCTCGCCGCCGCCGCGAGCGACGACGCCGACGACGCCGGCGCCAGCCGCGAAGGCGACGCGGCGAACCGAACCGCGCAGATCTTTCTCGAGCTGCTGCGGCGATGTCCGCACGACATGTCCCCGAGAGGCGAGCTGCACGCGGTGGTGACGTTCCTGGGAAGCGCGCTCGCGGGGCTGGCGGACGCGAACCGGCTGGAAGGACACCTGCCCGTCACTCTGGCGCAGGCGCTCAACGCGTGCCTGACGCGCGGCGGGGCAGACCTCGCGCCCGCCACGACGCTCGCGCACCTCGCGCGCGACCTGCGGCCGCTCGTGGACAAAGCGCTGCTGGGCGACGCCTCGCGAGCCTCGCCGCGCGCCGGCGTCCGCGGCGACCACACGAAGAAACAGAAACAGAAGCGAGGACCGCAGCACGCGAGACTCGGCGAGGCGGTCACCACGACCTGCCGCCTGCTGCTGGCGCTCGGCGGGACCCGCGCGTGCCCCGACGCGCTGCGCCGCCTCGCCGCGACGCTGGAGCGCGCGATCGCCGCGCAGCCCGAGACGTCGGCGGCGGATATCGACGGGGGCAACGGCGATGCGGCGCTCGCGCTGGAGCCCGCGCGCGCGGCGGCGTGCGCGCTCGCGGCGGACGTCTTCGCCGCGCAGTGCACGTCGCCGGGCGCGGAGGGACGCTGGACGAGTTCGTGGGTCGGGGACGATGTCCTTCCCTCGGCGGACGCCTCCGCTAGGCATGTCGGGGAGAAGCGCGACAGGGCGGACGCGCTCGGTGGTCGTCGGGACGGCGACGAGGACGGGATCCTCGCGCGCGCGCGACGAAGAAGACTCGAGGGCGAAGACGTCGTCGTCGTCGACGCGAACGACGGAAAAGATTCAGCCGAGCCGGTGATGGTTCGACTCGGCGCGCTCGCCTCGGGCGCGGGCGCGTCGTCGTGGGGGCCGGTCGCGTGCGCGGCGTTGATTCGACACGCCGCGGCGATCCCGCCGCGGCTCGCGCGTGCGTGGCTCGATCGACTCGCGCACGCGCTCGTCGAGACCGTCGCCGCGGGCGCCGCCGCCGACCGCGCCGTCGCGGCGCGCGCCGCGTGGATCGCGCGATGCCTTCGCGAGCTGAGCGCGGTCGAGCGCCGCGGGCGCGCGCGGCACCCGACGCGGTGGCGGGCGGAGGCGGGCGACACGTCGGGCGCGTGGGCGAGCGTGCGCGCGTGTCTCACGCAGTGGCTTCCGTCGTTCGCGTCGAACGAGACGCTGACGTCGGAAGCGCTCGCGACGTTCGCCGCGGCGTCGGCGCCCGAGCTGGCGCCGGGCGGCCCGGCGCCGCCTCACCCCAAATTCTGGAAACTCCGCGCCGTGTCGACGAGCGCGACGGACGACGCGAACGCGCTCGTCCCGCCGTCCACGGCGGCGCTCCGCGCGGCGGCGGCGGCGGCGGCAGCCGGTGGCGCGCGAAAAGAAAACTGGCACAAGGCGCGCGTCGGGTGGGTCCTGCTCCGGCTACGGCCGCCCCCCGCGGGGGAGCGCATACAGTTTTACCGGCGCCGAGGCGACGACGGCGACCCGGGCGCTGGGATCGAACCGATGCGCGCGGTGATCGCCGCGACGCGCGCCGTGCTCCTGAACGCCCCGCTCGACGACGCGCTCGACGACGCGCTCTCGCCGCGTCGGCGGTTCTGGTCGCGGGAGTGGGTCCGGCGTCCGAAGTTCGGCTCGGACGAGTGGGCGGCGGAGGAGGCGCTCGAGGAGACGGACGAACGCGCCGCGCCGCGGTTCGCGGTGCTGGACACCGACGAGCGCTTCGACGACGACGCCGAGGAGGAGGAGGAGGAGGCGTGTCGTCGCCGCGCGGATCGGGGAACGAGCGCGCGGGACGCCGTCGTCGTCGCGCCGTCCGCGTCCGCGCTCGCCGAGACGGCGGCTTTGTTCGCCGAGACGCTTCGAATGATCCCCGCCGAGGGCCCCGTAGCGGCGCTCCGCGTCGCGACGGTCGCGATCGCGACGGCATCCGAAATCGTCGCGACGCGACGCGCGTCTCCGTCGCGCGCCGGGGGCGTCGAGGCGTCCGCGCGAGACGTCGCGGACGACTGGTCGCCGACGGGAGCGGTGTTGGCGCGCGCGGCGGACGCCGTCGTCGCCGCCGCGCGCGCGCTGCGGGAGGCTTCCGCCGCGGCGTTCCGCGGCGACGGCGACTCGACCGGCGACGCGGGCGCGAACCTCGCGGCGCTCGACGACGCGTGCCAGCTCGCGTCCGAGGCGCTTCCCGCCGCCGCGCGCGCTGGCCTCCTGGACGATGTCGGAGACGGCACGAGGACGACGCTTCACGACGCGACGCGCGAACTCGTCTCCGCCCTCGCCGCCGTCGCCGGCGACGCCGCCGACGCCGCGATGGCGGAGGCGCGACGCGCGCGCGACGCCGCCGACGCCCGCGTCGAAGGCGGCGCCGGCGGCGATGCCGCGCGCGACGATGAGATGTTCGACGATGACCTGGACGCGATGCCCGCGTCTCGGGCGATGGATATGACGCAGGGAGGCGCGCCCTCGACGTACCTCGCGACCCAGCTCACGCGAGCGACGCCGCCGTCCGCGCAGACTCTGCCGAGCGTCGGCGCGTCGCCGGACGGCGCGGAGGCGGGCGCGAGCGCGAACGCGGCGGACGCCGCCGCGCTCGCCGCGCTCGCCGCCGTCTCCGCGATCGGCGCGACGTTCCCGGCAGCCGCCGCGGCGGCGGCGGCGGCGCTTCTCGAGCGCGTGGTCGAGCCCGTGGAGGCGCGTCCTCCCGAGGAGGACGAGGAGGACGAAGAGCAGACCGAGGGCATGGTGTGCGTGTTGGTCGGAGGCGAGCGCGTGGCGGACGCCGCGACGCGCGCGCTCTGCGCGCTCTCGGGGACGGACGCGTCCGAGGAGCCCTCGGCGATTGGCGCGAAAGGCGCGGGCGTCGCCGATCTAGCGGACCGTGCCATCGCGGGACTCGAGGCGGCGCTCGTGGGCCCGAGCGGCCGCGGCGGCGCGGACGACGCCGTCGACCGCGCGCCGGAGGAGCGGCGCGCGTGGTTGTTGACGCAAACCGCCGCGCTCGCCGAGGGGCTTCTCCGCCGGCGGCAACGGCGACGTCGTCGCGGGCGGCGGCGCGCGGGCGACCCTTCCGCCGCCGCCGCGACGGCGGTGGCGGCGCGTCGACGAGGCCTCGGCCCGCGCGACGTCGCTTCGGTCGCCGCCGAGTCGTCGCAGACGGCTCGTCTGTATCCCCGCCTGCGTTTCCTCGTGGAGGACATCGCGGGACTTCCCGATTGCGTGGACCTGGAAAACAACGGCGTGGGCGACGCGACGAAGTTCGCGCCGGCGTCGCTCCGCGCGCCGGCGTCGCGCGCCGCGCTTTCTCGAGCGCTTCGCGCGCTCCTCGAGCTCGACCCAGACTACTTTCAGCCTCCCTTGGCCGGCGCGCTCGTCGCGCTGTTGGAGGATGGCTCGGGCGCGGTGCGGCGCGCGGCGGGGCGCGACATCGCGCGCGTGCTCGCGGTGTTCGAGCCGAGCGATCAGCCCGGAATTTTGCGCGAAAAGATCGCGCGGCGTCTCTGCCTGTGCGTCGCGCTCCCAGAACCGGATGCCCTCGGCCGGAGCACGCGGGAAGACGAGAAGGACGAGGACGAGGACGACCATGACGAACCCGTCGAGGTGTTTTCCGCCGCCGCGCAGCTGGTCGGCGGCGCAGCCGCGGCGGCCTCCGCCGCGGCGTGCAAGGAAGAGACCGCGATGCTCGCTCTCGGGCACCTCGCCGCGGCCTGCCCCGCCGTGGAGGCGCGGTGCGTGTTTCTCCTGCTCGCGCACGTCGCGTCCAAGGCGAGAGACGGCGCGCAAAACGCGTGCGGCACGCCTCGCGCGAGCGTCGTCGCGCTCGCCGCGGGGATCCTGTCGCGCCTCGCCGAGGCGCTCGGGTACGGCTCGCGCCGCGCGTTCCTGACGCGCCACGCGCGCACGGTCGGCGCGCTGTGGATCCGCGCGGAGATGTCGCCGCACCGCCTGTTCCGCCTGTTCGACGTCCGGCCCGCCGGGTTTAGGGTTAACGTACTCGCGGGTGGACGGCTCGCGCGTCTCCGCGCCGCCGAAGCCGACGCGTGGGAGAGGGCGATCGTTCCGCCCGCCGTGCTCGCGGGCGACGCGCGCGCGGTGCGCGCGGCGTCCGACGCGCACTGGCGCCGCGTCGGCCGAGGGGACGTCGCGAACACCGTGCGTTCGTGCATCGCGCCCGTCGTCGCGCACCTCTTCCTGGCGTGTTCCTCGTCGAGCGCAGACGTCGGCGTCGCGCCCGACTCGGCGGACCCCGAGTCCAGCGCGCGCGCCGCCGCCCGTTCGCGCCTGGCCGAGGCGGCGGCGAGCGCGCTGGAGGGGCCGCTTTTGGCGCGCGCCGGGACGGAAAAGCGCGGCGTCGACGTCCTCGCGTTCGGGTCCCTCGCCGCGATCGCGGCGGAGATGATGCTCCTGACGCAGTGTCCTCACGACGGCGACGCGGTGTCGACTCGAGTCGACTCGAGCTGCGCCGAGGCGGAGGCGCTCGCGCCTCCGTATCGCACGCCCGACGAGGTGGTTCGCGCCGGACTCGCGCTTCCCGAAGCCGCGCGCAAGGGCCTGGCGAGCGGCGCGGCGGGACGCGTCGCGTCGGCGCGAAACCAACCGTCCGAAACCAACCAACCGTCCGCGTGGACGGGCGACGCGGCGCACCGGTGCGTCGCCGCGCTTCACGCCGAGCTGTGCGCGTCTCGGCACCCGAGACACCGCAAACGCGCGTTCGCCGGGCTCGAGGCGTCGCGCCGCATTCTCGGGAACGACGCGTATCGCCCGTCCACGGCTCGGCAGCTGTGCCACGTCGCGCTCCCCCACGTCGGCGACCGATCTTTGGGTCCCTCGGCGACGCGGTTCTTGGAAGGCGTCTTCGGCGGTCCCGTCGCGCGGCGCGACTGGTCCGCCGTCCCCGACGGCGCCGTCGGCTCAGGCGCGGACGCGTTGGCGGACGCGCTCCAGCCCACGGTCTCGACGCTCGTCGCCGCCGCGGAGCGCGGCGACGAGCGCGGCCGACGGCGCGCCGCCGACGCGGCGACCAAGCTCCTCGCGTCCCTGGTCGGCGGCGCGGGCGCCGAAGGGCAAGCCGCGTCCGTTCGCGCCGCCGCCGCCGCGCTGACGCCGCTGCCGAAGAACCTGGCGTCGCTCAGCGCGGAGGTGGTCGAGGCGCACGCGCGCGTGACGCGCGCGACGGCGATGCCCGATCGCCTGCGCGCGCTCGTGGAGCGCGCGCCGCGCCTGGCTCCCAAGACGCGCGCGCTCGCGCTGCGAGACGGCATCCGGGAAGCTCTCGAGCGGAGCCGCGAGATCTGCGAGGGGGGCGCGTCGGCGGCGCGGGACGCGTGGCGCCTGGCCGCGCTCGCCGCGGACGCCGGCGACGCGTCGCTCGTCGCGCGCGCGGGCGAGCTGCTCGCGACGCTCGGTCCCTTCGCCACGGAAGGACGCGACGACGACGAGAGACGAAAGACGGCGAGCGCGACGAGCGCGGAAGACGTCGGCGCCGTCGTCGACCCCTCGGACCCGGCGCTCGCCGCCGCCGTGCTCCGCCAGCTCTCCGGGCTCATGTGCGACGCGTCCGCGGAGACGGCGCGCGCCGCCGTCGAGGACGCGCGCGATTTCCTCGCCGCCAAGTCGTCGCGCGCCGCGCTCGCGAAGCGCGGCGACGCCTTCTTGTCGCCGCTGGAACGCGAGTACCTCGCGCCGCTCGCGCCCGCGGCGTCCCTCGACCCCGACGACGCCGAGAAGCTCGCGCTCGGCCGAGTGGAGAACGCGTTCTCGCGCGCGCCGCCCCCCTCCGTCGAGGATCAGCGGACGTGGATCCCCGACGACGCCGCGGCGGACGGAGGGCGCGGCGGCGAGCGCGAGCGCACCGACGCGCGCGACTCGGACTCGGACTCGGACTCGGACTCGGACGCCTTTCCGGAGAGGCGCGCCGCCGCCTCGGCGTCCACGGAGACGCGTCGGTACGACGCGTGGATTCGCCGGTTGGTCGACGCGCTGATCGAACACTGCGACTCGCCGACGCTGCGCCTGGCCCGCCGCGCCGCGCGCGCGCACGCCTCGCTGGCCGAGCTCCTGCTCCCCGCGGCGTTCGTGGACATCGCCGCGAAGCACCGGGAGGGGGGCTCGGTGCACGGCTTTGTGTCCGCGGGCGTGAAGCTGTGCCTCGAAGCGGACGGCGGGGGGTGCGCCCGCGCGACGCGCGCGCTGCTCGGCGCGCTGGACGCGATGCGCTTCCGGAGCGCGGCGGCGATGCGGCGTCCGGCAGCCTCGGACGCGAAGCGGTCCTCCTCGGAGGGCCGCCGGCTCGAGAGGGCCGAGAACGCGAGAGAGGCTCGCCTTCCGTCGCCGCCGGAGCGCTGGCGCCGGGTGTACTGGGTGGAGGTGGACTACCTGGTCGCCGCCAAGGCGGCGCGGCGCGCGCGCGCGCCGCTCACGGCGACGCTGCTGACCGAGGCGTGGCTGGAAGACAGACACGGCGTGGTGTCCTTGGACGAAGCCGCCGCCGCCGAGGACGCCGCCGCCGACGCCGGCGCCTTCGCGGCGAACGAGGAGCGCGTCCCGGAACACGTCGGCGTGCTCCTGGAAGCGCAGGCGAGCCTCTCCGAGCCGGACGGGATCTACGGCCTGCTTCGATCCAACGCGTTGCCCGTGCAGCTGCGGCTGTACGAGCACGAGGGCGCGTGGGGCCAGGCGTTGGCGGGATTCGACATGGGCGCGCGTCGCCGCGCCGGCGACGCGCGCGGCGACTCGGGACCCGCGGGCTCGCGCTTGAAGTTGATGGACATCCTGCGGCAGATGGGATGTATGCACGTGCTGGACGTCTACGTCAACGCGCTGCCCCCCGAGGAGGCGGCGACCCCCCAGGCGCGCGCGGCGCGCTTCGAAGCGGCGTGGCGCGTCGGCCAGTGGGACCTGCCCGACGCCGAGCGCGCGCGCGCGGACGCCGCGGACGCCGCGGACGCCGGGTCGGCGACGCGCGATCCGACAACGCGGCGTTCCGACAACGCGGGCGACGCGGACGACGCCGCCGCGCGCGCCGAGGCTGATTTCCACCGGGACCTTCACGCCGCGCTCGCCGCGCTTCGCGCCGGGGACGTCGCGTCGTCGTCGTCGCGGCTCGACGCGATCCGCGGCGCGCTGGTGCGCCGCGCGACCACGGAGGGCGTGGAGGCGCGCGAGACGTCCCGCACGGCCGTGATCCGCCTCCGCATGCTGGACGACGTCGCCGACGCCGCCAAGCTGTGGCGCGCGTACCGCGCGCCGCGGCTAAACCCTAAAGCCGGCGACGCTTCCGCCGAAAGAGTCGCCGCGCAAGCCGCGCGGAGCGCGCGCGAGACGTGGCGCCGCCGCGTCGGCGCGCTCGCCGAGCAGAGCTTCCGCATCGCCGAGCCGCTCCTCGCGGTGCACGGCGTGGTGCTTCGCGAGCTCGGGGACGACGAGGCGCTCGTCGCGCACCTCGCGGAGACGGCGTCGCTCGCTCGGAAAGCCGGCGAGTCCGCGGAGGGGCTGCGCGCGATCCACCGCGCGCGCGCGCTCGCCGCGGCGCGCGCGGAGGAGCCCCCCCCCGGCTCCGCGCCGCCCGAGCCCGTGCCGCTGCGGTGCGAGCCGGACGACCACGACCCGCGCGGCTTCGCGAGGCACGCGATGTCCAGCCCCCTGGCGCGGTGGCGCCTGGAAGAGGCGAAGCTTCTGTGGGCCTCGGGCCGCGACCAGATGGCCATCGGCGTCGGACGGCGTCTCCTGGAGGCGACGTCGCCCGGCGTGATGGCCAAGCTCCGGCTGGCGCCGGACGACCGCCGCGGCTCGGAGAGCCTGGCGTCGCAGCAGGACGGCGCGCACCAGGACCCGCGGTTCTACGAGACGGCGTGCCTGGTCTCCAAGTGGCAGGGCGCGACGCGCACGGAGTCGTCGCGACACGTGCTGCAGCAGCACGCGTCCGTCGTGCGCGGCGTCAACGCCGCGCGCGTCGCCGAGCGCGAGGGCGGGCTCCGCCTCCCGCCGTCCTCCCGCAACGTCCCGCCGGGCGCGGGGCACGTGGCGCGCATGCTGCGCCGCGCGCACCTGCGCCTCGCGCAGTTCGCGGACCAGCTCTACGCGCAGGTGGAGGCGCGGCTGACTTCGCCCGAGTGGGCGCAGTCGGAGGCGCTGCGTCGCCGCAACGAGGTGGAGCTGCAGGCGCTGAAGATTGAGCGAGAGGAGAAGCGCGAGCGGCTGGCGCGTCGCGCGCAGCTGACGCGCGAAGAAGCGGCGGCGCTGGACGAGGAGCAGCGGATGTTGCACCGTCGCATCTTCCCGCTGGACAAGCAGGTGCTTCTGGACCGCGAGGAGACGGCGGTGCTGCGCATAAATCGTGTGCGGTGGCTCGTGACCGCGCTGCAGGCGTACCGGCGCACGCTGGAGGCGGGCGCGGCGGGCGCGGGGTCGGAGGCGCGGCGCGAATCCCCGGGCGACCAACGCGTGGTGTTCCGCATCGTGGACATCTGGTTCACGGTGTGCGGCGGCGCGGACCGGCTGCGCACGAGCGGCGACGGCCTGACCGCGGAGTCGGAGGGCTATTCGATCGTGGAGAGGACCAACGACGAGGTCGCGAAGCTCGTCGCGCGCGCCAGCGTGCCTTCCTCCAACTTCCTCCCCCTGAGCTACCAGATCTGCGGCCGGCTGGGCACCGCCCCCGTCGCCGGCAACGCCTTCCCGGACGTGCTCCGGAAGCTGGTGGACCGCATGTGCGCCGAGCACCCCTACCACGTGCTGTACCACGTGCAGGCGCTGCGGCGCGGCGACCAGGTGGGCGGGAGCGGCACGTCCGAGCTGTACTCGACGCCGCGCGAGAAGATCGACGCGGCGCGCGACTGCCTCGACGCGTTCGCCAGGCACAGCGAGCACCACGCCGCGATGGTTCGCGAGATGGACGTCATGATCGAGGCGTACGTCGACTTGGCGAAGCACCCGGTTTCGCCGCGGGACTCGCGCGGCGACGCGGGCGGCGGGCACCAGATCCCCGCCCAGTGCAAGAAACGCGCGTTGAGTGACTTGCGACTCGTCCCGATCGTCACCGCGTCCCTCCCCGTTGACCCCACGATGCGGTACGCGGACGGCTCGTTCCCGCACTTCGTGCGTTTCTCTGACACCTGCCGTCTGGTCGGGGGCATCAACCAGCCCAAGCTCGTGGAGGCGCTCGGCAGCGACGGCGTCGCGTACAAGCAGCTCGCCAAAGCCGGCAACGACGACTTGCGACAGGACGCCGTCATGCAGCAGCTCTTCGAGCTCGTCAACCGCCTTTTGCTGGACGACCTCGCGACGCGCGAGCGTAAGCTGCGCGTGGGCACGTACCGCGTCGTGCCCCTGACCCCCGCGGCGGGCGTCCTGGAGTGGGTGGACAACACCGCGCTCCTGTCGGAGTACCTGCTGGGCGGCGGCGCGCCGGGCGACGCCAACGCCAAACCCGTGAGGGGCGCGCACGAGCGCTACCGCCCGAGTGACCTGAAGCACCGCGAGTGTCGCGACCGTTTGGCGGCGTGCCAGACGCGCGAGCAGCTCCGCTCGGCGTACGACGCGGTGTGCGCGCGGTTCAAGCCCGTGATGCACCACTTCTTCCTGGAGAACTTTCCGTCGCCGCGCGCGTGGTGGGAGTCGCGCGTGACGTACACGCGGTCGGTGGCGGTGAACTCGATGGTCGGGTACGTGGTGGGGCTGGGCGACCGCCACTCGTCCAACATCCTGCTGGACAAGACGAGCGCGGAGATGATCCACATCGACCTCGGCGTCGCGTTCGAACAGGGCAAGTGCTTGAAAACGCCGGAGACGGTGCCGTTCCGGCTCACCAGAGACGTGGTGGACGGGTTCGGCGCGTGCGGCGTCGAGGGCGTCATGCGCAAGTGCTCCGAGGAGACGCTGCGCGTGCTTCGCGCCAACAAAAACGCGCTCACCACCGTCGTCGCCGTGCTCGTGCACGACCCGATCTTGAAGTGGGCGGTCTCGCCCGAGCGCGCAGCGGAGCGCCAGCGCGAGATGGAGGAGGAGGAGGAGCCGGGCGAGCGCCGAGGAGCGGAAGCGCGGGCGGAGCCGGCGAAAACCGCCGCCGAGGGAAACCTCGACGCCGAGCGCGCGCTCGTACGCGTCGCCGCCAAGCTGGACGGGTACGAGGGCGCCGAGCTCAGGTCCGTGGCCGGGCAGGTGCAGCAGCTCCTGCAGGACGCGCAGGACCCGGACCTGCTGTGCGCGCTGTACCCAGGGTGGGCGCCGTGGGTGTGATATATACTAACACGACGG
>Ga0181554_1001623_pt1 | contig 21005 bp, 19 predicted proteins | sample 011ome_16_FD_145602 | JGI IMG/M metagenome (GOLD analysis project Ga0181554, IMG submission 145602) | Coastal salt marsh microbial communities from the Groves Creek Marsh, Skidaway Island, Georgia - 011503CT metaG (spades assembly) | ecosystem: Environmental > Aquatic > Marine > Intertidal zone... | reverse complement strand
ATACGAGCGTTGAAAAGCAGAGCATTGTGCTAAAGGGCGATGTTTCCGCTGCCAGGGACCCACCAACGGATGTCCGTTTCAGAGCAGATGCTATTGGAAAGCGCATAGGGCAGATAATCGATGCGAAACAGCACTTCCAAAAAATTAAATTTTGAACAAAGGCCATCCCATACAATGTCACCTCAGCAATGCGATGCTGTAAAGAGCGGAACCTGTGATCAAACTTGCGGCAGAATAGCTGGTTTTACGGTGTCTACCCGTTCGAACCGAGGCATTTTCATTCGCGATGATCTGTTTTAGGCGCAAGGCAGCTTTGTATAAATTGCGGGTGGCGTTTGTAGTCTGGCTAAAAGTCACACCGACTGTGCCGGTAGTGGCATAAAATATTGACCGGCAAAAAGCGATTGTTGGGTAGAAGGCTTTTGTAAGCGAGACGGCTTAAATTCAGATTTGGATCGCCTTACAGATAGGCGCTATTATTTAAGCTGCGGGCCATCTTTAAGGCGGGAGCGGGCATCTGGTGTCGTCTAAAAGTCTTGTTACGGGATTAAATTCAAAATCTTTAAAGCCAAAACGCATTGCATGCTTGACGGGGTCTAAATTTATCACCCACTTTGAGATAATTATTTCGGGGTGTTCTGAATGGCATTTTATTTTGGATATGGATCGAACATGTCGAGCCGATATCTCTCTGCCGTGCGCAACATCACCCCGCTACGGAGCCAATCCAGCTCTCTTGACGATTATACCTTGGTGATGGGGTTGGTTGGGCCAAACTTTATTGAACCTAGTTTTGCCAATATAAAGCCCTGTAGAGGTGGCCGGGTGGAAGGGGTTGTTCACGAAATTACCGAGAGCGATATGGCGCGTGTGATTGCCTCAGAGGGTGAGAATTATGAGGTGATCGAAGCCCCGATCCATTTCGCTGGCGAGACGGTTTTGGCCAAAACCTTGCGCTGTAAAAACGAAGTGAATGATGATCTGCCAACCTCGCGCCGTTATATGCGGATCCTGCTAAAAGCTGCGCGGCAGAATAATTTAAGCGCCGACTATATCGAAGCTCTGGAACGTAAAAAAACCGTTTACTATCCAATTCTATCAGAAATCTTTGCCATTCGCGTTTATTTATGGGTAAAACGTCGGGCTAAAAAACAGCGCGTTTAAAGGGTTTTAAAATGTCTGAAAGTGAAATTCTTCGAAAAATGGCTGTGATTTTCGTAACCGATGTGGTGGGGTTTAGCACGCTCATGGCCCAAAATGAAGACCTTACCCTGCGCAGTTTTCGCAGCTGTAAAGAGATTCTGGACAATTTGTTTGAAGAGCATAGCGGACGAATTTTTAACACGGCCGGAGATTCTGTTCTGGCCGAATTTCCAAGCGCGGTTTCGGCGGTTATTTGCGCCGTTGAATTTCAAAAGCTCATCAAAGCGCGCAATGCCTCGGTTAATAAAGAGGCGCAGATGCAATTTCGCATCGGCTTAAATATGGGGGATGTCATTATTGAAGGTACCAATCTTTATGGAGATGGGGTGAATGTGGCGGCCCGCTTAGAGGCGTTATCGCAAGCCGGTGGCGTGTGCCTGTCAAAAAGTATTCATGATTTTGTGAGCCAGAAAGTGGATTTGGGCTTTCAAGATATTGGGCCGCAACAGGTTAAGAATACCAACGTGCACGCGTTTGATGTTTCCATTGGCGGGCTGGCGCCGCGCCAGATCGCGCCAACGCCGGTTGCAATCGAACCCGTTGAGGCTGGCGCGCCGCCTTCAATTGCCGTTTTACCATTTAAAAATATGAGCACGGATAAAGAACAGGAATATTTTGCCGATGGGGTGACGGAAGATATCATCAGCCATTTGGCTCTGTGGAAAACCTTTCCGGTGGTCTCGCGCAATTCGAGCTTTTCGGTGAAAGGTCTTTCGCTCACTGCGAGCGAAATTTCCGATAAGTTAAACGCTCGGTATTTGGTTGAGGGCAGTATACGTAAAGCTGGCAATAAGGTGCGGATCAGCGCCAGTTTAACCGATGCCTTAAAAGATCGTACAATATGGTCTGACCGTTGGGATCGGCCTTTGGATGATATTTTCGAAGTGCAAGATGAAATTTCGATCGCGGTTGCCCGGGCGATTGATCCTGAAATTCGCCGCCAATCTCGAGAAAATACGGAGCTTTCAAAGCCGGAAAGCCTCACCGCGTGGGATTTGTATTTGCAGGCCTTGCAAAAATATCACCGTCGGGATGCACCAGAGGGCATTTTGTCTTTATGCGATCAAGCGGTTCAGGCATCGGTAAATTTTCTGGATCCCTATCTTTTAAAATGCAAAGTCTTTCTTCGCGAAAGGTTCAAGCCACATAACCGAGACAGGCGCGCAGAACTCTCTGCTCAGATTTTTGAAATTGCTTCTTATGTTGTGGAAAAAGAAGCGTCGAATGCTGGGGCACTTGCAATGATGGCCAGCTATTATTTTCAGCTCAATGATTTGGGTAATGCGCGGCATTATGCCAATGAAGCATTCGGTATAAACCCCAATAATTCTGCGGCAACGCGGGCCTTAAGCCTGACAGAAGCCTATGCTGGCAATATTGACTTGGCCTATGATTATTTTTTGAAAACGCAGGCGCTTGACCCTTCTGAGTGGAGTGAATGGCCGCAATTTGAAGTCAGCCTTCTGATGGTTTTGGGGCGCATGAATGAGGCGTTGGATAAAATAACCCGCGCGGTTGAAAACGATCCGGAGAACAATTTGCTTTTGGGGTTTAAAGTGGCTGCATTGGGAAATTTAGACCGATTGGCCGATGCGCAGCGGGATTTGGAGGCCTTTTTGCAGCTGCGTCCCGATGTGACCTCATTGGCCGATTACGCCCCATTGCTTCCTGATTTTGCGGTGGAGGCCGTGTTGCAGGGCATGCAGAAAGCCGGGCTTACGTAATAAGCGGGTGGCAAATTCCCGCCGGTTAGGGTTGGCTTGCGGGCGTTTGGCACGGTTCTCGCACGCGCATGCAGTAAAGCGTAATGATCAAGGCCAGCTAGGGCGCCTAGCAAAGCGCGTAGTGCTGCAGGATGAAAATGAACGAAAAGCTGATTCAAGAAACCATGCAATTGATTAGGCTGTCAGGTCATGTAATCGAAGGGCAGCTGATGTTTGAACCTTGGTCGGATCGCGCGATGCATTTCATTGATGGCTTGGCGCCGCAGGGATATTCTTTGCACGCCAAGCTGCCCGAGCCTTTAGAGCAAGAGCTGATCGATTGGGCGCATAAGGATCGCCATATTTGGGCTTTGGCGCGCGGATATGTGCTGCGGATGGAAGCTGAAAGGCTGTTGGTTGGGCCAGCGGCGCATGAATTTTCACTTTTGTTAACGGGCGGGTTTGAAAAGAAATGGCCGCGGGGGAAGAAAGAAAGTTTCTATCGGGATGATTTATTATGCATTTTGATTCAGTATTTAATCACCGTCCACAATATGAAAACGCGGGCCGTTTTCGGCAAAGAACAAAGCGCTCCCGTGATCGTGTTTGAAGCGTTTCAGCGGTTGGGGTTTAAAGATCGGCTCCGCGCTAAAGACTACGCAAAAAGGTGGGAAATCAACCGCAAGCGATCCAGTTATGCGACGGATTATTTCAAACGTAAGGCGCAAAATTTGGCCGAGTTGCTGCAGGCGAGCGGCTGGGCTTTTCAAGACACATTGCCCGCCCCCGCCGCGCAGCCTGACCGGCCCGCCCCTCCTGAAGAGGCGCAGGGCTCAGGTTGATTTATCCTTCATTATTCGTGAAGCAGGCCACCATCGTATCGGCCATATTCTGCAAAACAGCCTCATAGAGCGTATGGTCCAAGGGCAGGCCTGCACCAAGCGGATCCAACTGTTTCAAGCGCACTGAAGTCTCGCTGATCAAATTGTCTAGAAGCTTCGCGTTATATCCTGGCTCGGCAAACACACAGCTGATTTTTTGATCTTGCATGAGTTTCCGAATAGCCAAGATGCGGGCGGCGCTTGGCGGCGCGGCGTGCCCATCTGAAATGGCCCCTTGTGCGGCAAGCCCAAAGCGCGCTTCAAAATATTGGAAGGCATCATGCACGATTAAGAACCGTTCCGCGCGATGCGGCGCCAGCTGCTGCGCAATGTTTTTGTTTAACAGCTCTAAGCTGGCTTTGGTCCTTGTAGCATTTGCATAATAGGCGCCGGCATTCTCGGGGTCTTTCTGCGATAATATATCCGCAATTGTGTAGATCCAATGTATGGCGTTTTCTGGATCCAACCAGAAATGCGGATCCAAGCCAGCGTGGTCGTGGCCTGCATGATCCTGATGGTCCTTGCCGTCATGCGCTGCGGCGTTTTCGTGCGTTTCTGCACGATTATGCTCTGTATGCCCATTGACTTCACCGCGGCCGTCATGGTCGTCATGGTCGCCATGGTTTTCAAAAAAGGCCCCTTCGCGAAATGATAATTGAACCACGCCTGTTTGTTCGCCCAAGGCCACCGAGATAGGCGTCTGTGTAAGAGAGGCCTGTGCTTTTTCCAACCAAGGGGTTAATCCCTCACCAATCCAAAAAATAATATCAGCCTGTCCAAGATCGCGCCTTTGCGAAGGGCGTAGCGCGAAATTATGCGGAGACTCATTGCCGCGCAGCAGAAGTTTTGGCGTGCCCACGCCCTGCATTACGCTGCTGACAAGGCTAAAAACTGGCGGGATATCGACGACGACATTTGGCACATCTGCCCGCACGCCGCTTGCGCTGACAAGCAGCGCTGTGGCTAAAATTTTTAATCGGCGCATCGGATTCTTTCTTTGTAATATTATAACATATTTTACTCTTTATTTGTTACAGAATAACATATCAAGAGGAATTGGCATTGGAATGCGCAAATTACTTTAGTACACAGGCAGAATGAATTTAGGATTCCACAAACATGATCATGCGGCTTGTATCAGCGAGGGGGTGGCCCGCGCGGATGCGCTTTGTGTTGAAGAAGGCGTTCAATTCACCCCAGTGCGAAAGCGGGTGTTAGAGTTGCTCTTGCAGGCGCATCGGGCGATGGGGGCATATCAAATACTGGATCAGTTGCGTGAAGATGGCTTTAAGCATCAGCCACCGGTGGCCTATCGGGCGCTTGATTTTCTGGTGGCGCGCGGCTTTGCGCATAAAATTGAAAAGCTAAACGCCTTTATTGCCTGCGCGCATCTTGGCTTGCACCATTCGCCAGCGTTTTTGATCTGTCGGCGCTGCGCGTCGGTTGCCGAAACGCGCGTGGATGAAACCAGTGGCCCGTTAAGCGATGTGGCGAATTCTGCAGGGTTTGTAATCGAAAAAGCGGTGATCGAAGCCGAAGGCATTTGCCCAAATTGTCTGACTGATCAACCGGAATGAGCTTGATTACGGCAAAAAACCTGAGCGTTGCGTTGAATGGCCGAACGGTTCTGCAAAATGTTGATCTGAGCATTTCATCGGCCGAAATCCTCACTGTTATTGGCCCCAACGGGTCGGGAAAAACCACCTTGCTGCGCAGCCTTATCGGTTCAATAACCCCGCTGAAAGGCGCTTTGACCCGGCAAGCTGGCTTGCGCATCGGCTATGTGCCGCAAAAGCTTCATATCGATGCCACCCTACCACTGACTGTCAGCCGGTTTATGGCGCTGCCACGCCGCATGCCAGCCAAAGATCTTAGGGCCGCGGCGGCGCAGGCGGGGCTGGGGCATGTTTCGCAGGCGCAGTTGTCACAGCTTTCTGGCGGACAATTTCAGCGCGTTTTACTTGCGCGCGCGTTGTTATGCCGCCCACAGCTGTTGATTTTGGATGAACCGACGCAGGGTTTGGACCATTCTGGAGCCGCTGCTTTTTATCGGCAAATAGAAACGGTAAGGCAAGAGACTGGCTGCGCAGTGCTGTTGGTGAGCCATGATCTGCATGTTGTGATGGCGGCCTCTGATCGGGTGATTTGTTTGAACGGGCATGTCTGCTGCCAGGGAAGCCCAGAGCAGGTGGCCTCGAGCCCTGAATATCAAACCCTCTTTGGGGCCTCAACAGATGGTGCGATGGCGCTTTACCGCCATGAGCACGATCATGATCATGACGATCACCATGATCATCATCACGATCACCCGCGCGGGCCGGCTGCGACAGTTACATTACCAAAGCGCGCAGCCGGTGCCAGTTCCAAAGAGCTGGCCTGATGGAGATGTTTGACGCCTTTTTGCTGCGGGCGATCTTGGCGGGTGTGGCATTGTCTTTGGCGGCTGCGCCGCTTGGCTGTTTTGTGGTTTGGCGGCGAATGGCGTATTTCGGAGATGCCACAGCGCATGCCTCAATCTTGGGTGTGGCATTGGCTTTGGCGTTTGCATTGCCGGTGTTTATTGGCGTGTTGCTGATTGCGCTTGCAATGGCGCTGGCGATTTCTGCGCTGCAGGCCCGCGGTCAAACATTGGATACGCTGCTTGGGGTGATGGCACATTCAACGCTGGCTTTGGGCTTGGTGACAGTGTCGTTTTTCTCGGATGTCCGGATCGATCTTATGGCCTATCTTTTTGGCGATATTCTATCGGTTGCCTGGTCCGATTTTCTGTGGATAGGCCTTGGGCTTTTCCTTGTGGTGGGGTTGCTGGGGTGGCGCTGGTCGGCCTTGCTGACCTGCACTTTGAACCGCGATTTGGCGCAGGCTGAGGGAATCAACCCCAAGCGTGAGCAAATGGTATTGACCTTGGCCTTGGCCCTTATTGTGGCGCTGGGCATTCAAGTTGTCGGGGCTATCCTCATCGCGGCTTTGTTGATTATTCCAGCAGCTGCGGCGCGTAATTTTGCAAACACACCCGAAGCGATGGCGTTGATCGCGGCGGCGTTTGGTGCTTGTGCAACGCTTGGCGGTCTTGCTGCCTCATTGCATTGGGATACACCAACCGGCCCCAGTATTATCTGCTGCGCGGCGGCGCTGTTCTTTACATCAACGTTGCTGGGCGCGCTGCGCGGGCGTGATTTGTCTTAAGTAACGCCGCGCATCGCGCTGCTATTGATCCGCAGGGCTTTCATTTGTTGCGGCAGGGCCCATCCGGTTGAACACATCCAGATCGCGGATAGTGATCGCACCCGATAAGATGATCGATGCAATCACGCCCCAAAGCACCGCAGCGATTGCTGTGGTAATCCAAGCCTTCTTTTTCAAATTGTGATCTTCAGGCGCTCCGGCATGCGTGCCAGGCACGACCGAGCCAACATCGCCCTGCGTTTTGAGACGGATGGGGATCACAACCAGAAAGGTTAAAAACCACAGAACGGCAAAGAGAACCAACGCAGAGGTTATAGACATATTCGCTTTGCTCCTCGTTACACTTGTTCAAGTTCGATCAAGGTGCCGTTGAAATCCTTGGGGTGTAAAAACAGCACAGGTTTTCCATGCGCGCCGATTTTTGGCTCACCATTGCCCAAAACCCGGGCGCCAGCCTCGATAAGGTGGTCGCGGGCTTGCGTAATATCGCCGACCTCATAACAGATATGGTGGATGCCGCCGCTTGGGTTTTTATCAAGAAAGCTTTGGATCGGGCTGGTTTCCCCCAAAGGATAAAGCAGTTCAATCTTGGTGTTCGGCAGCGTGATAAATACCACAGTGACGCCATGCTCAGGCTCATCTTGGGCGGGTCCAACCTCAGCCCCCAAGGTGCTGCGATATTGCTCTGCAGCGCGTTCTAAGTCGGGGACGGCGATGGCCACATGATTGAGGCGTCCGATCATCTGAGCTCTCCTATCGGTTGCGCAACCTTATGCGCTGAGAGTGGCGGCGGTGCAAGAGCTGCTCGCGCGATCTGGCTTGAATTAACCGCTTATTAGCCACCCTGAGGCAGGATGGTTTCAGAATCGCAGGAGGCGCGCATGAATTCATTGGATCTGGTAGAGCTGACGCCAATGGGGCGCAACACCCGGCCCTTGATCGGAAAAACAGTTCTGATTGTCGAAGATAGCCGTTTTATCTGTGAAGCGGCGCGTTTGATGTGTTTGCACAGCGGTGCCCGATTGCGCCGCGCGGATAGTTTGGCGGCGGCGCGCCGGCATTTGAACGTTTACTTCCCCACAATCGTCATTATCGACGTTGGTTTGCCGGATGGGTCCGGCCTTCAGTTGATATCAGAATTGGCGGGCGCATCTCCGCGCATTTCTGTGATTTTGGGCACCAGCGGGGATGATTTGATGCATCATCAAAGCTTGAAAGCGGGCGCGGATGGATTTCTTGCAAAACCTTTTGAAAACCTCTCTTGCTTTCAATCAACGATTTTGCAGCTTTTGCCCGTCGAACAGAAACCCAAAGGCCCGATTGTTTTGCAAGATGCGCCGGTCCTACCTGATTTGATTACGTTTCGCGATGATTTGGTGCAGGCGCTGATCAGTTTGAAAGATTATCCCTCCGCCAAGGAAGAAGGCTTTATTCGCAGTTTTTTGGCGGGGGTGTGCGCGGCCAGTGGCGATGATTATATGCAAGAGGCCATAAAAACCGGCGATATTGATCAGCTCTGCGCGAAAATTGAACACCGCATTGGCCAGATCGCAATTTTGTAATCCATGCGGGGTAAAATCGCGCGCTGCACCTTGAGGAGGCTTCTGCCGCTTTAGTCTTGCGGGATGACCCGCAGGTTCAGCTCCATCAATTGATCCGCCATCGGCTGACTTGGCGCGTCCATCATAAGATCCTCGGCGCGTTGGTTCATAGGGAACATGATCACTTCGCGGATATTTGCCTCATCGGCCAGCAGCATCACGATACGATCAATCCCGGCGGCGCATCCACCATGCGGCGGTGCGCCAAATTGAAACGCGTTGACCATGCCGCCAAATCTTTTGCGCACTTCGCTTTCATCATAGCCGGCGATTTCAAAGGCTTTGAACATGATTTCGGGTTTGTGGTTGCGGATCGCGCCAGACACCAATTCATAGCCGTTGCAAGATAGATCATATTGGTAGCCCAAAACCGCAAGAGGATCACCCTCAAGCGCCTCCATACCGCCTTGCGGCATCGAAAACGGATTATGTTCAAAATCGATTTTACCGGTTTCTGCATCTTGTTCATAAATTGGAAAATCTACAATCCAAGCGAAGGCAAAGCGATTTTCATCGGTTAGATTAAGCTCTTCGCCAATCACGTTGCGGGCGCGGCCTGCAACGGCCTCGAAGGTTTTGGGTTTCCCGCCCAAGAAAAACGCAGCATCTCCCACGTCCAGGCCAAGCTGCTGCCGGATCGCTTCTGTGCGCTCTGGCCCGATATTTTTGGCCAAAGGCCCCGCCGCTTCCATGCCGTTTTCGCCGCTGCGCCAGAAAATATAGCCCATACCGGGCAAGCCTTCTTTTTGCGCAAACGCGTTCATCCGGTCGCAAAACTTACGGCTGCCGCCCCCGGGCGCGGGGATGGCGCGAATTTCGGTGCCCTCTTGTTCCAATAATTTTGCAAAAATTGCAAAGCCCGACCCGCGAAAATGATCAGAAACGCGCTGCATTTTGATCGGGTTGCGCAGATCTGGCTTATCCGAGCCGTACCAAAGCGCTGCATCGCGATAGGAGATTTGCGGCCACTCGGTATCGACTGTCCGCCCGCCGCCAAAATCTTCAAAAACCGAACGTAAAACGGGTTGAATCGTGTCGAACACATCCTGTTGCGTGACAAATGACATCTCAAGATCAAGCTGATAAAAATCAGTTGGCGAGCGATCCGCGCGCGGATCTTCATCGCGAAAGCAGGGGGCAATTTGAAAATATTTGTCAAAGCCCGAAACCATGATCAGCTGTTTGAACTGTTGAGGCGCCTGCGGCAATGCATAGAACTTGCCCGGATGCAGCCGGCTTGGCACCAGAAAATCGCGCGCGCCTTCCGGGCTTGAGGCTGTGATGATCGGGGTTTGATATTCGCGGAAATTACGCTCCCACATTTTGCGTCGGATGCTGGCCACGACGTCTGAGCGCAGCTTCATATTGTCTTGCAACTTTTGGCGGCGCAGATCCAAATAGCGGTAGCGCAGGCGCGTTTCTTCAGGATAGTCTTGCTCGCCAAAGACCATCAGCGGCAGCTCTTCAGCTTGCCCTAAAACTTCCAGATCACGAATAAATACCTCAACCTCACCCGTGGGGATTTTGGCGTTGATCAGGCTTTCATCGCGCAGCATGACATTGCCATCAATGCGGATACACCATTCGCTGCGCAGCTTTTCAATTTCTGCAAAGACGGGACTGTCCGGATCCGCCATCACCTGCGTGATGCCATAATGATCGCGCAGATCGATAAACAGCAATCCACCATGATCACGCACGCGATGCACCCAGCCTGAAAGACGCACGGTCTCTCCGACATTTGATTTATTGAGGTCGGCGCATGTATGGCTGCGATAGGCGTGCATGGCTTTGGCCTTTCCAAGCAAAGATCAATGTTTGTGCCGATACACAGGGTTGTGGGGCTGATGTCAAGTCATCCCAGAAGCAGTTTGCCCTTGATTTCGCCTCTCAGCGCGTTGCCAAGCCAAAACGACTGGCAATTTTCCAAATCTTTAGCGGTGATTATTTTTGCCCGCACTTGACGTTTTGCCAGTTTGCGGGCCCGTAACACGCCGGGCAAGCACCCGCTGCTGATTGGCGGCGTCACCCATTCTCCGGTTTTTAGCTGCAGAAAAATATTGGTGATCGTGCCCTCACAGAGGTGATTTTTTTCGTTGAAAAAGATCATTTCATCGATATCGGGTGGCAGTGCAGCGCGGGCGTCATCATAGATCTGGCGTTGGCTGGTTTTATGGCGCAGCCAGGGATCATAAGAGGTTAACCGCCGCGGACTTATGGCAACCTGCCATTCGGGCTGCATGGGGGCAAGCGGCGCCTGCGTTAGCTCAACGGCCCCAGCTTGGTCGATAGTGAGCCGGCATCGCAAGACTTTGGTGGTTTTGATGGCTTGAATTTTTTCGGTGATAAAGCCGCGCTGGAATACAAACCCTAATTTTTGCGCGCTTAGGCACATGCGGTCTAAATGCCGCTTCATATCAACCGCTCCGAGTTGCGGATCAATCCGCAGGGTTTCAATCAAACGGCAGTTTTTTGGAATGCGGTTGCGAAGCGGGCTTTCCACAGAGCTTCCTCATATTCTGAGGCGGCATCGCTGTCATAGACTACGCCGCCGCCAACGTTTAATTGAACGCTTTGGTTATCGATCATCAGGCTGCGGATCGCAACATTGAACTCAGAGCTGCCATCTGGCGCGGCCCAGCCGATCGTACCACAATAAATTTCACGCGGCTCTGGCTCTAAATCACGCAAAATTTGCATCGCCCGCAATTTTGGAGCACCGGTAATAGAGCCACAGGGAAACAACGCTTTGAAAATATCAGACAGCGTTTGGCCTCTGCGCAATTGACCCAATACTTGCGAGGTCATCTGATGGACGGTGGCATAGGTTTCCACGCGATAAAGCGAGGGCACTTTTACCGACCCTGCTTCGCAAATGCGCGAAATATCATTGCGCAGAAGATCTACTATCATTAGGTTTTCTGCGCGATTTTTCGGGTCTGATTGCAGGTAGTCTAGCCGTTTCTGGTCTTCAGGTTTCGTGATGCCGCGCGGCTGTGTGCCTTTCATCGGGCGGGTTTCGATCTGCCCGGACGCGTCTGTGCGAAAAAACAATTCTGGAGACCGCGATATGATCGCCCGGCCATCCTCTTGTTCGACCAAGGCGCCATGTTTTACCGCCTGGTAAGCGCTCAGATCGTCAAACAAACGCTCAACCGATCCTTGCAATTCTGCCGTTAGCCCGAAGGTAAGATTGGCCTGATAAATATCCCCCGCAGCGATATAACGTTGGACGGTGGTAAAAGCCTTTTCATAATCGTCAAACCGCCATTGCGGCGTAAAGGCGCTAAGCTGCGCTGCCCGGTGGGCTGTGGTTGAGAAGGGTGGCCGCGCTGTTGGGCCTTTGTAAACGCCGAAACATAGTAAAGGCCATTGCCGCGTTTCCGGCATTGCCGCGTTGAGGCGCGGCTCAAGCGCATAGCCCATCTCATAGCTGGCATAGCCCGCGATCCAATGCCCCTCTGAAAGCGCGGCATCCAAAGCGGCCAGCGCGTTTGGCAGGGCTGAGGGGGAGGCAGCACAAATCACCCTGACCGGGTGGTCAAAACTGCGCGGTTGTTGCGCATCAACTGTGTCAAACCGAATCTTCATGTCACATCCGCTGCCATTCTTACGTCTCTCATAGGACGAGTTTACCAAAGAGGACAGACACTTATACCGCAAATAATGGTATTTTTGCCTAGGCACTTGCACCTTGCAGCGTGATCACTATAACCCACAACAATTTGCCGCGCCTTGCATGTCCGCGCGCGGCTGTTTCGCCGCTTTATCAAAGGTTTTATAATGCCCAAAAGAACCGATATTTCATCGATCATGATCATCGGAGCCGGTCCTATTGTTATCGGACAAGCTTGTGAATTTGACTATTCAGGGGCGCAGGCCTGCAAAGCGTTGCGAGAAGAAGGGTATCGGGTGATTTTGGTCAATTCCAACCCGGCCACGATTATGACCGATCCGGGTTTGGCGGATGCGACGTATATCGAACCGATCACCCCCGATGTGGTTGCCAAGATTATTGAAAAAGAACGCCCCGACGCATTATTGCCCACGATGGGTGGACAGACTGCGTTGAACACTTCTTTGACGCTAGAGGAAATGGGCGTTTTAGACAAATTCAACGTTGAAATGATCGGCGCGAAGCGTGATGCGATTGAAATGGCTGAAGATCGTAAATTATTTCGCGAAGCGATGGATCGACTGGGGATCGAAAATCCCAAAGCCACGATTATCACAGCGCCCAAAGATGCCGAAGGTAAAGCCGATTTGAACGCGGGCGTTCGCATGGCCAATGAAGCCTTGGATGAAATCGGATTGCCCGCGATCATTCGCCCTGCCTTTACATTGGGCGGAACCGGCGGCGGCGTGGCCTATAACCGCGATGATTTTGAATATTATTGCCGCACGGGCATGGATGCTTCACCGGTGAACCAGATTTTGGTGGATGAATCGCTTCTGGGTTGGAAAGAATATGAAATGGAAGTGGTGCGCGACGCCGCGGATAACGCCATTATCGTCTGTTCGATTGAAAATGTGGATCCGATGGGCGTGCATACGGGCGATTCGATCACCGTCGCGCCAGCGCTGACGTTGACGGATAAAGAATATCAAATCATGCGCAACCATTCGATCGCCGTATTGCGCGAAATCGGCGTGGAGACTGGGGGCTCGAACGTGCAATGGGCGATCAATCCCGAAGATGGGCGTATGGTGGTGATTGAAATGAACCCGCGCGTGTCTCGCTCTTCTGCGCTGGCCTCTAAAGCAACTGGGTTTCCCATTGCAAAAATTGCCGCAAAACTGGCCATTGGCTATACGCTGGACGAGCTGGACAATGATATCACCCGGGTAACCCCTGCAAGCTTTGAACCGACAATTGATTACGTGGTAACCAAAATTCCACGTTTTGCCTTTGAGAAATTTCCCGGCTCGCAGCCCGCGCTGACCACGGCGATGAAATCTGTCGGCGAAGCGATGGCAATCGGCCGCACGATTCATGAATCGTTGCAAAAAGCCTTGGCGTCTATGGAAACTGGTCTCACCGGTTTTGATGAGGTTGAGATCGAAGGGGCGCCTGAAAAAGCCGCGGTTGTGCGCGCGATCAGTTTGCAAACGCCGGATCGGATGCGCACGATTGCGCAAGCGATGCGCCATGGGCTGAGCGATGACGAAATCTTTGCCGTCACCAAATTTGATCCCTGGTTTTTGGCCCGGATCCGCGAAATTGTTGATATGGAAGAGACGGTGAAGACAAATGGGCTTCCGCAAGATGCAGAGGCTCTGCGCGAGTTGAAAATGTTCGGCTTTACCGATGCCCGTCTTGCCCATTTGACGGGGAAGAGCGAAACCGCAATACGCCAGCTGCGCCACGCTAAGGGTGTGACGGCGGTGTTCAAGCGGATTGATACCTGCGCGGCTGAATTTGAAGCTCAAACACCTTATATGTATTCCACCTATGAAGCCCCGATGATGGGCGATGTGGAATGTGAAGCGCGCCCGACCGAGGCGTCAAAAGTTGTAATTTTGGGCGGTGGCCCAAACCGTATTGGGCAGGGAATCGAATTTGATTACTGCTGTTGTCATGCTTGCTTTGCACTGACCGATGCGGGCTATGAAACCATTATGGTGAATTGTAATCCTGAAACGGTTTCTACTGATTATGATACCTCAGACAGGCTCTATTTTGAGCCGCTCACATTCGAACATGTGATGGAAATTCTGCGGGTTGAACAAGAAATGGGCACTTTGCACGGGGTGATCGTGCAGTTTGGCGGGCAAACCCCGTTAAAATTGGCCAAAGCGCTGGACGCTGAGGGTATTCCAATTTTGGGCACCACGCCGGATGCGATTGATTTGGCCGAAGATCGCGAGCGGTTTCAAAAACTGGTGCAAGATCTGGGGCTAAAGCAACCCAAGAATGGCATCGCCAGCACGAATGAACAGGCGATTGAAATTGCCCAGGGGCTCGGGTTTCCTTTGGTGATCCGTCCGTCTTACGTGCTGGGCGGCCGGGCGATGGAAATCGTGCGCGATATGGGTCAATTGGAACGTTATATCAAAGAGGCGGTTGTGGTCTCTGGGGATAGCCCTGTTTTGCTTGACAGTTATTTGGCGGGCGCCGTTGAATGTGATGTGGATGCGCTTTGTGACGGCACCACAGTGCATGTCGCGGGCATTATGCAGCACATCGAAGAAGCCGGCGTGCATTCAGGTGACAGCGCCTGTTCTTTGCCGCCCTATTCTCTTTCTTCTGAGATTATTGAAGAATTGAAAAGGCAAACGCAGGCCTTGGCTCTGGCGCTGGGTGTTGTGGGGCTGATGAACATTCAATTCGCGGTGAAAGATGGCGAGATTTATTTGATTGAAGTCAATCCGCGCGCCAGCCGCACTGTGCCATTTGTGGCCAAAGCCACCGATAGCGCCATTGCCTCGATTGCGGCGCGTCTGATGGCGGGGGAGCCGATGGAAAACTTTCCACTGCGCGCGCCCTATGGCGAAGCCTCTTATGAACAATCGGTGCCGATCGCCGATCCAATGACCTTGGCCGATCCCGATATGCCCTGGTATAGCGTAAAAGAAGCGGTGATGCCGTTTGCGCGCTTCCCGGGTGTAGATACAATTTTGGGGCCTGAAATGCGCTCGACCGGCGAGGTGATGGGCTGGGATCAAAGTTTTGCGAGGGCATTTTTAAAGGCACAGATGGGCGCTGGTATGGATTTACCACGGCCCAAGCCGGGGCAAGACACGCGCGTGTTTATATCGATCAAAGATGCCGATAAAACCGAACAGATGGTGGAAACTGCGCAGATCTTGGTTGGGCTTGGGTTCGCTTTGGTCGCCACGCGGGGCACCGCGGCCTTCCTATCGGAGCATAAGATCAACTGCGATGTTGTGAATAAGATGTATGAGGGCCGCCCGAATATCGTTGATATGCTGAAAAATGAAGAGATTTCTTTGGTGATGAACACAACCGAAGGGGCGCAAGCTGTGGAGGATAGCCGTGATATCCGTGCGGTCGCGCTTTTCGATAAAATCCCCTATTACACAACGGCTGCGGCCTCTTATGCGGCGGCGCTGGCGATGCAAGCGCGCGAAGAAGGCGCATTAAACGTCAAATCTTTGCAAGGCTAAGCGGGCGCAATTTTCCCAGAGCGCGGGTATACGCGGCCAAATTGGCTTGGGGGCAGCCTGCGCGTTACGCCCGGTTTGGATTAGCCGTCAGGCTGGGTATCAAGCATCGATTTGCGCTGTGAAAAACGGTGATACCAAGCGCTTAACCGGTCGCGCCCGTTGCGCCAAGCCCGCGCCTCATGGCGGAAATCAAGATAACCTAAGCTGCAGGCCAACGCCAATTGCCCCATATTTACCGGCCCATCTAGCGCAGAGAAATCCCCAGCATTTAACGCATTAAGGGCTTGCTCAACTTTTGCCCATTGGGCTTCGATCCAGCCGGGCGATTGCTCATGCGCGGCGCGCAGGCGCAGTTCATAGACCATCGAAACGGCCGATTCTGCTATACCATCGGCCAAGGCTTCCAGAGTCAGCACATCCCATAAAGTTTCTTTGGGATAGAAATGGCTGCCTGCAAAATCATCCAAATAGCGGCAAATCACCCGGCTATCGAACAATGCTCCGCCATCTTCTGTGATCAAAGTGGGCAGTTTGGCAAGCGGGTTTGCTGCTTTCAAATCTGCAGCGCTGTTAAAGGCCGTGGTTTGCACGGTTTTTAAAGTGATTTTCTCTGTCAGTCCGGCTTCATGCATCAATACATAGACTTTGCGGGCAAAGGGCGAGGCGGCCGAAAAAATCAATTGCATGGTAATTGTGCCTTTACGTAAACATTTCACCGCAAGCTAACGCTGGGCTCACCGCTTTTCCAGCGCTATTTGCGCTTTACCTATTGAATGCGCAGCCAAGATTGGCCCAGCGTTCCAGAGGCGTAGATGCACCGCGCCGGATTATTCATTTCGATCAGCTCGGGCCAAACCTTTCTAAACCATACCCCGTTATTTAGACGTGGCGCTTTGCAGGCTTGGGAACAGCGTTGGGGGATCGCCGTCTTGCCATTTGGGATATTTTTGCATCACAAGATGAAATGCATCAGAGCTTAGAAAACCCTCGAGCCAGCGTTGCAAATAGGGCCATGGCTGGGCGTCGAACCAGGCTTTATCGATAAAGGCAAATTGGCGCACGAAAGGCAATATCGCGCTATCTGCCAAGGTTGCGCTGGGCCCGAACAAGAACCCTGCCTGCAGCTGCTCGTTTAAGAGTTGTAAAAATTTGCTGGCGATCTGGCGATTTTTTATCGGATCATCTTGGGGAAAGCGGTTGGGGTATTTTGTACGATCTAATGCGGCTTTAAACGCTCCATCATTCTGGTCAATCAGCGCATAACCTGCATCGGGCATTTTTAGCCAGCCCTGTGGGTCATTTTGCCTTAACGCCCAGATCATAATATCAAGGCTTTCATCAATCACAAAATTCTCATGCTGCAGACAGGGCACGCTTTGGCTGGGCGAAATAGATAAAAAAGCGGGCGCTTTGTCGCGCAAAACGATCTCGCGCAGGTCTGTAGAAATGGCAGAGACCTGCAGCGCAAGCCGGGCACGGATGGCATAGGGGCAACGCCGAAAACTATATAGAATGGGCAGGGTCATCGAAGCGCGGTGCATCTGGGGGCCATCAGGCGACCAGCTGTTGGTTCCGCATGCCGATGATTTTTGCGGATATAATGCATCCTTCGGCTTGCGGTGTTGAAAACACCACTTCGGTGAATTGTTCGGTGCGCCCCATTGAGGGGTTTTCCATCAAGATTGCATGGGTTTTACCATATTGGGCTTCGAGATGCGCCGCAACTTTTTGCGAACCAAGCGCGCGCAATTTGGCGGCACGCAGCTTAATTTCGGGGCCTTTTACGGCCGGCATTTTCGCCGCCGGGGTGCCCTCTCGACTGGAATAAGGGAAAACATGCAACCAGGTTAAATCACATTCTTCCACCAGTTTCAGCGAGTTGGCAAAATGCGCCTCGGTTTCGGTTGGAAAACCCGCAATGATATCTGCGCCAAATGTGATATTGGGACGCAGTTTGCGCGCGGTTTCGCAAAATGCGATGGCATCATCGCGCAGATGGCGCCGCTTCATGCGCTTTAAAATCAAATCATCGCCATGTTGCAGGCTAAGATGCAAATGCGGCATTAAGCGCGGTTCAGTGGCGATCGCAGTCAGTAGATTTTCATCCACTTCAATGCTGTCAATGCTGCTGATCCGCAATCGTGGTAAATCGGGAACCAGCTTTAAGATGCGCATCACCAGATCGCCCAGTTTTGGGGCGCTGGGTAAATCAGCCCCCCAGCTAGTGAGATCAACGCCGGTCAGCACAACCTCATTATAGCCTTTATTTACCAACCGCTTGATTTGGTCGATCACCACGCCGGCGGGTACGGATCGCGAATTGCCGCGCCCAAAGGGAATGATACAAAACGTGCAGCGGTGATCACAGCCGTTTTGAACCTGTACATAAGCCCTTGCCCGTGTGGCAAAGCCATCAATCAAATGACCCGCGGTTTCGGTCACCGACATGATATCATCGACTTTGACTTTTTCGGTATCCCCTATCAGATCCCCGGCCATAGCCGACCATGTCGCCGCCTGCATTTTTTCATTATTGCCGATCACGGCGTTTACTTCGGGCATCTGTGCAAAGCTGTCTGGATCAATTTGCGCCGCGCATCCGGTCACGATCACTTTTGAGGTTGGATTTTCGCGGCGCAAGCGCCGTATTTCCTGGCGCGATTTGCGAACTGCCTCAGCCGTGACCGCGCAGGTATTCACAATCACCGCATCGCCCAAGCTGGCATGTTCGGCCAAAGCGCGCATTGCTTCTGATTCATAGGCATTTAACCGGCAACCCAATGTGGTGATTTTTGGCGCTTGGCTCATTGCAGGCTGTCCAGAAATTGAGTGGTTAAATGACCTGAAAAGACATGCATGGTCGGCCCCGTTAGCCAGACCCCATCTTCGCGCCAATCGATCTGTAAGCTGCCCCCATCAACGTCAATTTTAACGCTGCGTCCCGTCAAGCCGCGGCGCGCGGCCGCCACGGCTGTGGCGCAAGACGAAGAGCCAGAGGCAAGCGTGACCCCGACGCCGCGTTCCCAGACGCGCATTCGGATGTGATCTTTGCCAATCACCTGCGCAAATTGTACATTCGTGCGTTCGGGGAAAAGGGGATGATGTTCGATCGGTGCTGCATCCGCTTCTAGGTCGATCGCGGCGATATCCTCGACAAAAAAGGTACAATGCGGATTGCCCATACCTGTAGCACTTGGGTCTCCTTTTATTGGCAAAACAAGCGTGTCCATCGCTTCGGAAAGCGGAATATCCTGCCACGCGAGCAGCGGCTGCCCCATATTTATCGAGACAAAACCATCGGGTGATTTTTCCGCGCGCAAGGCGCCGCGATCCGTTGTGAGATGCAAGCTGGATTTTTCGAGCTCATCCATCAAATATCGTGCGATGCAGCGGGTTGCATTGCCGCAGGCTGCCGAAACCGAGCCATCAGCGTTGAAAAACCGTAAATGGGCATCGCCAGTGCCGCTTTCTATGACGGCGAGCTGGTCAAAGCCTACGCCACGATAACGGTCGGCCAAACCGGTAATCAATATGGCAGGCAAATCTAAAGCGGCCTTGCGCCAATCCAGGATCACAAAGTCATTTCCAAGACCGTGCATTTTTAAAAACGGCCAGTTAGGGGTCAGCGATTTGTTCATGAGCGAGGATATATCTCGCTCAGAGCAATGAATCCATAGATTGCGAGTTTTTCTTTGTTTTCGGGGTTGACCACACCGCGCGGTGTTTTTAAGTAGGCCGCTTAGTGGGCCGTTAGCTCAGTTGGTAGAGCAACTGACTTTTAATCAGTGGGTCACAGGTTCAAATCCTGTACGGCTCACCACTAACTTCAAAGGCTTAGCGGAAATGACGCTGAGCCTTTTGCTTTATCAGCCAGACAAATAAGGGCTCGGTTGGCATGCTAAGCTATCTCTTTTATTAATTTTGATAAGCTAAATTTGTTAGGTGTGTAAGCGCCATTGCACTTTAAGTTTCTTCAGATTTTAACATCTGTTTGAGGCTTTACATCCTAAAGAGTTTTGTAAGAATAAGAGCTTTAAAGTTTATAGGCACTTGATTTATAATGAAAAAGGTTAAATTTCACGTTGTGGCTTCATTTGATTATGGATTAATTCGCTAGGGAACGTATTTTTAAAACATATAAGTTTCGCAGGAGGTTTATTCAGTGCATTTTACTCTTCTGTGGCAGCTGAACTACAAAATCTTAACCTGGATCATATAAAAGCCGCATGTATGCCCTTATCCTAAGTTAAACCTTTACCGTTGCGTAATCGTTGTTGGGTTTCTGAAGCCAAAGCGTTAGCAACCGTCATCATTGTGGCTTTCAGTCCAAGATAAATAACCGCTAAACGATTTTTCGGGATGCTGGCATTAATACACGCCAAGCCACCAATCATAATGAGCTCACTACAGCCATTCGCTGTGATTTGCGCCAATGCCCGCATTTGCTCACTTTTATTTGACAAAACGAGCGGTCATAACCCCCGCCTGACTACCTGCGAAGGGTAGCAGGAGGGAGGATGTTGAGGGGTTATAACGCCAGCTCTGTTGGCAACCTCACTCCATCCTCAATTGCTCTCTTCTGCGCATCACTGATGCCAAAAGAGTATAGCCCGTAGGTGAGCGTGTTGGCCGAGCGTGCAGAGTGATGCCCTACAAGTGCTATGCGATCTATATTTTTATAATAAAATCAGAAAGCTATAAAACCACTTGGTGTATGAAGCGGTCCGAAAAGCAGTCCCGCCTCACTCGGAAAATACCTAACAATAACCTTATCTATTCAATTCCGAACTCGCTGGGTTTTCCACAACGATTGGTCCATTCTGCATTCCGCATGCTCCAAGCATCAGGCTGAAGACCAATACAACAAGTTTTTTCATGATGATAACCTTTCTTATTTTCTCACACCAATATCGATAAATTCATCCATGAACAAAGCCATGAATTCTACACGTGATGACACGCCGGATTTGCCAAATACGTTGTGGGCTTGTACTTTTATGGTTCCGACACTCACAGATCTTAACTCAGCTATATCACTGGTGTTCAGCCCCCGAAGCAGAAGCAAAGCAACATCCTTTTCTGCAACTGTTAACTGCCATTTTGCAAACTGGGTTCGCACGTATTCATCAAAATCTACTTTTAGGGCAGATCACTGTGTCTGAGCTTTGATATTTTGGTCCTTTAAAAATGAAGTGTACTTGAACAAACTTACCATCCCAAAGAACAGTGCTAAAACAGCCCCACCTTCGAATACTAAATGGATTACTTCATCTGTTTAGTAAGCTGTTCCATCGGAAAAATGA
>Ga0181554_1001612_pt1 | contig 21108 bp, 19 predicted proteins | sample 011ome_16_FD_145602 | JGI IMG/M metagenome (GOLD analysis project Ga0181554, IMG submission 145602) | Coastal salt marsh microbial communities from the Groves Creek Marsh, Skidaway Island, Georgia - 011503CT metaG (spades assembly) | ecosystem: Environmental > Aquatic > Marine > Intertidal zone... | reverse complement strand
TTGGCACATAAAGCAAATCCTGGTATTGACCATCCGAGTGAATATGCGTGCTGAGCAAACCCGGTTCATCAGAGACACCCAGAACCACCGCACCGGCACCATCGCCAAAGAGCACACAGGTAGACCGGTCACTCCAGTCCACCAGGCGAGAGTTCATCTCACTACCAACAACCAAAACATGGCGGGCACTCCCGGCACTAATATACTGGTCGGCAATGCTCAGAGCGAAAATAAATCCTGAACAGGCGGCCTGCACATCGAAAGATGCGCAATGGGTAATACCAAGGCGGTGCTGAAGCAGGCAGGCTGTACTGGGAAACACTCGATCAGGGGTTCCAGTACCTACGATAATCAAATCAATTTCGTCCGGCTTCAGCCCCGCCGCATCCAACGCCCGACGAGACGCAATCTCTGCCATGCTGGAGGCCGTCTCATGCTTGCCGGCAATTCGGCGCTCACGAATCCCGGTCCGTTCCATAATCCACTCATGAGTGGTTTCGACGGTTTGTGAGATTTGCTCATTCGTAAGGACGGTTTCCGGCAGATAGCCTCCGGTGCCCAGCAAGGTCGCGTAGTGCGTCAAGCGATTCTCCTCTCGGCAAACACTTCGGCAACCCGCTCACCAATTCGGTCAGGCACACCCTGCTCCACTTCCAGCATGGCGACACGTATTGCGTTGGTAAAGGCGGTCTGATCAGCATTACCGTGACTCTTGACGACGATACCCCGGAGACCAACCAGGCTTGCGCCATTGTAGGCACGGGGATCGAATCTCTTTTTGTAGGCTTTCAGTACCGGCAAGGCGAAAACACCGAGTAGCTTGGTAAAAAGATTCTTGCTAAATTCGTCCTTCAGCGACCCACCCAACAACTTCGCGAATCCTTCAATCGCCTTCAGGGCCACATTCCCGGTGAAGCCATCCGTGACAACCACATCCACATTCCCGGCAAAAATATCGTTTCCTTCGACAAACCCGACGAAATTGATATGGCTGCCAGTGAGCAGCTTTGCCGCTTGCTTGACCTGTTCGTTGCCCTTGATCTCTTCCTCACCAATATTCAGCAGCCCGACCCGAGGGTGATCACGATGTTCAACGGCCTTGACTAGCTCGTAACCCATTACAGCGAACTGGCAAAGATGATCAGCCGTGCAGTCGACATTGGCACCAAGATCCAGCACATGGGTATGGCCGGTTTTTGACGGCAGCATCGCAATAATCGCGGGTCTGTCAATGCCTGGAATAGTTTTCAGGACAAACTTGGCGATCGCCATCAGAGCCCCGGTATTCCCTGCGCTGACACATGCATCGGCTTTTTGCTCCTTGACCAGGTCGATGGCGACCCGCATGGAAGAATCCTTCTTGCCCCGCAATGCTTTGGAGGGGGTTTCATGCATTTCCACCAGTTCGGAAGCATGATGGATACTGATCCTGCCGGCATGCTCGGCGTCCCGGCCATTTAATGCCTGTCGCAAGCGACTTTCATCACCCACCAGAATCAGATGAAGATCCGGATACCTGCCCGCGCTTTCCAGCGCTGCAGGTACAGTGACACTGGGGCCATGATCGCCGCCCATGGCGTCAAGCGCAATCGTCAGCTTTCGCGACATAGTCGAGGCGAGTTTGTTGAGGGTTATATGTGCTCAGAACCAATATTCCAGAACAGTAGCTTATTCTTCGCTGGTTTCTTCGACCTTGCTGGAGATCACCTTGCGGCCACGGTAAAAACCATCGGCACTGACATGATGACGGCGATGGGTTTCACCGGTCGTGGGCTCAATAGAGAGGGTCGGACCCGTAAGAGCGTCATGGGATCGACGCATGTCACGCTTGGAACGGGTTTTACGGTTTTGTTGAACAGCCATGTTTTACTCCTGGGAAGATAATTTGGACTTTAGCTTAGCCAACCCGGCGAAGGGATGAGGCTTGTCTGTTTTTGACTTGAGCGAATTGGGTATCTGACAGTTGGCATGCCGGGGGACCGTGGGAATTGCAAGGAGCAGTTCATCCTGGACGATATCTGCGAGCTGAATTTCACTGTCCGCATCGATCAGCAACGGCTCCATGGATTCCGGCAACAACAACGCCTCATCCACCGAGGTCACAATACCCAGATTGACTTCGCTCCTGACGGGCCAGGACATCGCACCGAGGCAACACTGGCACTGCAGAACCAAGTCTGCAACCACGGAGCCGGTCACGACTGCTTGGCGCCCTGTTTTGCCAAACTGCAATTCAACTTTCGCGGTTCCTTGGGTCTCGAGCAGCGCCTCAGCGATCCTATCGAGCTTACTCAATGGAATCTCCCCTCTCAGATGGCGTCTTTTCAGGGCCAAGCTTAAGGGATCAATCACGTCCGGCAAACGGTCAGGCATAATCGGCGAATGATAGCTTCAAAGACAAGAATCTGTCAAAACCAACATGACCCAAGAATCATGACCAAACCCCTGCGAAGACTCATCTTAGCCTCCACCTCACCTTATCGAAGGGATCTACTCAGGAAACTTGGACTGCCCTTCGAATGCGCTGCGCCAAGAATTGACGAATCCAGACGCCGCAACGAATCCGCTGAGACCCTTGCATTTCGGCTGGCGCAGCAAAAGGCCATGACCATCGCCAAACAATTTAGCGAAGGCCTGATTATCGGATCTGACCAGGTAGCTTCCATCGATGACATTCTGATCGGCAAGCCTGGATCACGGGAGGCCGCAATTGAGCAGCTGTTGCATGCATCGGGGCGAACAGTAGGGTTCCATACGGCAATCTGTGTCACGGATGCGGAGACGCAAATTTCAAGAGTACTGGTCGATTTTTGTCAGGTTACCTTCCGTCCGCTGGCAGAAGAGCAAATCGAAAGGTACGTTGACGCCGACCAACCTTACGACTGCGCAGGCAGCTTCAAATCGGAGGGACTGGGGATCTCGCTACTGGAGAGAATCGAAGGGAACGACCCTAATGCGCTGGTCGGACTCCCGCTAATCAATCTGATTAGCTTGCTGAATTCATTCGGAGTCCACATCCCCTGATTGTCAGTTGTAGTTGTTGTAAAAGCCCAAAACCTTGGAAACGTAACCTCGTGTCTCGGCAAATGGGGGTACCTGATACCCATACTTCATGACGTTGTGCTCGCCGGCGTTGTATGCCGCAACCGCCAGGCGAACGTCTGACCTGAACATGCCCATCAGATCCTTCAGATAACGAGCTCCGCCGAAAATATTATCTTCGGGATCATACGGATTGCGGACACCATACCGTGCTGCAGTTCCCGGCATGAGCTGCATCATGCCCATCGCACCTTTGTTGGAAACCGCTCCCGGGTTATAAGAAGACTCCGCCTGAATCACCGCGTGCAACAGAGCGGGGTCAAGACCATGCTTGTAAGCCGCGCGCTCGATCACGTTAGCGTACTGCATCCGCCGCATGTCAAGAGAGCGGCCTTTCTGGCTCTGACCGGATAACATCAAGGGTACGTAGCCTGGGGAACTCAAGCCTCGAACAGGCATCGCGGAGGGTCTTTCCTCGCTTTCAAACCCGTTTCCCAATTTGCGTCCCGCCCCGAGCGAAATGGTCACAGGCTTGATCTCTCGCTCAGGTGTCTTGATTACCAGTTTGTAACCGCGATGCCGGGGACTATCGGTATAAACCACCTGTCCATTGCGGCCTACAAATTTGTAAACATCAGCGGTAGCGGAATCCCAAGCCAGACTCAACGAGCCTATCAACAGCAGGATTTCAACTAATCGTGTCGACTTCATAGATCAAAAAGTCTCAGTCACTTCAAACCAGGGCAAAGTGTTGCATGGATTGCCCTGTTTTGGAAACATGAGCTATCGCTGGACATCATGTCTCGTTACCCCAAGCAGGCGTAAAGAATTATGGAGTCCTAACAGGACGAATACAGGCCGCTACCTCGCGGGCCTTGAACCGTGCCTTATCGATATTTTCTTCGGCTGCAAGCGCTACACCCATGCGCCGGCGCACATACGAAATCGGCTTACCAAAAAGCCTCACCTCTGTCCCCTCAAGGCATAACGCCTGCTCAAGTCCTTCGTAACTCAAGCCTTCAGCGTCGACACCCCCGTAAATGACAGCGCTGGCGCCCGGCTCCCGAATCACCGTGCTGACCGGCAAGCCAAGAATAGCCCGAGCATGCAACTCGAACTCACTCTGGGCCTGGGTGATCATGGTAACCATCCCGGTATCATGGGGCCGGGGGCTGACCTCACTGAACCATACCCGGTCGCCTTTAACGAACAGCTCAACTCCAAAAAGGCCTCGCCCACCCAAATTATCCACCACAGCCCGGGCAATCCGCCGGGCTTCCGCCATCGCAGCAGGTGACATGCTTTGCGGCTGCCAGCTTTCTACATAATCGCCCTGTTGCTGAACGTGCCCCACCGGCTCACAAAAGGAAACCTCGACATCGCCCGTGCTATTCAGGGAACGCACGGTCAATAGAGTGATTTCGAAATCAAAATCGATCTTGCCCTCGACGATGATGCGGGCATTCTGGACCCTGCCGCCCTCCTGGGCATAAGCCCAGGCCTTCTCAACATCCAACGGGCTCTGCAACATCGATTGCCCCTTGCCTGAGGAGGACATGATTGGCTTTACGAAACAAGGAAAACCCACCTGGCCGACTGCTTCCCTTAAACCTTCAAGCGAGGCGGTAAACACATAGGGCGAAGTGGGCAAACCCAACTCCTCAGCCGCCAACTTCCGTATACCTTCCCGATTCATCGTCAGCCGAACCGCCCGCGCCGTGGGAATAACCGTCGCAAGTCCACTCTGCTCAATTTCCTCCAAAGCTTCCGTGGCAATGGCCTCGATCTCCGGCACGATAAAATGGGGACGCTCCTGCTCCACCAACCGCTTCACGGCGACGGCATCGGTCATGTCCAGCACATGAAACCGATGCGCCACCTGCTGCGCGGGCGCCCCGGCATAGCGATCAACAGCGATCACCTCTACCCCGTAGCGTTGCAGGCTAATCACCACCTCCTTGCCAAGTTCTCCGCTCCCGAGAAACATCACGCGCGTTGCGCCAGGGGTCAGGGCCGTACCGATCTTCATGACTCTCATCCATAAACTCACAGGACCAAAAGTGTAAACGCTTTCCGGCATTAGCGAGGCAGAAGGTTCGGGCTTATTAACAGCAAGGTTGACGTGATTCAGTCAGTCACTGAAACTTTTGCCCTTCGGGATGCACCGATACCGCCTCACCAGTTCCCCGGTTGAGTATCCTGATGATGAACCATCATGGAACCCGATAAAACTAAAGACCACATCAACTTTTTCATCAGACAGAACATGAGCTTCAAAAGCAGCCTGATCAGGACCGCCATCAAATGGACACCCAAATCACTCATTCTGTGGGTCGGCAACATCGTCTTAAGGGGTATAGCCACCCTCACCGACTTTCACCTTGACCTGGACAATCGCAGCGCCTTCATTCGGACCCGACTGCAGGGAGAGGCGGAACCTATCGAGATCTGGCTGGATAACTTCAGCCTGCTACAGGACGGCGATAGCTATCAGTTCATACTCAGCGAAGCCCGATCGAACAAAGTCTGGCTCACAAACCTGCTTGATCGCTTTACTGGAAAGGCCTGGAAGATTCCTGAGGTTCCGCAACTGAAACCGCACCTGGGACTCGCAGCCGAGCTGCTCAAGCCGAAGCACTGAGATGTTGATCTCCTGGCAGTTCTGATCACCCTAAACCCCGGAATCAAGGAAAATCACATGAATAGCGGCAACAGGATAATCGCAGGCCTTTTGCTGGCCTCCAGCCTATGCGTTAGCTCACTTGCCCAAGCCGATGCAGATGAGGGGTATCTTCACCTCTGCCTTAAGGCCTGGGGCAAGCATCCATTCAAAGACGCGACACGTTACCGGAAATACTCGTCCGTGGTGAATGTCTTCGGTATCGGCCAGAATACCGATGACCTCGCCCCGACCAGGGAACCTGAGCTGGTATTGATTGATTCCGCCGTCAACGTCATGGGCGGCACGACCATTCGGCTCATGAATCCCAATGGCTGGTATTGCTTTCGCTCGAATACCAATGTCATGGGCAAAGTCACCATCAGGGCCCATTGCAAGGCTCACATCGCATCAGCTGAGGATGGCCTGACTTTTCTGGGCGAGGATCAGCACAACAAAAGCACCACCGTGATGGGACTCACCCACATTGATTTGCTCGCCTGTGATGTTCCTGACGAAACCAGACAACCGGCAACAGAGCCCGAGCCACCCAGATCAAAAACTCCAAAGACACCGGCAAGGAAATCGCGAGTTCAACCCGAGGCCGCTGCCGAGGAAGAGGATTACTGAGGCGCCACAGCCAATAAGGATTTTGGGGCCAGAAATTCTAAGTCCCGCTCACTCTGGATTTCCAGGCATCCTCCAGGCGCTTGGCTGAGACCGGGTAAGGCGTTTTAAGCTGTTGGGCAAACAGCGATACGCGAAATTCCTCCAAAATCCAGCGAAAGGCATCGCGCTCCGGGACAATTCGATCATGTCCGGTCTTTATCGCCTGCCAATAGCGATCCAGAAACGGCGCCAGCTCCCGATGCTGTTTTAGATCGCGAAGGGGATCCTGCGGCGCCTTGTCAAGGCGATGAATCAGCGCCTTGATGTAACGCGGAATTTCCCGAATATATTGATAGGGTGTAACGAGCCAGAATCCGCGATACAACATCAACCCCAGCTGGGTCTGAACATCGTCCTTGACGGCCGCGATCCGGCAGGTTTTAAGCCGAGCCTGAGCATCTCCGTACGCCAGCATCAAGGCTTGAGCGGTCTTGGCCATCTCCTCGGCCTTCAGCATCAGGTCGGCCCGATAAGCTCTAAGCCGATCCTCAAAGGCTTCGGCACTGCGCACATCCGGATGCCCCTCAAGAAACAAAGCCGCCATCAGCCGGTCCAGCAGATCCTCGCGCAGATCAGCAACCTTGCCGACGTTTTCATAGAGGAACGGATGAGCCGGCAGTTGCTTGTATATCAATTCCGCCTGCGCGTTCAACGCCAGGTTCTTTTTCAGATACTTCAAGTCCTTGGCCAACGCCAATCGAAACAACCGCGACAAACCCAGCTCCTGCTGGCTGGCCGCCGCTTCAGGCGTCTCGAAAACCCGCACGCCCACAGTTTCTCCTTCGTCAACCACCGCCGGAAAACCATAGACTTTCTGCCCGTCATGCTCGCCGTCGAACACCGCCGCTAGTTCCCCAAAATCCCAGACCCTGCTACCAGTATGAAGATAGGCTTGTCGGGCCAGTTGCTGAAAATTCTTGCCGGCATCGGCCGAGTGCCTGCGCTTCAGTTCCTCCAGATTGCGCGACCGGTCGATCACCTGATTGGCCTCGTTGACCACGGCGAAATTCATGCGCAGATGGGTCGGCAGCATGTCCTCACGAAACGACTGGGTCGACACAGCGATACCGCCGGTCTTCTTGAGAGCCGCCGATAGTTGCCCGTAGAAGGCTCCCCGGCCAAAATCCAGCATGGGCAGCACGCGCTCGGCATGCTCGGGCACCGGCACGAAATGGATACGCAGGGTCTTGGGCAACGACTTGATCAGCGCCGCGACCTTCTCGCGCAACAAGCCCGGCACCAGCCAGCGAAACGGGTCCGGATCCAGTTGATTCAGCAGATGCAAGGGAATGATGGCGGTAACGCCATCCTCCTCATGTCCCGGCTCAAATCGGTATTGCAGGGCAATCCGCAACGGCCCCAACTGGAAATGATCGGGAAAATTCCGCGTATCCAGCGAGGCATCTTCCTTGGCGGTGATATCACCGACGGTCAGCTTAAGCAGATCAGGATCAGCCTTTTCCGCGCCCTTGCGCCAGCGCTCGAACGTTACTCCGCTGACCACGTCCGCCGGGATACGCTCGTCGAAATAACGATACAGCCAAGCTTCGTCCACCAGCAAATCGACCCGTCGGCCCTTCTGCTGCAGATAATCGGCCTCGGCCAAAAGCTTGAGGTTATGCAGGAAGAATGGCGCCTTGCTGTCGTAATCCATCTGAACCAGGGCATGGCGAATGAACAATTCCCGCGCCTCAACCGGATTGACCCGCTCGTAGGGAATCTTGCGACCGGACTGGATGGTCAGGCCGAACAGCAATGTCCGCTCATGTACTGCCACCCGTGCCGCTTTGCGCTCCCAGTAAGGGTCGTAATATTGCTGCTTGACCAGGTGCGCACCGACCTGCTCGATCCATTCCGGTTCGATTTTCGCCACCGTACGGGCATACACCTTGGTTGTCTCCACCTGTTCGGCCGACATGATCCACTTCGGCTTGGGCTTGAATAAAAACGAACCCGGATGGATGAACAGCTTCGCCCCGCGGGCGCCGGTGTACTCAGCCTGCTCCTGGCGCAAACTGACATTCGACAACAGGCCCGCCAGCAACGCCCGGTGAATTTCACCGTACTCACCCGGTGCCTGATTCAGCTTCAGCTCCAGCTCGCCCTTGATGACCTCCATAATCTGGCCGTAGATGTCATGCCATTCGGTCATTCGGACAAAGGACAGAAAATTATCCCGGCAATACTGGCGTTGCTTGGCCCGGGAGAGATGCTTCTTTTGTTCCTCGAAATCCTGCCAGAGCTTCAGTAACGCCATGAAGTCGGACTGTTCGTCCTTGAAACGGGCATGCTTCTGATCGGCGTGAGCGGCCTTGTCCGCCGGCCGTTCCCGCGGATCGGGCACGCTGAGTGCAGCGACAATGATGGTGATCTCCGCCAGACAGTGCTCATCGGCACCCGCCAACAGCATGCGCCCCAGGCGGGGATCGACCGGCAGCCTGGCGAGCTTGCGGCCCAGGTCGGTGATGCGGTTCTGCTCATCCAGCGCATTGACCTCTTGCAAGGTGCGGAGGCCGTCGCGAATCAGCCGCGGGTCCGGCGGCTCGACAAACGGAAAGCGGCTGATATCGCCCAGCTTCAGCGCGTGCATCTGCAGGATAACGGCGGCGAGATTGGTGCGCAGGATTTCCGGGTCGGTGAACTCAGGCCGATTGATGAAATCCTGCTCGGCATACAGGCGTATGGCGATACCCGGCCCAACCCGCCCGCACCGGCCGGAACGCTGGTTGGCGCTAGCTCTGGAGACTTTTTCAATGGGCAAGCGCTGCAATTTGCTGCGATGCGAATATCGGCTGACGCGGGCGTAGCCGGTATCGATCACCGAGCGGATGCCCGGCACCGTCAGCGAAGTTTCGGCGACATTGGTGGCCAGCACGATGCGGCGCGAGCCGGTCGGCCGGAATACCTTTTCCTGCTCCGACTGCGAAAGCCGCGAATACAGCGGCAGAATTTCGCACTTTGACGGATGGTGCTTCCGCAGCGATTCCGCCGTTTCACGAATTTCGCGCTCACCGCTGAGAAAGATCAAGATGTCACCCGGCAGCTCGCGCCACAGCTCATCCACAGCATTGAGGATAGCGGTTTGTTCGGCTTTGTCGGTCTCGTCACCCTCATCGATTTCTACCGGACGGTAACGCACATCGACCGGATAGGTGCGCCCGGACACATTGATGATCGGCGCGTCTCGCCCGCCCTGGCCGAAATGCCGGGCAAACCGCTCCGGGTCAATGGTGGCGGAGGTGATGATCAGCTTGAAATCCGGCCGGCGCGGCAGCAGCCAATTGAGATACCCCAGCAGGAAGTCGATGTTGAGGCTGCGCTCATGCGCCTCATCGACAATCAGCGTGTCGTACTGGTCTAGAAAACGGTCATGCTGGGTTTCCGCCAGCAGGATGCCGTCGGTCATCAGCTTGATCAGACTGTCCGGGCGACTCTTGTCCTGAAACCGCACCTTGTAGCCGACCGCCTGCCCCAGCGGCTGCTTCAGCTCCTCGGCGATGCGCGCCGCCACCGTACGCGCCGCGATGCGGCGCGGCTGGGTATGACCAATGAAGCCGGTCTGCCCTCGCCCTGCCTCCAGGCAAATCTTCGGCAGCTGCGTCGTCTTGCCGGAGCCGGTCTCGCCGCAAACGATAACCACCTGATGGGCGCGAATGGCAGCGAGAATCTCATCCTTCCGCTCCGACACCGGCAGATCGGGGTAGTCCAGTGGCGGCACACTGGCCGCCCGCGCCGCGCAAAGTGCCGCCGAGGCCTCGACCCGGGCCTGCAAGCCGGCCAATTCTGCAGTAACTTCCCTGCCGGCCTTGGCATCGTCCCTGACCCGCTCCAGCGAGCGACGCAGGCGGTGCTGGTCTTTTTTAAGGCAGAGTGAAAGTCTGGAAGCGATTGAGGTAATTTCAGACAACATCAAAAAAGGATCGGGAAACAAGTTTCTGTCGACTGGCAATGATACAAGCAAGCCAGACTGAGCATGAGACCGGACGAGTGCGCAGGGTTCTGCGCGTGGAAAAAAGCACCGCCTCAGTTGGGTGTTATTCTTTAGCTGTATTCGGGAAGTAACACTTGTCATCCTCGCCGTCATGGACATTAAAACCATTCAGATCGGCAGCCGATTGCCATGACACTAAATTCGAGATAATCCGCAAGGATTTAGCCTAAAACCCACATGCCCATCCGCACCCTGCCCCCACAACTCATTAACCAGATCGCTGCCGGCGAGGTCGTCGAGCGGCCGGCATCGGCCATCAAGGAACTGGTGGAGAATGCCTTCGATGCCCAGGCGAGTCGTGTGGATATCGATGTCGAACAGGGCGGCTTGCGGCTGTTCAGGGTTCGGGACAACGGCATCGGCATTGCCAGGGATGAGCTCGCACTAGCGCTCTCGCGCCATGCCACCAGCAAGATTGCCAGCCTGGATGATCTGGAAAATGTCAGCACCATGGGGTTTCGCGGCGAGGCTCTGCCCAGCATCAGTTCGGTATCGCGGCTGACGCTGACCTCACGCTATAGAGACGCGGCGGAGGCATGGCAGGTTTGCACCGATGGTGCGGAAACCGAGTTCGATATCCGGCCGGCGGCGCATCCGCCCGGCAGCACTGTGGAAGTGCGAGATATCTTTTACAACACGCCAGCGCGCCGAAAGTTCCTGCGTTCGGAGAAAACCGAGTTCCAGCATATCGAAACGTTGATCCGACGGATGGCGCTTGCCCGGCTCGATGTGGGCCTGTCGCTCACCCATAACCAGCGCGGCATACTGCAACTCAAAGCCACCCAAAGCCAGACCGACATAGACCAAAGGCTGACGGCGCTGTTGGGGGGTGACTTTCTAGAACAAAGCCTGCCGGTCGATTTCAGCGCGGCCGGCCTGCGACTGCATGGCTGGGTGGGCTTGCCGACGTTTTCCCGCAGTCAGGCCGACCACCAGTTTTTCTACGTGAATGGTCGCCTGGTCAAGGACAAGCTGGTCAGCGTCGCCATTCGTCAGGCTTATCAGGATGTCCTCTATCACGGCCGCCAGTCGGTTTATGTCCTTTACCTGGAACTGGACCCGACGGGGGTAGACGTCAACGCACACCCGACCAAAATGGAGGTGCGGTTCCGCGAGTCGCGCATGGTGCATGACTTTTTGTTCAGGGGTCTGCACCGTTTGTTGGGCGGTACTCGGGCCGGGCTGGGCATTCCCGTCAGTTCGTTTGTAATGTCGCCGTCCGAGTCAGTTCCGATCAAGCCGTCTGTGACCGCAATCGACCGGTCCAACTCACCAGCGACAGCCAATTCTCTTTCCTCACCGGTAAAGCCGGGCTCTTCCGTCTCATTTAGGCAAACGACATTGCCGCTGAATGTGGCGGAAATCATGCAAAATTATGGGGCATTGATCACTGAGCGCGCTGGTCCCGAACCGGCGTCCATCTCGGCCCAGGACGACCAATCCATGCGCCCCCTGGGCTTTGCATTGGCGCATCTGCATGGCGCCTTCATCCTCGCCGAGAATGCACAAGGATTGATTCTGGTGGATGCCCATGCCGCCCACGAACGGGTAACCTACGAAAAGCTTAAGCAAGAGCAGCAGGCGGGTCCCATCCCCAGTCAACCCTTGCTGTTGCCAATCCGGCTCAATTTGAGCGAGACCGAGGTCGAGTTGGCAGTCGAACATGCTGATTCGCTGGCTGCCGCAGGTATAGAGCTTGGCCGTATTGGCCCGGAAACCCTCCTGATTCGGGCCCTGCCCGCGCTGCTTTGCCATGGCGATGGCGAGCAACTGGTGCGGGATGTCCTGTCCGATTTGAACACGCACGGCCAGAGCCGGCGAGTGGAGGAGACGCTGAACCAAATGCTGGCGACTATGGCTTGCCATGGATCGATTCGCGCCAACCGGAAACTCTCGGTACCCGAGATGAACGCCCTGCTGCGAGAGATGGAGGCCACCGAGCGTAGCGGGCAATGCAATCACGGCCGCCCGACCTGGGTCCAGCTTACCCTCGGCGATCTCAACGGACTATTTATGCGAGGTCGGTAGCTCGAACTTCAGTCGAAAAGATCCATTTGCGCAGGTAGTAAAACGTCACCCAACTTCAGTATCCCGCCGCGAAGTACCCTCGCGGTTACACCCCCATGACCGCGCATTGCCAGAAAACCCTCGTTACCCAGAACCTCTCTCATTCGCCCACACGGCGCGCAGGGGCCTGTTACCTGCAACAGCACTTCGCCGAGCCGGTACCGGTCGCCGCTGCGTAGGGAAGGATTGGTTCCATCCAGTAAAAGATTGCGACGTAGCTCTACAGGGTCGATTCGTCGTCCGATAGCAGATGCCAGAATTTCAAGATCAGCCGCAGTGATCAGGGTCAGTTGACGATCGCGATTCCTGCCTCGCACGGCATGATCGCCTTCGAGACCGCGGCCCGACTCAGCCATGACTGAGCCGGGCGTCCCTATGATGCCGCATCGGTAAGGGCGCACCCCGATCCAGATCAATTGCAGACCAGGGGATTCAGGTCTGTTAGCCACCGGAAGGTTGGCCGGCAGAATGACGGCCTATAAGTCGCTCAACCGCGAAGCACGCTCGCGGCAAAGCTGGCTTTCGAGTTCGCTGATACGTTCAAGCAGACGATAACCCAAGGCCAATGCATGCAAGTCAAGATCCAGGTCAAGGTCCTGCTGCAACCGCCTCAATCTCCGCACCAACGCCATCGACTGGTGATTGAACAACCACTCTGAGGCAGAGGTTCCACTCGGTGAAAAGACGCCCAATTCGACCAACTCCTGAATCTGACCGGAAGAAAGACCGGAGATTTCGGTGAACTCGCCGAGGCTCAACCAGGTGATCTCAGCCTGAATAATAGTGCCGGACTGTTGTGACATAACCATGGCCTACTGCCCCGCCGAACGGCCGAAATGGCTGCGTGGGTTGAATGATGATGTCGCCGCCAACTCCTCATAGAGCGTCTTTTCTCGCTCGGTCAGGTCTTTCGGCGTAGCGATCTGAATAATCACAAAAAGATCTCCGTGTCCTTCCCGGGGCTTGGGCAGGCCTTTGCCGCCAAGTCGCATTTTGCGCCCACCCGGTGTTCCGGCCGGAATCTTCAGACTGACCGGTCCCTCGAGGGTTGGCACTTCCAGGGTCGTTCCCAGTGCCGCTTCCCAAGGTGTAATGGGCAGATCCAAGTAAAGATCATGCTCACTGGGCCGGAAGAGTGCATCGGGCTTCAGAGAGATGTTGAGATAAAGGTCACCATTTTTCCCGCCATTAAGCCCTTTGCCCCCCTTGCCGGTCAGACGCATCTTCTGACCATCAACGACGCCCTTGGGGAGCCTCGCCTTGAAGGAATGCGGCACTCGACGGAGTTGCCCCGCTGCATCGTATTCCGGCATCTCCAGGTTGAGTTCGAGCGTGGTGCCCTGTGCAGCTTCCAGCAGACTGATTTTGGCCTCTACTTCAAAATCCTGTCCGGAACGGGGGTACGGCTGCCCCTGCCCGCCAGTCCGGTTGCCGCGATGCGCACCACCGAAACCACCGGCCTGTCCGCCGCGAGTGCGCGCCAATTCTTCAAATAGATCAGATAGGTCGATACCTTCGAATCCACCCGCCGAAGCGAAGTCGGAAGTATTAAAACCACCCATACCTGCCTGGCTGAAATGACTGGCCCAGTCCGGTGGTGGCTGGAAGTTTTCACCGGCGGAATGCCGGCCTAACTCGTCGTAGGCTTTTCGCAGTTCCGGATCCTTGAGCGTCTTGTATGCCTCGTTGACTTCCTTGAATTTCTCCTCGCCCTGAGGATCTTTGGAAATATCCGGATGATACTTGTGCGCAAGCTTGCGGTAAGCCTTTTTGATGTCATCGGTACTGGCGTCGCGCGCCACTCCGAGGGTTTCGTAGTAGTCCTTGAATTTCATTAAGACGAATGAACCGTGTCAGCGGAATTAGTTAAGGAAGGGAAAGCGCTTTTCCTTTTTCCAGATGGTCCAGATGCCGTAGGCAAGGCCCAGCCAGGCAACATAACGAATGATCGGAGAAGCAATCAGCGCGAGTACGCTGATGATGATGATGGTCAAGCCATCCCAGGAGGTCCGCTCACGCGCCCGTGCCTGCAGCCAATCGATAACGGAATGAATGAGGGACGATACATCCACGGTAAGCGCTCCTATGTCTGGTTATTTATTATTTTAGGGACTGATGTCCAGGAACCCGACAAAAAACCGGATTTGTTTCAATTGATGTCAGTATTTCTCGTTCCCTGCTCCATGGCCACTCGCAATTGCCGCCACTGACCGCTATCCAACCATGATTTGCACCACTCCTCCAGGGACGCTGCACTGCCTTCAAGGGCCTCAAATTCCTCACGCGCCTGGAGTGGTCCTTCGGTTGGCCACCATGAGAGGGTATTGAACTGTTTTGTAATGTAGTCACGGATTTGTTTCTGATTCTTGTCTTCGATCGGAAAGGTTTTCTTTGCCATGACACACCATGAATTATACAAACCTGGGTTAAGTGAGCCTCGAAGGCAAGACTTTCAAAGCGCGCCCCGCCGGGGAAGTCCGACGGGGCTGAACTTTAGCTTACCCTCACAGGCCGGACGTCGCCGGATTAACCACGAAGAACACAAATAACAGGAACATGACCACCGGCAGAATCAGCACGATGCGACGCATGTTCATGACACGTTGATATTTGCTTTCCACTTTAAGTGCACCTCTCAGTATCTGACGACATAACGTGGCGGGTGATCCGTTTGCATCGAATATCAGAATCCCCCGCCGGAGCGGAAGTCACTGTCACCGAAATCGCTCGAACCGCCCATAAATCCGCCGCTTGAATCTTCCGGCCAGCCAAGTGAACCTCCGCCCATTGAGTCGAAGGGGCCTGGCATGGGTCGCTGATGACGACGCATGTTGTCCCAAAACACGTCCCGCGTGATGGCTCCGCGGAGCATTTCTCCGAGCAGTACCGACAACATGTCACTGCTGCGGAAGTCCCAGGCGTCCCGTCCATAGCCACCGCGCCTGTATTCCCTGCGAACTCTCTCAAGTTCCTGCAATCGATTCTGGTGACCAACCTGAATCGACTTTTGATTCTCCAGTGCGCTCTGCACCTTTCTCAGTTCGGAATGAATCAGTTCAAGCCGCCTGACCGCTGCATCGTCCTCTTCAAAGGGAGTTCCAAGAGCAGCCTCCCAGAGATCGCGGATGTTGGTCCTGCGCAAGGCATCTTCAAGCACTTTGAAGGCTTTTTTTGTGGACTCGTCCTCGCCCCGCGCCAAAATATTCTTGCGCTCTAACAAATGAGAGATTTCAGCCTCAATCGCCTCTAGCTCGTCTTCCAGTTTGTCCAGCTCGTCCCGGGCTAGATCAAGCGCCTTGCGTCGCTGACCGGACTCACCGCTACCGAGCGCTGAGTCCTCAAGCTTCATGAACTTGTTCATCTCGCTGTCAGCGATTTCCTTCAAATGCGTGGCGTGCTCGGCAAGTCGCTTCGGTATTTCCTGCAACATCGCGTAATTGGGTCGGGACGACTGGTAACCGATATGGCGGGCCACCAGGGCATCCAGAGCACGACTGAGCGGGTTGGCCCGGTAGTCACGTGTTCCGTAACCACGCTGCCAGAGATACATGAAGAGCGGGTCATCTTCGTAGGGTTTGCCCTTGGTGGCCCGGTCATTTTCGGCGATGCCGGTCTTCTGACTGGCGAAGCGTGCGGTTTGTGTGGCCTGCTCGGCCAGTTGTCTTTGCCGGGTATAGTTGGTGTCCTTTTCCAGCTCGGCCCTTACACGATCTTCCTCAGCCTGAGCATGTGCTGACTTTTCTTCGACCAAGGCCTGCGAACGATCACGTTCGGTCCGGAGAACCGAGAGCCGGGCGCGACGGGCATTCAGCCCCAACTCGATGTCCCCTGCGGCGATTTGCCGCTGTTCAATCAGCGTCTTGAGTTGCTGATCGGCGTGGGACAACTTGCCCAGGAGTTGTCCGCCATCGGTGGCATTAAGTCGCAGCCGGGCCAGTTCACCATATGTCCGGGTTTCATCATCGCGGAGCTTAAGGAGGCGTTCGGTCAGATGGGAGACCTCCCGGTCGATGACCTCAGACTCGCGCAGCGCCTGTTGCAGCGCCTGATCGATGGAACCCAATACCTGCAAACCGTTCAGCATAGCCTTACCAATCCAGAATAAATCCGCCCATCACGGGAACGGAGTAGTCGGGTTTCAGATAGCCCTTGCGCTTTTCACCCACCCTGTTGCCTTGGATGATGCCGTCATCCTGCTTGTCCTGTCGGATCTGGTCATATACCGCTTGGCCAACGCGCACCCCCCACTGGTTCACACGCTCTGCCCGACCGTCCTCCTCGCTATTGATCAGGATAGGCTGGGCCTTCCCATCCGGACCGATGGCCTCGACTATAAGATAGTAATTCCTGGCACTCGGATTCGCTTTCGGTATTCTGAAGACACCGCTGCGCTGGTTGGGGGATGAAATAACCCGCAGGATATAGGACTGATCCAATGCCTCTCTGACACGCACCAACTGATCAGCCTTGACCCGGGCAACAGCCAGATCACCGGCACGCACCGCAGCGTCGCCTTCAGTTTTCAGGCGCTCGGCCTCCGGCAAGGCGCTGGGATCGAGGGCAATCGCCCGAATCCGATCCAGTTCGGTACCCAACCGTTTCGGCAGAACATCCGCCAACTCGGTTTGCTCGGCCGCCAGACGCTGTTGCGCTGGTAGTGTCCATAAGGCCCAGTATCCGCTGGCTCCGAGAAATATGGCCAGCAGGCCTGCAGCCAGCGGACGGCCCCAGTGCTTGCGCCTGACCCATATAAGTGCCAGAGATCTTGCCAATCCAGGCTCGGACGGCCGATAGGCAAAACGTTCTTCACGCAGGGCCGCTACCCCTTCCGCGAGAACCCGGTCGGAAACCTCGATACCCTGCGATAGGTAAATTTCACGCAGTCGCTTCTTGAGATCTTCCTCGCGCTGATCGGCACTCAATTCCCTTTCGACCAGACGATCCGCATGGCGAAGGGTATCCACCACATCCATCGCCAGCATGACCTCATCCAGCGGCGCAGCGCCCGAAGATGGCGGTGCCGTTGTATTGTCCGGGGAAGTCATGGCCGAACTCTCAGCCATTGATTAGCGCCTTGCCATCCGCTGCCAGTTTGGCGAAGCGACGCTTGCCATCTTCCACCGCCTCGCGGATTTCCTCGGCATTACGGGTACTGAGTGTGCGCATTTCATCAATGATCCCGGCAGAGCGCTCCTGGTAGGCAACGACCGAGTTGACCAGTTTCTGCACGGCATCAACGCGAATAGTCGGGCCAAAGCCTGCCTTAAGGGCAGCTTCCTGCACCTGACCACCGATTTCGGAGAGCGTCTCCAGACTGGAACTCACGCCTTCCTTCATGGCTTCGAGGGTCTTGGTGCCTTCATTGAGACCATGCAGGCCGGTGAAGGTCGCGGTCAACGCAGTGAGCACCGTTTCATTGGTCGAGAAGAAAGAGACCGACTGCTGATAGATACGCTCTTTGGCGCTACTGGTCTGCATCAGACGCGCCATGATGACCTCGGAGGTGTTGTATCCCACCGTCAGGTTGTCGCTGAGATCCTTGGCGATTTGATAACGTTGCTCTTCGTTTTGAAGCTCACGCAGTCTCTCGTCTCTCGCCAGTTCCAGACGAGCCTTTTCCGCCGGTTCCGCCGTTGCGGCCTGCTCGACCTCGCGCGACGCCGCCTGCATATGCTCACGCGCTGCGTTGAGATTACCCTCAGCCTTCTTTAGCACCTCGAAGGCAAGCACCTCGGACTCTTTCAAGGCGCCACGAAAATCCCGGTAGGCATCGAGAATCAGTCGTTCACGCTGAACCTGGTCCAGGGTGTCCCTGGCAACCTCCGAGTAGGTCCGCTTGATTTTGTCAAAGCGGCTGCTGATGTCCCCGCGAGTGACTTTTTGCCAAACATTGGCAACGCGCTCCATGGTGTCGATCTTGCCATCATCAAGCTGCTGCACCATGGACTTGGCATCGTCACGAATGGAATTGAAGGCATGCGTAATATCTGCATAGCGTTCGCCAATACCCATTCCGCTGATCTGTTCACGCACCACTTCGTTAAACACTGTCATCTGGTCGAGTGTGCGCGCAATGAGAGCGACCTTGGTATCGTCCAGACCGTTGATCTGATCCAGCAAGCCTATGATCGGGCTGGGCTCTTTTTTGTCGTTGATCAGACCCAGATCACGCAAAGTGGTCATGGCCTTGTCCAGATATTTCATGGGTTGTTTAACGTCTTCGGTCATCCGCTCTGCTCCCGATATTCGATGTTGAATGGTTTGTGGCGCGCATTATGAAAAAATCCCCTGCAGCTGAACAGGCTCAGATGCCGGGGAATCATTTTCAGTGATCAGGCTTGAAAGGTCTGCTCACCGGGCAAGCCCAAGGCTTGCGAAAGCTCACCCAGCAGAACCCGCTCACCTTCACTGATTCGCTCGCCGCCAAAACCCAGGAAACCACCCTCCTTGGCTGCATTGGTCACCCGATTGGCCAAATTCATGAGGAAGTCGGCGTAAGCCTTGGCATCTTCCGGGGTACCCTTGGCCTGGACAATCCCCAAGGCCTCACGACTTCTGGCAACCGCCTGCTGATGAAAATACGACTGGACTCCCTTGAAATCCAGGGATTTTGCGCCTTCCTTGATTTCATCCACCGCCGTTTTCATCTCCTCCTTGTCGCACAGCGCGCGAAGCAGATCGTTGTTGCCTTTGATGGCTTCGACCATGGCACCGGCGGGAGCAATCGCCTCCTTTAGGGTACCGAATAGCCCACTACCGCCGGCAGCGGCAGAAGCCACAACGACCAAATGCGGTGCATCACGAAGTACGCGCCATTCGTCCTGGGAAAAATCAGCTTTCGTTGCCATGTTTAAAATCTCCTCAATCTTTGGTTTAAGTGACACTCGATCGGCTGGTATTCCGGCTATTCAATTCGCTGGATCAGAATTGCAGCCAGAATTAACAACTGCTCAATTTCTCCGATGCTTGCTATAAAAAGGGTCGCGGTGTAACACAAACATCACAATGCCACGATCTAGTGCAGTATAACGCGAGAACTGACATGGCCTATCCAGCCATGAATTTTCAAAATCCAGATTCAACTGCAATGCCATCAATGACCTGACTCATGACACGAATCCGGTCATTCGCCAACACACCCTCCCGGCTATAATGCACGGAGTTCGCTCACCCTTAATCCACTAGCTAGGAGCCTTTCACCTTGCCTTCATTCGTACCGGGACAACGTTGGATCAGCGAAACAGAGCCTGAATTGGGTCTAGGCATCGTGATTTCAGTCGAGGGCAATCGCGTCACTCTGCTGTTCGTCGCTGCCAGTGATCGGCGGATTTACGCAACCCAGAATGCACCGCTGGCAAGGGTTCGGTTCGCTCCAGGCGATCAAATCGAAAGCCAGGAGGGGTGGAAAATGATCGTCGAATCCATCAGGGAACAGGATGGGCTGCTAACCTACATTGGCGCCGACGAGGAGGGTGATGCTGCAACCCTGGAAGAAATGGACCTTAACCATTTCCTGCAATTCAATAAGCCCCAGGAACGTCTGTTCACAGGCCAGCTTGACTCGGCCGAACTGTTCAATCTGCGACATGAAACGCTCAATCTGATCGGACGATTGGAGCAATCCCCCGTTCGCGGTCTTTGTGGAGGACGCACCAGCCCTATTCCGCACCAACTGTTCATCGCCCACGAAGTCGCCCGCCGGGAATCGCCCCGGGTGCTGCTTGCTGACGAAGTGGGGCTGGGCAAAACCATCGAGGCGGGCCTGATTCTGCATCATCAGCTGTTAACTGGACGCGCCGACCGCGTTCTGATCGTGGTTCCCGATCCCCTTTTGCACCAGTGGCTGGTCGAAATGCGACGGCGCTTCAATTTGCGCTTCAGCCTTTTTGATGCACCGCGTTACATCGAGTCCGATGAGCAAAACCCTTTCCAGAGCGAGCAACTGATTCTCTGTAGTTTGGACTTCCTGATGGACGACCCCAAACGTCAGCAGGACGCCATTGATGCCGGCTGGGATCTTTGTATCGTTGATGAGGCGCACCACCTCGGCTGGACCTGTGAAGCAGCAAGCCCCGAGTACAGCCTTGTAGAACAACTGAGCGCAAAGGTTCCTGGACTACTGCTTCTGACCGCAACACCCGAGCAACTTGGCAAGCAAAGCCACTTTGCCCGTCTGCGTCTTCTAGACCCGGACCGTTTCCACAACTATGACCAATTCATCAGGGAAGAACAGGAATATGCCGATCTGGCTAATGTGATCCAGCACCTGCTAGACGACGCTAAGCTAGACATCGGCACCTTGGGTCAACTCAAGTCACTCCTGGCCCAGGATCTGGCCGATGATCTCCTAAACCGTCTTGAACGGCCGGATTCAGAATCGCTGGCTCGCAAGGAGCTCATTCAGCTGCTCCTGGACCGCCATGGCACGGGGCGCATTCTGTTCCGCAACACGCGATCCACCATCCAGGGTTTTCCCGGCCGGCAATTGCTGGCTACCGGCCTCCCCTTGCCCGACCACTATGCAGCTCAGTTACAGAAGCCAGAGCTCACGCTCACTCAGCGCCTGCATCCGGAAATACTCGAACCTTCTCCAAACAGCCCCGGCAAGGAATGGTGGCGTAACGACCCGCGCGTGGACTGGCTGATCAAGTCGCTAAAGGAAGTCCGTCCGGCGAAGGCC
>Ga0181554_1001608_pt1 | contig 21131 bp, 20 predicted proteins | sample 011ome_16_FD_145602 | JGI IMG/M metagenome (GOLD analysis project Ga0181554, IMG submission 145602) | Coastal salt marsh microbial communities from the Groves Creek Marsh, Skidaway Island, Georgia - 011503CT metaG (spades assembly) | ecosystem: Environmental > Aquatic > Marine > Intertidal zone... | reverse complement strand
AGCAGCTCACTAACCGCATGGATACCCCACACCCACTCTTGTTGCTTACTCATTGTGCTTTGTCTTTAGTTATTCAAACTTAGTAAACTTATTACTTTAATATTATTGTCAGCCTACTTGGCCTTAGCCTTGGGTTTAGCCTTCGCCGCGCTGCGTTTGCGGCGTTTTGGTTTGGCTGCGCCTTCATCCGCCCTGGATTTCCGCCCAACCATCCCCCGATCTGACTTTTTCGCTTTGCCTTTCTTGCCGTCTCTCTCTTTTGCTGGAGACTGGGTAGAACCGCGGCCACCACCTTTAGGCTTTGGCTCTATTCTGCCGCGCTCGCCTCCGCCGCCTAACATCTGCAAATCGATCTTCTTTTCGTCGAGATCGACGCGCACGACTCTCACCTCGACGCTGTCGCCTAAGCGATAGACCTTGCGACTGCGCTCACCCTCGAGACAGTGCCGAATGGGGTCGAAGCGATAATAGTCGTTGCTCAACTCGGTCACGTGCACCAAGCCCTCAACGAATATATCGTTTAGCTCGACGAACAGACCGAAGCTTGTCACTGAGGTAACCGTCGCGACAAATTCTTCGCCGATTTTATCCTGCATATATTCGCACTTCAGCCAGTCGACCACGCTATAGCCTGCGGCATCTGCACGCCGCTCAGCCATCGACGCGTGCTCACCGAAACGGGCCATGTCGTCTAGGTTGTAGGGGTAGATCTTCGGCTTCGTGAGTTTCGGCGCGTCAGGCTGCCTCTCTACGCATTTGTGCTTGGAATTACGGATAAGGTGGCGTATCCCGCGATGCACGAGTAGATCCGGATAGCGCCTGATCGGAGAAGTGAAGTGAGTATACGCTTCGTAGCCGAGCCCGAAGTGCCCGACGTTCTCGGGCTGATACACTGCCTGCATCATCGAGCGAATCAGCATCGTTTGCAGCAGATGATGGTCTGGCCGATGCGCGATCTGCTTTAGCAACGCCTGATAATCGCGTGGCGTCGGCTTGAGACCGCCACCCATGTGCAATCCCATCTCGCGCAGAAACGCACGCAGGTTCTCGAGCTTGTTCGGGTTGGGCCCCTCATGAACGCGATACAGCGCCGGCAGCGCTGCACTTTCGAGAAGAAGTGCCGCCGCCACGTTGGCGCGCAGCATGCACTCCTCGATCAACTTGTGCGCGTCGTTGCGGTAAACCGGCACGATCTCCGCGATCTTGCGATTCTCGCCGAAGACAATACGCGTCTCCGTCGTGTCGAAGTCCATCGCGCCATTGGCCTCGCGCGTCTCGCGCAGCGCATGAAACAGCCCATAAAGACTGATTAAATGCGGAACCAACTCAGCGTAACGCTGGCTCTGCTTCGCCTGCACCCGCTGCTGCAGATCCGTTTCGGCAGGCTGCACAATATCGGCGACCTCGTTGTAGGTAAGCCGGCCGTGGGAGTGAATCACCGCCTCGTAAAACTTGTAGCTTGTCATCTCCCCAAGCGCCGAAATCTCCATCTCGCACACCATCGTGAGCCGGTCGACTTTGGGTTTTAGTGAGCACAGTCCGTTGGAGAGTTTTTCGGGCAGCATTGGCACCACATGGCCAGGAAAATAGACCGAGGTCGCGCGATTAATCGCCTCTTCATCGAGCGCGCTCTTAGGCTGCACGTAGTGCGATACATCTGCGATCGCCACATACAGTGTCCAATTGCCGCGTTTATGCTCGCGCGCATAAACTGCATCGTCGAAATCTTTCGCATCTTCGCCGTCGATCGTGACAAAGGGAATATCTCGCATGTCCTTGCGGCCAACGAGGTCGGCCTCAACTATTTCTTCGACAAAGCCTTTAACCTGTTTCTCAACTGCCTTCGGCCACTCGTGGGGTATATCGTGGCTACGTAGCGCAACGTCGATTTCCAGACCCGGCGTACTGCTGTCGCCCAACACCTCGGCAATACGCGCGATCGCCTTGCGGCGCCGCGTCGGATATTCGACTATTTCAGCCACCACGAAGTCGCCATCCTTCGCGCTGCCCGCACTCTGGTCCGGAATAAGTATCTCCTGCGAGATGCGCTTGCTGTCTGGTACCACCACGCCAAAACCCTGCTCATGATAGTAGCGGCCAACGATCTGCGTGAAGCGGCGCTGCAATACCTCGACAATTGTGCCCTCCTTACGGCCACGATTATCAACGCCAGACACTCGCGCCAGCACTTTATCGCCGTCGAACAGCGTCTCCATCTCACGGGCACCGAGGAAAAGATCCTCAGAGCCATCTTCTGGAATAAAGAACCCAAATCCGTCTTTGTTGCCCTGAATGCGACCCTTGATAAGCTCCATACTCGACGCGAGGCCATACATGCCGCGGCGGTTACTGATGATCTGCCCGTCGCGACTCATCGCAATCAAGCGCCTGCGCAGCGCTTCGATCTGCTCGTCAGAAACAAGTTTTAGACGCTCGCAAAGCTCGGCATGACCGAGCGGCTCGCCTGCCTCTTCGAGATGCTCGAGGATGAATTCGCGGCTTGGAATAGGGTTTTCGTAGTTCTCTGCCTCTCGGGAGGCGAAGGGGTCTTTGGCAGATTGCTTTTTAGGGGATGTTTTCTTGCTGCGGGGCTTGCTGGGGCTTGCGCCGGTTTTAATAGATTTTGGCATTAAATAATTTCTACAATGAATGAGCGGTTAGTATACACCTCGCTCATGCAACTGTCTGTGACAGGACTGTCGCATCAATCGAATCGATTAACGTAGATAGCATTTTACGCTAAAAGCCAGAGCCGACGGGGATTGACAGCAATCGGGCCAGTCGCTAAAGTTGCGCTCCGGTCGACGATGCCTCCCCATCTGCATCTCTAAAAGACCGTCTTGCCCAGGTGGTGGAATTGGTAGACACGCTAGCTTCAGGTGCTAGTGCTCGAAAGGGCGTGGAGGTTCAAGTCCTCTTCTGGGCACCATCACTTCTATAACCCCCCGAAAGACGCCGCATACATAGGCCATTTAGCCCTATCTCGTACCCGCGAACCTCATTTGTAGATAAAAATGTAGATAAAAGCAAGGGCGGGGGGCTGTTTAGGACTCTGCAGATTATTACTGTAGCCGTGCAGATACTTAATAGGCTGATTTAAGAATAGCCTCTGAAATCTTTCGCGGTTTCTGTGTTTGACAATTACTTTACTGAAATCTAGCTTGTGAAAAACACGTTATATTTGTTTTTAAAGTTTGTAGTAACAAACGGAGGCTCATTCCATGAACTACATAGATCTAATTTCTATTATTTTCATCCTTGTACCGATTATCGCAGCAATGGCATCTTTGGGAATCAGCTTCAACGGTGTAAATCTGGTAAGGCACATTATTGCCCAAGTAAGCGTTATAGGCATGTTGATAGGGCTTGTCATTATGCTCGGGAATGCCAGTGACCCTGATTCATTAGGCCCGGCTTTCGCTGTAATGCTATTAGTCCTGTTATACGGAGCTATCGTTTATGGCCTAGCTACGGCATTACTGAATACTAAGCCCGATTCCCCTGCCAGCAGCCAGCCTCCATATAGAAGGGCCATAGCTTGCGCAGTATTTCTGCTTGGTTTAGCGGCCGCTATGGGAAATCTGCAGGCGTTCGTTGACATTCCGAGCATTATTTTCCTAACGCTTAGTCTGATAATTCTTTATGCAATTCTGAAAGCGACTAAGAGCGAAACCATCTCCGAGGCACTCGCGCACCAACTGCCCTATGTAGGTTTAATCGGCTTTCTAATGGGTGTGATTGATATGTTAGGTAATATGTCTGATCCAAGGGCGATAGGGCCTGCAATGGCGTTTGCTTGTCTGACACTGCTCTATTCGAATATTGCCTCAGTCTTACTTAAACTCGCAAAACCAAGTGTCATTGCAAATAAGAATCCTCTGAGCCTCGCTTATTTAACAAGCGTAATTGTAGGAATATCGATCACAACAGCTGTTTTGCTCTTTTCATTCGCATAGCTTCAAACAGATACGGTTTAACCAAGGGCGGTCTTCATTTCACCCCCGGGGCTGTTTTTGGTCTGTGGAGATTATTGTAGTAGCGGCGCAGATACAAAATAGCCGACTCAGTCACGAATGCAGACAAGCAATCCTTTGTCGATAGAAGTATTTTTCTCTGCGACACATTGATTTTGATTAATGTTCAAGATCATCACTTCACCGTCTTCTTCTACTAGGTAATTTTTGCGCGGATCAATAGCCACTGAAGAAAAGTACTCCCCGAACCCATAGGCGATTTCAACCTCTTCTCTGTTTGGTAATCGCCCGCCCTGAGAGGCGCATAATGCAGGAGCCAATTCCGCATTTATTTCCCGACCAACCTGAGCTGAGGGTAATGCCAGCCATGTTCGGCCGGGGAGTGGATTGATAAATTCTGGCGATGAAGGTCGCTGAAACGCCTCAAAAATCTGTTTTGCAACTCTGGCTACCGCAAGATCCGGGGAACCGAAACCAGAAAACGATCTTTGTTCGTTCGACTCGACGTTAATGATAGTCGCTGTCAAAGAGATATTTTCATTAGCAACAAAAGAATAAATGCCGTAAATAAAATATTGCACTTCGTTTGCGAGGACTTCGTCATTGCTATTGTAATTGAACCTTATTTTGCGAAACGGTACGGGCGTGGTGGTATAGTTTTTCTCAATGGCCGCTACCAGTTGAGAAGACAGCGCCTTACCGATTCCCTCGTCGGAAGAGGCTGACATGTAGTCGTAGAAGTCAGAGAAAAATTTAACCAGTTGGATTATCTCATTGGGATTCAGCTCAGGATTCAACAGCAATAATACTGAAGCAATGTCGCTTGTACTGTTCACTATAGATGTGCGACTAAGACTATTTGTCGCAAGAAAGTCTTGGTAATTACCTTGTTTCAGTATAGGAATGTTGCCAGCTACGATACTAGCTTCGTCCGGCATGCCGCAGAATTCATTTTGTGCATTTGCCTCATTGCTGAGAGGGTAAATAGCGAATAGAAAAAGAGAATATAGAGCGCTCTTCTTTAGTAAGTTTTCTATAGTCTTGAGCATAACTTCCTCAAACTTTGTATCATGGCTTGTTAGGTTTGCAGTTTTGGTTCTAAATCCTATCGTTTTAGATGACGATTGCAATAATCATTCAATGCCATCGATCTTAACCCGCGACCGAGCTACTCCACCACCAGAGTTAGCATGTTCAAACCATGCCCGCAGCATAGCCTCCTTGGCCTAGTCGGCGTTGTCTTGCGTGACTGCTACAGTGCTGAGTGTACATGCTAGTGCTAAAGCACCTGCAGAGTCTGTTAAGCCTTCAGCACCTTAAGAGCCTTCTTACCTTCGGAGCAACATCAAGTGTAACGTCGAAGAAGCTATTTCTCCGTACGGTCATTTATACGATTTAACCAAGGGCGGGGGTCTGTTTTGGACTCTGCTAATTGTTACCGTACCTGCGCAGACATTTAATAGGCTGATTTCGCTGCTCTAGACAGCCGACCTAAAAATGGTAGGCTAAACATAGCAAGTTATGCGCATTTTCCAAGCAGAGACTCCCATATGAGCCGTATGACAATAATTAATCGCAATGCTTACTCAGTCTTAAGGAGCGCCTCGGACATGTGCGTCTAGCCTATCCATAACTTGGTTTATCAAGTCGCTCTGCAAAGTGTCGTCAACATCATCGTTTCCCATCTTTGTTTATATTTTCAACGAACTCAGCTTTTTTGCCTCATTGATATAGCCTTCGATCGATCAATAAGACCCAAGCCCGAAAAGAGCGGAACTCTATGATATCTTTAACTCTTTGAGTCGAAAACTATGGACGCCAGAACCCTCCACCTCCTGACAGCCCCTCCCTTCGCGCTGCTTGTCTCTCTCGCGACACCCAACAGCGTAGCTTTCTTCATCCAGTCGATCGTAAGCATGACCGAGGTCTGGATTATTGGCAGCCTAGGCACCGCGTCGCTTGCAGCGATTGCACTCGCCTTCCCACTGTTAATGCTCATGCAGACCCTGCCAGGCGGCGCTCTTGGCGGTTCGGTCGCGTCGTCCATCGCGCGCGCCCTTGGCGCTGGTAATCATGAGCGGGCTGAACGATTGATTTGGCATGCCCTTGCGATCGCAGCAATTAGCGCAGCTCTCGTCCTTTTACTATTTACTTTTGGGGGTGAAGGCTTATTCCGCTTCCTTGGCGGTTCGGACACAGTGCTCGAGCAGGCCACAAGCTATGGACGGATCCTTTGCTCCGGTGGCTTGTTTTTATGGTTAATCGGCGTGCTCACTGCGGTGTTCCGCGGCATGGGCGATATGCGATTCCCTGCAATGATGATGGTAACTAATGCTATTATTCAGGTTCCAGTGTCTATCTGTCTTGTCGTTGGCGCCTTTGGCCTACCCAAGCTTGGCGTCTCAGGCGCGGCGGTGTCTGCTGTTTTAGTGAGCGCGCTAATAAGTCTCATCATGCTTTTACGCTTGAGCTTCGGCAACACACTCATCAAACTTCGACTGCATACACAACTCTTCTCACCCGACCTCTTCGCAGACATCATGCGTGTCGCAGCACCCGCCTCTCTCTCACCACTGCTCACGGTGTCGACTATTGTCAGCCTCACAGCAATAGTCGGCGGCTTCGGCGAGAGCGCGCTTGCAGGATATGGTATTGGCTCACGTATCGAATTTTTGATGATTCCACTTATCTTTGGACTCGGTGCAGCGATGACGTCATTGGTAGGCATTAGCATTGGTGCTGGCGATCAGGCACGTGCAGAACGTATAGGATGGATCGGGAGTTTTTCGGCAGCTGCGCTAGCAGGATCGATAGGACTCATTCTCGCTGTAACGGGCAACCTGTGGATTCCAGTCTTTACGCAAGACCCCGCAATACATGCCGCTGCGCTGAGCTACATACGTATAGTCGGCCCGTGTTACATATTTATGGGTCTGGGCTTCTCACTCTATTTTGCTTCACAGGGAGCGGGGGCAATGCTATGGCCTGTCGCGGCGACTATCACACGAATATTCGTAGCTGTCGGGGGAGCATTAGTGTTAACGCGTACTTTCGACTTTGGATTAGACGGCGTCTATTTTGCTGCGGCTCTCGCGATGGCTTTTTACGGAATCGTGATAGCAACTTCGCTGAAACTCGGCGCTTGGAGGAAATAGCAGGCTTTCTTATTTACTCAGCGCAAGCGCTGGAATAATTAGCAGCGCATAGGATAAGCAATAGTTGTGCTTAAAACTCATTATCTAAACTACCGTCATGTTTCTTCTGACGAAAAGTTGATCGCTAAAGCTGAACTGTTAGCAACTCAGTATCGTGCAATAAAGCAGCAACTGAGGAAAAACAACAGAGACTTCGAGACAGCCATTAACGTTATCCTAACTAACGTTGAAGTTTATCAAGCCTATGATGGATATTGTCTCAACATCCCAACCAATAACAATTTGTTCTCTGGCAAAACCAAGCGCAATGCCACATACACTACAGAGATACGTGATGCCTTGCGTTGGCTTATTGAAGAAGGCTTTTTAATAAAAGCAGCAGGACTGACGCGACCTAAGAAGAAAGGTAGTAACGAGCGTAACTGGCTGCCTTCTGCTTACAAGCTATCATCAAAGTGGTTGGCAGAAATTGCTGCAGCTCCCCTGTCAGACCCAAGCCTGATACACAGAAACCCTCTAGTGGAGTATTGGCTACTCCGCAAGACTGAATACGTCAGAGGAAAGAAGAAGAAATTTGCTATCAAACCTACGGATGAGCAACTAGAGCTACACAGTGCGGTGTTGGAAGCTACAAATCAGATATTGTCAGCTTATGACGACTTCATGGCTTCAGCAGCAACAACAATCGGCTCTAGTCCTGTTCACCCTTCACAGTTGTCTCTAACACGCATCTTCAGCAAAGGCTCGTTTGAGCTTGGTGGTCGTCTCTATGCACCAATACAGAACTACACAAAACAGACTAGGAAGTACTTCTACCTTAATGGCGAGCCAACAATAGAAATTGACTACAGCAGTATACACCCACACATGCTCTACCACAGAAAAGGGTTAGATTTTGACGGTGATGATCCTTACGCCATAGAAGGCTTTGATAGAGATGATGTGAAGGTAGCTTTTAACGTAATGCTCAACAAAGAAGCTGTTGGAGCTAACAAGTCTGTAGCAAAGACTATTAGCAAGAATTTGGACTGTAACATTGACACTGCAGAGGCTCTAGAGACGGCCATACAGACTCTACACAGCCCTATAGCCCAACACTTCAACACAGGCGTTGGTTTAACGCTTCAGCGCAGAGACAGCGATATAGCCCTACTAGTGATCAACACATTCGTTAACGAACTAAATAGACCTATCATCTGCGTACACGATAGCTTCATAGTCTCTGTAAGAGATACAGAGTCATTGATATTGGCAATGAACGATAGCTACAAAGCTGTACACAAGAATGAGGAAGATGCGACGAAGACGAAAGTCATGAAAGGTATTAAAGGTGTGTCACTAGGCTTTAGTGACTCTCTAGCGACAGCAATAGAGCTATGCTTTGAACAAGACACAGAGACTCTAACGGACGGCTATTGGGATACGCTGTTAGCGGCTGAAGAAGTACAAGAGTGTGACAAGGTCGATGTTGAGGAAGAAGTAGAAGAGCTGTAGCGTGTTTAGGCCCTACAGACCCTACTATTGTAAGACAATTAAGGACAACCACCACGCACCACTACAGCCCACCACTTACAACCTCTGCTAGGTCACACTTAATTACTTGTTTTAATTGACTTTTGTTGCAAATTATGCTACATTAACTGTACAGTTTAGCGCATAAGCACTACTGCCCTGCCTCCGCTACTCGCACACCTTTAATCAATCTAACGCGTCAGCACTTTTAACACACGGATTAACTCTGTGGGCTTTGCGCTGTCTGCGTTTTAGCTCTGGAGCACACCATGAAGGAATACATCCTAGTTAAAGACTACGTTAAGAACAAACCTGTCGCACTGGTCAGGTCTGAATACGGTAGAGCTACCGTCATTGCCGGCGACAAGTCTGCTGAAAAGGTCTTCATAAACGGTGACGCTCATAACATTAACAGGAAGTATGGATTTACCTTGCTAGGTCACAGCAGCTGTCACCCAGACATTGGCCACTACATAGATTTGTTAGGCCCGGTGTTAGACAAAGAAGAGAAATGGAAGCGAGCTAAGAATAGAGCTGCTAAAGCCAGAAAAGCCAGAGAGCTAAGCGAAGGCGATCTAGCTAGGATCGATGAGATGCTAAATAACGGGGTTAGTCAGCGTAAGATTGCGGAAGCTATGGGAGTGAGTCAATCATTTGTGCAGCGAAGGGTAAACAGCTCACCAAATGAGCCTGTGAGCTGCCTACTGGGTGAATGCTGATTTACATTCAGCCCGCCTATCCGCCCCTAACAGGTGATTGATGTGTATGTTTTATTAGCCAATCTGAGCCTTCTTTTATCAGCACGAGCGAAACCCAAGTAGGCGCACCAAGCACCGGAGCTTTATTTGCGGGATAGACATTCCACCACCGGACAAAACTCGCAATTGCAACATCTCCATGAATAGAAATATCTACGTCCTCTATTGTTGTTACGAATTCCGTCTTACCTCCATTCAATGCTTCTTGGGCTTCTCTTGTCGCTATCTGATTCCGCATATTTAGTGATTCATTGGTCTGACGCATACCTTGAGTTATGTAGACTCGATCGGGGTGCATTAATTCTGCTTGAGCTACAAGATCACCCTCTAAATCACCATATGCCCCGATAACTTCCATAACATCTTCTACATCATCGGCGAGAATACTCAAGGGCATAGTTAACAATATCGCGGCAATCCACTTAGTTATAAAAATTTTCATAGCCAGCCTTCCTCGGAGTTATTAAATTAATAGCCAGAATTTAAAATTACTCAAAGCAGAAAGCCCAAAGCCAATGTAGTCAGCAATGAGCTTTGCTAATTTAAAACATGGATACTAAGTGTGAGATTTTACCAACGGGCCACATGACTCATATACAGATTGCTGTCACTACAATTGTCTATTACACCATCAGGTGTGCCAACTCTGCCTGAGCCAGAAAGGAGTAACCTTTTAGCCAAATCAACCAAATCTTTTCCGACTAGTCGTATCGTAATTCGTGTACCCATTTCCACATCCGGCGTACTTCCATACCTCAACTGCGAGAGTTGCATCATGGTCTCATGTTCGCCATCATATTGAGCGTTATTATTCGAGAGTGCTTGATAAGCCTCCTCTATAGTCACACCAGATTTCAAAGTGCAGAATCTTGCAGCCACCCCTGACACTTGATTACTACCACCATCGTAAGGATTACCCGCCCCAATATTATAATTATCAAAAAATTTGCGATTGGCATCGTCACAAGTTATTAATTCATTCAAATGATTTCGCGGTCCTGATTGCTGCCTTTCTCCACTGCTGGCGGCAGCCCAATGCGCCAAATCGTCCCAATAAATTGTCCTAAGAACCCAATCGTCGCTAAAGTTTGAACCCGAAATTGGGGTTCTATAAAAAATACGATTAGGACCTCCCTCCGTTCTAGGTATTGCGCGCGCTACAGCCATAACATCTTCGATTGTGTGGCCATGACTGATTTTGCATTGCGTATTTACGATAAGACTACTGTTCGGCAAATTTTGTGCGATAGAATATTTTGATACTAAGGGTATAGTGGTCAATATCATTGCAAGATAAATAGTTTTATACATCTAATGATCCTTTTTTTTGTTTTAACAGCATAAACCTTATTCAAATCACTAACTAAACCGCTTAGTCTTTAAGTGCATACGCATCTACTGTCATTGTTCGATTTAGCGGATCGACAACAATGAGGTCTAGGTTTTGAGAGCCATCCGATATTGAGACAACGCCAGTTAGCCTTACTAAGTGACCGTCTCTCACCCAGACTCCAGAAAAAGATCCAGACGCCATGGTGTTCTCATCGATGTAGCCTCGTCCTTGCCCTGAATAGAATCCACCAGATCCGTCTCTGTTGTAGGTCAAATGATAACTAACATAAACCTTGCCATACCCATCCATGTCTCCCTCGGCAGTGATAACACTAAGGTCTTCACCAAGATTGATAGATGTAATATTCATTTGAGCTCGAGGTTGTCTCGCCTCCAAGTTAAGGGCGTGATGATCTGCGATTGCAAAGTTTGAAAATGCTAAAAACAAAAAACCAATTAATACTTTTTTTATTTTATCTGTCCTCTTCTAAATTGAATAATTTGTACCAGTAAACTTCAAGGTAGAAAGCTCGATCTTCCCAACAGAATGGATCTTTGTACCGTCAGATATGTCAAGGATATAGTCCGTGTGCCAAACATGCCCGTTCGGATCTTTTCTCCATGTACCAGCGCCAGTGCCTGCAACTGATGTACCATCTTCTAAAAAGCCTTGGCCTGTCCATCGCACCTCACCGCCCTCGAGTTTTTCTGTCATAGAGCCTAAGGGGGTCGGTGCAAAGGTTAATGTCCCCCAAATTGAGCCATATCCGTCTGCACTGCCTCTCCAGTTGGTGTGATTCGTAATATTATTTTCGGAGTCAGTCGTATAGGTATTGCAGACATGCTCCAGCTCAAAAGTTCCGAGTACTTCGCTCATAACTTCTCCTTTCATTATTGATCAACGAGATTAGGAATTGGTTCGCTTCTTTTGTTTTAGACTTAAGGACGCCACTCTCCAACCACAGTAGTTACCACCCTACCTTCAACAGTTCGGATGCCACTTACTCTTTGAAGAAATACATCAAACCCTTCCATTGTCTGTGGCTGGTTAGATAATGCTTCGCCAAGAGAGCTATAAATGTTTGCAACCACATGCGTACCCGGATGAGCGCCGTAAGCCAGAACTGATGATAGGTATGAAACGCTTCCTTCTTGAAGGTTGTCGTTTGCAAAATCAGACCATGCAGAAGCATAAGTCGCGGGATCGTCTACAGACAGCTGATAACTGACATTTGTGCGTCCCATGGCGGTTACCACCGGATCATCTGGATTACCAACCATAGCTAAGATTTGACCGATACCCTCTGCCTCAACTGAAGCTGCACTCTGCATATCAGTCAAGAACTCCGCCCAATCGTCTGAGGTTGCATTCCGCTTTAGATCAAGATCCATATCTTGGTTGGTGGGATAGATGACTAAAATTTGGTGTGTAGCAAGACTCTCCCCATTTGCAAGATACTGGCTGAGTATCACAGTTGCGCTGCCTTGCTGCCCTGTCTGACTTGCTTGGTACTTGTCAAGTGCGGCAACCACCCCAGCCGGGTCACTGACGATCATGTCGTAGGTTTGAAATGGTTGCTGAGCATAGATCAGGGTCGTGAAGGTTAGTCCAAGCGTTACACAAAGACTCTTAATAATTCGTGCACTCATTTGATGCATTTTGGTATTCTCCGTGTGGCTTAAAAGTTATAATGCTGCAACATTTTGATTTTTATTTTGATAACACGATTCTCTTATACAACATTTAACTTCCTTTAAGAAAGTATTTTTTATGCCAAGAACATCCTTCAGGGATAAAGATTGCCCAGTAGCGCAAGGCGCTGAAATAATTGGAGATAAGTGGAAGATACTTATCCTCAGAAACGCATTCCACGGAATGAGAAGGTACGATGACTTCCTGAAAAGCCTAAATATCTCTTCAAAAGTCTTGTCTGTGAGGCTGGCAGAGATGGTTAATGATGGAATTCTGACCAAAGATACTTCTGACTTAGATAGAAGGGCAAAGTTGTACTCGCTCACTGCAAAAGGGATAGATTTATTAACTTTTACAATAAGTCTTGCTCAATGGAGCGAGCGATGGACTCAAGAAAATTGGGTTAAAATCGTCACTGAAGACGGCAAGCCTATCGAAAGGATTACTCTGCGTTCTCATACAGGAAAGGAACTGCATCATGATGAAGTCTTGATCACCCATGGGAACTCAAAAAGCGCTGAACTTAGCACTATTCGTGAAATCGTAGCGACTAGACGTTCATCGAACCCTTAATGGTCGCTAACCTCCAAAATCATAACTTAGTCGCATAGCCTTCTCTATTGACTATGCAGATACCGAAGCTGTGATAGCTTCAGCTGTCTGACAACCCCTCCATCAACCCGTTACCTATTGTTTCATTAGCCCGTATAAGCTTGTCTATCTCTAATAGGAACTTATGCGAGGTTTTTAGGTTTCTGCCGATCACAGGCACTATTAAATCCAAGCATAAAATAGCCAACTCACTGGGAATTGGCTATTTTTACATACTAAAAATTAAATGTTTTGGTAAACAAGATGAGTTCTCCAGAGTACCCTGTATGTGCAAGTAGAGACTCTTTCAGAACCAGCCAGAGGACTGAAACCATTTCTGGCTTTGTCTAATCTCTCGGCAAGTGACTCCGGAGATGAACCAACTTCGACGAGGACATAGGCACGACCTTGCTCTGGGTTATTGGGAGGAGGCCCCATTGCACGCCAACGAAGTTGCATCATGTTTCTGTCACCTGTCGCTCGCCAATTATCTGAAATACTAACGGCTCGCTGCCAAGCATCATTCATCGTTTTACCTTCATCAAGCCGGCAAAATCTAGTCGTCATCAACGTCTCATCAGCAGGCCCGATTGCACCACCAGTATTTACCTGATTAACAATTCGACGCGTTTTAGGATCGCAGTCCATAATCGATCCGCGAGATACGGATGGCCTTATGCGTGAACCCGACGAGGGTCGATTTGCTTTATCAACTCCTTCTGTTTTGACGACATAGTCCATCCAAGATTCATAATAACGGCCAATCTGAAAGTCATATTCATAATCTGGGGAAGGTGTTAGCGGATGTCTGTACCAGATCCTTCCCGCAGCATTAGCGCCTCTCTCTAGTCCTTTTGCCCAATTAACGGCATCTTCCATAGTAACACCGGGCTGCAATTTGCAATCCGTTATAGAAGAAATCTGAGCTGGCGGTCTACTTTGAGCACTCAGTATGGGCGATATCAAAGTAAGAATAGATAGGAAAACTGCATGCAAAGAATATTTAAAAAACATAGTTAGTGTCCTCTAGTTATTTTTATTATGCATTTCCGGTTTATCTTAAAATAAAATATTTATGCAACTAATTTTAAAAAAATTTTCAAAATTTACCATTTTGTAATATTTTACCAAATAGATAAATACCGACTTTTTATATCCTAATTTTTTAGCGCTTAATTTTTATATTGCTTTGATAACCATTTAGATTGCTAAAACTATAAAAAGGAGAAGATGATGAGAAATAAACTTTCTGTTGCAGTGTCTTTCTCAGGGCTAGCTAATTTCTTAGGCACTATGGGTGTTATAGGGTCCTTGGTATTTGTTGGGATTGAGTTGCGGCAAACCCAAACAATCGCTATCGCAGGTCAAATTCAAGAAAGGGCAAAGATGGAAACAGATCGAATTCTTAGTTACACGCAAGGAAACTTGGAAGCTCAAAAGTTCTTCGCCGATAGCCCGAGTAATCTGGAAGAATTATCTGAAAACGAATTAGTAATGACTAGATTAGGATATGCCTGGAAAGGAATAATGCTTCAAAATAATTATTATCAGTACTCAGTGGGACTGTTTGATGAAAACTACTGGCCACAACAAGAACGAAGGATCACTGGTTGGTATAACAATTGTGCCTTGCGAAGTCCGCTCGAAAACCATATTGAATTATTTCAGGAATACTTACTTACGTTAGAAGATAGGTGTGTTAGTCGAGAAGAATAATAAATTGGATATAAAACCCTCGAATCAATACCCCTGTAGGTAGGCCTTAGTTAGTGATTCAAGCATAGCTGCAGCCCAGTGAATACGCGGGCTTTGGAGGGCTGTGTTGGGCTATCGAAGGGCGTGTTGGGTGTTGTGATAATTAGCGTTTGCCGATCTTTTACACTGCGCAAGCATAAGCAGCCCATAAAAACATTTGAACTGTTTATGCGATTGGCTACTAATTGCTCAACGCGTAGTAATCATCAATGAGAGTGCGATTAAGAGGATCTATTACAATGAGATCAAGGTTCTGTGTTCCATCTGATAATGATTCGACTCCAGCGTTCCCATCCATGCTCCATCATCTCCTCAACATACGAAGTCTATTCTCAACCAGTTCGCTATAAGTCTCGTTCACACGATTACCATAGCCGCCCCTCTAAACTGACTTAAACCTAACCGAGCGTCCATCTTCTGACTTGTACTCTAACGAACCTCAAGAATGTTAAAAAAAGCGCGAGAACCCTGCTTGACATAGAGTGCACTCTAACTTGTATAGTTTCCTGGGTTATAAAAAGTGGGGTCACCAATTTGCCACAAGTTCCGTTTTTCTGACCGGAGTAATCAATGAAAATCCGCCGACTTAGTGTCTTTCCTTTAGTGCTAACAGTAGTCATTTTAGAAAGCTATGCTTCTCCAACCCCAAAAACTAGCGGTTACGAAGTACCCCGCACTGAATACGGTCTACCGGATCTTCGAGGCGTATGGAACTTTAGCTCAAATACTCCAATGCAACGTGACGCTCGTTTCGGCGAACAAGAGTTTCTAACACCAGAGGAGAGACAAGTCGCGGCACCGAAGCCCCCTGTCAATCCAATCTCATCATCTAAAGGCGATAAGACTAATAACTGGATTAGCTATAACGATTTTTGGACAGAGAGTACTCCCGTCGGCAACCAAGTTCGAACATCGCATATTATTCATCCAAAAGATGGACGTCTGCCCGAAATAGTTAAAGGTGCAATAGTGCAACATAGAGGGCGCTTTGATGTTCCCGGTACACGACCAGTCCGCTATGTTCTAAGTGGGATTGCCAAAGATGGCCCTGAAGACCGAGGCCTTTCCTCACGCTGCCTCGTGGGATTCAACTCAGGACCTCCGTTCGTACCTAGCCTATATAACAATAATGTACAAATATTTCAGAACAAAGATACGGCAGTGATCATGACAGAAATGATTCATGATGCACGTATCATTCCTCTAAACAAAAGCAAGGACCTCCATGATGATATCCGCCTATGGTCAGGTGATTCTCGAGGTTGGTGGGACGGCGATACTTTAGTAGTAGAAACAAAAAATTTTAATGGCCTTCGCGACACTTTTTACCCATATGGCAGCAATAGAGATGTATTGCTTACGGAGCGATTTACCCGCGTCGCTCACGATACCATTGAATACGTTTTCACGATCAACGACCCTTCTACTTTTAAAGACGTCATCACCGCCGTCATACCGATGACTAAAATCGACGGCCTACTCTACGAATTTGCTTGCCATGAAGGCAATTACAGCATGACTAATATTTTACGTGGAGAGCGCGAGTTAGAACGACGAAGAGCAGAGACCGCGCGAATCGAAGAAAACATCTAAGGATAGATACATTTGAAATGGGTAAAAGTTTGTAACAACTGAACACAAAACAGCCCAGAAACTAAGGAGAGTAAAAATGAATTCCTATAAAGATCAAACAGCGTTGATAACAGGAGCCTCTTCAGGTATAGGCTTAGCGTTGGCACAGGAGCTTTCTAAACGTGGCGCTCGTGTCATACTCACTGCGAGATCAGAAGAAAAACTTAACGTAGAAGTAAATGTTATTCGAAATAGTGGTAACGAAGCCTTCGCTTTCTCAGAGGATCTTAGTCTTGCGGGTTCGGCTGAAAGACTCTACTCTAAAATCAAAGAATCAAATTTGACAATAGATTTGCTAATAAATAACGCAGGCTATGGGCGCTGGGGCGAATTCACAGAATTTGAAGCAAATGACTATGCTCGCATGATTCAACTAAATATTACCTCCTTAACGGATCTATGCAGACTCGTAATTCCTGACATGGCGAAGCGAGGTCATGGCGGTGTAATCAATCTCGGCTCTACCGCTTCATTCTTACCGGTGCCGTACGCGAGTGTATATTCAGCATCAAAGGCATATGTATTGATGTTTTCCGAAGCAATCAGATATGAATACGAAGGCAAAGGAATCAGAGTTATGACTCTATGTCCAGGTGCAACAGCTACGGAATTCAGCCGCGTCGCGTCAGAAAATTCATCCGCCGAGCTTAAAGCTCTAAATGCAAAACTAGCTGAGTCGGGACAGGTTGGTATGTCTAGTAAAGAAGTGGCTATAGAAGGTTTGAACGCATTTCTGGAAAACAAAGTCTACAAAATCGCTGGCAATAAAAACAAGAAATTTGCTTTTCTTCCTAGAATTCTCTCACGTGGTAGAGCGCTAAAACTAGCAGGCGATTCTTTTAGAAAGCGTGTAGCCAAATAAGAAAAACCCTCATGACATTTTACTCTATTTCGCAAGCAGCAAAAGAAACCAATCTCACGCATCATACACTTCGCTACTATGAGAAGCTGGGATTGCTTCCGAATATAGCCAAGGACCAATCTGGCCGAAGGATATATACAAATATTGATATCAGAGCGCTAAAGTTCATTAAGGCCTTGCGCGGCACGGACATGCCGATTAGTCAGATTCGTTATTACGGCCAGCTTTATCTCGAAGGAGAAAAAACAGCGATACAACGCCGAAGTTTGCTAGAAGCTCATCGAAAGAACATCCTCAAAGAAATAAATAACAAAAAAGATTATCTCAAGCTTATAGACGCTAAAATAGCTACTATGTTCGAAAATTGAAATACGACTTAGTAGCTAAAATTACTTAGCCGCGAGGTCCTTATCATATTGTCGGCTTAGAGAGATTATGTGAAAGAGATATCCGCCTACGCCGCCGGCAATTGCTTGCCCCATCAATCCCGCAAGAGTACGAGTGGGTGCGATACCAGAGAGCCCAAAGGTCATTTTTATAATTAAGTGAATGGCAACTAGACCGGAGGCGCCTGCCAATACATATAAAAGCATCCGCAATTGAGGTAAATGCCTAATTAATAGCGTTGCGACCGGCATAGAAATTAAATAACTCACGGCTATAACAGGGAGATAAATATCAGTCATATTGGTCACATCATGCACTGCGGCGTCAAATCGCTGTAATGCAGTTACATCAAAATTCATTGCGACAACCGCGGCGACATTGGCTTGACTGACAAATATAGCGCCTAAAACATAAGAAATAAAAATAGCTATTATTAAACTGAGAATATTTCTAGATAGTGAATTGATCATTTAAAAATCCTAATCATCTAATTGTTCTTTATATGATGGATTAAATTTGTTTTAAATTAAAGGCCTATTTATGCACTTAAAACTATTTTCAAAAACAATAGTCCTAGCCATGATTTCTTTATCTTTCGGCATCGTGATTACTCCGACGCATACTTCAGCTCAAAGTTCAGTGGACTATAAAATTGAGACACTTGCTCAAAACCTTAATTTTCCATGGTCCATCGCATTCCTCCCGGACGGAGATTATTTGGTGACTTTAAGAATCGGAGAAATGCTTCGTATAAGTGCATCAGGAGAAGTGAGCGAGCCGATAACGGGTTTGCCCGATGCCTATGTGGAAAGTCAGGGTGGATACTTTGACGTTATATTGGATCCTGATTTTGCTTTAAATCAAACCATTTATCTTTCTTTTGCCTACGGTACTGCCGCCAAAAACGGCACGCGTATTGTGAAAGGGATCTTGAATGGATTAGCAATAGAAAATTTACAAACCTTATTTACTGTCTCTCCGCTAAAAGACACACCTGTTCATTACGGTGGCAAGATGGTCTTCTTGGCTGACGGGACCTTAATGATGACGACGGGTGATGGCTTTGAGTATCGTGAGGCAGCTCAAGACAGATTTAGCCTACTAGGAAAAATCATTCGGATTAATACCGATGGTAGCGTACCTCTAGACAATCCCTATGCCGACGGCAGTCAAGGAGACCCTCGGGTCTGGTCTTATGGACATCGAAATCCCCAGGGCTTGGCATTTGATACGGATTTAGGCGTCGTCTACATGCATGAGCATGGCGCACAAGGTGGAGATGAGCTTAATAAAATATTACCAACTTTAAATTATGGTTGGCCCGCCGTCACTAAAGGTGTTAATTATTCCGGAGCATATGTCTCACCTCTCACATCTGCCCCTGGAGTTGAAGAGCCCTTAACCTACTGGGTGCCTAGTATTGCACCATCAGGACTGGCAATTTACCGCGGCGATGCATTTCCAGAATGGCAGGGAGATCTTTTCATTGGTGCACTTGTCGACGAAGAGGTTCGTCAATTAAAAATAGAAGCAAATAAGGTTTTAAATGAGAAACCGATGTTTACCGAGATTAACGCCCGCGTTCGCGATATTCGTGTTGGTCCCGATGGTTTTCTTTATATTCTAACTGACAGTGATAGAGGCAAAATTTTCAGAGTTGTGCCCCGTTAAACTCACGTTTGAAAATTCATGACATGTGGTAAGTGATGTAGACCTTACCATACAAGCCAGAATTACCTTCGGCAGTGAGGACACTGAAATCTTTGCCGAATTGAATTGATGTAATTTCCAAATCGGAACGCGGCTTTCTCGCTTCCAAATTAATAGTATGACGATTTTTTAATAAAAAGCCTCGAATCAATACCCCTGTAGGTATGCCTTAGTTGCTGATTCAGGCATAGCTGCAGCCCAGTTAATACGGGGGCTGTGGCGGGCTGTGTTGGGCTAACGAGGGTTGTGTTGGTTGGGATTTAAAATAGGCTTTATTGGGGAGCAATACGGATACACATATTTGTTGATCGCGCAGTTTCAAAGGAGCCTGCTTAACCATTCGCGAGTATAGCCTACTTCATAATGTCGCATTGAGGGTAACTACTTGTAATTGCATAGAAGTAACCTGATCGTTTAAATCTCTAAGGAACAACACTTCAAACTCTCTTTGATAGATTCCTGTGTGCTCTGGGGCGATAAATCTGTCCTTTTTATTCGTCGGAATCAATTTCACTGGATTGGTCATAGGGTTTGGTGACAGTAAATCGTAAAGGTCTATACCATCTTGTCTCGGTATTGCGATGTATTTGAAAAAGTTATTTTCTGTATAGATGTTTCTGTAATCAGAATATTCTCCGATTTCTTCTGCTTCATTAGCAGTAAAACCTGGACCAATAATTTCGAGTAAATTAGTTGAAATGCTGTGTTGCGAATTAAAACTTACTGGAGCATCGCTACTATTCGCAAGTACAATAATCCCAATTTCATTTTCTCTATCTAAGATAATTTCAGATAAATACCCGTCAAAGCCGCCACTATGCATGACGAGATTCCCTTGACGAAAAAACCCCAATCCAACACCGCCAATGTCTAAGGAATTGGACAAGGTATTAACAGCTCCCTGCAGGAATGACGGAAGAACGATTTCTAACTGCGCCCAATGTATTCGCTGCATGTAAGAAAGAGTGTCGAGATCCAATACTTGATGATCTTGGCCTTTGAGAGTAGAAAAGTTCCAAATCAGAAATTGAGCAAGATCATTTACGCTTGTTTTTAAACCAGCTGAAGGGAGACCTATCGCAGCACCTATTTCTGGGAAGATATTAGGTTGTCGACCTGCATCTAACAAGCGCGTGTACCCTGTTACCAGACCCTCTGATAGTTCTGTTCTGAATGTAGAATTATTCATCCCAATTGGTGAGAGCACTTTTTGTTGCACATAGTCACTGTAACTCATGCCGGTTAGTCGCTCTAAAACAATTCCAGCTATATTCAGGCCTAGATTTGAGTAATGTTCACGTGTATTCGGCGGAAATAATAACTTCTGCGTTTCTAAGCCAGATAACAGACGATCAAGCTTTACGATGACTGGAGAGGATTGATTGATAGGATACACATGGTTAGATGGAAGACCAGATGTATGGGTAAGCAGCGTGAAGAGATTAATTTTTTCAATCTGCTCGTCTGGCGAGTTGAGATTATATAATTCTGGAATAATATCAACTATTGGCCCATTAAGATCTACTATCCCTTCTTGCACAAGCTGCATAATCGCAATACTTGTGAATGGCTTTGTGATTGATGCAACTGCAAATAAAGAATCAGGTGTGATCGGTGCACCACTTGTAAGATCTGCTTCTCCGAACCCATTTGCATACACTAACTTATTTTTATGGACTATTCCTACTGATATTCCTGGTAATGATTTAGTTTGTCTAGTTGTCTCCATCCAGGCTTCAAAGATCTGGATCCTGTCATCTAAAGTGATGA
>Ga0181554_1001603_pt1 | contig 21158 bp, 13 predicted proteins | sample 011ome_16_FD_145602 | JGI IMG/M metagenome (GOLD analysis project Ga0181554, IMG submission 145602) | Coastal salt marsh microbial communities from the Groves Creek Marsh, Skidaway Island, Georgia - 011503CT metaG (spades assembly) | ecosystem: Environmental > Aquatic > Marine > Intertidal zone... | reverse complement strand
CACCCCGACCCCTCCGCGATCCGTCGCCGCCCCGACCGCCATCGCTGACGCCGTTCCCCGCCCCCGCGACGATCCCTCAGACTATCGCCACGCCCAAGCTCGCCGTCCGCGCGTCCGCGGCGCCCCGTCGCTCCGCGGGCGCGACGAAGAAGTCCGCCGCGAAGGCGCCGATGAGAAACGTCGTCGTCAAGGGCGGCGGCGAGTACGGCGCCTCCGGGACGTCCTTCTACACCACCACGGAGAAGCAGGAGTCGTACGACTCCCTCGACGCCGTCCTCGGCGCCAAGTGCAAGGACGAGGAGGTGAAGACGGTGATCCGCGAGCAGCTCGACGCGTGCGCCGACATCACCGAGGCGCTCCGCTCCGCGCTCGTCACCGTCGAGGGCTCCGCGAACACGTTCGGCGACGCGCAGCTGTCCGTGGACGTCATCGCGGACCAGATCATGTGGGACGCGGTCAAGTCCTCCGCGGTCGTCGCCTGGGGCGCGTCCGAGGAGGAGCCCGAGGTGAAGCCGTGCAACCCGAACGGCCGCTTCACGGTGTGCTGGGACCCGCTCGACGGGTCCTCGATCGTCGACAACAACTGGGCCGTCGGCACGATGATCGGGATCTGGTCTAAGGAGTCCGGCACCGGCGCGGACGGACTCATCGGCGCGACCGGGCGCGACCAGGTCACGGCACTCATCGCCATCTACGGCCCGCGCACGACGGTTCTCGTCGGCCTCGACGACGGCGTGTACGAGTTCTCCTACGGGTGCACCCCCGACGGGTGCCAGCTCCCGGACGGCACCTTCGAGCCGTGGATCTGCTCCAGGAAGCAGATCAAGATCAACGAGGACAGCAAGATCTTCTCCCCGGCGAACATGCGCGCGGGTGCGGAAGTCGCCGGGTACAAGAAGCTCATGGATTACTACATGGACAACAAGTACACGCTTCGGTACTCGGGCGGCCTCGTCCCGGACGTGTACCAGCAGTTCACGAAGAACATGGGCATCTTCACGAACCCGACGTCGGATAAGTCCCCGGCGAAGCTCCGGCTCGCGTTCGAGGCGTCCCCGTTCGGTCTCCTCGTCGAGGCCGCGGGGGGGAAGACGTCCGACGGCGTCACCGGCGGGTCGGTCCTCGACGTGCAGATCAACGCCGTCGACCAGCGGACCGCGCTCGCCATCGGGTCCAAGAACGAGGTCGACCGCTTCAACTCCATGGTGCTCGGCAAGTGAGCGCTACGCGTGACGAGGCGAGTGCGAGCAGACGGATATTTTTTAATACGACCTGAGGTCGGCAGGGTGTGCGACTACGCGTACAGTACATCAAACAACAACTCGTCCGCGCTTCTCGTGCGCGCGCGGAAACAAATCAAATCGCTCGCGGCGACGAAGACTCGACCTCGACTCATCGCCGCTCGGACATCTCGACGTTTATCGGCCGCGGCGTCGGCGGCGCCATGCCTCCCTCGCTCGTCGGCGTCTCGTCGCCGTTCTCTGTCTCCTCCTCGTCCTCCGCCTCCGTGGCGCGAAACCGCGTCCCCTCGCTCGTGCTGTCGACGATGTGCCGGTACTTCGCGAGCTCCTGCACTGTTTTGATCCCCGCGACGCTCTCGCCGACGGACACCTCGCCGATCGCCGCGCCGCCGTCGACGCCGACGCCGTCGAACTCGTCCATCTCCCGCGTCGCGTCCTCTTTCTTCTCGCCACCTTTGAAGTACCGACGCCACCACCGCTTCCGTTTCCCCGCCTCGACGGCAGCCGCGAGGTCGTTCACCCTGCTCAGGTACTCCCTGTCGCGCATTCGAAAGTACGGGTTCACCCTCCGCTCGACCTCGAGCGAGGACGGCTGCGTCGACAGCCGGTGATGCCTGCGAACGATCACCTCCTGCAGCGCCATCGTCGTCGCCTCGTCGTCCATGTCGAGCCACTTCGCGAAGCGCAAGTTCATGATCATGTACTCGTGACCGCTGTACACGAACGCCGCGTCCGGCATGTCTTTCAAACGCACGTGGAGGTTCTCGTAGCAGTCCTTCGGTCCGCCGTGGAAGAACGCGCCGACGCCGCCGTTGATGATCGCGTCGCCGGTGAATATCGCTTCGACTCTGTGCGTCGGGAGCTTCGACGCGCCGCCGTCGATTTTCTCGTCGATCGACGCCCCCCCGCCGCCGCCGCCGCCGCCGCCGCCTTCTCCTCCGCCGCCTAACCCGTCCTCCCCGCCCGCGTCCGCGCCGATGACGCAGTACACGACGTGCCCGTCCGTGTGGCACGGCACGTGCACGACGCCGACCTCGGTCCTTCCCACGAAGAACCGATCGCCGCCGCGGACGAGCTTCGTGACGCCCGGGATCTTATCGTCTCTGTGCCCGCACACGACGAGTCCCCCGCCGCACTTTTTCTGTAAAACCAAGTTCCCCCCCGCGTGGTCGTGGTGCTTGTGCGTCGTCAGAACGTGCGTGATCGTGAGCTGCAGCCGATCCGCGACGTCCTTGATCGTGTACGGGTCCGCCGGGTCCACCGCCGCGGCCGTCCGCGTCGCGTGGTCGACGAGGAGGTACGAGTAGTTGTCGTTGAAAAACGGCACCGGCAAAACGCTGCACGTGCTCAGCGCGCTCGCGCGTATCCCTCGCGAGTGCGCCGCCACGCGCTTCTTGATGTTCGAGCGCACGGCTCTCAGGTGAAAGTACCTTCCCACCGGCGTGGTGTACAGCAGGTATCCGACGTTAAACGCGCCCTTTTGCAGCGCTTCGAGCGCGGCCGACGGAGTCACCGCGTAGACCGGATACAACGCGGCCATCACGCCGAGCCCGACGGCGCTGAGGAGCGACAGGAAGAACTGCGCGAGCATCCTGAGCCACACCACGAGCGGGTTCGCCTCGTACTGCTGGTGGATCGCGCGCACGGTGCCCTGGCGCTGCAGTCGCGCGCGTCTGCGACGGACCGAGGAGGACGTCGGCGACCGTCCCTCGCTGGCGCACTCGTCGGATCCGCGTCCGCGGCTGTCCTCATCGCGCATCAGGTGGTCGAGCGAGACGTCGCGCTCCGCGTCCGCCGCCGCGTCGGACGGAGGCGTCATGTCCGCGTCCGCGGCGGGGGTGCCTCCGCGGGCGGCGGCGCCGTCCGCGAGCGACGCGAGCGGCGCGACGAGGTTCCGGTTCACGAACGACGCGAAGTTCTCGGACGCGGTGGTCGCGGGCGATCTCGATCGCGCGCGCGCGGGCGATCGGCGCGCGGGGACGCGGAGAGGCCCTTCGCCGGCGCCGGATTCGGTGTCTACCGAGACGTATCCGGAACGGTGCGGGCGTTTCACCGTCGTGCCGCTTTTCATGCACGTCGCGACCCTGTCGCGCGCGCGGGGCGGAGTGCGCGATGCCGCGTCGACGAGATCGACGAGACGTGATTGATGATGAGGCGCTCGCCGCGCATCGCGTCGAGTTGCTGGACCACTTATTAAATTACATCGCAAACGTCCCCGACACCCCTCCTTTCCCTCGCGTCTCCGTCATCACTTCAACGCGACGACGCTCCGCACGACCTCGCCGAGCAAATAGACGACGCACGCGTACGACGGCAACGTGCTCACGAACACCGCGGGGAACGGCCTCTTGTACGCCCACGGGTACACGAACCGAGCGGCGATCCAACACCATCCGATCGCCGCCGCGTTCACCGGCGACACGAACGCCGCGTGAAGCCAGAGGGAGGTTAAGAACGGCACGGACTGCTCGAGGTAGTTGCCCACCGTGCGGTCCGCGACGCGCATCCGCGCGCCCTTGCTGTACTTGCCGTACTTGACGTCCGCGAGCGTCGGCGTCGGCTTCTTCTCCGCGGCTGCTTTTCTCTTGGCATCCTTGAGGACGACGAACGCGGTCGCGCTCTGGTCCATGAGGAACGCGTAGTACAGCAGCGCCCACGCCGCGGTGACGAGGACGACGGGAGCGAACGCGGACACGTCGACGGGCGCGGCGGACTTCCCTGCGCGCCATTTCGTTCCGTACGTCGCGGGAAACGACGCGACGAACGCCTTGTGATCGAACGCGCTCGTCTTGTACGCGTGATTCGCGACCGACACGAAACCGGAGAGCGCGAAGACGACGACGGAGAGCGGGAGCTGGCGCGTGTCCATCGTGAACACGGCCTTGCTGAACAGGGAGGAGACCATCCTGGGCGCGGGGAAAGGTCGCGACGCGGCGCGCGCGCCTCTCGTTGTGGCTCGCGGGGCGCCCTCGATTTTTGAAAATCTCGTTGGTCCCCCCGAGAGCGAGAGCACCTGACGCGCCCCTCGCCCTCTCCGCCCGCCGCTGCAAATCCTCCGGAGTCGTCTCGTCTCACAGCGCGCTTCGCGGACGACGCGCGATGCGTCTCGCGTCGCTCGCCGCGAGGCACGCGTCCTGCCGACACCGCGCGATCGCGATGTCGCGTCGCGCGATCGCGTCCGCGTCCGCGCGCGCGCCCCCGCCCGCGGCGTGGTGGCGCCCGAGGCCGCGTCGCGTCGGCCCGAACCTCAGTCGGGGAGGTTTTCCTCCTGCTCCTCCGCGAAACCTCGCGCGATCCGCGAGCGGCGGCGACGCGTCGTCGACGACGTCATCCGTGGACACGGACGCGCTCATCGCGTCGTACCTGTCCCCGGAGCAAATGTCGCGAGTCCGGACGTTCGCGTCCACGCTCTTGGAGTGGAACGAGCACATGAACCTCACGGGCGCGACGACCGTCGACGAGGTGCTCTCGCGGCACGTCGCGGACTCGCTCGCGCTCATCCCGCCCATCGAGGCCGCGCTCGCCTCCTCCACCACCTCCTCCTCGCCGTCGCACACGCCGCGGATACTCGACGTCGGCAGCGGCGCCGGGTTCCCCGGCGTCGCGCTCGCCATCGCGCGCCCGCGCTGGGAGGTCACGCTGCTCGACACGCTGCAGAAGCGCGTCGCGTTTCTCGACGCCGCAGCCGAAGAGTGCGGCGCGACCAACGTGAAGACGCTGTGGTCGCGCGCGGAAGACGCCGGGAAAGTCGGCTCGGAGCACAGGGAGGCGTACGACATCGTCACCGCGCGCGCGGTCGCGGAGCTCAGGACGCTCGCGGAGCTGTGCGTGCCGCTCGTGCGCGTGGGCGGGTCGTGGGTCGCGGCGAAAAACTCGACGACGTCGACGGCGGCGGAGACGGCGGCGGCGGCGGCGGCGGTGGAGCTCCTCGGCGGCGCGCCTCTCGTCGCGGTGGAGGTTCAGAGCGAGGGGCCGGACGGGGAGATGAGGACCGCGGTCGTGAGCGCGAAAGCGAGGGAGACGCCGGGGAAATACCCGAGAAGGGCGGGATTAGCGAACAAGCGGCCGCTCTGAACGGCGAGCGTCGTTGTTAACTAACTTAACTTAACAAGCGCTCAGTAACCTCGTCTCCGGATGTAAAAATTTCGCGTCTCGTCACAGCCCGTGCTCCGCCCGCGCGCGGCTTCTGAGCTCGTCGACGTCCACGCCCGCGTCTCTCAACAGCCGCTCGTGCAGCGGCGTCTCGAGCGCGTAACGCTCCGCCGCGGCGAGGAACCACCCGTTCCGAAACGCGCCCTCGCGCGTCGCCATCTCCGCGCTCGGCGCCGCGTCCGGGATGTCGTCGCAGTACCGGAACAGACCGATCACGATCAGGCCTTGCTCGAACTCCGCGTCCGTGCCGAACCCCGTCCCCTCGTACTCGAGCGCCTCCGCGTCGAGGAAGGGTAACGCGGGCGCGGGCGGGCTCCCCGCGACGGTTGATGTTCCGTCTTCCGCCGCGTCCGCGCCGCCGTCCAGCTCCCCCGCGGCGACGACGACGCGCATGAGCTCGACGGCGAGCGCCTCCGCGCGCGCGGACGCGTCGACGTCGTTCACGATCTCCCCCACGGTGACCGCGTCGCCGCCCGCGCCGCCGCGCGTCGCGCACATGAGCCAGAAGATGGACGCCCACAGGAGTTTCTCCGTCGCCGCGGTACCGAACTCGGTCGCGTCCACCTCGGCGCATCGCACGCCGACCCTCGCGAGCGTCTCGACGACGTGCGCGGCGTGCGGGCCGCACGCGACGGTCCTCCCGCCGCCGTCCACGACGTCCCCGTCGCGCCGCGCGGAGAGGAAGAGCGCGACTTGCGTCGCGTCGGCCGCGCCGCGCGCCTCGAGCCACGCGCGCCTCAGGAGACCGCCCTGCATCAGGACGACGTCGCGCCTGCGCGACGCGGGGACTTTCGCGAGGACGGCGGCGAGGTCCGACGCGTGCGTCGCGACGTATATCGGGCCTCCGATGTCGTCCGCGGGGAACGAATTGTACCTGCCCACGAGCACGCATCGCGAGATCCCGAGCGCGCGCGCGAGCACGGACGCGACGCGCCCGCGGCCGAACACGGTCGTGAAGTCGTGCCGCCCGCCGTCATCGCCGTCGTCGCGCGCGGCGGCGGCGTCGTCGGCGGCGTCCGCCGTCGCCGCCGCCGCTCGTCTGGCGACGCGACGGCTCCTCTGATCGCATCGTCTGCGCTCGCGCCGCGTCGCGGTCGGCGGCGCGACCCACCGAAGGCACGCGCGCGACGCCATGCCGGGCGCCCGCGCGACAATGGCAGGGGCTCGCTCCCCGCGCCGCGAGATTTTTTCCGTCCGACTGCGACTGCGACTCCGACTCACGCCCGCTCAGCACGCAAAGGCAGAGATCGTGACTCCGACGGCCGCCGGACTCCCGCGGCAGTGGTCGACGCACGGCGTTCACCGACCCCGCCGTCGCTTCCCGCGACGCATCTGCGCTCGCAGGTCGATCCGCACGCGGTCGTCGCGCGCGTCCGCGGTTCGCATCGCGCGAACGAGCGCGGGTTCGACCGCGTCCTGAGTCGCGGCGAATTCGGCGATCGGCCTCCGTTCTGAGAATTCTGAAGGGGGCGATCTAGCTAGGACGCGAGAGCGGGGCGCGGAGCTCTCGGTAGCAGGTTAGGTTTCCGTCGTCGTGAACGAACTCGAGGAGTGGAAGGATGGCACAGAGGATAGGCAAGGCGATCCGCCGCGATGCGGTGGTTTCAAAGGCGCGAGTCTACTGCGACGTGAACGTGCAGCGGCCGCGCGAGTACTGGGATTACGAAGCCCTCACCGTCAACTGGGGCGAGCAGAGCGATTACGAGGTCGTCAGGAAAGTCGGCCGGGGGAAGTACAGCGAGGTCTTCGAGGGCGTCCACGCCGGGAACAACTCCAAGTGCGTGATCAAGATCTTAAAGCCCGTGAAGAAGAAGAAGATCAAGCGCGAGATCAAGATCTTACAGAACCTCACGGGCGGGCCGAACATCATCAAACTCCTCGACATCGTCCGCGAGCCGCAGAGCAAGACGCCGTCGCTGATTTTCGAGCACGTGAACAACACAGACTTTAAAGTGTTGTACCCGACGTTGACGGACTACGACGTCAGGTATTACATCCTCGAGCTCCTGAAGGCGCTGGACTTTTGCCACTCGCAAGGGATCATGCACCGCGACGTCAAGCCTCACAACGTCATGATCGACCACGAGAAGCGGCAGCTTCGTCTCATCGACTGGGGGCTCGCGGAGTTTTACCACCCCGCGAAGGAGTACAACGTCCGCGTCGCGAGTCGCTACTTCAAAGGCCCGGAGCTCCTCGTGGATCTTCAGGACTACGACTACGCGCTCGACATGTGGAGCCTCGGGTGCATGTTCGCCGGGATGATCTTCCGCAAGGAGCCGTTTTTCAACGGGCACGACAACTACGACCAGCTCGTTCGAATCGCGAAGGTGTTGGGCACGGACGAGCTGTACGCGTACCTCGCGAAGTACCGCATCGAGCTCGACCCGCACCTCGAGTCGCTCATCGGAAGGCACTCGCGGAAGCCGTGGAGTAAGTTTGTCAACGCGGACAATCAGCACCTCGTGTCCAGCGAGGCGATCGACTTCCTGGATAAGCTTCTGAGGTACGATCACCAAGAGCGGCTGACGTCGAAGGAGGCGCAGGACGAGCCGTACTTCAATCCGGTGAAGCAGGCCGCGGCGGCCGCGGAGGGAGGAGGGGCGAGCGGCGGCGGTGGGAAGTGACGAGACGAGACGTACACAGTAGCGAGCGGTGCAAGCAAGTTTTTCGCTCGTCACGTCCAAACTTCCGTACTGTACTAATATTTTTGTACTCTCTGACTGAAAACACATACGATTTCGCCGACAACCGTTCGTCAACGCAACGGGCGTCTCAGAGCCTCAGATACTATTTCCGATTCTCGTCGCGACGTACAAGGAAAACGTCGGGCGCGGCCTGGCCGCGGCAGACCGTCCGCGCGCGCCGCCGCGATGGGGATGAAACGCGTCGACACCGCGAAAGACGTGGGCGCGAAGACGTTCACCGCCCGCGAGCTCCTCGCTACCGCGACGAGCGGGAAGGATGACCGCCTCCTCATCGCGATCGACGGGCGCGTGCACGACGTCACCGGTTGGACGAAACATCACCCCGGTGGCGCGACGCTTTTGAAACAGCACGCGGGCCACGACGCCTCGGACGTCTTCGCCGCGTTCCACGCGCCGGAGGTGTACCGGAAGCTCAGAGCGTTCGACGTCGGCGCGTTCGAGCCGGACGACGCGATCGCGATGGAGAACAGCTCGGACTCGGAGAGCGACGACGCGTTCTCGGACGATTCCGTGGCCGCCGCGGATCGAAGCGATCTGAAAAAACAAAACCGCGCGCGCGAGCTCGCGGCGTTCCGCGACCTCCGCGAGCGCGTCCGCAAGGAGGGCCTGTTCGAGCCGTCGTACGCGCACATGTTCGGGACGTTCCTCAGGCTGTTCGTCATCGGCGCGTTCGCCGCGGTGTTCTCGTTCGCGCCGAACTCGACGCCGCGCGGTCGGATCCTCGGCGCCGCGCTCCTCGGGCTCTTCTGGCAGCAGAGCCTCCTCATCGCGCACGACGCGTGCCATCGCGTGATGACGACGAACACCAAGGTAGACAAGTGGATCGGGAGCGTCTTCGGGACGCTCATCGGCGGCGTCGGCGCCGCGTGGTGGAACATGGAGCACTGCGAGCACCACTGCGTGACGCAAGTCGTCGGCGGCGACCCGTCCGCGGGCGCCGCGCCCGTGTTGTGCTTGGAACCGCAGACGAAAGGCCTGCCTAAGATTGGCCGCGCGCTCGTGAAGCTTCAGGCGCTGTACTACGTCCCCGTGTGCATCTTCATCGGGAGGTTCAACCTGCACTTGATCTCGATCTTGAAAGCGCCGAGCAAAGGAAAGGCGCTCGACGTCGCGTTGATGACCGGATACATGTCCTACGTGTACGGCTTGACGCGGCTCGTCCCGGAGAGCGAGCGGTGGAGATGGTTCATGATCGCGAACGCGGTGTGCGGGGTGTTACACTTGATTCTGAACATGAACCACTACCCGATGCCGATGCTCTCGTTTCCAGAGTCCCAGGCGTTGGGGTGGCTGCGGTTTCAGTGCGTCACGACGATGAACATCGCGTCGTCGTCGCTCACGGGGTGGTACTATGGCGGCTTGGAGTGGCAGATCGAGCACCACCTGTTCCCGACGATGCCGAGGCATAACCTCAGGAAAGTGTCGCACCGCGTCAAGGAACTGTGCTTGGCGAACGGAGTGCCGTACCACGTCGCGGAAGGGGGGTTCTGGGACGCGAACTGGAGCGTGATGAAGACGCTCCACGACGTCGCGCGGGGGCTGGTCATTTGATTCGCCTCGTACGCGTCGAGCGGTCGCGGGTTGACCGGAGCGAGTTGATGGGGAGGGGATGCGCGCGCGATAAGTTATATATGGCTAGAAATTATTGTTATTCTCACGATTATCGAGTAAAAATTCATACTGTACCGCACGCTCGTGCGCGTCGCTTCGCGAGACCTCACGGCGAAGGCGTGTTGTACACGGCGTTGTGCAGCGTCGGCGACAACGGCGCCGCGGCGCTCAACCCTGCGCGTCTCGGCGTGAGGACGCGCTCAGTCGTCTTCAACGGCGACATCACGAGCTTCGCGGGGTTTTCCTTCTCCTTCTCTTTCTCCGCGGACGACGGCGGGGTGCCAATCTTCTCGGATACCATCGCCTTCGCGGCTTCCGCCTCGGCGATTTCCGCCGCCGCTTTCGCTTCCGCGTCGGCGATAGCCTTCGCTTCCGCGTCGGCGATAGCCTTCGCTTCCGCGTCGGTGACAGCCTTCGCTTCCGCGTCGGCGACAGCCTTCGCTTCCTTCGCTTTCTTCCTCTGCGCCTCCTCCTCCTCGACCTTATCCTTCGCCGCGGCGACGCGAACCTCCGACCACGCCACTTTTTGCTCCGCCTTCGTTTTCGCCTCCACCTCGACGCCCGCGGCGGCGGCGAGCTCCGCGGCGGCGCGCGCCTTCATCACCTCCGCGTCCGCTTTCGCCTTCGCCGCGGTCGCCTCCGCGGCCGCGCGCGCCGCCTCCGCCTCCGCGAGCGTCTTCGCGCGCGCCGCGGCGAGAATCTCCGCCTCCACGCGCGCCTTTGCGTCCGACTCCGCCGCTATTCGCGCGTCCTTCTCCTTCTCATTCGCCGCCGCCGCCGCGTTCGGCGACAACACCGGCTCGGTTGGGGTGCTCGGGACCTCCCTCGCGGCGGACTCCAACGCCTTCGCCTTGAAAGACGCCTTCGCCTCCGCTCTCGCTCTCTCCCACGCCCTCGCCTCCGCCTCCGCCTCCGCGCGCCTGACGTCCGCGAGCTCGTCCATCTTTTTCGCCTTTTCTAAAACCGCCGGCGGCGCGCTCGGCGTCGCCGCCGCTTCAGTCGCCTCGTTCACCTCCTCCGCGTCTCTCTTCGCTTTCTCCCACGCCTTCGCTTTCGTCTCCTCGTCGAGCGGCGTGATCGTCGCCGCCTTCGAGGCGAGCTTCTGCGCGGCCATGGCGTCGATGAGTTCCTTGGACATTACCCCTCGCGACGCGCTCACGGGGACGTCCCTCTTGCAGTACAGATTCGCGCCCTGGCTGACGAACGTCTCCATGGACAAGGACACGCCGCACGTGACGCACTTGAAGCAGCCTTTGTGGTACTTGCTTCCGTCGACGTCGTAGGACTCCGCGGCGTACGCGGTCTTCGCGCAGCACGGGCACTTCGTGGACGCCGCGGCGGACGGGGACGAGAAGACGTCGCCTCCGAATTTGTGCTTCAGCGTGCGCACGTTCGCGGAGGCGTCGGACGAACCGTCGGCGTCCGCGCGCCACGACTTCTTCGGGTCCGCGACCCCGAACGCGTCCGCGTAGTTACCCTTCGTCGCGAAGAGCTGCTTGAAGTGGGGTTTGCAGTACATCTTGCCGCTCAGAGACGCGTAGTTCCCTAACGTGAGGACCTTGCTGCAGTGCTGGCAGCGGAAGCACGACTTGTGAAAGCAAACGCCATCCGCGACGAGCTTCTCGGCTTCGAACACGGACTTTTCGCACGCGACGCACTTCGGCGCGGCGACGGGCGTCCACCGCGCCTTCGCGGGCGTCTTCTTCTTGGCGAGCGGGCTCTGGACTTCGCTGTCCACGGTCATCGTGCTTCGCGCGTCGAGATCTGGCGCGCGGACGCGGTCTTCTCGGAGTTCCCCCCTCGACGGTTTCGAGTTTCAACGGCCGAAATTCGAGGCGGGATCAATCGGCTTCAGAAATCGCGATGAATTAATTTTTTTGATCGATACATCGATCAACGCTGAAAGCAAAAAAGTTGTGATACTACGAGCGCGATTTTCTAACTAAATTCTCATACGTAGGCCCTACCTTCTAAACGTACTACTCCGCGGGGACGACCGGCTCCAAGCTCGGCCACCTCCCGACGCCGTTCCCGCGTCCGCGCTTGCGCCACACCCCGACGACGCCGCCCCTCACCTGCGTCGCGCCGCCGCCGCCGCCGCCCTCATCGCAGTAGAACGGTCGCGTGTTATCCCACACGAACGCGGCGTCGGCGACCTCCCTCATCAGCTTCAACCGCGATACCGGTCGCGCGCTCGTCGCCGCCTGAAGCGCGTCCCAGTACGCCCTCGTGACCCCCACGCCTCCCTCGCGGGCGTCGTCCGCGCGGCGTCTCCGGACGCGCTTCGTCCGCGACGACGCGCGCTTCGCGCTCTTACGGTTCAGGCCGACGGGCGCGAAGTTGCCGCAGAAGACAACGGTCGCGCCGAGCGCCTTGGCCGCGGCGGCGACGGGGACGAGGTCGTTGTCCGACGTCGCGAGCATCACGACGCGATCGACGCCGCGCTCGCGGTCGAGACGCATGCCGTCGTACGTCGCGGCCGCGGCGTCGTAGACGTCGCGGAGACGCCGCGAGAGGTCCGCGACGCGCGCGTCGGCTTCGGCGTCGTCGTCTGACAGATAGCGCTCTTCTTCTTCAGCCCTGGGCGTGATGACGACTCGCCGGAGCTCGTCCTCGCTCGGCGCGTCGACGCCGTCTTCGCCTTCGCCTTCGCCTTCGCCCTCGCCGCGCGCGGCCGTCGCGCGCGCGAACGCGAGGACGTGCGCGGCCATCGCCATGTCCGCGGCGTCCGGCCCGTCGCCGCGCGCTCGGATGACGGACACGCCGACGGACGCGAGCGCGTCGGTCGTCGCGTCGCGACGACAGGCATCGAGCGTGACGTCGTTCCCGAACGCCTCGAACACGCGCACGCGCGACGCGGACGCCCTCGCGGGGTCGCCGCGAAGCGCGCCGCCGCCGAGCGCGCTCGCGGCGTCTCGCAGCCTGCGCGCCATCGTCGCTGCGGACGCCGGATCCGACGGCGGGCGGAGGTTGTCGAGATCCCAGTAGACCGCGACGACGGGGCCGTCCGATTCCGCCCCGCGGTCGTCGTCGTCGTCGTCCGTCGCCGTCGTCGTCGTCGTCGTCGCGCGCGCCCGGACGACCGGCGCTCGTCGTCGTCTCTTCGCGGAGGATCGCGGCGCGAGCCCTCGCGCGCCCGGCGCGGCCGCGAGGGTCGCCATCGCGCGTCGCCGACTGACGGCGCGGCGCCCCCGGAACGTGAACACGGCACCCTCTCTTCTGCCTCTCCGGCTCGTTCTTTTCGGATAGACCGACGACGACGATCCGCGTCGGACACCTCTCCGCGCGGCCGCACGCTCGGACGGGCGAGAATGACGACGCTCGCCGCGCGCGCGTCGCTCCGCGGCGCGAGGCCGCGCGCGTCGCGCTCGCTCCGCCGCGCGAGCTCGAGGAGCTCCCGTCCCGGGGCGCGGGGCGCGCGTCTCGCCGCGCGCGCGTCGTCCGCGGGAGGCTTCGCGAGATACGGCGTCAGGGAGGAGCAACCGGACGGGAGCTTTCTCGAGACGTACGGCATCTCGATCGACGGGAACGTCGGCCGAGAGACGCTGCGATTCGCGCCCGGGTCCGTCGCGGTGTCGCTCACGATCGCGCGCCCGCTCGGGATCGTGTTCGAGCAGGTGGAAGGGAAGGGCGTCGTCGCGGTCGAGCTCGTGGAGGGATCCAACGCCGCCGCCGCGGGCGCGCGCGCGGGCGACGTCCTGCGCCTCACGACCGCGGTCGCGAAGGGCAAGAGCACGGTCAAGGTGGGGAAGTGGCAGGTCGAGCCCTCAGTGGACATGCGCTCGAGAGGGGCGAACCGCGCGGCGTACTTCGCGTGCGACGGTCGGTCGTTCGACGCGGTGATGGACGCCGTCGTGAGCAACGGCGAGGAAGTCGACGGCGTCGCGTCGCCGACGGTGTCCCTGCTCCTGGAGCGGCCGGCGAGCGCGTGACCGCGGCGCGACGCGCGCGCCGTCTGACGTCTAATCCTACTCCGTTAACTTACCCCTATGAGTGACGACTACGCGCCCACGCCTCCGCGCACGCGCGCGTCCTCGTCCCGCGGCGGCGCGAGCGTGACGCGAAAGACCGCCGCGCGTTGCTCCGGGAACAGCTCGGCGAACGGCTCGGGCGGCTCCGGCGGCGGCGGCGCCCCCGGCTCCGCGACCTCCTCGAACGCGAGGCCGCACGCCGTCAGCTGCGCGAAGAAGTCGACGTCGCGCAGCTCGTACCGCCAGAGGGTGTGGCAGTATATGAACGCGGGTTCGAGCGCGAGCCGCCGAGACGCCGCGTCCGCGTCCGCGTCCGCGTCAGCGTCCGCGGCCGAAGCCGTCACTTCGTCTCGCGCGCGCGCCCTCGCCCTCTTCGCGCGCACGAGCAGCGCGCGCATCACCTTCGGGAGCGCGCGCGTCCCCGCGTCGTCGTACACGAGATCGCTCCCGATCATGAGATCCCACGGCGTCGAGTCGATCACCGAGGGACCGGGCGCCGCGTCCGTCCCGGTCGCGCGTCTCTCCTCGTCCTCGCGCGCGTACTCGTTCCAGTCGCACGCCGCGCACGTCACCGCGCCGTCGCGCCAGAGCCCTTTCCCTTCGTTCTTCGCGACGCATTTCTTCAGCCACTCCAGCGCGCCGCCGGCTTCCATCTCCGTGAGCGCGACGACGCCGACGTCGCGCCGCGCGTTCCTCGCGATCGTCATGCCGAGAAAGCCGGTGCCGCTGCCGAGCTCGAGGACGTTCACCCCCGGTCGGTCCAGGCCCGTGGCGTCTCGCGTGCGCTCGAGGTAGTCGAGGAGGCGCCTCGCCGCGCCCCAGACCTGCCCCCCGGTCGTCGCGAACGTCGTCGTCTCCTGCGCGGTCGTCGAAGGACGGGATGGATGGCGCGACGCGAGGGACGAATGAAATGAATGTTAGTTCGGGCGCTTCCGTTCGCGCGGGGGGTCTCGCCGTCGGCGCGGAAGCGTCGACGAGGCGCGCGGCGCACCATGTACTCGAAGCTGTCGCACAGTTCGATGTCGTCGCGCTTCCATCGCGGTGGGTCCGCCATGGCGCCCGCCGAGCGCTTCGGCGAGTGAACGAGATCTGCCGCGTCGCGACGCGTTCGTGAAAAACTTTTCATCAGTCGCGCGCGCGCGCGCCGACGTCTCATCACTTGTCGCCGCGCGATCGATCGAACTCGGGTTCCGACGCGTCGTCGTCATGTCGAAACGCAAGGGCGGGTCGCACCTCGCGTCCGCGCTGGCGAAGTTCCAGTGCGCGCCCCCGCCCTCCCTCTCGCCCCTCCGCGCGCCTCGGATCGTACGTCCGTCTCGTCGCGCTGACGACGATCGCTCCGCCTCCTCTCCCCGCGCGCGTCTCGCAGGAAGGTGCAGGAGCAGGCGACGAAGATCCAGATCGACGCGTCGAAGGACCGCGCGCGACTCGACGCGCGATCGAACGCGCAGCAGGAGCGCCTGAAGAAGGCTGCGGAGGCGGAGCAGCGACTCAAGCAGGCGCGTCTCGACGAGATCTCGTCGATCCGCGCGCGACGAAATAGGGTTCCCTCCCTCCTCCTCCTCCTCGCGTCTGTCCGACCGCGACCCGCGCCCCGGGCCCTTCCCCTCTCATCCTCCTCCTCTCTCCTCCTCTCACTCTTCCGTCCGCAGGAGCGCGAGCTCGCGGAGCGCGCGCTCGCGCCGCCGACGCACGCGCACGAGGTGGCGACGTCCATCTTGATGAAACAAAAGCGCGTCATGGACCTCCTGGCCAAGACGCGCAAGCCGTTCAACGCCGTGGAGCTCCGCAACGAGCTCGGGTTCCCCGTGGACGTCCCGGAGCTGTGGGACATGCTCCTCCACAACGATAAGCTCTTCTACGACGAGCGCGTCAAGCGTTTCTCGTACAAGGCGAAGCACGCGCTCGCGGACCGCAGAGAGATGCTCGCGTTCATACAAAAACGCCAGGACGGCGTGTTGGTGGAGGACGTCGTCGACGCCTACGCCAACGCGCTCGACGACGCGGAGGCGCTCATCGAGGCCAAGCTCGTGATGACGCTGCACAACGCGGAGACGCGGAAGCGGGTGCTGTACCCGCTGGACGACGCGTACGAGGCTGGCGACGTGTCGGAGACGACCGCCGGGTTGTTTCACGGCGTGGAGCTGCCCGCGGAGGACGACGCGTTCGACGCCGCGCTGCGGGCGATCGGGGAGGAACCCGCGCCGAGGCGGGACACGAGGGGGGGGAAGACGGAGGACGACGACGAGTTCGACGCGGAAGGTAACAGGAAGATTAAGACGAAGAAGAAGAGGGCGGTGAACTTTGAGCGGATGAAGCTCACGAACGTGCACTTGCCGGAGATGTTCAAAAAAGGCGCCGCGGGGGACGGCGTCGACAGGCTGGACGGGTGACGCAACGCTCGTGTCGGTCGGTTCGCTCGTTCGTTCCCGTCCGTCGACGACGCACACGAAACACGCCGCAGTAGTCGTAGCGCGGCGCGTGTAGTAGCGCGGGTTTGAGATGCATTTTCTTCAAATCATATTAAGACAACGTGATGAAATATACGTAAACGACGAACGCTCTGCTCGTTCCGAGCCCGCGTTCGACTTCTTCACCGTACTTCCGGAAGTACGGAGTATGTGTCAATGCTCCCCGTTTCGACCCGACGCGCTGGCGAGTCCACGGCGAGCGGTGCTACCCGATGGATGCGATGCGGTGCTATGAAAAGGTCGGTCGGCCTGCCCTCACGCCGCGGCGTACGTCAGCGCCTGCGCGGGGTCGCTCGCCGGCGGCGAAAGCAGTTCGTCCCGAGCCCCGTTTTGGTTCGTCAGCGCCGGCGTCGTCGGCGGCGCGTACCCGCCCGCCGCCGCCGCCGCCGCCGCCGCCGCGGAGTTCACCGCGAACCCGGCCACCTTCGCCGATCGCTTCGCCGGAGGGGGCTCGAACGCGAACGCGCGGTCGTCCTCCTCGCGCGCGCGCTTCTCGCGGTCGCTCGTCGCCGCCGCCGCCGCCTCGGTCGCGATGGCGACCACCGCGCTCGGGCTCGCGGGCTTCTCCGTGTCCGTGTCCGCGTTCGAGGGCGCGGCGTTCATCTCCTCGCCCTTCTCCTCGACGGCCGCCGCGTCCGCGACGGCGCCGACGCCGGCATCGACGCCGGCGCCCACGTTGGTTGGGCTTTCGGTTTCGACGCCGACGCCGACGCCGTCGACGGCGTCCCCGCGCGCCGCCGCCTGCGCCTCGAGCCGCGCGAGCTTCCCGAGCGACACCGCGTGCGCCTTGGCCTCGGCGACGTACAACGCGGCGACGGCGTCGACGCCCGCGGAGCCCGCGGTGGCGGCCGTCTCCGCCGCGATCGCGCGCGCGCCGAACGCGGCCACCTCCTCGACGATGGACACCAAGCGCGCTTCCACGGCGACCGTCATCGCCTTGCCGGACGCCTCCGCGGCTCGCGCGATCTCCTCCACGGAGGCGGCGCCGGCGGCGACCGCCGCCGCGGCGGCGGCGTCCGCCTCGAGCTTCGTCACCTTCGCCTCGAGCAGCGCGAGCTTTGCGGACGCGCGCGCTTCGTTCGCCTTCGCGGTCGCCGCCTCCGCGGAGACAATCTCCAGCGCGTTCTCCATCGCCGCGCTGCCGTCGAAGTCGCCGCCGCGAGGGGGAACCGCGCCCGGCGCCGCGACGGGGGCGAACCCGCCCGCCATCGCCGCCGCCGCCGCCGCCGCCGCCGCGTGCGGGTTCATCGGCGCCGGGGACTGGAACAGCGCCTGCTGCGCGTCGTTCATCTGCATGTGCTGGTGCATCGCGAACAGCTGCGACTGCGCCGGGGTCCCGAGCGCGCCGCCGAACGCGCTAAAGTACTGCGCCATGTGCGCCGCCGCCGCCGCCGCCGCGTCGACGTCGACGCCGGCGCCGGCGCCGCGCTCCGCCGACGGCGGCGCCGAGTTCACGAGCGCGCTCATCGCCGCCGCGGCCGGACGCATCGAAGGGCTCGCGGCCGCCATCGCGCCGCCGCTCAAGAACGACGCGCGCCGCGCGTTGTGCGTCGGCGAGCGAAGATGCAGCGGGCTCGGCGGCGGCATCCCGCCGACTTGCGTGAGCGCGTCGAGGAGCACGCCCATCCCGCCGGCGTCCCCCGCGCTCGCGACGCGCTTCAGCGGCGACATCGGCGTCGACGGGACCCGCCACGGCGTCCCTTTGGACTCCTTCCCCGGGGTGTGACCGATCGACACGCGCTCGAGCTTCCCGCTGCCGTCCAGAGACTTCCGGGATCCCCCCGAGCCGCCGACGACGACGCGCATCGCGCTCGCGGCGTTGGCGCCGCCGTGGCACGCGCATCCCTCGTCCGGAACCTTCACGACGAGGCACTCCTCCGACTTGGGAGCCTTCGCGTCGATGATCTCCACTTGGCAGATGAGCGGGCACAGCCCGAGCGCGTCGAGGTTGAACTTGATGACCGTGAACAGGTACTGGTCGTCGTTGCCGTATCGGTTCCGGTCGAGGTTGGTGGAGTACTCGTTGCCGTCGTCGTCCGCGAGCTGGTGCCTTCGGAGCTCGTCCGGGACCCGGTGCGTCCCGGTGCTGAGCGCGACAACCTTCGTGCGGCGCGTGTTCACGGACAGCGCCTTGAGGATGTTGCGCGCGCCTTGCTTGCGGTTGACCTCCGCGGTGTGGATAGCCTTGAGAACCTGGCAGAGCGGAGCGGAGGAGAAGGAAAAGAGGATTTTTGTGGGGCGTCAGCGAGGTTTCTCCGACAGGCCACGCGCGGCGCGGCCTTGCGCTTTCTCCGAGAACGACGAAGGGACGGGATCGCGGCGACGCGCGATCGGCGCGTTCGACGCGCCGCGCGCGCGCGAATTCGCAGCGCTCGCGCGACGACGCCGTCGGACGACCGCGGGGTATCGATCGCGGCGAGTTCAGCGCGCGATCGACGCCGCGATCGCGCGCGGATCGCCCCGGAAGTTTTAGGCGCGAAAGCGCGCGCCCTCGGTGGAGGTCACGGAAGGAAGAGCAGCGGTCGGAGGTTGGATGGCTGGATCCGGGCCGATCCATCGCGCTCGGATCGCATCGCCGCGCACCTGAAGGAACGCAGACGTGACGGACGCGCACGCGAACGTCTTGTCCGGAAGCTTCTCGCGCGTGCCCGGGGTGAGCGCGTGGGTGTAATGCTCCCAGTTGAATCGCGCGCGGTACCTGCGCGACGACGGGGCGAGGCGAGGGAAAAAGAATGGTCGTCAGAGGAGACGGACGCGGACGCCGATTGGGGGAAGTCTCGCGTCGCGCGCGCGCGTTCGCGGCGGCCGCGCGGTGCGATACGCGCCACCCGCGGCCGATACCCCGCGCCGTTCGCAAGAACAGGACGCGTTCTCGAGTCCGGGAGAAAATCCGGGGAAACGACCCGGGCTGGGACGCACAAGAGCTGGTTGTTCGTCGGTCGCGAGCTGCGCGGCGCGTCGTCGGTCGCCGCGGCCGTCGCCTTCGCGGGCTTCTTCGCGGACGCCGCGGCTTTCGCCCCCGGCTTCGGCGCGGATTTGGACGCGTTCGAGTCGTTCCCGATGTCGCCGTCCGTCGTGGGCGTCTTCGCGTTGCTCTTCTTCGTCGACTTCGCCTTCGAGCGGCCGGCGGTATCCGCGCCCGCGCTCGCGGCGGCGTTCTCCGCGCCCGCCGCGAGCGCCGGATGCCGCGCGGGGTCCGCGGTCGTCTCGGCGGATCCGTCGGAAGACGGAGGTTCCGCGGGCGCGCTCCTGCGCGAGGGCTTCCTCTCGTGCTGCTCCACGCCGCTCGTGTCGAAGTCCTGTGGGGTAAAAATAGGCGGAAGAGAGGGTGAGCGCGCGGTCGCGATGCGCGCGCCGCGCGGCGGAACCCGCGCGACGACGTTGCAGGCACGACCGGGAAAGTCAGATTCCCCGAGAACGCACCTTCATCGCCGGAGGACGACGCTCGCGCTTCCCCGCGAGGGGCGCGGGCGGCGGCGCGACCGCGGATGATCGCTTCGCCCTCGGCGCGACGGCCGGGACGGCTTCGGTAAGGGCGGACATGACGGTCAGCCTCGGTGCGGCGCTCGAACACGCGCGCGGGTTGAAGTGACCTCGCATTCTCTTCCGGAACTCTGTCGGGTTCTCCGCTGGCACCTCCTGCAGGATTCTCCGAACGTCGCGGGCTGTCTGTTTGCCCATTGCCGATATCGTACTGCTAGTACGAAAAAAATTTAGGCGGGAAAAATTCAAATCGTAAACGAAACGACGGGCTTTTTTTTCGTTGACGAGCTGGATTTTGCCTGGATTTTGCGATGTTAGCTACGCACGATCGCGCAATCGAGACTCACCCTGAAGAACGAAGCACTGCACTGTTCCTATCAACAGTTCGGTCGTCAAAAGCCTTCATTCACTATACAAAGCCTTCACTATACACTCCGCGCGCGTCTCGATCTCCTCGTTCGCGCGCGCACTCCCGGTCCCGGTGGGGTCGCGATCAAACGAACCCACCAACACTCTAGTCCCTCAACGATCCCTTCGGCTTGCGTCCTCGTTTTTTTCCACCCGTCGACGGGGTCGGCGTCTTCGCCGCCCCCTTCGACCCGGATCCCGGCGGCCGCCCGCGCGGCCGCTTCCCCTCGACCGGCGACAGCGCGCTCGCCGCCCCCGGGGCTTTCGGCTTCGGCCGACCGGGGAGCTTCATCGCAGCCGTCGGCGTCGACACCTTCGGCGCCGCTCTCGGAGATTTCGCCGCCGCCGCCGCCGTCGCCTTATTCTTCGACCCGGGCGGGCGGCCTCGTTTCTTCTGCGTGGACGTCACCTTCGCGGCGAGCTGCCCGAGAGGTACGTCATCATCCTCGGGGCCCACCGCCGCGGGCGTCTTCGGCGTCTTCGGAGGCCGTCCGCGAGGCTTCTTCCCGGCCGTCGTCGCCGGCGTCGCCGCCGCGGCCTTGTTCGCGCTGCCGGGCGGGCGGCCGCGGCCGCGCTTCGCCGGCGTCGGCGTCGTCGTCGCCGGCGTCGCAGTCGCCTTAGGGGGGCGTCCCCGACCGCGCTTCGGCGTTCCCGCGGCGGCGGCGTCCGCCGCGACCTTCGTCGCCTTGTTCTTCGCCCCGGGCGGCCTTCCCGGTTTTCGCTTCGGTGGCAACAACTTCGACAGAGGGACGTCATCGTCCTCCGCGGTGACGACGACGACGGACGGCGGCGGACTCGTCGCGGGCGGCGCCTTCGGCGGGCGCCCGCGCTTCTTCGCCGGCGACTTCACGACCATCCGACTTATCGGGACGTCGTCGTCCGAGTCCGCGCGCAACTTCCCGCTCGGTCCCGGGCTCGCGGCGGCGAGCATGATGCCGCGAATCGCGCCCTGCACCGAATTCGCGATGCCTCTCGCCGCGGCGCCGAAGCCGCCGTCGCCGCCCTTCGCGCGTTTCTCCGCGGCGGGGCCCAACGCCTTCGGCGGCCTGCCGCGTTTCTTCCCCGACGTCGGCGGCGTCGCGACGATCTTCTCCTTCGCCTTCTCCGTCGACGCTG
>Ga0181554_1001602_pt1 | contig 21158 bp, 24 predicted proteins | sample 011ome_16_FD_145602 | JGI IMG/M metagenome (GOLD analysis project Ga0181554, IMG submission 145602) | Coastal salt marsh microbial communities from the Groves Creek Marsh, Skidaway Island, Georgia - 011503CT metaG (spades assembly) | ecosystem: Environmental > Aquatic > Marine > Intertidal zone... | reverse complement strand
TTCCTACCCACACGCGGTCGCCCTTGTGCAGTTGCGCTTCACTTCGTTCGCTGTGATCAACTTACGGGAGGACTTTCACCTCCAAGAGTGCGCCCGTGCCGGGCGCACGCAAAAAAGAACCCCGCAGCTGCGGGGTTCCTGTGACAAGTAAAACTGAAGGTTTAAGCGATCAGTAATCGCCCATGCCACCTGCAGGCATTGGCGGTGCTTCTTTCTTCGGCAATTCTGCCACCATGGCTTCGGTGGTCAGCATCAGGCCGGCAATAGATGCCGCGTTCTGGAGTGCGGAACGGGTTACCTTGGTCGGGTCAAGAATGCCCATGGCGAGCATGTCACCGTACTCTTCGGTGGCGGCGTTGTAGCCAAATGCGCCCTTCCCTTCCTGGACTTTGGCCAGGATGACTGAGGGTTCGCCACCGGCATTGCTGACGATCTGCCGGAGCGGTTCTTCGATGGCCCGACGCAAGATGCCGATACCGACAGTCTGGTCGTGGTTGGCGCCCTTCAGCTCCTTGATCGCGTCAATGGCGCGAATCAATGCCACCCCGCCGCCGGGAACGATGCCTTCTTCGACGGCAGCACGGGTGGCGTGCAGCGCATCGTTGACGCGATCTTTCTTTTCCTTCATTTCGACTTCGGTTGCGGCACCGACTTTGATTACGGCGACACCGCCAGCGAGCTTGGCTACGCGCTCCTGCAGCTTTTCCTTATCGTAGTCCGAGGTGGTGTCTTCAATCTGTTTGCGGATCTGCTCAACACGGCTCTTGATGGCGTCAGCCTGGCCGGCACCATCGACAATGATGGTGTTGTCCTTATTGATCTCGATCTTCTTCGCGCTACCCAAATCGGTCAGCTCGGCTTTTTCCAGAGACAAGCCCACTTCTTCAGCGATGACGGTACCGCCGGTCAGAATGGCGATATCTTCTAGCATGGCCTTGCGACGATCACCAAAGCCCGGCGCCTTGACGGCAGCGACCTTTAGAATGCCGCGCATGGTGTTGACTACCAGAGTGGCGAGCGCTTCGCCTTCGACATCTTCTGCAATGATCAACAAGGACTTGCCGCTCTTTGAGACTTTTTCCAGCAGGGGCAAAAGATCCCGGATATTGGAGATCTTCTTGTCGTGCAGTAGAACATAGGCGTTATCAAGCTCGACGCTCATGGCATCCTGCTTGTTAATGAAGTAGGGCGAAAGATAGCCGCGATCAAACTGCATCCCTTCGACGACTTCCAGTTCGTTCTGCAGGCTGGAGCCTTCTTCGACAGTGATCACGCCTTCCTTGCCTACCTTATCCATGGCTTCGGCCAGGATGTTGCCCACGCTCTCATCCGAGTTGGCGGAGATGGCGCCGACCTGGGCGATTTCCTTGTTGGTGGCGCAGGGCTTGGAGAGCTTTTTCAGTTCTTCAACGGCGGCGATGACGGCCTGATCGATGCCGCGCTTGATATCCATAGGGTTTGCGCCGGCGGTGACTGACTTGAGACCCTCACGGACGATGGCTTGGGCCAGGACGGTCGCTGTAGTAGTTCCGTCACCGGCGACGTCATTGGTCTTTGAAGCGACCTGTTTCACCATCTGGGCGCCCATGTTTTCGAACTTGTCGGCCAGTTCTACTTCCTTGGCGACGGAAACGCCGTCTTTGGTGATGGTCGGTGCGCCGTAGCTCTTTTCCAGCACGACATTACGGCCTTTTGGACCCAGAGTCTGCTTGACCGCATCAGCTAATACGTTGAGACCCGCAAGCATGCGTTGACGGGCGTCTTCAGAAAAACGAACTTCTTTTGCTGCCATAACTTTAAATGCTTTCTTGAAATTGAATGACTGGATGGAACAGAGAGGTCAGTGATTACTCGATGACGCCAAATAGGTCATCTTCACGGAGCACAACATAGTCAACTCCATCGATTTTCAGCTCGGTTCCGGCGTATTTACCGACCAGAACCTTGTCTCCGGGCTTGACGCTCAGCGGACGCAATTCACCGTTTTCCAGCGCTTTTCCCGGCCCAACGGCCACGACTTCTGCCTTGGTGGGCTTTTCCTTGGCCGAATCCGGAATCACGATACCGCCAGGTGAGGTTTTCTCTTCTTCCCAACGTTTAACCACTACCCGGTCATGCAAAGGACGTATCGTCGTCATAAGTTCTCCTTGTTCAAAAGCGAAACAATGTAAAACGCACCCTCAAGGGTGCTGGTAGACAGCTTTGGGACAGCCAGAGGCGTTTTCAAGAGCGGGGGAAAAATTTTTCATCAATAGCAGAGCCACAATGACGCTCATGGCGAACGTCCCGCTCGTCGAACTATCATCCCGGAAAGGGCTCTATGCCATTTGGTGACAGCATGCGACGGGCAGAGGAGTTTGACGGCGACATGCTATGGATAACCCACTTAAACCGAACTCTGAACATGAAAACCGCAGCAAACTTTCTGACTGGCTTGGGACTCGCCATGCTTATGGGCTACTGCATTATCGGCATCAGAACAGGTTCCGGCTTTATTCACGAGCCCTTCGTGATGTTGCCGGCCAGTATTGTTCTGGTGCTCGGCGGCTTGACGGCTCGATTCGTTCTGCCAAGACTTTAGGGGGCTGAAGCGGGCAGTTTGATGCTGCCTGCTCCACTCATCATTGTCGGGTGGGTTTCCCTCTCAAGCCAGGAAATCCAGTCCAATGCGTGCTGACGGTCTTTGCCGCACATTTCCGCTTCCGGCTGCAAACCGGAACAACACGCAGGTGTTTCGGGATGGCCAAAAATGGCGCATCGCCGATCGATGGTCAATTGGGCGCAGGCTACGCCCGCCGGTTTGCCCTCAGGCATTCCGGGAATGGGGGAAGATATCGATGGCGCGATACAGCAGGCGCCGCAGCCCATCCGGCATTCCATCAGGGCAGTCTGGTTGGAATGAATCCTGGAATGTCGACCAGCCTCATCTTGTCCAGGCAAGCTCGCAATGCTTCGGGAGAATAAGGTACAGGGGTAAATCGGCCCCAGACCGGCGCCGGCCAGGCCGCATCATTGCGGTAGCGGACCACATGATGAACATGCAGTTGTGGCACCAGATTGCCGATGGCGGCGACATTGATCTTGTCTGGAGCAAAAACCTGTTTTAGGTGACGCGCTGTTGCACAGCTCTCACGAATGAATTCCTGCTGATCGGACTCATCCAGCTGAAACAACTCGGTCATTGCCGGTCGCTCGGGCACCAATATCAGCCACGGATAGCGGCTTTCATTCATCAACAACACCCGAGAAAGCGCGAAGCGTCCCAATGGAATGCAGTCCCTCTGCAGCTGTGGATCAAGTTCAAAGATGCCGTTCGGCTTCATGGGAACGCAGCCCGCTGATTACGAGTGAGGAACATGGCATCTCCGTAACTGAAAAATCTGTATTTATGTTCAACAGCATGCCGATACGCCGCCATCACTTCCGGGTAACCGGCAAAGGCACTGACCAGGGCAAGCAGGGTTGATTCCGGCAGATGAAAATTGGTGACCAGGGCATCGACACAGTTGAACTGGTACCCGGGCTTTATGAACAAACGTGTCTCGCCTTTGAACGGTTCAAGCTTTCCTGATCGGGATGCGCTTTCGAGGCTACGAACCACAGTGGTTCCAACTGCAATCACACGACCGCTCTTCCCCCGCGTCTCAATGATGCGATTTACCGTGCCTTCAGACACCTGGCAGACTTCCGGATGCATCCGATGCTGATCAAGATCATCGACGCGCACTGGCTGAAAGGTGCCACTCCCTACGTGCAAGGTCACAAATACGTGATCGATACCACGGTCAGCGAGCTTGGCCAGCATCGATTCATCAAAATGCAATCCCGCCGTAGGGGCCGCGACGGCGCCGGACGATTTCGCAAACACGGTTTGATAACGCTCTCGATCGTCAGTGCTGTCAGAGCGGGCTATGTAGGGTGGCAGAGGAATGTGCCCGACTGTCTCCAAAACCTCGTCCACACTGGCCCCGTCAGTGAATTCCAGAAGGAACAATGTCTCGCGTCGTTCTGCCACCGTGCAGGTGAAACCGCCTTCAAGCATGATGACAGCTCCGGGCTTGGGCGATTTGCTCGCCCGAACAAGAGCCAACGCGCATCTATCATCCAGAATGCGCTCGATAAGTATCTCAACCCGCCCCCCGGAGCTTTTTTGGCCATACAAGCGTGCGGGCATGACTCGGGTGTCGTTGAGCACCAAAAGATCCCCCTCGCACAACAAATCGGGCAGGTCCCTGAAGCGGCGATCCATGACATGACCTAATTCGTCAACACACAGAAGACGGGATTCGCCACGCCGCTCTGGTGGAGCCTGGGCTATCAGTTCCTCGGGCAGTTCATAGAAGAAATCACTTTTTTGCATGGGATAGGATGGTATCAACTCAATCGCGAAGATGCAGTCAAACGCAACGTCATGGGATTCAATAGGGTCAGGTGAATTGTAAAAGCCAGATGGCATTCATAGCCCTGACTGGCTATAATCAGCGACTCTTATCGCCGGAGTGGCGAAACTGGTAGACGCGCCAGACTCAAAATCTGGTTTGGGAAACCAAGTGTCGGTTCGATTCCGACCTCCGGCACCAAATAAAACAAGGACTTACGGAACATGCCGAAGTCCTTTTTTTATGTCTTTAACTTCATGGGACAGTGCCTTTCCGGACCAAGGTTCGTCTCAAGGGCTACCACCCAGACCGCATCCTTTAGCCGAATCACTAACGCAAAAAAATTGGCCAGCCAGACCGAGGCCGATATTCGGGCAGGCAGACACTTCAAAACCGTTGAAGCAAAGAAATACACGGCCGCCGATCTGATCGATCGTTACATCAGACACGAACTGCCAAAGAAAGGCAGCCAAGCGTCCAACCAAAAAACTCAGCTTCTCTGGTGCCACGAGGCCATTGGACCGTTATACGTGGCCGTGTACGAAGGATTTGAAACGAAGTTTGCCGCTTAAGCGCATCTGTCTGAGAGTGACAACACCTATCATGGAGTTGAGTCCTTCGATACAAGGTGACCGAGGCTAAGCCCCCGCCGTCTGTTGCTTGATAGCCCAGAGCACGTGCTCCCTAACCAATTCGGAAGGATGGTCAAGGCGATGCTGCAGCGCTGTCATCACGGCCGCAGAATGCGGTGCATTGCCCAAGGCAATGGCGATATTTCGCAACCACCGTTCATGGCCGAGGCGCCGTATTGCTGAGCCCTCTGTCTTTTTGAGGAAAGTAGCCTCGTCCCAGGCAAACAAATCAAGCAAATCAGCGACAGCCAGCCTGTGTCGCGGCAGAAAATCGCTCTCCTGAGTCAATTGGGCGTAGCGATTCCACGGACAAACCACCTGACAATCGTCGCAGCCGTAGATCCGATTGCCCATGGGCACTCGAAATTCTTCGGGAATTGGCCCATGCAACTCAATGGTGAAATAAGAAACGCAGCGACGAGCATCCAGTTGATAAGGGGCAACGATGGCTTGTGTCGGACAGATATCGATACAAGCGGTGCAAGTGCCACAATGATTCGATGTGGGTGCATCCAGCGGCAGCGGCAGGTCGGTATAGATTTCTCCCAGAAAAAAAAACGATCCGGCCTGTCGATTGATCAGATTGGTATGCTTGCCGATCCAGCCAAGTCCGGCCTTTTCCGCCAGAGGCTTTTCCATAACCGGCGCGCTGTCGGTAAACACCCGGTAACCGAAAGGACCGATAACGGATTCGATTTGGCTGGCCAGTTTTTGCAGTCGGTTGCGAAGGACCTTGTGATAGTCTCGCCCGAGCGCATAGCGCGAGATAAAGGCGGCACCAGGATTCTCCAATTGCGCACGGAGCTCAGCCCTTTCCTCCGGAAGATAATCCATACGGACGCTGATCACGCGCCGGGTACCGGGCAATAACTCATCCGGTCGGCTACGCTGGGTGCCGTGCCTGGACATATAGCCCATCTCGCCGTGAAAACCGGCATCCAGCCATTTCCTCAGTTGCTGTTCGGCAAGGCTCAAATCAATATCGCAAACCCCGACCTGCTGAAATCCAAGCGCCCTGCCCCAATCCTGAATCTGAAGTTTTAATGCCGGGTAATCGACGGATGTCAAACTCATGCAACTGGAGAACAATCAGGGTTTACGGGAAAATGCGCCGGACCGAAGTGCTCCCTGCGTAGGGAACGCCCCAGGCTATAACCTTCCGACCAACCCGCCCAATCATAACTGATGACCAGTCGATCACTGCCGATAGATCTTTACAGTGCTGCCGAGGTGAGAGCCATTGATCACTCAGCGATTCACAGACTCGGTATTCCCGGGATCGACCTGATGGAGCGCGCCGGGGCCATTGCGTTCGAGGCAATATGCAAGCACTGGCCTGATGTGCGCACGCTCTCAGCGCTTTGCGGTCAAGGCAACAATGGTGGTGATGGTTACGTTGTTGCACGTCTTGCCCATCAACAAGGTTGGGACGTCCGGGCCTATCCGGTGTCATCACCGGGCACACTCAAGGGTGATGCGAAACTGGCCTATGAACGCTTTCGGGATGCCGGTGGCGCGACGCTCGACTTTATCCCCGAAGACTTCGAAGCCACGGAAGTTCTGGTGGATGGTCTGCTCGGTACCGGATTGGATCGGGAGGTGACAGGGCAATGGGCTGAAGTCATCCATGCGGTCAACCGTTACCGGGAGCGGGGCTGGCAACATAAGACCAATCAACGCGCGGTCGTAGCGCTGGATATCCCCTCCGGCTTGAATGCCGATACCGGCGCCCGCATGGGTACGGCAGTCAAAGCGAATATGACGGTCAGCTTCGTGGGCTTGAAGCGCGGGCTGTTGACTGGAGAAGGCCCCGAACTTTCCGGAACCCTTGTTTTTGATGATCTGGGGATCGATCCACAGGCAAAACTCACCGTTCGCCCATCAGCCCATCGACTGGAGCCTTCCAGCGTGATTCTGCCCAACCGAATCCGCACAGCCCACAAGGGACTTTACGGACATGTGCTGGTTATTGGGGGAGATCACGGCTACAGCGGAGCAGCCCGACTGGCGGCGGAAGCAGCTGCGCGAATCGGGGCTGGTCTGGTTTCGGTCGCTACCCGCGCCACTCACGCGGCACTAATGAATCTGTCCCGCCCGGAATTAATGTGCCACAGCGTTGAAACCGATTCAGACCTGGAACCACTATTTGACCGTGCCACTGTCGTCGCGATTGGCCCAGGTCTAGGACAATGTGAGTGGGGCCGCAGTCTCTTTCGACGTTTACTTCAAACATCCCTGCCATTGGTCATCGATGCCGATGCTCTTAATATTCTGGCGGAATCGCCTCAAAGAAATGACAATTGGGTCCTGACTCCACATCCGGGCGAAGCGGGTCGGCTCTTGAGTATCACAAGCAGCGAAATCCAGCGTGATCGATTTACTGCCATCAAGAACATGCAGAGCCAATATGGGGGTGTCATCGTGCTGAAAGGCGCAGGGAGTCTGATTCAAGCCGCTGACAGCCTGCCCGTGATTTGTACTGCCGGGAATCCCGGCATGGCCAGCGGCGGAATGGGCGATGTTCTGACCGGTGTCATCGCCGGACTGATTGCCCAGGGAATGAGCCTGGATGATGCCGCAAGATACGGGGTCTGCCTGCACGCCCAAGCCGGAGACCTGGCTGCGAGCGAAAATGGAGAGCGCGGATTGCTGGCGAGCGATTTGATGCGACCCTTGCGGAGATTGGCGAATCGCGCCATGCACGGCGCTCTTCACCTTACTGACCCATTGACCTAGATGACGGCTAATCAAAACCCACCTCGCTATTTGGCGAATGAAGCCGCAACGCTGGGTTACGCGGCAGAACTCATGCAACCGCTCAAGGCTGCCGGGGGTCTGGTTTTTTTGCAGGGCAATCTGGGAGCCGGCAAGACCACCTTTGTCAGGGGTTGCTTACGGGCATTAGGATTCCAAGGCGCTGTAAAAAGTCCGACCTTCACACTGGTCGAGGAATACATACTCGATGGGGTGACCCTTTATCACTTCGACCTGTATCGCCTCAATGATCCGGAAGAACTCGAATGGATGGGCATACGCGATTATTTTCGACCTGGCACTCTGAGCTTCATTGAGTGGCCGGAGCGAGGCGCCGGGTATTTGCCGGAGCCGGATCTGGAACTTGAACTCCGCTACCAGCCACCCGGTCGTGAGGCAGTTCTGAGCATTCATACCGGTCGTGGCCAACAGATTATGGATGCTCTTGGCGCCACTACGCTCCCCTAGACCTTGAATGAATCAGCATACAAGCTGTCACCCTGACGTGTGCGATCGACACTTTGACGTTACAATCGCGCCGGCTCAGGTCCCCAACGGCCTTGCCAGGATTTTTCTTTTACCCAACATGAAGGGCCAAGATAATGAGTCTTTTGAATGATGTTCTGAAGTCATTTCTCACAAACAACAACGCGACCTCGGCGCAAGCCGGTCAGGGAGATGTGTTGATTACCGCCGCCATGGCCATGCTCGAAAAAGCCGGTGGCATTCAGGGCGTCATAGAGAAATTCCAGAGCTCCGGTCTGGGAGATGTCGTGGCCTCATGGGTAGGCACCGGCCAGAACCAGTCCGTTACCCCGGATCAGATCACCCAGGCACTGGGGCCGGATAACATCCAGGTGATCACTAAGCAGGTCAACATCCCAGCCGAACAGAGCGGAAATCTCCTTTCGGAACTGTTGCCCGTGTTAATCGACAAGCTGACCCCGGATGGTCAGGTCCCGAATCAGAACCAAATGCTCGACCTAGGCAAGAACGTGCTCGCCAGTCTGGTTAATTCCGGCATTTTTGGCGGCAAGACCAACGCCTGAACACTTTAGTTAAAGCAAGGTTAAATCAAGCCGGTCGCAGGGCGGTTCATGGCCGCGGCGATCGGCAGCCAAGCTGCATTCCTGACAACCCAACCGGCACAGCGCTGCGTCCGCAATACTGCTTTTAGAAGTTGTCCTTGCGTCGACGCAATTCGGCGAATACCTCCAGATCGCTTTCTTCGCTCAAGCCTAGCTGAGCCCGAATTTCCGGATTCTCCGGACGTAGAAAGGGATTGGTAGCCCACTCCTCCCTGAGCAGGAACGGAATGGTGGCCCGACCCCCTGCCCTGGCGGCCTCAACCTCCCGCATTCGAGCCTTTAAATTCTCGTTGTCAGGGTCGACCGTCAAGGCAAAACGAGCATTGTTCTGCGTATATTCGTGAGTACAAAAGACTCGGGTATCCCCTGGAAATTGTCGTAGACGATCCAGCGAAGTCCAGAGCTGTTCGGCACTCCCCCCCAGCAATCGGCCACAACCCATAGCGAACAGCGTGTCTCCACAAAAAAGGGCGCGCGCACCGGCAAACCAGAAAGCAATGTGATGCCGGGTATGGCCAGGTACCGCAAGCACTTCACAACGATGATGGCCTAGCTGGATGGCATCGCCCTCACCTACGTGCTCATCGATGCCCGGGATCAACTCAGGGGCTTCGCTCCAACCGAATATCCGGCAACCGGTTGCCTCCTTGAGTGCCCGATTACCTCCAACATGATCCCCGTGATGGTGGGTATTGAGGATATGCGTCAGCGTCCATCCGCACGATTCGAGAACTCCCAGCACCGGCGCAGCCTCGGCAGGATCGACCGCCGCCGTCATCCCGCTGGCATGCTCGTGCAGCAAATAAATGTAGTTATCCGTGAGGACAGGAATCTGAATGATTTCCATGAATGAAATACCCGTCATGCTTGAAAAATCGAATTTGATTCAGGCCGCGCATTAGCAGTGATGGGATACACTGAGCAACCCGACGAGCAAAAACCCATCAGCACACATAGAGAGGCCACTCAACATGATTTTCTGGCGCGTCAAACCCCTCGATGCCATTCTAGCCACCGCCGAGAAGAAAAGCCTTCATCGATCACTTGGCGCCCTGCAACTGACACTTTTGGGGGTCGGCGCCATCATTGGCACCGGCATATTTGTACTGACGGCCGAGGCTGCGCAAAAAGCCGGTCCGGGAATGATGATCTCCTTCGTGATCGCCGGGTTCGTTTGTGCAGTGGCTGCGCTTTGCTATTCCGAACTGTCTTCCATGGTGCCTGTTTCTGGCTCCGCGTATACCTATTCATACGCGGTACTGGGTGAGCTAATAGCCTGGATAGTGGGTTGGGCTCTGGTATTGGAATATGCCGTCGCCTCCAGCGCTGTTGCAGTGGGCTGGTCAGGCTATTTCGTGGGTTTGCTTCATAACTCGCTAGGGCTGGATATACCCGCTGCCCTGGCCAACGGTCCTTTCGCCGGTGGCATTATCAATCTGCCGGCGGCAGTTATCAGTTTGGTAGTAATGGGACTGCTTATCCTGGGCACGCGCGAAAGCGCCACGGTTAACGCGGCATTGGTGGCCGTCAAAATCATCGCTTTGGCGGCCTTCATTGCCATTGCATTACCTGCCATGAAAAGCGAGCATTTCCAGCCATTCCTTCCACTTGGCGGCTCCGGCGCCGTGGCGGCCGCAGCATCAATTTTCTTCGCCTATGTCGGTTTTGATGCTGTATCAACCGCCGCCGAGGAAACCCGTAATCCGCAACGCAATGTTCCTATCGGTCTGATCGGCTCCCTCGGAATCTGTACCATTTTTTATCTTCTGGTTTCCGCTGGGGCGATTGGAGCCATCGGCGCCCAACCACTGGTTGACGCCCAGGGTGCCGGCTTGCCGCCGGGCTCCCCCGCGCTGGCCGAACAATGCCAGACTCTGTCCAGCGCGGGTCAGCAACCGCTGGTTTGCTCCAGGGAGGCACTGGCGCTGGTATTGCGTCAGATTGGGTGGAGCAAACTCGGCAACTTGCTGGGCCTGGCCGCTTTTCTGGCTCTGCCTTCGGTCATTCTGATGTTGCTGTTCGGACAGACGCGAATCTTCTTCGTGATGGCACGCGACGGACTGCTACCTGAGGTGCTCAGCCGCATCCACCCGCGTTTCAAGACTCCTCACATCGTCACCCTGATTACCGGCCTCGGCGTGACCCTGGCTGCGGCGTTTTTTCCGGTCGGCAAGCTGGCGGACGTATCCAATTCAGGCACCCTGTTTGCGTTCTTTGTCGTCTCGATCGCCGTGATGATTCTCCGCATCAGGGAGAGGGATCGCCACCGTCCTTTCAAGACCCCTCTCATCTGGGTTGTTGGACCGCTAGCGATGCTGGGTACGCTGGTTCTCTTCTACTATCTGCCGGCCGAGGCGCAGTGGGTCTTTCCGATCTGGGGATCAATCGGCCTGGTGTTCTATTTCCTTTATGGGTATCGAAAAAGTCACCTGGCCTTGGGCGTCGAGACACCTGCGGGTGGAGAGGATCTGCTTGCGGAAGTCCGGACCCTGGCCGAGCTTGCCCCGGAAGACGAGGACTGAAGTCTTATCGGCTAAACGCCATCAGACGATGGCTTCAGCCTTGATGAAAGGCAGGGCTGAATTCGTGAACGGCCTCGATCATGGCGCCAACATGGTCGGGGTTCACATCAGGCCAAACACCATGCCCCAGATTGAAAACGTGACCTGACCCAGACCCGAAGCTTTCCAGAATGAGCCTGACTTCTTCGCGCAGAGCCGGAATAGGCGCGTAGAGCGCCTGAGGGTCGAGATTACCCTGCAGTGCCACACGGTCCCCCACGAGGGCTCTGGCTTCGCCGATGTCGGTCGTCCAGTCGAGTCCCAACGCGTCATAGCCGCTGGCGGCCATCGTCTCCAGCCATTGACCACCGCCCTTGGTGAACAGGATGGCAGGAATCTTCTGCTCGTCGCGTTCGAGGGAAATCCCGGACAACGCCTGTTGCGCGTACTGCAGGGAGAACTGCCGATACTGCAGGGGCGAAAGCACGCCTCCCCAGGTATCGAACACCATGACAGCATCAACACCGGCCGCAATCTGAGCCTGCAGATACACCGATACCGCTTCGGATAGCTTTGCAAGCAGACTATGCAGGAGTTGGGGCTGCTCGTACATCAAACCCTTGATCTTGCGGAATTCACGGCTGCTGCGGCCTTCCACCATATAAGTTGCCAGCGTCCACGGGCTTCCGGAAAAGCCGATCAGCGGCACCCGTCCAGCCAGTTCGCGGCGAATTAGCCGGACTGCATCGGGGACATAGCGAAGACTTTCTTCCGGATCGGGGACCGGTAGCCGCTGGATCTCCTCTGCCGTCCGGACCGGATGGCGGAATTGGGGTCCCTCACCTTCCACGAATTCCAGGCCTAAACCCATGGCATCCGGGATGGTGAGAATGTCGGAAAACAGAATTGCTGCATCCAGGCGATAACGCTCCAGCGGCTGAAGCGTGACCTCGCATGCCAGTTCCGGTGACGTGCACAGATTCATGAAACTGCCCGCCTGCTGCCGAACCCGACGATATTCAGGCAGATATCGGCCTGCCTGGCGCATCATCCATACAGGGGTTCTATCCACCGGCTGGCGAAGCAAGGCGCGAATAAAGCAATCGTTCTTGAGGGGTGCAGTCATGGAAAATCCTTGGCGATCATGAGTTCGGCCTCTGGTTTGCATAATTACCTATGCGGGCCGGTGATATTTTGTGAGGTGTTGGGCCTAGTGCCGGCCGTAAGTCTCCAATGTCTGCCGTAGCAGGTTGGTTTCAACCGGGATCGGCAAAGTGGCCTGACCAATTTCCTTGAGAAGAATCAGCCGCAACTGTCCCTCGATATTTTTCTTGTCGACTGCCATATGCTCCAAATAGGCGTTTGCATCCAGACTGGCAGGTGGTTTGACCGGCAACTGCGCGCGCTGCATCAGTCTCACGATACGCTCCACATCTTCGTCTTCGAGCCAACCCAGCCGGCGGGAAAGATCCGCCGCCTGACAAGTACCGATGGCAATGGCCTCGCCATGCAATACCTCGCCATAACCCAGCCCGGTCTCAACTGCATGGCCAAAGGTATGCCCCAGATTGAGGGTAGCCCGTTCGCCGGACTCACGCTCATCGGCCGCCACTACCTCGGCTTTATTACGGCAGGACTGTTCAACAGCGTAGGTCAGCGCCTCCGCATTGCGGGCCAGCAGGGGGTCCATATTGGCTTCCAGCCAGTCGAAAAAGGCTGGATCGCGAATCAAGCCATACTTGATGACCTCGGCTAGACCCGCTGCCAATTCCCGATCCGGCAGGGTTTCCAGAGTACACATGTCGGCAATCACGCACTTGGGCTGATAAAAGGCGCCGATCATGTTCTTGCCACGCGGGTGATTCACCGCCGTCTTGCCGCCTACGGAAGAGTCGACTTGAGAGAGTAGAGTCGTGGGTATCTGGATAAATGGAACACCCCGCTGATAGCAGGCAGCGGCAAAACCGGTTAGATCGCCAATGACGCCACCCCCCAATGCCACCAAATGGGCGCTTCGGCTGAATTTGAGACGGAGCAACTCGTCAAAGACCATCATTGCGGAATCGATGGTTTTATAGGACTCGCCGTCCGGCAGAATTACCGTCCCTAACTGGCGGTCGGCATAAGCCTGTTGGACCTTTTCGAGATATAGCGGAGCGATGGTCTCGTTGGTAACGATCATGACCTGACGCGAATCGACGTAGCGGGTCAGCAAGTCAGGCTGATCCAGCAGGTGTTGACCGATGTGAATCGGATAACTCCGATCATCCAGTTGAACGGTTAAGGTTCTCATGTCAGTGCTGTCTTGAGTGCGCTCGTTCATGGGCCTTGAGAATTTGCCGAACCACGCTGCGGCTGGAGGCTTGACCGGTATCCACGATGCAATCCGCCAAGCCACGGTAAATGGGTTCACGTATTTCGAAGATATCAATCAACCGCTGTCGGGGGTTGTCCGTTTTGAGCAAGGGCCGATTCGAATCCTTGTGGGTGCGCTCGAGCTGCTTGTCCACCGGACAGTGCAGGTAAACCACAAAACCGCGATTCCTCAGACGGGAGCGGTTCTCGGGTAGAAGGATGGAACCTCCGCCGGTAGCCAAGACAATCGAGTCCTGATTGGTCAGTTCGGCGATCATCTCCGCTTCCCTTTTGCGAAAACCAGCCTCTCCCTCATATTCAAAAATCATGGGGATGCTGACGCCGGTCTTGCGCTCAATTTCCTTGTCGCTATCAACAAAGGTGATTCCCAGCGTTTTCGCCAGCAAGCGGCCGATAGTGCTCTTGCCCGCGCCCATCGGTCCAATCAGGTAGATGCTGGTGCTATGTCGCTTCATACCATGCCGGCCGAAAAGGAGCAGATAATATCACGCGGCAACCCAACGATATTTTTCTGACATTGCTCGCCGCCGCATATGCAGAACATAAAAAAGCCGGGGCTAAAAAAAGCCGGGGCTAACCCCGGCTTTTTCAAATCCTGATAACCGCGATCAGTGTGGAGCCGCCGGGGCCGGAGCAGCGGGAGTGGGAGCGGGGGCCGCCGGCTTGGCCGCAGGAGCAGGAGCAGCGGGAGCGGGAGCCGCCGGGGCAGCAGGCTTGGCCGCAGGCGCCGCTGGCTTTGGAGCCTCAGCAGGCTTTGCCGGCAACTTGTTCTCTACCTTCGCCTTGGCCTGCAGAGCAGTAATATGTTCCTGCAACTTCTTGGTCTGCACCATGTTCTTCAGCTGGTCCTTGACAGCGTCGAAGGCAGGAGGAGCCTGTTCGCGCGATTCTTCACGCTGGATGACATGCCAGCCGAACTGGCTCTTTACCGGCGTCTGGGTAGTTTCACCATTTTTCAGAGCAATCACCGCCTCGGAGAAAGGTGCCACCATTTGTTGCGGACTGAACCAGCCGAGGTCGCCACCCTTGTCCTTGGATCCCGGATCCTTGGAGAGCTTTTTGGCCAGCGCATCAAATTTCTCGCCCTTAGCCAATTTAGCGATGATGTCCTTGGCTGCTTCTTCCGTTTCTACCAGTATGTGCTTGGCCTTGTATTCCGCGGTTTTCATCGGCCCGACGCGATCGTCATATTCCTTTTTCAGATCTTCATCGCTGACCTGAACGGTTTCGATGAACTGTTCGGCAGCTGCCTGAGACAGCATCATGCGCTGAGCATTCTCGATTTTTGCCGCGAACTTGGGATCCTTCATGGCACCGGAAGCAGCGATTTCCTGGCTCAGCAATTCGCGCTTGATCAACTCCTCAATGATCTTGTCATCCGGCACCTTGTTTTCACCGCGACGCTCGTTGACCTCTTCGGACAGAATTTCAAACGCTGCTTTGCTGATTGGCTTGCCATTTACAGTCGCCACGATGTCACCGACGGCAACCACTTCTGGCGCGGGTGCAGCGGGTGCAGCCGGTGTGGCTGGAGTCGTATTGCTGCCTTTTTCGCAGCCAGCAGCCAGAAGAGCAAGAGAGATGGCGGATGCCAGGGTATATTTCTTCATTCGTTGTTTCCTGTGTGGGTTGGGTTCAAATCAATTCTTTTGGGGTCAGAGCCTTGATTATCAAGGCATGAATATCGGTACGCATCAGATCGCCGAGGGCTCGATAAACCATTTGATGCCGCTGGACCTGGGTTTTGCCGTCGAACGCTTCGGCCACAATGAAGGCGGAAAAATGTCCCCCGCCGCTCTGCATGGCCCCGGCATGTCCCGCATGCGCGGCGCTATCGTCAACAATTTCCAGCTGCACCGGCGTCAAAGCCTCCTGCAGTGTGGTGCGGATTCTATCGACACGATCACTCATAGCGGAAATACCTGCTTGAAGGGTTTGATGGTGACCCGCGCATACACGCCGGCCAGGGAATAAGGATCCTGATTCGCCCACTGTTGGGCCGCATCGAGACTTTCGAATTCGGCGACAATCAGGCTACCGGTAAAACCCGCAGCACCGGGATCATCGCATTCGACAGCCGGAAACGGGCCAACGAGAACCAGACGACCTAGCGCCTGCAGGGCCTTAAGGCGCTCAATATGGGCGGGGCGGGCTTCCTTTCGCAGCGGCAGACTATCCGGGATGTCTTCGCACACCAGGGCATACAGCATGTTTATTTCTCCTCCGGCGCGACTTCGGGCATGTGTCTGGAGAGATAAACCGACTGCAACAGTACAAAAACAATGGTCAGACCGAGCATGCCAAACAATTTAAAGTTTACCCATACGCTTTCTTCGTAGTTAAAAGCCACGTAAAGGTTGACTGCACCAATCACGACAAAAAAGCAGATCCAGGCCAGATTCAGCCGGCGCCAAACCTCGGCGGGCAATTCGATCTGGGCACTCAACATCCGCTGGATGACCGGTTGCCGCCCAACAAATTGGCTTCCAAGAAAAACAGTTGCAAACAGCCAATTGAGCACGGTCGGCTTCCATTTGATGAAGGTTGGATCGCGCAGGAACCAGGTCGCACCACCAAAGACCACGATCAGCACCAGCGAGATGAGATGCATGGTTTCGAACTTGCGGGTTCTGAACCAAGTATAAGCAACCTGAATAATTGCGCCGACGATGGCCGCCAGAGTGGCCATATAGATATCGCCCATCTTGTAGGCCGCAAAAAAAAGCACGATCGGAAAGAAATCAACCAGTAACTTCATGGACATCAATTGAGTATGGAGGGAGGTTCAAATCAGCGACCGGAGCACTTAATGCGTGCTTAGACGGACTGATCGCAAGTCGGGTGTATCAGGTGACTTCTGTATAATCAGGCAGCATTATAGCCCAGCTAACCCAAGCGTTAACCTATCCGATAAATCGCTTACCCGCCCTGCTGCATTTCGCTTTAACGACCCTCTCCGTCCCATAAAATTCATGGACTCACAAACACAAACCGAACTTGAAGCCGCAACCTTTCGCCGCCTCATTCAACATCTGCAGGCTCACCCCGAAGCACAGAATATCGACCTTATGATTCTGGCCGATTTTTGCCGCAATTGCCTAGCCAAATGGTACAGCGCGGCGGCCAGTGAGAAAGGCCTTACAGTCAGTTATGCCGAAGCGCAGGAACGGGTTTACGGTATGCCCTATGCGGAATGGAAAGATCGCTTCCAGGCGGAAGCCACCCCGGAACAACTAAAGGCCTTCGAGGACCGACAGAAACGGCGGCAAGCTCAGGAGCAGCAACAACAATAGCTAATTAGCTTGCGCACCCGGGCAGATAGCCAAGCATCCTTCCGCCAACGTATTTATCTGGATCAAAATCCAAACCATGCATCTGAAGCTTCCACCCGGCCCGGTCATGATCGATGTTGAGGGCACCACCGTAACACTCGATGAGCAGGAGCGCTTGCGCCAACCAGCCGCCGGTGGCGTCATTCTGTTTCGTCGCAACTATGAATCGCCCGAGCAAATCATCGAACTGGTCGCCACGATACGCGCCACCCGCCCCGAATTGCTTATCGCCGTCGATCATGAGGGCGGCCGAGTCCAGCGGTTTCGCGAGGGTTTCACCCGGCTGCCACCAGCAGCCCGTTATGAGGCTACGGGAGACATTGATCTGGTGGAAAAATCCGGATGGTTGATGGCCGCAGAGCTGCGCGCCATCGATGTCGATTTCAGCTTTGCCCCGGTACTGGATGTCGAGTGCGGCATCAGTCAGGTCATCGGCGACCGCGCTTTTGGCACCAAACCCGAGACCGTTGCCCGCCTAGCGGGTGCCTTTACCCAGGGCATGCGCCGAGCCGGCATGGCAGCGGTGGGCAAGCATTTTCCGGGACATGGGGGCGTGGTCGAAGACTCCCATCTGGCATTGCCCGTGGATCAACGCCCCATGAGTGCGCTGGAACAACGCGACCTCAAACCTTTCCGGACTCTGCTTGCAGAGGGACTCGAAGGGATTATGCCGGCACATGTCATCTATGAGCAGATTGACGCCAGCCCTGCCGGTTTCTCACCCTACTGGATTCAGCAGGTTCTGCGCCAACAGCTGGGCTTCACCGGAGCCATCTTCAGCGACGATCTCTCCATGGCAGGCGCTGCCTATGCCGGCGGATATGTCGATCGTGCCCGGCTGGCCCTCGACGCTGGTTGTGACATGGTGCTGGTCTGCAATGCACCCGGAGCGGCAACTGAAGTTCTGGATGCCCTTGCCAAAGAGGAAACATCCGCACACCGCCTGTCTCGTCTGGAGCGCATGCGCGGCCGTTTTCCGATCGACCGCAATGCCCTGCTTGCCAGTCCCGAATGGCAGGAAGTCTCATCCCGCATTGCCCGCCTGAATGAGGAGACCGCATGAATATCGCCGAAGAGGTTGCTCGCGTCGCGACCGAGGCCGAATGCCTGCATACGCTGGATGAAGTCAAATCGACGATTGCCGGTATGGCCCGACAAATCACGGCCGAACTGGCAGATCAGCATCCAGTGGTTCTCTCGGTATTGAATGGCGGCATCTTCTTTACCGCCGAATTGCTGCTGAACCTTAATTTTCCCCTGGAACTGGACTCCATCAAGGCCGGCCGTTATCAAGGCGAAACGCGAGGCACCGAGATGCGCTGGACGCTGACGCCTTCCCTCCCGCTGAAAGACCGGACCGTCCTGGTGGTAGACGACATTCTCGACGAAGGCATCACCTTGGCGGAGATAACCCGTTACTGTCGCGAGGCGGGAGCCGAGAAGGTATGGGTAGCTGTTCTCGTCGACAAACGCATCGGACGGGAAAAACCCTGCCAAGCCGATTTCGTTGGCCTGACCACTGAAAACCGCTACCTCTTCGGTTACGGACTCGACTACAAAAGTCACCTCCGCAACTGGCCCGGCATATATGCCTGTGAAACCGTCTATTGAGAAAAGCAACATGAGCGTCATGACTGCCATTATTGGAGGGACCGGTTTAACCAGCCTCAGCGAGTTGGTCATCGAAGAGCGAGAATGCCTGACCACGCCCTACGGCGACCCATCCTCGGACCTCATGTTTGGCAAGCTTCACGGGCAGGAAATCGTTTTTCTCGCCCGACATGGCGACCCGGCCCGCATTCCGCCGCATCGAGTGAATTACCGAGCAAATCTCTGGGCACTCAAGACCGCCGGGGTGTCCAGCATTCTGGCCGTCGCAGCCGTCGGCGGCATCACTTCAGCCATGGCTCCCAGCAAAATTATCGTGCCGGATCAGCTCATCGACTACACCTACGGTCGCGAACACACTTTCTTTGCCGATGATCTGGATCATGTCACGCATATTGATTTCACCCACCCCTACACACCGTGGCTGCGTGACAAACTGCTCGCTGCGGCAAAGCGAGCTGAAGTCGGTGTCATCAATAGGGGTGTCTATGGCTGCACCCAGGGACCGCGACTGGAAACGCCCGCCGAAATCACCCGCATGGAACGCGATGGCTGCGATCTGGTCGGCATGACCGGCATGCCGGAAGCATCCCTAGCGAGAGAACTAGAAATTGACTACACATGCTGCGCCGTGGTCGCCAACTGGGCGGCGGGCAGGCAAGCCGGCGAAATCACCATGGATGAAATTGAAGCCAATCTCCGACAAGGCATGACTGATTTGTCACGTATTCTCCAGCATTGGGTGCAATCCTGAGGACCATTTCCCGGCGTCATGGGCGAGAGCCGGTCCATGGCTTGTACTCAAAATAAAGGGCGCAGCAATCGGTAGCACACCATGCTGAGCCGCTCCATCGACCGAATCATCGAGACTGTCGGCACAGTTCTGCTGGGCAAGGACGATAAGATCCGGCTGGCACTTGCCTGCATGCTTGCCCGAGGGCATTTGCTGATTGAAGATCTTCCCGGCATGGGCAAGACCACACTCGCCCATGCACTGGCGGCGGCGCTTGGACTGCAATACAAACGGGTGCAATTCACCAGCGATCTGTTGCCAGCCGATATTCTCGGAACACACATTTATGACCCGGAAAACCGGCAGTTCAACCTCTACAGGGGGCCAATCTTTACCCAACTGCTGTTGGCCGACGAGATCAATCGCAGCTCGCCAAAAACGCAAAGCGCATTGCTGGAAGCAATGGAGGAACATCAGGTCAGTATTGACGGGAAAACCCTGACTTTGCCCGAGCCCTTTTTCGTGATCGCCACCCAGAATCCGATGCATCAGGCCGGCACCTATCCACTGCCAGAGTCGCAACTGGATCGATTCCTCATGCAGATTTCTCTGGGTTATCCGGCAGCCGGCATCGAGCGGCGACTGCTTGAAGGCGAAAATCCCCGCGATCTCACGCGCGACATTCACGCCGTCGTCACACCCGAGGACTGGCAGTTGTTACAGCAATCCCTCGCCTCGATCCATGTTTCAGCGAGTGTTCTGGATTATGTACAACGGCTGGTCAACCATACGCGCCATTCCGGCCTCTGTCAGTGGGGGCTGTCACCTCGGGCTGCTGTTGGCTTGATTAACGCGGCGAGGGCCTGGGCGCTGGTTCACAAACGTCAGCACGTGTTACCGGAGGATATCCAGGCCATCTTCGGACCCGTCGCATCGCATCGACTGCGAAATCACCTCCGGGGCGCCGTCAGCGCAGACCCGGCCAAAGCCATATTGGATCAGGTGGACGTTTTGGGCTAATGCCTCAAATGACCCGCCCCGCCATCCGCAGCAGGCCAAAACCCCTGCCGTCCAGGCGGCTTAAGTTCTGGCGTAACCTTTACCGACGCTGGCTGGACCGGCGCATCCCTCCAGCTCGTCAAATTACGCTGAATCAGAGGAATCTCTTTATCCTGCCCGGAATCCAGGGTGGCGCCTATGTGTTCGTAGCATTGTTGGTCTGGATTGGCGCTACCAATTTTCAGAATAACCTGATGCTGGCATTGTGCTTTTTTTTGCTGGCCATTCTGTTCGTCGCCATTCATCAAACCTTTGCCAATCTCAGCGGCCTCAAAATGCGTTTTGTCAGCGCAGAACCCGTCTTTGCCGGAGAGATTGCCCACTGCACCTTTTCACTGGAATCCACCACTGACAGGCAACAGCTGAAGTTTCAATGGCCTGGGGAAGCCAGCGTTATTGCCTCTCCGTCTGCCAAACAAGCCAGCGAGATACAAATACCCATCACCACTCACCACCGCGGGCGCTTCAAACCTGGACGCTTTCGGCTGCATAGCAGCTATCCCCTGGGCATCATCCGCTGTTGGACATGGCTGGATCTGGAGGCCGAAATCCTCGTCTATCCTCAGCCGCTCAAAAATGAAATTCAACCCTTGGGCCTGGGCGATCAGTTCGAAGGAGGCGAAATGATCGCTGGCTCTGAAGACTTTTTTTCACTCCGCAGCTACATTCCTGGCGACAGTCTCTCCCGCGTGGCAT
>Ga0181554_1001595_pt1 | contig 21233 bp, 17 predicted proteins | sample 011ome_16_FD_145602 | JGI IMG/M metagenome (GOLD analysis project Ga0181554, IMG submission 145602) | Coastal salt marsh microbial communities from the Groves Creek Marsh, Skidaway Island, Georgia - 011503CT metaG (spades assembly) | ecosystem: Environmental > Aquatic > Marine > Intertidal zone... | reverse complement strand
AGACTCGACTCACAGGTTGATGCAGCTCTCGTACGTCGGCACCATGTACTTGATGTTGATGAACGCGTCCTCCCCGCCGTACGTCTCGAACAGCTGCAACGTGTCCAGGATCAGCTCGCCCATGCACGCCTTCTTGCGTTGACCGTAATCGATCGCGTCTCCGACGTTGTTGTTGCGGTTCTTGAACAAATTCAGGATGGGCAAGATCTGTCGGTAATACGGCACGAGCGCCTCGCCGACGAGCTCCGCGGAGACGACGAGCTTCTGCAGGAGCTGCACGACGATGCACACCACGGACGGATCCCTCGTGTTCAGCGCCGTCTTGATCGGGATGATGAGCTGCGGAATCACGGGTAAGATTTTCTGCCCCCCCGCCTTGAGCAAGTCCTCCACGCCCTTCACCGCGAGGAACCGGTACGGCTCCTCCTTCTCCCGAACGCCGTCCATGAAGATGGGGAGGTAATGATGGAAATCGAGCTTTTCCACGTCCACCTTCCACGAGATGACGTTCTTGGACCCTAAAAACTTCACCGCGACGGGGAGGTCGCCGCGCTCGTAAAACTTGCGAAACTGCGAGTTTGGCGGGTTGTCGCGCTTCGCGAACGCGCCAGCCTTCGGCGGCCCGACCGGCGCTTCCATCTTCTTCATCGTCCCGCGCTTGATCTTCTCCCCGTCGCCCCTCTTGAGATACTCCGACGTCCCCGGCTTCGTCGTCGGCCACCGGTGCGACATCGTGGACGCGCTAAACTTGGGCAGCGCCGCGCGGCTCACCGGGTGCGCGCCCGCCCTTCGAAACGTGTTCGGAAGCGTCTGGTCGAAGCACTGCGGGATGTGTTTGAGGGGTGGGTTTGGGAGGGGTTAGGGTTTAGAACCATGTAGGGTTTAGGGTGAGCGACGACGAGCGACGACGAGCGACGACGAGACGAGACGCGCGTCGGACGGACGAGCGCGCGACGACCGACGGGCGGCGGGTCCGTTTCGGGCGAAATCCGAATCGGACGGGAACGTCGGCTCCGACGTAGGCAGATAGATGGGGGGGACTCACCGAGCCGGTCTCCACGTTGCCCTTCCCGCTCGCGATGCCCTTGATCTTCGTGTCGCAGTACCTGAAGCGACGAGGGGAGGGAATCGAGCGAGCCGCGTCAGTCCGCGGCGGTCGCGACGCGAGCGCGCGAGCGCGCGCGAGGGGCGGGCGGACGCGCGTCGACGTGCCAAAAAAGGGAGTCGAGAGGGAGAATCGATCTCTGCTCGCGCGCGTCAGCGCGCGGGGCCGCGCGAGGATCGGACGAGGGCGTGGGACGCACGAGTTCTGCATGAGCGCGCCCGCGACATCGTTAGCCTTGACGTCGGCCATCGTGAGCTCGCCTGCGGTGGACGGGGGGAGCGGGGAGGGGAGCGGGCGTCAGCGCGGAGGCATCCAACGCCCCGGGGCTTAGGGTCGCTCGTCGTTCTCGTTATTTTTCCCGGACGGACATTCGCGACGCGGACGCCGCGGCGGACGCGGCGACGCGACGCCGCCGCGCGTCGCGTCGCATCGCGTGCGCGGTGAGAGAGACGCGATGGAGGAAATCGCATCGTTCGCGCACCCGTGCGTGTGCTGCCGCGCGCGTGGTTGTGTGCAATCCGAGCGCTCTGCGCGACAGCCAAATGCGGACTGGTTCCGAGTGCTTCGTGGCTCGAAGCGCGTCGCGCTTTTTTCTCGCACTGGCAGCGCGCGCGCCCGAACAATTCATTCCTCGCGCCACACCCTCCGAGCGCGAGGTCGTCTCTCCGCGTCTTCCTCCACGACGACGTCTCGTCTCGCGCGCGCGCCGCTCGTCCTCGCCGCGCGAACGCGAACGATGTCCTCCGCCGCGGCCGCCGCGTCGAAGGTCATCACCATCGACGTCGTCAGCGACATCGTCTGACCGTGGTGCCTCGTGGGGAAAAAAAACCTCGAGACCGCGCTCGTCGCGGCGAGACCGAGGGCGTCGTCCCCCGATGTGACGTTCAAGACGCACTGGCGCCCGTTCTTCCTGATGCCCCAAGAGGTGTGGCGCCGCGGCGTCGCGACCGGAGAGTTCCCCCGCGACGCGCAGACGAGAGGCATCAACAAGCTCGACTACTACCACAGCAAGTTCGGCGGGCCCGCGCGCGTGACGCCCATGTTCGAGCGCCTGCGCGGCGTCATGGAGTCCGTCGGTATTGACGGGTACTCCATGGGCGGCAACACCGGTCCGACGATCGACGGGCACAGGGTCGCGACGTACGCGGGCGAGCGCGAGTCGTTGGAGAGGCAGAACGACTTCATGGAAGCGTTGATGCGCGCGTACTTCACGGAGGAAAAGTGCCCCGCGGACCCGGACGTCGTGCGCGCCGCGGCGAAGCGCGCGGGGCTGGACGCGGACGCCGTGGACGAGCTGCTCGCGAACCCGACGGCGTATCTGAGCGAGACGGACGAGCAGCTTCAGAGGTACGCTCGGGGCGTGAGCGGGGTGCCGCACTTCATCGTCGGCGACGGGAAGCGACGGATTTCGCTCTCGGGCGCGCAGCCGCCGGAGGCTTTCTTGGACGCGTTCGAGGAGCTCGGCGTCGTCGACGTCGACGACGCGTGATGAGTGATGCTCGGGAGGACGGCGCGGACGGCGCGGCTGGGCGATGCACGTGACGAACGCCATCGCGTAAAGCGACCGAAAGCGCTTCGGTCGCCGCGGGCGTTTCGATGAAACCACTCGCCCGGTCGCCGCCGCCGCCGCCGCCGTCTGCGTATGCGTACCTACTAGACTACGCTACTACGATGTCGTGCCACCAAAATCATCGAGCGAGCTCGTCCGCGCGCGCTCTCAACCACCGCGCCAGCGCGTCGTGACCTTCCAACCTCGCCATCTCCTGCGGGGTGTTCCCGTCGCCGTCGGCGAGCATGTGCCTCCCGTCCAATCCCCCCTCCGACAGCAACCACGCGCAAACCTCCGCCTTGCCCTTCACCGCCGCCTTGTGCAGCGCGCTGTGGCCGTTGTAATTCAGGAGCGTCAAGTCCAGGCCGAGGCGCTTGAGGTACGCGCACATCGCGACGTCGCCGGACTGCGCCGCCCACTGAATCGCGTTGCACCCGAACGCGTTCGTCGTCGTCCAATCCGCGCGCGCCGCGTCGACGAGCCACCGACACGTGTCCACGTGTCCTCGCCACACCGCCAAGTGGAACGGCGTCGTCCCGTCGCTCGTCGGGTCGTCCACGCTGACGCCGTGCGCGAAATGCAACCACGCGCACACCTCCGTGCGGCCGTTGCGCGCGGCCCAGTGCATCGCGGCGCGGCCGTCGTCGCGCTTATTAGGGCCGTTCTATACGAGCGAAAGTCGGGGTGGAGTTGAAAGGCATCAGTTGGAATTGAAAGGCGCCGAGGGCGGGGATTGAAAGCGAGGGGTGGGCGGAGAGATGCGCCGGGCAAAGTCCTTAAGGATCGGCGTTCACCTCGCCAACGCGGTCGTATGGGGACCAGTGTATAGAACGCACCTTACTCTTCTTCCCCCGCCGCCGTCGAACGCACGGGTCGACGCCGCAGGTCTCGACCAGGTATCGACACGTCTCGAGCTGACCCGCGCCCGCGGCCCAGTGAAGCGCGCACGAGCCGTGCTTATCGACCGTTTGCAGTGGGTCCCAGCCTCGCTCGGCGACGAGCGTCTTCAGCGTATTGAGGTCGCCGTCCCTCGCGGCGGCTAAGGGCCATTCCATACAAAAATAGTTCATCGGTCAGTTGAAAGGGGACGCGATCAAGTGTTGAAACCGAGCGATGGGTGAAAAACTTTTGTATAGAACGCACCTAAGCCTTCGTCGAACGCCTCCGGCTCCTTCGCGACGGCGTTCGTTCGACCGTTATCGATCATCGCGGCGGCCGTCGTCGTTCCCGTTCCCGTCGCCGCTCCTCCGCCCATCGCGATGAGGGCCATGCGACTGTCCATGACCTCCTTGCGCGACGTCTCGTACGAGTTCGCGTGCTTCGCCTGTCTGTGCTCGCGCAAGCCTTTGTCGCCGCGGAACATCACGCCGCACGCGCGGCAGAGCAGCATGCCTCTCGCCGCGTTCTCCAACAGCCGTCGTTTGGTCATGAAAGATATAACGCCGGATCCGGAGCCGTTTTCGTTTTGGTTTTGGTTTTCGCGCGCGCGGCCGAGGAGCTCGCGTCGTCTCCGGCGCTTCGCCGCCGTCGCCGCGCCCTCGCCGCCGTCGCCGTCGTCGCCGCCGCCGCCGCCGCCGCTGCCTCGGTCCACGGCGACGTGCGCGGCGACGGCCGATAACGACGCCGGGTCCATCGCGCACACGATCGCGTCCGCTAACTCGACCGCGGAGGGGTAATGCCGCGCGCGTCGCGTGCCGTACGCCGTCGTCGTGTGCACGACCACGCCCGTTGCCGACGGCGCCGACGCGGTCGCGTCGTCTCCGTCGTCGCTCCCACCCGCGTTCGCCTCGCGATGCCACGCGACGCGCACGTCGCCGCACGCCACGGGCGCGTCGTCGTCGATCTTCTTCGCGGCGTCCGCGTCCGCGTCCGCGTCCGCGCCGCGCCGCGCGAGAGCCTCGAGCCTGCGGAACAGCGTGCGCGGGGCGCGGCATCGGAAGTCGGCGCCGTGGTCGTCGAGCTTCTTCGACGCGCGCGCCGACTCCTTCGGCACGGCGAGGACCTCGGACGCGAGCGCGGCGCCGACGAGCTCGGACGCCGCGGCGAGGAGGAGGGATCGGAGCGCCTCCGCGTCCGCGGCGGCCGCGGCGGCGTCCTCCTCCGCCGCCCGCATCGCCCCCCGCCCGCGCCGGCGCGCGGCGACCTCCGCTGTGATGACGGGCCAGGCCGACGAGACGAACGCGATCTGTCAGATCATCTATCCATCGTCGCGCCGTCCGCGTCTTCACTCGTCGCCGCGCCGTCGGCGTCATGCTCGCGGCGTCGACGCTTCCCGCCGCGCGTCCCGCCGCGGCGCGGCCGCCGTCTGTCCGTCCTCGCCGCGGCGCCGTCGCCCTCCGCGCGGGGCTCCGAGATCCCGACTACTGGACCGACGTCGTCTCGCTCGTCACGCCCTCCGTCACGATCGGCGTCGACGCGGGGTCGCTCGCGGCGCTCGCGATCGGCGGCGTGCTCGTCCTCGGGCACTCGTGGGAGTCCATCGAGGCGTCGCGAGGGTGGAAAGAGAGCCGCGCGCGCGAGAAGGCGGCGGCGGCGAAGAGGACGGCGACGGCCGCGGCGACGGCGACGGCGACGGCGACGGCGGACGTCGCGGCGAAGCAGAGGACGAGTCGGACGACGCGCGCTGGACCGATGACGAAGGAGGAGCGCGAGGCCGCGGCGCTGGACGCGCGCGCGGAGCGGCGCGCGCTCCTCGCGGCGCGGCGGCGCGGCGGTCACGGCGCGGCGGTTTCGGCGACGAGCTCGTCGACCGCCGCCGCCGCGGAGATCACCGTGTGCGTGAACAACGCGTGCGCGAAGCGCGGCGCGAATGACGTCGCGGCGGCGTTGCGGGCGCTCGCGATCGCGGCGGAGAGCGACGCGTCGTCGTCGAAAGTCAAAGTCGTCGTGAAAGGCGCGCGGTGCATGGACGCGTGCGCGGCCGGGTGCGTGCTGCGGGTGAACGGCGCGAGCGGGCTGGAGACGTTCGACCACGTCGCCGCGGACGAGGGCGGACGAGGGCGGCGGACGCGGGCTGAGAGCGCGCCTCGTCTAGCGTAGCTCCGACGACGCGCGGCCGCTGCCGTTCGTTGTTCTAAACCTCAACCTAAACCCTACCGTATCGCGCGCACCCCGCCGCGCGACCTCGTCCCCCCGAGCGAGTCCTAGCTAGTCCTTCAGCGTCCGCTCCTCGCCGTTCACGATGCGAAAGTCTCCGTTTTGATCGTGAAGCTTCTCGCGTCCCGGCGACAGCGTGTCGTCCGCGCCGACGCTCTCCGCGTAGACGCTCCCGAAGCAGTGATGCTTCGCGTCCTGGAACTCGTTCTCGTACTTCGTCACCGCGCTGTTCGTGCGACACCGGTGTGCGCAGTACTCGAACGAGGACACGACGTGCGCGTCGCGCTCGCCGCCGCCGTCGGAGAATGTCTCGCCTCGGATCTCGCCCCCATCCGCGCGGTCTTCGGTCTCCGCGCGGACGTCGTGCGTCAGGAGCCACTTCCGCCACATCGTCGGATGCATCGGGGACACCGGCGCGACCTCCTCGTCGTCCTCCTCCTCGCGCGATTCGCCGCCGTCGCCGCCGCCGCTCGACGTCTGAAGCGCGCTCGACGCCCTCTTCGCGGCGCGAAGGTCGCAGCACACGACGCATCGCGCGTACGAGTCGCAGCATCGCTTCGCGCTGCACGCGTCCGCGCACGTCTCGTCGCTCGCGCGCGCGATCGCGGCCGCGCAGCAGCCGGTGTCGGGCGCGAGCGCGGTCGGCGCGCACGTCGCGCCGGCGCTGTCCGCGACCTCGCGCCCGTTCTCGACCGCGACGCGGCACGAGGCGGAGGAGGAGGAGGAGGAGGAGGAGGATCCGGAGGAGGGCGCGAGCCGCACGCGCGGGATCCCCGTCTCCGCGTCGACGCCTCGCGGCGCGCGCGCGAGGCACGCGACGACGACGAGGAGGAGGAGGGTCGACGCGCGGCGCGGTCGCTCGCGACGCGTCATCATCGCGCGCTCCGAACTGCCGAGCGCCCGCGCCCGCGGAGCCTCCCTGGCGGATCCGAACTTCGTGCCAGCTTGCAGCTTCCGCCGGCCGCGCCGCGACGCGACCGCTCAGGTCGCGCCGGTTCGCCTCCCGCGTCGCGTCGCGTCCCCGCGCGCCGCCGTCGCGCCGCGCGCACTCCCCTCCGCGCGCGATCGACGACGCGCGAAACGAAAAACCCCTCGCCGTCGCGCGTCCCCTCCCTCGCCGCCGCGCGCGATGGCGTCGTCGAGCGCGTCGTCGCCGCGCACGCGCGAGGACGCGTGCGCGACGCTCGGAATCCCCGTCTACGCGACGCGCGCGGACGCGAAGAAGAGCTATCGCGCGCTCGCGAGGGCGTTCCACCCCGACAAGGGCGGCGACGCGGAGCGATTCCAGGCCGTGCAGCGCGCGTACGAGCTCTTGGAGGCGTCGTGGATCGGTAAGGCGGTCGTCGACCGCGCGAAGCGCGGCGGCGCGGCGAGGGCGCGCGCGCCATCGCGCGCGGACGTCGCGTCGAAGAGAGCGAGCGACGACGTCGACGAGAGACGACGATCGACGACGGCGCCCGCGAACGCGAACGCGAGCGCGAGCGAGGAGCTCGCGACGCTTCGCGACCCGAAAGAGCTCGGCGACGAAGCGCTCGCGCTCGGCGACTTCGCGCGCGCGATCGAGTGCTACGACGCCGCGCTCGCGAAGACGTCGCGCTCCGCCTCCGCGAAGGTCGACTCCAACGCGCGCGCGGCGACTTTTCACAATCGCGCGCGCGCGCACGCGGGTCTGTCGAACTGGCGCGACGTCCTGCGCGACGCGGAGAAGGCCGCGTCCCTGCGCGGGCTGTGGATCGCGCCGAAACTCTTGCGCGGCGCGGCGTTGGAAGCGCTCGGGCGGTGGAGAGACGCCGCGCGGTGTTACCAGAGTTGCGGCGCGCACGACGACATGATGACGTCGTCGGACGCGGCTGAGGCCACGTCGGACGCCGAGACGGCGACGGCGTTGGAGGGTCTGCGCCGCGCGCGCGACGCGATGAGGCTGCGATCGTGCGTCTCCACGATGTCCGCGTCTCCGCCGGGGACGCGCGACGTCGCCGCGGTGACGGTCGTGGCGTTCGCGCCGCCGACGACGCGCGACCGCGAACGCTTCGGATCTTCGACGACGACGACTGAAGATCAGACGCTCGCGTCTGGCGACGCGAGAGGACGCGTGCGATTGTGGGGCGTCCCGAGCGGCGATCTCCTCGCGACGCTCGAGATGGACGCGCCCGATCGCGTGAACGGCCTCGCGTGGGGCAGAGCGCCGCTCGAGGACGGCACGCGCGCGCTCGCGGCGTTCACCGACGGCGGCGCGTTGACGCTGTGGCGCCTGGACGTCTCGGCGAAAAAAGTCGTCGTCGTCGACGAGATCCGACTCGCGCGCCGCGGCGACGGCGTGACGGTCGCGGTTTTCGACGACGCGACGCGGCAGTTCGCGTACGGCGACGCGCGTTTCGGCGGCGTCGTCGTTGACGTGTACAGCGGCGATATCGTCGTGAGGACGAAGAAGTCGCACAAGAAGCGAGTCAACGACGCGGCGTTTCACGCGACCGGGTGGCAGCTCGTCACCGGCGGCGCGGACGGCGTCGCGCGCGTGTGGGACCTCGCCGGGATGACCGGACGGGACCCCGGGGCGACGCTGCACACGCTGAAGTGGGAAGGCGCGAGCGCGGCGGTGACCAGGGTGTCGTACACGCCGTGTCGGAGACTCATACTCGTCGTCACCGCGGATCACCTGGGCGGGAGCGGGGGCGGGTCATACCGGCTCTTGACCTGGTCCGCGGTGAGCGGAAGGCTGTGCAAGTGGTACGACGCGTGCCCTGGGCCGGTGGCGTCGATGTCGTGGCACCCGATTGGCGACGAAATGTCGGAAAACGACGACACTAAAACGTCCGACGCGGCCAAAAACAGGAACAGAAACAGGAACCTCAACGCGCTCGTGACCTCGACCGAGGACGGCGTGTTGCGGCTCTGGAGCGTCCAAGCCTCGCCGTCGGGCGAGGGCAAGCCCCTTCACGAGTGCTGGGAGCACCGCGGCGTCGAGGTCGTCGACGGCGACGGCGTCAGGTTCCTCTCCCCCGGGGGGATCCAATCGAACCTTCAGATGCGCCGCAGAGGCGGCGCGGGCGGCGGGAACCGCGGCTCGGGCGCGTCTCTCCAATGTCACACCGGTCCCCGTACGCTCCCGTTCGCGCGGTGCACGCCGTTCCTCGAGGACTTTCTCTCCCGACGTGACGTTTCTCTCCGTCCACCTCTCGCTTCCGATCCCCGACCTCGACGCCTTTCAACTCCGACTGACGCGCCCCCGCCGTCGCTTCTTCGCGCGGACCCTCGACCCCCCCTCAGGCGTCGCCGCGGAGGCGAAGCACTCCCCCGGCGGCGGCGCGCTCGCGTGCGCCTGCCTCGACGGCGTCGTGCGCGTGATCGACGCGTCGTCGTTCGACGCGATCGAGACGTGGAGGGTGAAAGGCGCGATGTTGACCTGCGATTGGGCGCCGTTCGCGCACGAGAGCGCGGGCGGTGAGACTCGCGAAGAAGACGGCGAAGAAGAGGACGACGCCGATGCCGACGCCGACGCCGACGCCGACGCATCAAACTCCGACGCCGGCGCCGACGAGAAGGCCGCTCGTCTTCTCCTCGCGACCGGCGGCGCCGACGGCCTCGTCCGCGTCTGGTCCGTCCCGCGGACGAACGACGCCAAGTCGTGGTGGGACGCGGAGGACGGCGTGATCCCGGCGATCGGTCCGGGCGAGGCTGGCGCGGCGGCGGCGCTGCCGTCCGCCGCGGACGCGTTTCGGTCCGGCGCGGCGTCCGCGTCGATCGCGCTCGCGTTAGGCGCGTTCGTATTCACACTGGTCCCCATACGACCGCGTTGGAGTGGTGAACGCCGATCCTTAAGGACTTTTCCCGGCGTTTTTCTCCGCCCAGGGTCCCTCGCTTTCAATCCTTTCAACTCGCACTGACGCCTTTCAACTCCACCCCGACGTTCGCTCGTACGGAACGACCGTTAGACGGCAAGGCTGGGCATCTCGCGCTGTACGTCGACGACGCGCTCGCGGCGCGACGCGCGCACCTCGACGCCGCGACGATCGCAGCCGCGGACGAGAAGATGCGGCGATGGAAGGACGAGTACGACGCCGCGGAGGCGGAGTGCGCGGCGATGCAGAGAGAGAGGAAGGTGAACGTCGCGGCGGCGGCGACGGCGTTTTTGAAGCGGAAGATCAACAGAGCGCACGCGGTCGCGATCAAGCCCGCGAGGGAGCGCCGAGGGCGCGCGTACCGGCTCATGCGCACGCGCGGGTTCGGTACGGAGGAGGAGGAGCGCGCCGCGGAGGCGCAGGATGTCTGGGAGCCGCCGTCGGAGGCGTGATGACCGCGCCGAGCGCGCGAACGCGGAACGAAACTATACGTTTTCTCTGAACGAAACAGAACTATAGCCCCGCGGTCGCCTTCGCGACGATGAGCAGCGCGAACAACCCCGCGCTCCCCAAGAAACATCCCAGCGTGATCACGGTAAACGTGGCCTCGTACCGCATCCCCGTCTTCGCCACCATCCACCGCATCAGCGCGTCGCACCTCGGCGCCGACGCGAGCGCCAGTCCCGCGCGCGCGAGCTTCGTGACCTGCGACCCCGCCCACACGAGCGATATCGTCTCCGCGGCGATCTTGAACGCGGTCGCGACGGTCGTCTCCGGCGGCAGCGTCCGCAGCGTCCACGCGGTCGTGAACGCGAGGGTGTAGTACAGCGTGTTGAAGATGCCGTACGCGGTGACGCCGGCGAGGCCCAGCGCCTTGACCTTCTCCGCCGCCGCCGCGCCGCGCGCGAAGTAGGCTCTGATCCATCCCGCGACGCCGCCGCCGCCGCCGCCGCCGTCGTCGCCGTCGTCGTCGCCGTCGTCGCTCGGAGTGGGGACGTTCGACGGCGCGCTGCCGTCCATCGCGGCGGACGGCGGCGGTCGCGTCCATCGCGCGAGCGGCGTTTCGTGGGACCGTCGAGACGCGACGAGACGACTTTCATCACGACGAGTGTTGTCGTGATGACGATGCAGAAACGCGCGGGGCGACGCCGCGCGCGCGCGCGCTACCGCGCGACGAAGCGACGCGGAGGCGCACGCGCGCGCGGGCGCGGACGTCGACGTCGCGCGCGCGAGCGATGTCATCGAGTCTGCGACGACGCGCGCGCGCGAGTGACGTCCCGGCGACGGCTCGACGTCTCTCGTCGTCCTATCCGTCGTCCGACGAAGTTGAAACCCAGCCCACTGGACGTCGACGATTCCGTGACTTGCTTGAAGCGCCCTCCGCCCCGCGCGCGTCACTCGACGCCGAGCGCGGACGCGGCACGATGTCGGAAGTCGAAGCGACGCTGCAGCGCATCAACGGGCACAAGGTGCGCGCGCTGTCGCGGTCCCATCGCGCGTCGAACCCCGCGCGTCGAACCCCGCGCGCGTCTCGCCCCTCCCTCCGCTTTGGGATCCATCCACGCGCCCGCCCGTTTGACCGCGCGCGAATGAATTCTCTTCTCATCGCGCCGTCTCATCGCGCCCCCGCTCCGCCATCGCGACGACCCAGGGCGTGCTCGGGACGATCATCGTCAACGACGAGGGCGAGCCCATCCGCGCGACGACGATCTGCGACGCGGACGGCACCCCCGTGGAGGACCAGGAGGGCACCGTCGCGAAGTACGCGGAGCTGATCCCGCAGCTCGCGAGCATGGCGCGGTCGATGGTGAGGGACCTGGACCCGCAGAACAACCTGCAGTTCCTTCGGATTCGGTCGAAGCAGCACGAGATCATGGTGCACTCGGACGCAGAGTTCACGCTCATCGTGATCCAGAACCCCGCGGCGGCGGAGTAGATCGATGGACAGGGGGTTTCGGTTGGCGCGCGTTATAGCTAGGCAAGGACGGGGGTTGACGTGGATCCATTTGTTTTCGCGAACGAGAGAGACGACGACGACGCGCGACGATCGCGACCCAAACACGCACGTCGATTGAATTCCCACGCGCGATCGATATCGACATCGACATCGACGCGCTGTATAAGTACACTCGTCTTCTCCCGCCGCCGCTCGCTCGCCCGCCGCCTCGATCGCTCACGGAATCTGCACCTTGACGTCCCCCCGTCTCACGCCGAGATGCGAGTCGTAATCCGGGTCTCTCTCCAACGCCATTCGCCTCGCGGCCTTATCGTGCTCGATCTCCTCGAAACCCTTCCCACACTCCTCCGCGTGAACCTCCCCCACGGCCGCGTACGTCTCCGCGCTCGTCTTCGTGAACGCCTTCTCCTCCGCGGTCATCTCGCGCATCATCCGCGCGGGCGCGCCCGCCCAGAGCTGCCCCGACGGCACCGTCGTCCCGGGCGTCACGAGCGCGCCGGCGGCGACCATCGCGCCCGCCTCCACGGTCGCGCCGTCCATCACCGTCGCGCCCATGCCGATGAACGCGTCGTCCTTGATCGTGCACGCGTGGATGATCGCGTTGTGACCCACGGTGACGCGATCGCCGATGACGGTCGGGAGCGAGACGCCGCCGACGTTTGTCTTGGCGACGTGCACGACGGCGTTGTCCTGGATGTTCGTGAAGGATCCGATCGACACTGGATTGACGTCGCCGCGGAGGACCGCGCCGTACCACACGCTGGAGTTTTCGCCGATCGTGACGTCGCCGATGACGGACGCGGACGGCGCGACGAACCCCGCGGCCGGGAGCTTCGGGACTTTCTCGTAGATCTGCTGGATCGTGCGATGCTTGCTGATCGCCTCTCGAAAGACGTTGGAACCCTGAAAACTGCAACCGATGCGATCGAGCGCCTGGCCCGTCTCGCGGAGCGCCGTGCCGAGAGCGTGCATGACGCGCGCCATGGTCAGGGTTGTTGTTTTCTTGCGAAGCCTGCGAGCGCTGCGGTGGGGGAGAGTCGTCAGTCGTCGGACGCGATGCCCTTAGGGCGCGCGGGCGGGGCTTTTTTTTGCCACTGATGAATAGTGACGCGCGCCTCTCGGCGGGTCGCGCGATCGGTCGGATCGGTCGGCGTCGATTTAGGGTTGCGACGCGACCGCGCGAGAGGACGACGACGACGCGCGGGAGAGCGTCCGTCCGAGCGCACCTGCGGGGCGTCGAGGAAGCCGCCGGGCCGAGAAAACGTGCGACGCGGGACGCGCGCGCGTGCGGTGTGCGATCGGCGACGGCGGCGACCGCGAAGAGACGCGACGCGAGAGGAGGGCGTGTTGAGTGAGGGTGGCTGCGCGACAGGAAAAACCGACACGCGCTTCGCTGATTGCTTTTCGACGCCGATATCGACGTCTGATGATGCATCGTCACTGCTAGGATGCGCGCGGGGTCTCCCCGCGGGGTCGCCGCCGCGGCGACGGCGCCCGCGCATCCCGCGCGCGCGGACGAGCTCTCCGGCCGAGCCCTCCTCCTCCTGTTCCTCGCGTTCCTCGCCGCGGACGCGTGCCTCACGCCGGTGTTCCTGTCGTCCAGCGACGCCGCGCCGAGACGCGATGACGCGCCGTCGTCGCCCGCGACCGCGTCCGCGACGTCGTTCCGCAGGGACGTCGCCGTGTTCGGGACCGCGCTGTTCACCGCGGCGACGACGCTCAGCGTCGTGAGCGCGCTGTGGGCGACGCATCCGGCGCGGAGACGCCACTTCTGGTCCGCGACGTACGTCAACGCCGTCGCGGGGGTGGCGCACCTTCAGATGATGCGAGGCGGAGAGTGGTGGCTCGTCGGCGACGCGCGCACCCGCGGGGACCTTCCGAGCGGGTTGCGGCTCCTATCGTGGTTCTTCAGCACGCCGGTGATGATCGTCCTCATGCGACAGTTCCACGGACTCGCGAGGAAGCCCCCGCTATCGTCGTTGACGACGGTCTCCAAGAGCGCCTTCAAGGGCGGTAAGAAGGGCGGTAACCGCGCCGCTGCCGACGGCGGCGGCGCAGCCAAGGCGAAGACGCGCGCGTCGTCGTCGTCGTACGCGCCGCCGCCGGCGAGTCACCTCGCGTGGGGCACCGTCTTCATGCTCGCGTGCGGGTGCGGCGGGGTCATCGCGCCGGGGATGCCGCCGCCGATCGCGCGCGTCCTCGTCGTCCTCGGCGGCGGCGCGTTCGCGTGGGTTTTGACGCAGATGGTACGGATTTTGCTCGGCGCCGCAGAGGGCAGCGCGTTCGACAGCGTCCGACGCGACCGCGGCCGGATCCGCGTCCTCGTGTTTATTAACGTCTGCGCGTGGTGCGTTTTCCCGCTCGTGTTTCTCGCGCGCCGCGCGGGACTCATCGACGACGACGAGGCGCACTTGGGGTTCTCCGCGGGCGACGGCTGCGCGAAGTTTTCTCTCTCCGCGCTCTACCTCGTCGGCTGCGGCCGCATCTTGGATCTCGCGGAGGAGGACGTCCGACGACGCGTGCAAGAGGGCATGGCGGATCAGCTCGCGTTCTACCACTCCCTGTCGTTCGAGCTGAGACAGCCGCTCAGCGCGGTCATCGGGTTCGGGCAGCTCGCGTTGGAGTACCCCGGACCCGAGAAGGTGCCGAGCGCGGTGCGGGATTTTCAACGCGCCATCTTAGCGTCCGCGGAGTCGATGCGATCGCTCGTCGTGCAAGCGAGCGAGTACAGCCGTCTGGAGGCGGAGATTCGCAACCTCGGGATACTGAAGCCCCCCGCGATCGATCGCGACGAGAACGCCGAGGGCGATGGCGAGGTTATGGGCTTCTCGCCGGCGACGTTGCTCGACGACGTGATGACGTCGGCGACGACGGCGCTGACGCTCGGCGTCGAGGTCGTCGTCGAGACGAGACCGAAGACGTTGCTGAGAGCGGCGCCGTCGACCGCGAAGACGACGTTCGTCGGGAACGTCGACGCGCTCAGGGACTGCCTCGTGACGCTGACGCAGGGCGCGTGCGCGTGTCGGGAGAGTAAAGAGGGCGACTGCGGCGGCGCCGTGCGGTGCGTGAAACTTCTCATGGAGCTCGGCGACGCGACGAGCGACGAGGACCACTTTCACGGCGCGACGTACTCGGAAGCGACGTTTACCGCGTTCGTGCCCGTGGACGGCGTCCCGAGCTCGAGCTCGAAGGGCCCAGGCGCGAGCGCGCCGTCGTCGTCGTCGCCGTCGTCGCCGTCGTCGTCGCGACGCGTCGTGAGCTGCCGGCACCTGGACGAAATGGGCATGGACGCGGCGAAGAACAAGATGCTCGGCCTCTCCATGACCGTCGCGCGCGCGGTCGTGGAGGCCATGGGCGGCGACTTATCCTACGCCCTGCACCCCGAGGACGCGAGCGAGCCCGACTGCTTCTCCATCTCCGTGCCGCTCAGGCGCGTTCTATACACTGGTCCCCATACGACCGCGTCGGCGTGGTGAACGCCGATCCTTAAGGACTGTTGCCTTCGTCTCTCTCCGCCCACACCTCGCTTTCAAACTCCGCCCTCGACGCCTTTCAACTCCAACTGACGCCTATGAACTCCACCCCGACATTCGCTTGTATGGAATGGCGACCCTCAGACACTCGCCGCCGCCGGGGGACGACGACTCGTTCGACTTTGACCTGTTGCCCGCGTTGCCGCGTCCGCGCGGGTCGAAGACGATCGCGATGACGCACCCGTCGCTGTCGCGTCACTTCGCCGCGTACGTGAGCGACGTCGCGCGGGGCTCGGGCGTCGTCGTCGCGACCGCGATCGAGGAGGCGGGGGGCGGGGTCGTCGCGCCGGACGACGAGTCGGACCCGGACCCCGGGGCGACGCTCGCGGCGGCGTGGCGTCGTCTGGGCGCGGACCCCGACGCGTTCCCGGTGCTCATCGCGCCCGCGGACGCGTTCGGAGGCGGCGAGGGCGCCGGCGGCGGCGACGCCGGCGTCGGCGTCGCCGCGGCCGCGCGCGAGTTTCGCGACCTCGTGTGCGAGGGCGGGAGCAGAGCGTCCGGGGTGTTGGTGTGCGCGACGGCGGCGGCGACGGCGGACGCGAGGGCGGCGCTTCGCGAGCGAGACGCCGTCTCGGTCGTTCGCCGGCCGTGCACGACGCGCGATCTGCACGCGGCGCTGCTCGCGTGCGTCAACGGCGCGCTCGCGAGAGCGCGCGTCGCGCGGCAGTCGTCCCTCGGTCAGAGCGGCGGCGGCGGCGGCGGCGGCGGCGGCGGAAGGAGAGATTCCGTCGACGGCGGCGGTCGAAGAGCGTCGATCGACATCGAGGAGTTCGCGTCGCTCAGCACGTCGCGGTACATGGGCGCGGGATCCGGGAAGGAGGGGAGGTTGGAGAAAGGCGAGGTGCCCGCGACCGCGTCCGCGGCGTCCGCGTCGTCGCCGCTTCACAGCGACGACGAGTGGGCGACGCCGGTCGCGGCGGCGGAAAAGTCCAAGGAAAAGTCGCCGCCGCCGTCCAAGGAGAGCTCCGGGTCCTTCTCGGAGATCCGACCTAAACCCGCGTCGAAGGCGACGAGCACCCTGAAGGACGACGAGCTCGACGGGTTAGACGTCCTCGTCGTGGAGGACAACCACTTTCAGCTGAGGATAATACGCGCGACGTTGCAGAACAGCGGCGTGTCGCTCGACGTCGCGTTGCACGGCGAGGAGGCGGTGGATCGCGTCCGCGGGCGGATCGACCGCGGGGAGAAGCTGTACGACTTGGTGCTGATGGACTCGCAGATGCCCATCATGGACGGCGCGACGGCGTCTCGAGAGATTCGCGCGCTGGAGAAGGCGCATCGGGAGGGTAAAAACGCCGCGGCCGCGGCCGTTTTAAATCCAGAGACGATGATCATCGTCGGTCTCAGCGCGGAGGCGGGGCACGAGTACGAACGCGAGGCGCGCGCGGCGGGGATGGACGGCGCGCTCGGGAAGCCGTGCCGCCCGGAGACGATGCGGAAGACGTTGAAGGAGGTACACGCGGGGCGGTGGAAGCGAGGGTCGTTCAACACCGCGGCGAAGCGCGCGGTGTCGCACTTCTAGCCAGAACGCGACGTCTCGCGGCGAAACTAAACTCCCTTTCGACGAAAAGAACATAACTCGCGAACCCTTCAGTTTTTTTCCACGACGCCCACCGACACTTCTTATCCGCGCGGGGATGTCGGCCGCGGCGGTCGCGGCCGCGGTCGGCGCGCGCCGCGCCCCCCCCACGCAGCGTCGCCGCCGCGCGCGCCGAAGCCGACGCGGCGTCGCGGCGTCCGCGGTCGAGCGCGGCGACGCCCTGGGCGGGCAGGACTTCATCTACAGTCAGAAAAACGGCGTCGAGGACGCGCTCTTCAAGGGGCATCTGCTCGGCGTGGACGCGGACGTCGCGACCGGCGACATGCGCGTCAGCGAGCTCCGCAGCTTGGCGAACGTCCAGGGCGATTACCACGTCCCCGAGCGGTTCAGGGATAAGTTCGCGACGCACCTCGTGAAGAACGCGCTCGCGTCGTCGTCGTCGTCGTCGTCGTCGTCGTCGTCGTCGTCGTCTCGGAGAAATCTTCAGACGCCGCTGATACTCGGCATCTGGGGCGGGAAAGGGTGCGGGAAGTCGTTCAACGTCGAGCTGTGCTGCCGCGACATGGGCGTCACGCCGATCGTGACCTCCGCGGGCGAGCTCGAGGACCCGGTCGCGGGCGAGCCCGGCGCGCTCTTACGGCGGCGGTACCTCGCCGCGTCCACGGCGATCCGTCACACGGGGAAACCGGCGTGCCTCGTCATCAGGCGCGTTCTATACACTGGTCCCCATACGACCGCGCTGGCGTGGTGAACGCCGATCCTTAAGGACTTTGCCCGGATCTCTCCGCCCAGGGTCCCTCGCTTTCGATCCCCGCCCTCAACGCCTTTCAACTCCAACTGACGCCTATGAACTCCACCCCGACGTTCGCTCGTATGGAATGGCCATCAGCGATCTGGACGCCGGCATCGGACGGCACCGCGACGATAAGTCCACGGTGAACAACCAGATCGTCGCCGCGACGCTCATGAACCTGTGCGACGACCCGACGCGCGTGAGCGTCGGAGGCGAGTGGCGCGCGGACGACCGCGCCCGCTGCGAGAGAGTCCCGATCGTGGTGACCGGAAACGACCTCTCGAGAGTCTACGCGCCGCTCACGCGAAGCGGCCGCATGGACCTCTGGATGTGGGAGCCGACGCGCGACGAGATCGCGGAGATGGTGCATCAACTCCTCAAGGACGATCAGCGGCCGGGCGGATACGGAGGGATCGAGGACGCGCGACGGTTCGTGGACGCGTTCGACGCGCAGCCGTTGGATTTTTTCGGCGCCGCGCGAAGTCGGTGCGTCGACGACGACGTTCGCGCGTTCGTGGACCGCGTCGGCGTCGAATCCCTCGGAACGCGCTTGTTATCATCGGGCGACAAAATCAAAAGCAATAGCGTCGTCGTCGGAAGAGGGGACGTCTCGCTGGAGGCGCTGGTGCGCGCCGGGAGAGCGATCGAGCGCGAGCAACAGAACGTCCTCGACGTGCGACTGTCGCGGGAATATCTCGCGAACTGGGACGACGACGGGTCGTCCGCGGCGGAGGTCGCGAGACGCCGCGCGGACGACCGCCGGCGCGCGGACGGGCTCGCCGTCGCCGCGGACGCGGAGGAGGCGCGGCGGAGGCATCGCGTCGCGGAGGCGGAGGAGCGCGCGCGGCGCGAGGCCGCGGAGGGCGCGCTGGCGGCGGCGGCGGAGCGAGCGCTGAGGTGCGTTCTATACACTGGTTCCCATGCGACCGCGTCGGCGTGGTGAACGCCGTTTCTTAAGGACTTTCGCCGGCGCATCTCTCCGCCCACATCCCGCTTTCAATCCCCGTCCTCGGCGCCTTTCAACTCCAACTGACGCCTATGAACTCCACCCCGACGTTCGCTCGTATGGAACGACCCTCAGAGACGCGCACGACGCGTTGTCGGACGAAACGCGCGCCGCGCGGAGGGTCGCCGTCGGCGTGACGTGGCCCTCGGAAGACGATGACGTGGCAGATAGCGTCCACGCGTCGGTCGCGCATTCGTCGGAGGGTGACGAGGACGGTGCCGACGATCTTCGCGGCGGCGCTCCCCCGCCGTGGACGTGCCTCGACGCGATCGAGTGCTTCCGACTGCTGCGAGACGCGGACGCGTGCGCCGTCGCGGTGGACGTGCGCCCGAGGAGGGACCACGACCGCGAGGCGATCGCGGGGTCGGTATCCGCGCCCGCGGCGACGCTGTCCGGCGGCGTGAGCGACCGCGTCGTGACGCCGTGCGTGGACGGCATGGCGTCGACGTTGAGAGAGCTCGGCGTGGACGCGTCGAGGCCGGTGGTCGTCATTCACCCAGGGGACGACGACGGCGCGAAATACGCGGCGGCGGCGTTGCGTCGTCTGGTGAGCGAAGGGTACGTGCGCGTCGTGGAGATGCGCGGCGGGATCAAGGCGTGGCTGAAGTATTACACCCCGAGCGGGAAGCCGAGGCCGCGGTACGTCGGCTACGGCAAGGACAACGAGGAGACGTTCTGGACCGCGTCGAACTAGCTAGCATACGTAGCGCAGCCGATGGGATGATGGGTTTTCTGACATAGGATATTTATTCCTTCCAGTCATCGATCGGCGCGTAGATCCGAGTCATTCCCCATCGCCCCCGCGCGCGCGTCCGTCGCCATGCTTCGTCGACGCGTTTGGGCGATCGCGTGCGCGCTTCTCTTGGGCGTCCTCCTCTTCGCGCCGACGCGCGCGTCCGCCTCCGGCGCGGACTGGGACGACGACGACGAGTTCGACGCCCCGCCGGCGAGAGCGTCGAAGGACGACGCGTCAAGAGCGCCTCTCGACGCGGACGACGCGTCGCCGCCTCCGTCGGACAAGCGCGCGTCGCGCGACCGCGCGTTCAAAGGCAAAATGCGCGAGCGCTACGGCGACTACCCGCCCGTGTTCGAGTGGAAGTACGAGCTCCTCTTCCCGCTCCTCATCGCGGGCTACCTCGCCTTCTACGTCGTCGGCGACCGGAAAAATCGCGCGATCGTGCGCGCGTGGGAGGAGGCGCACGCGCGGCCCGACGGCGTCCTCATGAAGAACTTCGCGATCGTCGGCGCGGGGCCCGAGGCCGGGGCGGGGCCATATAAGGGCTCGATGTTCACCAGGGAAGGTCCGGACGAGTACCGCCTGTACGCGACCGGGCGGCGGTTCGTCAAGGCGGCGGTGGTCACGCTGAAGATGCGCAATCGCACCGATCCGTTCGCGCTCTTCTTCCGGTACCTGGACTCCAAGAACAAGACGCCGACGCTGCCGCCCGCGGACCCCCACGACACGTGCGTCGTCGAGTGCGTCATGCGAGACGACGCGGGCATCTCGCCCGGATGCGGCTTCGCGTTCGGCACGACGCGAGGGATGGCGAAGCTCGAGAAGGTCGCCGACGACGTCGCGCGTCTCATGTCCGTCGCCGTCGTGAAGCACCGGGACGGCTCAGGGCCGCTCGCGGGGACGAAGAAGACGTCGAACGCGGTCGTCGTGAAGGCCGAGAGCTCCGAGCTCGCGAGCGACGTCGTGTCCGACGTCGTGTGCGAGCTCGCGCTCGGGGAGGCGGCCGCGAGCTCGACGCACGGGAAGCACTTGCTGCACGCGCACTGCGCGAACGAGGCGACGACGGCGGAGTACAACCGCCTCGGTCTGACGGGGTCGTGGACGATTCGGTTCGCGTTTCGCGTTCCGAAGCGCGTCACCGCGGACGCGATGCGGGAAGCGCACGGCGAGCTCTTAAAGCTCGTGCCGCATCTCGTCGATCGCGTCGCGAGGGTGCGGCTCAGCGGCGCGCAGAAGGAGCTCGCGGAGAAGCGTCGCGCGCGGAGGAGAGAGGAGGACGCGTCGAAGAATCGCAAGGAGAATCAGGCGCGTTCTGTACACTGGTCCCCATACGACCCCGTTGGCGTGGTGAACGCCGATCCTTAAGGACTTTTGCCGTCGTCTTTCTCCGCCCATCCCCCGCTTTCAATACCCGCCCTCGACGCCTTTCAACTCCATCTGACGCCTTTCAACTCCACCCCGACATCGCTTTGTATGGAACGACCCTCAGGCCAAGGAGGCGCGGGCGAGGCAGGACGCGAAGCTGGAGAAGATGACCGCGGCGGAGAAGGCGAAGTGGAAGGAAAAGCAAGCGAAACGCGCGCAGAGGAAGCACGGGGGGAGGGTCATGATGAAGTCGTCGTGATGAGCGCGGGCACGGCGCGACGGGCGACGGAAGTAATAAGCAAGCGCTCATTATTATTCTCGTGATTGATGATCGCGAACGGTATTATTATAAAAGCGAACCGGTGTCAACGCGACACCCTACACAATGTTTTCGTTTGTTTCAAGCGTTTGTAGATGCGGATGCGGAGGTCGTTCACCCTCGAGGCGTGCTGCGCGTCTGTCCCTCCTCCGTCGACGGAAGACGAGACGATAACGGACGCGTTTACTTGTCGGAGGAGAACTCGGCGTCGATGACGTCGTCCGGGGCGCCGCCGCCCGGCGGGGGCGGCCCGCCCGGGCCCGCGTCGCCGCCGCCCGGCGGAGGAGGCGCGCCACCCTCGCCCCCCTGGTACATCGACTGGCCCATCGCCATCACCTCCGTCTGCAGCTCCTCCTGCTTCGTCTTCATGTCCGCGAGGTTGTCCGCCTCGATCG
>Ga0181554_1001594_pt1 | contig 21233 bp, 13 predicted proteins | sample 011ome_16_FD_145602 | JGI IMG/M metagenome (GOLD analysis project Ga0181554, IMG submission 145602) | Coastal salt marsh microbial communities from the Groves Creek Marsh, Skidaway Island, Georgia - 011503CT metaG (spades assembly) | ecosystem: Environmental > Aquatic > Marine > Intertidal zone... | reverse complement strand
GAAAAAAACAAAAAAACAAAAAAACAAAAAAACAAAAAAACAAAAAAACAAAAAAACAAAAAAACAAAAAAACAAAAAAACAAAAAAACAAAAAAACAAAAAAACAAAAAAACAAAAACCAAAAACCAAAACAAAAAACACGCACCTGGACGCCTCTTCGCGCGTGACGACGCCGTCGGCGTCGACGTCGAGGACGCGCTCTCGCATCACGAGCAGCGCGCCGACGTTCGCTCTCGTCATGCGCTGCACCGCCTCGAGCGCGGAGGAGTTCACGTCCACCCAGAGCCAGTGCCCGCGCTGGTCGAGCGTCTTCTGGAGGAGCAGGTCCCCCGCGGTGAGCTTCTGCGATCGATCGCGAGTACAGTAAGTTGGTCGGTCAGTTGTGGCGCGTTTGAAAGCGAGGCGCGGTTTCGAAAGGATAAGAATTGTACTGCGAGCGCTCTCGATCGAACCTCGAGGCCGATCGCGAGATCTTCCGTCTCTCTTCGAAGCTCGCTGAACTCCGTCGCGACGACGTTCTTGCGCGCGATGACCGCGTCTAATCCGACGCTCGCGGCCGGGAGCGCGTGGCTCGGCGTCTTCGAGGACACGAAACGGCGCGCGTCTCGGGACGACCGCGCAAGGGCGCCTGCGACGCGCGGACGGTGGTGATGAGAGCGACTGGGGAGAGCGGACGGGCGTTTTCTTTCTCTTCCGCTCGCGCGAGATGACGGGAAGAAGAGAAAAAGAAAGAATCGGTGGACGCGTCGCCGCGCGCGCGCGACGTCCGTCGTCGGGCGCGCGCGGACGCGTCGCGCGCGAGTCGCACGCGCGCGGAGAGGAAGAGAGAGTGAAGGGAAAGGAGAGCGGCGCGCGCACCCGTCGCGCGGAGTCGCATCAGCGCTCGAAACATCGTCGTCGTCGTCTCGGGAGATATTCCCGGTGTTTGTTACGCGAGATGCGCTCTCGAATGAATAATGAATGCCGTGGACGTGTTCCGGAAGTCTCGGAAACCGTCGCCTTCGACGCGCGCGAGCGAGCGCGCGAGCGAATGCAGTGTGTACGCGCGACCTGATTGGTCGTGCGAGCGCGCGTGCGATCGTCGAACGAGCGCGCGGGAGGGTACTGACGCCGCGCCGCGACGTTCCGAAAAGTGCATCCTTCTCAGCTCCACGTCAGCGCCAGATCTTTCTGCAGATTTCACGCGTGACTGGATGAACGCGCGCAGATTTTGTGATGAGATAAAGTAAACTTACTGCGCGTCCGCGTCGCCCTCCGGAAGTCGTCTTCTTCTTCTAACTAAATCCCCACGCGTCCTCCTCGTCCGCGAGGGTCTCCTCCTCGTCGTCCTCCACCCACGCGCTCGCGTCCCCCGCGCCCCTCCTCAGAAGCTTCGCCGCGCCGCCGCTGAGATCGATCACCGTGCTCGGCGGGTTTTCTCTGACGCCGCAGTCGACGACAAAGGCGAGAAGGCCTTCGCTCTCGTAGTCGTCGCACATCACCGCGGGGTCTTGCGCGTACTCGATCCCGTCGCCGTCGACCTCGCACGGGACGGTGCTCGCGAGGAGCGGTCGGTCGAGGCGCGAGAGAAGGGCTCGGCAGACCGGGTCCGCGCTGAACCGCACGCCGACGGTTTTTCGCGCCTGGACGCGAGGCGACGCGCGATTGGTCAGTTCAGTGCGAGATAGATTTGGTGACGTGGAATAACGAGTGGTTGGCGTGTTCCCACGCGGATACATGTGGCATACGCAAAGGCCATGCGCATCGCGACGCGCACCTTGCACGACTTCGACTTCGTGGAGGGGTCCTGGAGACATATCTTCGGCATCGCTTTCCCCGCCTGGAGTATGAACGTGTACGGCCCCGGGAGGCACTGCCTCGCGAGCTTGAACGGCTGCGTTCGCCCGGCGACGACGTTGTCCGGGAACCCTTGCGTGTACGCGTCGATGTCGGAGAACCCGCGCACGAGCACGCTCATGGGCTTGCCGACGCCCGCGTCTTTTAGCCGGTAGAGCGTCTGCGACGCGACGCACGCGGTTTTTTAGCAGAGTTTGAAACCGTCAGAACCGCGACGTCGAGCGACGAGCGAAGGCGGAGAGCGGGGTGAAAAGAGGTGAAAAGACGCGGTCGAAAGGAACGAAAAGGACCCGAGCCCGACCCACCTGCACGGCGTCGCGCGATTCCAAGTCCGCGACGAACGCGTACTTCGTGTCCGTGGGTATGATCCCCACGCCGCCGCCGCGTATGACGTCCGCGATCTCGTCGAGGCGCCAGTCGTCCGAGGCGTCCGGCTCGACCGTCACGAACAGCGTCTTCGACTGCGATGGCGCGCGAGGGTGATGGGAATATTGTTGAATCGCGCGGGGGTTCGACGACGAGGGTTCAGGGCAACGGCGGTCGGGTCGACGGCGCGGCCGCCGCCGCGACGGGGAGGAGGAGGAAGACGGGGGGCATCGGAAATCTGCGCCGCGCACCGTGACCGCGGTACCGCCGCCGCCGCCGCCGCCGCCGCCGCCTCCGCCGCCTCCGCCTTTCTTTCCTCGCTTCGCGCGCGCGACGTGCGACGACTTGTCGCCGCGGGCGTTCCGAAGAACATCCGCGGGCGACGACGACGACGACGACGACGACGACGCGGCCGCGACGCGAGGGCGGCGCGCGCGCGCGACGGGGCAGGCGCGCGCGCGACGACCGCACGGAAGCGCCCTCGCGCTCGATGGCGTCGCCCACGCGCGCGACATCACGTCCGCGCGGGGTGGACTGCGCGGGCGCGTCGTCGTCGAAAGTCGACTCAACAAAACATCAGTGCAGTGCTGGCTCGAACGCAGTAAGTTGGGGCGCCGGGCCGGCGCGCAGCCATCAGATCCGCCGGCGGCCGGCGGCGGCGTCATGGCGGCGGTGGACGACTACTTGAACGATCTCAACCGCGCGGCGAGCGAGGAGGAAGAGAGCGAGGAGGAGGAGGACGACGAGGAGAAGGTCGAGGTCGACGCGCGAGGGCCGAGGCGCGCGTCGAACGCGGACGCGTCGTCGTCGTCGTCGTCGTCGTCGTCGGCCGAGAGCGACGACGACGACGACGACGACGCCACCGACGACGACGACGACGACGACGCCCCGACGTCCGTCGACAACGCGTGGGCGTGGAGCACCGGCGGCGTCGGCCAGACCGCCGTCCCCCGCGCGTCCGCCGCCGCGGCGAAGAAGAAGACCACCCTCCTGCCGGGGGAGAAACGATCGCTCAAGAAGCGCCACGTCGCGGAGACGCGCGCCGCGCGGTCCGCGAAGAAGAACGGGTTCACCCCCGAGGACGTCCGCGTCGCGCTCGAGAGGATGCTCGCGAGCGGCGCGAGGGAGTGGCGGCCGCCCGTTAACGGCGGGACGTGCGGCGCGAGGGAGGCGAGAGCGATCGACGCGTTGGCGCGGTGTTACCCGGGGTTGTCGACGGAGATCGCCACCACCGCGGCGAGCGGGAGGAAGAAGCGCGCGTCCGTGGTCGTGCGCAATCGCAACGTGAACGGCGGGGAGGAGGACGCAGAGGAGGACGGGGAGCGCGCGCGCGGCGGCGGCGGCGGCGGCGGCGGCGGCGGCGGCGAGATCGAAGACGCCGCGGACGACGATGAGGAAGCGGAAGAGCCGGCGCCGCGCGCGGGCCCGGCGATCCCTCCGGACGCGTCGGCGAGGGCGGCGGCGTTGGCGGCGCCGCCGCCGACGCGCGACGCGTTCCTCTCCGACCCCGCGCGGCTCGCGAAGGTGGACAAAGCGCTCGGACGCGGACGCGGCGGGCGCGGCGGGAGGCATCACGACGGCCGCGCGCGGGCGCCGCCGCCGGGGACGACTGGGAAGCGCGGCGAGGGCAAATACAACGCGCCGGCGTCGGCGTGGCGGGGTCGGACGACGACGACGACGAGGACGACGCCGCCGGCGGAGATCGACTTCACCCGCGCCGGCGTCCTCGACGACGACGACGACGTCGAGGGGGTCGATGCCACGACGTCGGCGGTTCGATCCCCGGCGGCGGCCACGCGTCTCAAAGGCGGGATGGCGTCGATGAGGTGCGTTCTATACACTGGTTCCCATACGACCGCGATCGCGTGGTGAACGCCGTTCCTTAAGGACTTTGCTCGGCGCATCTCTCCGCCCACCCTTCGCTTTCAATACCCGCCCTTGGCGCCTTTCAACTCCAACTGTTGCCTTTCAACTCCAAAGGGGCGACGCGTCGGAGGACCCGGACCCGGCGGCGTTCGGGGCGTTCGAGAAGCACACGACGGGCTACGGCGGGCGGATGATGGCGAAGATGGGATTCACGCCGGGCGGGGGGTTGGGAAAGAACGGCGACGGCGTGCGGACGCCGGTGGCGGCGACGGCGCGCGCGAAGAACCTCGGCCTGGGCGCGGAGGGCGCGGAGCGGTAGTGACGAGTGGTAAGCGCGCGCGCGTAGCTTTGTCGTCTAATAGGTAGTGCACGTAGAAGACTATGATATCGAAGGTAGTCGCGATCGCGTTGGGTCGGTCACATCGGGACGTCGCTCCTCGAAAACTCCGCGGTGCTGCGCCGCAGAAGCATGTCGTTGTGGTTCAGGAGCAGGCCGAATATCCCGCTCCCGAGCCCGGACCGTTTGATGTCCTGAAACGTCACGCCGTCGCCGTCGCCGCCGCCCTTCTTCCCCGCCATGTCGAAAATCTGACACACGAAATCCTCCAAACTCACGCACGTCCCTTCCTCTTTCCAGATCGCGTCGTACATCCACTTGATGTCGTGCGCGGAGATCACGCCGTCGCCGTCCACGTCGCACACCCGAAACCAAAACCGCGCGGCGGCGACGCTCCCCGCCCTGTCCTCCGCCATCGCGGACAGACGGCAAAAATCGCTCTCGTCGAGGCTCCCGCGCGTCCCCGACCCCTCGCACTCGTAGTACGCGTGCATACGCTCGACGACCGCCTGGCCGTACGACGCGAACAGCTCGTACCGCAAGAGCTCGTCCACGTGGACGCGCCCGTCCCTGTCCGCGTCGAGGACCACGAACGCGTAGCGCGCGGCGTACTCGTTGCCCAGGCGTCGGGATTCGAACAGCGCGCGTTCGAGCTGATGAGGGTACAGTAATTAATTTTCCGCGCGAAGCGAAGCGACGTCGGGGCAGAGTTCGGGGGCGCGTCAGCGGGAGTCGATGAGAGGCGTCGAGGTGCGCGCGTCGGGATCGAAAGCGAGGGGTGATGGGCGGAGAGTGACGCGCGCCCGCGGGGAGAGAAAGGAAAGTCCTTAAGGATCGGCGTTCACCACGCGAACGGGGTCGTATGGGGACCAGTGTGAAATGAAATAGAACGCGCCTGGTCCACGTTTTTCACCGCGCGGTCGCGCTCGGCGGCGACGCCCGGGAGCGCCGCGCACGCGAGGCAGGGCGCGCGCGGCGCCGGTCGCGACCGCGACACCGCGACGATCGGCGGCGAGGAGAGAAGCGCGTTCGCGGTCGCGTTCGCGGTCGCGGTCGCGTCGGTCGACGACGGCGACGGTTCATCTTCCCCGACGGTTCCACTTCCGGGCGACGACGGCGGCGTGGTCGCGGCGTCCTCTTTCTCGTCGTTCGCCGCGGCGGCGGCTGATGCGGCGGCGGCTTCTAGCGCGAGCGCCACGGCGACGGCGCGCGGCGGCGTCGGCGGCGGGCTCTCCGGCGCGGCGGCAACGTCCTCGTCCTCGTTAGAGTCTTCCTCTTCTCTCTCCTCCGGCGCCTTCCTCGGGGACGACCTTCCGGCCTCCTCGCGCGCCTTCGTCGCGGCCCCTCCCCGCCGCTGGGGGCTCGAGCTCGCGCGCTCGCCGCCGCCGCCGCCGCCGCCGCCCGCGCGGACGTTGTTCATCCACCTCGGCGGGGAGTCGTCGACGCCGCCGGGTCCACCGCGGCCGTGCGCCGAGGGCATCCGCGGCGGGGAGAACTCTGGGCTCACGACGTACTGCGCCGAGCTCTGCGCGGCGGAAGCGGTCGCGGCGTCCATGGCGGCGGTCACGGCGGCGGACGCGGCGATCTCCAACGCTTCGATCCTGCTCTTGAGCTCCATCATCTCGTCTTCTTTCGCCTGGCTCTCCTCCACGAGCGCCTCTTTCTCGGTCGCGAGCGTCGCCTTCTCGTCCTCCAAATGTTTCACCCTCTCGCGGTACGTCTCCACCTTGGCTCGCAGCGTCTGTTTCGTTCCCTCTCTTCCCTCGCGCGTCGCCCTCGACGCGCGCGCTCGCGTCCGCCCGTCGACGCTTCTCTTCTTAAAAGCCGGAGACGACGACGACGACGACGACGAGGGCCCGCCGCCGCTCGACCGCAGCGCCGGCGGCGAGGAAGACGAGGAGGAGGACGGCGACGACGACCCCGGGGACCCGCGGTCGTCGCGCTTCGACCCTCCGCCGCCGGCGCCGCGCCCGCCGAGGCTGCGAAACAACCTCGCCGCGGTTTTCGACGCCGACGGCGGCGACGTTCCGTGGAGCGACGCCGCGTACGGCGACGCGGACGCGCTCTTCGACCGCGGTTTGCTCCCGTGGTGGTGTTTCTTCGCCGAACCGCCGTTCGAGCTCGCGCTCGACGACGGCGACGCCCCCGAAGAGTCCGCCCTGAAGACGTCGCTCCTGATCCATCCGCGAAAGTTCCCGCCGCCGCCGCCGCCGCCGCCGCCGCCCCTCGCCGCGGCGCGCTTGGCCATGAACCGCGATATGGCGCTCCCGGCGCTGTGTGCGCGTCTCAACGGCATCTCGTGATCGCCCAGCGGAAGCGGCGGCTTGAATACCGTGCCTCCGACCGCGCCTCCGCCGCCGCCGTCGCCGTCGCCGTCGTCGCCGTCGTCGTCGTCGCGGGACGATCGCTTTCGTCGCGCGCGTCCCGACGCCCCCGACGGCCGGCTCCGCTCGAGCCCCGCGAACCGCTCGCCGGTGGGCCCGTTCAGGTACGCCGCGCGACCGGACGACGACGACGACGACGCGGCGGCGTTCTCCTTACCACCGGCGGCGGCGCGGTGGTGATGGCGCTTCGACGCCGGCGGCGGCGGTCGCGGCGCGATGGAGGCGACGACGTCCAGCGTGGGAGCGCACGGCTTCGTCGTCGGAACCGACGGCGCGCGCGCGACGCGACCGTTGTTCGGACGCAGCGGCCGCCCCGTCCCCGGCGGGCGCGGCCGCGACGTCCCCGCGCGCGCGTCCATCGCGGCCGCGGGCGCGCGGTCGTCGCGCGGCGGCGGACGCGGGATCGCGAAGACCGTCATCGGAGCCGGCGCGCGAGCGCGATGCGGACGCGTCGCGAGTCGTTCCCCCGAGTTGGCACCTCTCCCCCCTCGGATGGATGAGTTGGAGGACGGACGTCGTCGCGCGTCGCGTCGGCCTCGCTCGCCGCGCGCGCGCCGCTCTTCCGGCGTATCGCGCTCGGAGAACGCGATTCGACTCCGCGCGGACGGCGACGACGACGCGGACGACGACTGCCGCCGCGCGCGCGTCCTCTCCGAGGGGCGTCGTCGTCGCTCGAGCGTTTTTCACCTTTTTTCGTCGCTTCCCGAGGCGCGCGGCGCGATCGACCTGACGCCCTCAGTCCCGATCCACGTGTTTTTGACCTTTTTTGCGCTGCGGGATCCTGAGCGAATCCCTTCCCGCGCGATTGGTAATTTGGTAACTTATTCCCCCGCGCCCCGCGGCGCTCCCGCCCGCGCGCGCCGGCGGACATGGGGTCGAAAGCGTCCAAAGCGAAGAATAAGGTGAAGAATGGCGGCGTCCAGAGCGCGACCGCCGGCTCCACGCCGCCGTCCTCGCGCGACCCCTCCGCGCGAGGCGGGTCGCAAAACTCGCGACGAAACTCGCTCGATCGCGAGCAAACCTTGAAGAACGTGCGCAAGGTGCAGGACGTGTACGAGATGAAGAGCGTGCTGGGCACGGGCGGATACGCCGTCGTCTGGGGCGCGGTTCACAAGCGAACGCGTCAGGAGTACGCGATCAAAGTCATGAAGGCGACGTCGAGCTCGAACCCGAATGACGACGAGGTCTCCGTGGATGAGATCCGGAACGAGATCGAGGTCATGAAGCGCATCGAGCATCCGAACATCGTGCACGTCCGCGAGTACTTCGTCCAAAACGGGAAGTTTTACATCGTCATGGGGTGGCTCAAAGGCGGCGAGCTGTTAGACGCGCTGTTAGACCTGGGGAATTACACGGAGCAAGACGCGAAGGTGATCGCGCGGCAGCTGTTGGAGGCGCTGAGTTACATGCACGTCAACAACGTGATTCACCGCGACTTGAAGCTCGAGAATCTGCTCCTCGCGCGACCGAATGACATATCCTCCGTCGTCATCGCGGACTTTGGGCTCGCGAGGAAGGCCGTGAACGCGCGGCAGGTGTTCACGACGCAGTGCGGGACGCCGTCTTACGTCGCCCCGGAGATTCTGTTGGGGCAGTCGTACACCCCCGCGGTGGACGTGTGGAGCATGGGCGTCATCCTCTACACGCTGCTCATCGGTTCCTTCCCGTACGCGCACAGCGACCAACAGACGCTGTTTCGCATCATCTGCAGCGGTAAATTCCAAACGTCGCAGCCGGAGTGGGAGCAGATCGGCCCGGAGGTGAAGGACCTTCTGAGGGGGTTACTGTGCGTCGACGTGAAGGAGCGACTCACCGCGGCGGACGCTCTGAATCACGCGTGGTTCACCGCGGATAACGACGCGAGCTCTAAAAACTTGAAGGCGTCTCGGGCGCGTCTGCACACGTTCGCGGACAGCATGAAGCTGCAGGTGAAAACGTTCGAGCCTGGTACGTTTCTCGTACGGCAAGGCGAGCTCGGGCACGAGGTGTATCTCATCCGCGAGGGCACCTGCGACGTCACGGTCGCGAACGCGAACGGAAGCGTCTCGAAAGTCGCGACCCGAGGCAAGGGCGACTTCATCGGCGAGATGGCGGTGTCCTCCGAAGACGGCGACGCCGCCGCCAAGCCGCGCACCGCGTCCGTGCGAGCCGTCGACTTCGTCAGCGCCACGGTGCTGAGCAAGGCGGACATGCAGTGGGCGGTCGATCACGACTACTCGCTGGAGGGGGAGATTCGGAGCGTGATCGAGGCGAGGCGCGCGGAGCTGGACGACGCGTCGCATCGCGGCGGGAACGAGTATTCCCCCGACGGCGGGGGCGGCGGCGCGGACGCGCTCGGCGACGGCGTCGCCGCGATGGAACTCGAGTAGCCGCCGGTCGGCCAGTGCGCGCGTATATCATTATTCTGTCATCTTCATGGCGTTATCTAGTCATTCATCATACACGCGACGTCTGGTCCAGTCGTCGAAAGAATACCTAATTTTCCTCGGCGGCGCGGCGCGACGCGGCCGCAGATCTCGCAGCCTCCGCCCCCTTTCGCCTCCTCCCCCTATCCCCCGCCCGCGTCCTCGGACGCGCGCGCGACTGACTACAGTACCTACACGTTGAACGACTCCCCGCACCCGCACTCGCCCTTCGCGTTCGGGTTCTCAAACACGAACTCGCTCCTGAGGCGATCTTCGACAAAGTCCATCTTCGTTCCGATCACGTGCATCAAAGCCCCCGGGTCTATGATCACCTTCACGCCGCTCTCCTCGTGCGTGACGACCTCGTCGAACTTCCCCTTGTCGCTCTCGTCCGCGTAGTTCATCGTGTACGTCATGCCGTTGCAGCCTCTGGTGCGAACGCCGATCTTGAGGTACTGCTTCTCGCGCTTCGTCAGGAGCTCGCGGATGCGCGACGCCGCCGCGGCGGTGAGCTCCATGGCTTGCTTCCGAACGCGCCGCGAACGCGCGGTCTTCGCGACCTCTCTCAGCGCGGACATCCCGCCCGCGTCACCCCCGCCGTCGCGCTCTTCTTCTCTTCCTCCTCGAGCGCGCGTCCCGTCCGCCGCGCTCCTCGCGAGCGAGATCTCCCCCTCCGAGCGCCCCTCCCTCCGCGCGCCCCGGGGGCGTCCCCGCGCCGCGCCGCGCGCGAGCTCGCGGTCGACGCGCGGTCCTCCCTCCGCGCGGGCGCGGTCCTTCCTGACGCGCCGCGGGTTTCGGTCTCGCGCGTCGCTTCTCCGGTGCGACCGCGCGCGCGTCCTGACCGCGCGACGCTCGAGTGACGGCGACGACGACGTCGATGACGACGACGTACACGCGTCGTCTCGATCGAGCGCCGCGCCCCGCGAGTAGTACGATACGCGCGTCCGTACTCGCCTGACTGTTTACCAGTGCGAAAATCGCGTCGAGGCGTTTCGTGACGCGGCGCGTGAAAATCGTCCGTTTGGCCGTTCCGAAGCTTTTCCACGACAGCTGCCATCGCGCGCGGGACGACCGCATTCACGCGTCGCCGTCGCACGACGCGCACGCCGTGGCCGCGAGCGCATCTTCGCTCCCGGCGTGAATAACAGGTACATCACGCGCCGCGCGTCGACGCGACCGTAACGCGCACGAACGCGCTTCCCACGCGTCGGCGCTCGCGCTCCGACGGGGGGAAAAAGTAAATCTCAGAGACCGCCCTCTCTCTCGGGAGCTCTCGCCGCGGACGCGATGGCGGGAGGGGACGAGAACGCGATGACGCGCGCGAACGCGCGCACGCCCAACCGCGCCGGGGCCCTCGCGGAGGCGAACGTGAACGAGCTCGCGCCGCCGAACAGCGCCGCGAAGACCGCGGAGTTCAAACGACGGTGCGCGCGCGCTCCCCGTCCCCGCGCGGGTCGTCCGTCGCGTTATACCCCCCCCACCTGATGCGTTCGTGCCGCGAAGCGGCGGGCGACGCGCGAGGGGTGGCGTCCACCGCTCGCGCGCGCGCGCGCCCCGCGCGCGTCCGGGGACGCCATATCGCGGCCTCAGGGATCTCCGCGAGGGCGTCGCGCGCCGCGTCGCGCCCGCGACGCGCGCGCGCGGCCGTCCCCGCGCCGTTCCCCCCCCGCTCGCCGACGACGGACGTTTTTCCCTCCCTCCATCCCTAAACCATCCCTCCCTGACCATCCCTCCCCATCGCGCCATCCCTCCTCTCCCTCCCGTCCGCGCCCCCCGCAGTCTCGACGGCCTGAAACGCAAGAGCATGGCGCCGCACGACTTCCGCGCGCGCGGCGCCGCGACGCCGACGCGTTCCATTCCGCCGATGCGCGAGGCGGGGAGGGTCCTGGAGCTCACTTCGGCCATCTTCGACGACGGCGCGTTTCTCGGCGGCGTCGAAAAGATGGTCACGTTCCGCCCGAAACTCAAGAAGACGGACGGCGACGCGTACATCAAGGAGCTCGTGCACCAAATCAAGGCGTCGAAGGAAACGCTGAAGATGATGCTCACGAAGAAGGATCAGCTCGTGGACGCGTGTCATCACATGGAGGAGCAACTCATCGGCGAAATGGAGGGCGCGGTGATGCAGGCGGAGAACGCGGCGTTCTCCGCCGCGAACGCGAGCGCGAGCCTCGCGGCGAGCGCGCAGGCGCAGAGCGCGGCGAACTCGCAGGTGGCGACCGCGGAGGAGATGCGAGCGCTGAACGACGAGAAGGAGCGTCTGTGCCGCCAAAACGAACAGATTCAGGAAAACCTGAGAAAGATCGAGGAAGCGGAGACGGAGCTCCAGCGCGCGACGGACCGCCTCGAGGACGACCGCGCGAAGATCCGCGAGGAGGAGCACCACAAGGTCAAATCCGCGTTGGCCAAGCGCGAGGCGGACGTCGAGAGCCGCATCGCCGCCGCGGAGAAGGCGGAGGCGGAGGCGGCGCGAGCGATGGATCGCCTCGGCTCTGAACGCCGCGGCGCCGCCGACGCCGAAGCCGCGTGCGCCGCCGCCGAGGCGATCTGCGATACCCTCCGCGCCGAGCTCGCGACGATGAAAGCCGAGCTCTCCGCGGCGAACTTCGCGAAGGAGTCGGACGCGAGCGCGTTCGAGGCGCAGCGCGCGGAGGCGGAGGCGACGACGAATGAACTTCGCGCCGGCGTCAACGCGCTCGAAGCCGCCGCGCAGGCTGCCGCAGCGAAGATTGAAGACCTCAACGCCGAGGCGGCGCGCGCCGCGGAGGCGGCCGCGGAGGAGCTCGAGCTCGCGATGAAGGACGCGGTCGCGGATAAGAACGACGCGCTCGAGATGCTCGAGCAGTCGCTCATGGAGGAGAAGTCGCGGTACGAGGAGGAAATCGAGGCGAATTGGCACGAAGTCGTCAAGTCGCGCCTCGAGGAGAGCGAGGCGAAGCACAAGCAGGAGCTCAGCGAGCGCGACGCGACGCACCTCACGGCGCTTCGCGACGCGCGCGAGCACGCGGCGAAAGCCGCCGCGGAGAGCGCGGCGACGCTCGCCGCGGTCAAAGAACGCGCCGCCGCCATCGAAGCGCAGCTCAGGTGCGTTCTATACACTGGTCCCCATACGACCGCGTTCGCGTGGTGAACGCCATTCCTTAAGGACTTTGCCCGGCGCGTCTCTCCGCCCATCCCTCGCGTTCATTCCCCGCCCTCGACGCCTTTGAACTCCACCTGACGCCTTTGAACTCCACCCCGCCATCGCTTCGTATGGAACGACCCTCAGCTCGGAGTCGGCGTCCTCCGCGCGCGAAACCGCGAGGCTCATCGAAACCGCGGAGAAGGCGCACGAGGTCACGAAGCAGCAAGCCGCGGAGACGCTCAAGCGCGTGGAAGCGGCCGCGGCGTCCGAGCTCGCCGCCGCGAGAGCCGCACACGTGGCGGAGTCGGAGAAGCTCCGCGTGGAGATCGCGCACGCCAAGGAAAACGCCGCCGCCGCCGCCGCCGCCGCCGCGGAAAAACTGGACGCGCTCAACGCGTCCACCGCCGCCGCGCTCGCGACCGCGGCGACCGAGCGCGCGAACGCGATCGCGACGCTGCAAGCGACGCACGCGCAGGAGATGAACGCGAAGCTGACCGCCGCGGCTGGGGACAAGGACGGCGCCATGGCGGCGCTCGAAGCGTCTGTCCGCGAAGAACTCGCGACGGATAAAAAAGCCGCGCTCGCCGCCGCCGCGACCGAGATGACCGCCGCGCTCGAGACCGCGCGCGTCGAGGCGAGCGAGCGCGAGGCTGCCGCGATCGCGAAGCTCGCCGCGGAGGCGGAAGAAGCGCACGCGAACGCGATGAAGGCGGCCCTGGAGGAGGCCAAGGCGACGGCGGTGAACGCTGCCGCCGCCGCCGCCGCCGCCGCGGAGGCGGACAAAGCCGCCGCGCTCGACGCGCAGCGTCTCGAACTCGCCGGCTCGGGCGCCGCGTCGCTCCGAGACGCGATGGATCGCGCCGCGAGCGAGCACGCGGCGGCGATGCGCGCGAAGGAGGAAGCCGCGGAGGCTGCGCTCGAGGCGCAGCGCGTCGCGCTCCTCGAAACCGCGGCGACGGAGAAGGCGCGCGCGCTTCAGGACGCGGCCAAGGCGCTCCAAGCCGCGGTCGACGACGCGACGCGCACCGTGCGCGCGGAACTCCACGCGAAGCACACCGCGGAGACGGACGCGGCGGTGGAGGCGTGCCGCGCGTCGTCGAAGAACCACGAAGAGCTCGTCCTCGCGGCGCACGCGGAGAGCGCCGCCGCCGAGCTCGCGGCGTGGACCGCCGCCCGCGAGGCGTCGCACGTCGAGGAGATCGAGGCTGTGAAGCTCGCGCTTCAGACGGAGCTCGAGGAGGCGGTCATGGCTGCGGAGGACGCCGCGGAGGCGCAGATGGCTGCCGCGGAGACGGCGGCTCGGGCCGCCGCCGCGCAGGAGATCGCGTGGGCGAAATCCGAAGCCGCGGAGGAGAAGGACGCGGCGCTGGCGGAGCTCGAGGCGAGCCTCCGCGCGGAGCTCAGCGCCGCGAAGCTCGCGTCCCTGGAGGGCGCGTCCAAGTCCACGAAGGCGGCGCTCGCGTCGTTGGAGGCGTCCGTCCGCGAGGAGTGCGCCGCGGAGAAGGATGCCGCGTTGGCGACGGCGGCGGAGCAATCTTCGGCTGCGCTGAAAGCGAGAGAGGAGGCGCTTCTGGAGAGCGCGAAGACGAGCCTCGCGGAGGCGAAGCGCGTCGCGAAGGAAGAGCTCGCCGCCGCGATTGAGGCTGCGAAAACGTCCAAGGAGGAGGCGTTACAGAAACAAGCCGCGCTCGCGGAAGAGACCCTCGCGACGAAGCTCAGGCTTCAGGAGGCGTCCATTCGCAAAGACGCAGCGGAGGAGCTCTCCAAGGCGCTCACGACCGCGGCGAGCGAACGCTCCACCGCGCTCGTCGGCGCCGCGAACGAAAAGTCGCAGCTCCTCATGGACTTCGCGAAAGAGAAGACCGCGGCGCTGCGCGAGCAAGAGATGGCCCTCAGCGCGAGGTTCGCGGAGGACAAGTCCGCGTTGGCTCTGTCCGCGGCGAACGAAAAGACGGCGGCTCTCGAAGCCGCCGCCGCCGCATCAGCCGCCTTCCTCGACAACGCCAAGCGCGAACACGCGGAGTCGCTCAAGTCGTCGCTCGCGTCGCTCGCGAACGACAAGGACGCGTCCCACGCCGCCGCGCTCGCGGCTGCGGAGGAGGCGAGCCGCGTCGCGGTGGCGGCGACGCGCGCGACGCTCGTCGAGGAGATGAACGCCAAGCTCGCCGCCGCCGCCGGGGACAAATCCGGCGCGATGGCTGCCCTCGAGGCGTCCATCCGCGACGAAGCCGCGGCGGACAAGCGCCAGGCGCTCGACGCCGCGGCTGCGGAGTACGCCGCCGCGACGGAGAGCGCGACCGCCGCCATGGACGCCGCGCTCGAACGCGCGCGCGCTGAGAAGACGGCGGCGTTGGAGCGTCAGGAAGCGGAGATGACGGCGCGCGCGTTTCACGCCGCGACGGAAGCGGCCGCCAAGGCGTCCGAAGAGACGCGCGCCGCGGTCGCCGCCGCGGTCGCGACCGCGACCGCGGAGAAGGAATCCGCGCTCCGCGCGCAGCACGAGGCGCTCGCCGCGGAGGCGTCCGCCGCGCTCGCCGCCGCGACGAAGGAGAAGAGCGACGCGTTGGAGGCGCTAGAGGCGTCGATGAAAGCCACCACGACGGAGGAGATGACCGCCTCTCTCGCCGCCGCCGCCGCCGTCGCCGCCGCGGAGAAGACCGCCGCGCTGTCGCAGCTCGAGAACGCGCTCCGCACGGAGCTCGCGTCCGAGAAGGCGACCGCGCTCGAGCTCGCAGCGAATGAAAAGGCGAGAGCGCTCGCGGAGGCGTCGGCGGCGAGAGAGGCGGCGCTCGCGGCGGCGGCGGCGGCGCACGCCGCGGCGATGGAATCCGCCGCTCAGACCGCCGCCGCGGACAAGGACGCCGCGCTGGAACTCCAAGCCGAGGCTGCGATCGAGGACAAGTCCGAGGCGATCGAGCTCCTGGAGAAGGAGATCAACGCCGCGCACGCGGAGGAGCTGGCCGACGTGAGGGCAGAGTTGACGAAGCGCGCCGCGGAGAACCAAGAAGCCGCGCTCGAGGCGCAGCTCGAGATGCTGCAAGCCTCCGGCGAGAGCAACAAGAACGCCGCCGTGGAGCTCGCGCGCGCGGAGAACGCCGCCGCGCTCGCGAAGCAGAAGGCGTCCATGGAGTCTGCGTTCGCGACGGAGCGCGCGGCGCTCGAGTCGGAGACGACGCGCGCGATGGACTCCCTCAGAGCCGCCGTCGGCGGAGAGACGGAGACGAAGATCGCCGCCGCCGTCGCCGCCGCCACGTCCGAGCTCGAGCTCGCCGCCGCGACCGCCAAGGCGACCGCGCTCGCGACGCTCAAGGCTGAGCTCGACGCGGTCGCGGCGAAGGACCGCGAGACGGCGCTCGCGATGCAAAAGACGGAGCTCGAGCAAGAGACGAAGCACCTCGTCGACGCGGCGACGGCGGCGGCGGAGGCGCGATTCGATGAGAGCCGCCGCGCCGCGCACGAAGCCGGCGACGCGGCCGTCGCCGACGCGGAAGAGCGCGCGGCGCAGCACAAAGCGCGCCTCGACGGCGTCATCGCGCAGCTGGACAGCGAGAAGGAAGAGAACGCGCGCGTCCTCGCGGCGGCGGCGGAGGAGCGCGCGAAAGCCGCGGCGGAGCGCGCGGCGATCGTCGCGCGCGCCGAGCACGCCGAGAAGGCGACGCGGGAGATGGAAAACGCCGCGGGGGCGCTGCGCGCGGAGATCACCGCGCTGCAGGCGTCGCGCGGCGCGACGGAGGAGGCGCGGACCGAGGCGCTCGTCGCGGCGAACAAAGAGACGGAGGCGCTCCGGAGGACGCTCGCGGAGGAGCGGTCGAGGGCGACGGCGGAGGCGTCCGCCGTCGCCGCCGTGGAGGCGCGGGTGGAGGAGCTCGAGAGACAGCTGATGGACGCGGACGATCTTCGCCGCGCGATGCACAACCAGATCCAGGAGCTCCGCGGGAACGTTCGCGTCTTCGCGCGCATGCGCCCGCCGAAGGCTGGCGAGGAAGCGCACGCCGCGGTCAAGCACGTGGACAAGGATTCCATGTCCGTCGTCGACAGGCTCGGGGATGACCAGTGCTTTTCGTTCGACCGCGCGTTTGGACCGGACGCGACGCAATCGGACGTCTTCGAGGAAGTCTCCCAGCTCGTGCAGTCCGCGCTGGACGGGTACAAGGTGTGCCTGTTCTCGTACGGGCAGACGGGCTCGGGGAAGACGCACACGATGCTCGGCGCGGGCGACGGCGACAACGCCGGCATCATCCCTCGCGCGGTTCAAAAAGTGCTCGAGACGGCGGAAAACCTCAAAGCGAAGGGGTACGAATACGCCATGGAGGCTTCCTACGTGGAGATTTACAACGAGCAGATTCGCGACCTCCTGCGTCCCGGGAGCTACCACAGCGAGAAGCACGCGATCGTCGCCAACCCAAAGGGCGGCTGCCCCGAAGTCAGCGGCGTCGAGCGCGAGCGCGTCGCCTCCGTCGCGCACGCCGCGACGCTCGTCCGCCGCGCCGCCGCCGCCAGAGCCGTCGAGGCGACGCAGATGAACGCGCAGTCGTCGCGCTCGCACACGCTCTTCCTCCTGTACATCACGGGGACGCACCGTGCGAGCGGGCAGCAGCTCAGCGGATGCCTCAACCTCGTCGACCTCGCCGGGAGCGAGCGCACGGCGCGCAGCGGCGCGGAGGGCCAACGCATGAAGGAGGCGTGCGCCATCAACAAGTCGCTCTCGTCCCTCGGCGACGTCTTCATGTCCATCGGACGAGGCGATAAGCACGTGCCATACCGGAACAGCAAGCTGACGCACCTCCTCGCGCCGTGCTTGGGGGGCGACGGGAAGACGATGATGCTCGTGAACGTCGCGCCGGAGCCGGAGAGCGCGGAGGAGTCGATGTGTTCGCTGCGATTCGCCGCGCAGGTCAACGCGGTTGAGCTCGGCGGGAACGGAAAGACGCGCGGCGCCAAGCGAAACATTCAGTCGACGAATCCGGACGGCGGGTTCGGGGGGGAGCAGGAGAATAAGAAGCCGAACGCTGGGAAGGCTGCGGGCGCGATGCCGCTGCCGCCGGGAGCGATGGCGCGGAGAGCGAGCATGGCGGTCGGGGGCGCGAAGACGAGGAGCGCGCTCGGGGCGAACAAGACATCGCGGCGGTGAAGGATCGAGAGACACGTCGGCAAAAGTCCTTAAGGATCGGCGTTCACCACGCCAACGCGGCCGTATGGGGACCAGTGTGGTAACAGATGAACGTCGAACGAACGTTTCGATCGATCGATCGCCGCCGGGAAGAGAAGAGAAGAGGTGGGGGGAATTAACTAACGACGACGACGCGGGTGACGGAACTACTGGGAACGCCGACGCGCGCGAGCGGAGGAAAGCGACGCGCGGCGGAGGGATCGGGTCATAACGGGGCGCGGGGGGGGGGAGGAACGAATGTCCATACGTTTAATGAAACTAACAACAGTGCTTTCATCGACTGCGATCAAAAACTCCTGTAATTCGTGTACCACCCCGGCGCCTGCGCGTGCCTCTTGCTCGGCGCCGGCTTCTTACCCTTCGTCTTCTTCCCCCCGGGGCCGCTCGCGGGCTTCTTCCGCGCGGAGCCGCCGCCGCCGCCGCCGCCGTCGACGTGTAACCGACCGACCGAACCCCCCATCGCCTCCACCTCGTCGATTAAATCCACCAAAGACGCGTCGAACCCAGTCGTGCCGTACGATAACGGCCGTAAATCGACCGTTTTATCGTGCGCGCACGGCTTCGCCGACGTCGTCGGCTCCTCTTCTGGCGATACCTCCACGACCAGCTCCGGCGTGTCCTCCGAAACGGGGGGTTTCGCTCGCTCCAAGGCGGCGGCGGCGACGAAACGCGTCCGCTGATCCGGGACGGACAGCGACGGCGACGCCGCGGGCGAATACCCCGCCGCCGCCGCGGACCGTTCGCCCGCGAGCAACCGCGACGCCATCTCCGCGCGCCGCGCGATCTCCTCGGGCGTCAGCACGCGATGGCGCGTCGCCGCGCTCGGCGCCGCGCTCGGCGCCGGGGGAACCGGTTCGTCGAGAACGGCAGCCGGCGGCGGCGGCGGCGACGCGGCGGCGGCGGCGGCGGAGTCCTCCGCGTCCTCGACGAGACCGGACCGCCCCCGCGGCGCGAACATGAACGACGCCGGCGGCTGCGGCACGTCCGGCGACGCCGGCGCGTTCGGAGACGCGGTGAAGCACACCGCAGCCTCGCGCGTCGCCGCGCGAGGCGCGACGGGCGGGGACGTCTGCACCTCCGCGGCGCGGACGATTTTGAAAACCTTTTTGACGCCGCCGCCGCCGCCGCCGCCGTCGCGACGCGACGCCACGAGCGCTTCCGCGGCGTCCGCGGCCGCGCGCGCTTCCGCCCACGCCGTCTCGGTGTCTTCTAACTTCACAGCGGCTTCCGCGTACGCTTCCGCGGCTTCGAACGACCCGAACGCGTCCGCGCCTTGGTCCAACCCAGGGACGGCGGGCGGCGCCGCGGCGGGCGGATTCAGGGTTCTTAACGCTTCTTCTTCTCCGGGGTCGACGTTCCAGGACGACGGGCTGATCGCGCTCGCCGCGGCGGCCGTCGTCGCCGCCGTCGGCGGCGTCACCGACGCGTCGGAGAAGTAAAACGCCCCGGCCGCGCCGACGGACGGATCGAACCGAAGCACGCGGTTCTGTCGCGTCGTCGTCGGCGGCGGCGGCGGCATCGCGCCTTCGCCGTTCGCCCCGCGCGCCTCCCCCGCCGCCGCCGCGCCCGCGGCGAGCGCGGCGACGAGCGCGTCGTTCGGATCCGCCGCCGCGGCCGCCGCGGCAGCGTCCCTCACCTCCTGCGGCAAAAGCGGCGTCGTGGACTCGGTTTCCTCCGCGCCCATCCCCTCCGGCGACGGCGACGGCGACAGCGTCAGCTTCAACGTCGCCGCCGGCGACGGCGTCTCCGTCGCCGCCGTCGTCGGGCTCTCTGCGCTCTCTCTGTGCTGCATCACCCGCGCCGCCGCCGCCGCCGCCGCGCTCGCCATCTTGCTCGATTTTTCGTTCCCGCTCCCGCCCGCCGCCTTGACGACGACCGCGGTGGGAGGCGGCGGCGCGCCCGCGAGCCGGCTCAGCCGTCTGAGATCGCGCGACGACACGGGGGACAGCCCGGGGATGAACGGCGACGACGCGGCGGCGGCGACGACCAGCGCGCGCGTCGTCGCGACCGGCGGCGTGCCGGGTTCAGGTTCAGATTCCTCGGCGGGCTCGTCGTCGTCCTCCTCCTCCTCCTCCTCGACGTCGTCCTCGCGCGGCGGCGGCGGCGGCGGCGTCGCCGCGGCTTCCAGCTCCGCGGCGGCGGCGGCGGTCGCGGCGCGGACGACGACGGCTCCGCTCGTCGGCGCCTCGACGAGCGCTGCTTTCGCGGGCGGCGACGGCGACGGCAACGGCGCCGCGACGGCGACGGCGCGCCGCGCGAGCTCGTCGTCCTTCGCGCGAATCTGCGCCTGGTACGACCGGATCAGCGCGAACGCGTTCGAGAGCTTCGCCTTGACGCTCTCCGCCTCCTCCTCCGCGCGTCGCGCGCGTTCCCTCTCGCGCTCGCACGCCTCCGTCGCGTCTTTGAGCCCCGCCTCGAGCTTCTTGCGCGCGTCCGCGTACTCCACCACCTGACGGATCAGCTTCGCGACCTTGCGCTTCTCCTCCGCGCGGAGGTCGTGCAGCGAGCACCCGGCCGCGGACGGCGACGGCGACGCGGGGAGGTTTTTCCACGCGTCGCCGTCGCCCGCGAGCGCGGAGAATGAGAATTCGTTCTCATCGTCGCGGGCGATCCCGAAGGCCTTCCTCGGCGACGCCGCGGGCGAGCGCTTCTTCGCGTCCTTTGACGTCCTGCGCGACGGCGCCTTTTTTGACGCGCCCCCGTTCGTCGTCGTCGGCTTCGCGTTCAAACGCGGCCGCGGCGACGGCTCGTTCGCGCGCACCTCGCGCAGGGAATGCCGTGTCGTCGTTTTCGTCGTTCCTCCCCCGCCCGCGTCGCGCGTCGTCGCGAGATCTGAGGAGGGCGCGTCGTAGAAGGGCGCGCGCGCGCCTCGTCCAAACTCCGCGGACGCGCCCCACGGCTTCCGCGCGGGTTGTGCGCGCGACGGCATCGCGGCGGTCGCGTCGACGTGTGTGCGCGGCCGCGCGTTCCCCTCGCGACGACACCGCGGACGATGACGCTCGACGAATGGCGCGGCGGTTGCAACGGCTAAGTCAGGGTTCTTTTGACGGAAAAACGGCCGCGCGCGTTCCGCGAAAACGCCTTCTTTTCTTCAAGTCTACACGTGCGCCTCTTCTCGCTCGCGCCTCAACGATACAACCCGCTGACGCCCTCCTCGTGCCCCGGCGCGTCCGGATGCGACGCCAGAAACTCCCCGCGGACGATGTCGTCGATCGGGTACCGGACGAACCGAAGCGTCATGCTCCCCCGGCGCCCGTCGGGACCGACGCTCTCGCGCGTCCACTCCAGTATCTTTTCGAAGGAGTCCTCCTCGACTAAGGATCGTTCCATACAAAGCGATGTCGGGGTGGAGTTCAAAGGCGTCAGAAGCGGAGTTGAAAGGTGTCGAGGGCGGGGATTGAAAGCGAGGGATGAGCAGAGAGAGACGACGGGCAAAGTCCTTAAGGATCGGCGTTCACCACGCGGACGCGGTCGTATGGGGACCAGTGTATAGAACGCGCCGAACTTCCTCGGCGGCGTCCGCGTCTGGTCTTCGATCCACAGCAGGACGTCCCCGGGCTCGATGAGCCCGCCGGCGACGCCCGGTGGATGCGGCACGACGCGCTCGACGACCGCGCCGGTCGCGACGCCCGTGCGTTGGAACTCCGCCGGTGAGCAGGGTCGTCGAGCGAGGAAGCGCGAGACGCGTGAGCGAGCGCGGACCGACGCGAAAGAAAGGACCAAAAAAAAAAAACCTCCCGGGGGG
>Ga0181554_1001580_pt1 | contig 21330 bp, 23 predicted proteins | sample 011ome_16_FD_145602 | JGI IMG/M metagenome (GOLD analysis project Ga0181554, IMG submission 145602) | Coastal salt marsh microbial communities from the Groves Creek Marsh, Skidaway Island, Georgia - 011503CT metaG (spades assembly) | ecosystem: Environmental > Aquatic > Marine > Intertidal zone... | reverse complement strand
TGGCACCATCGAAATTCAGGGCGACCATCGAGATCTGCTCCTGACCGATCTGCAAAAACTGGGATGGACCGTCAAGAAAGCCGGCGGGTGAAGCAACCAGGACTTGGGGAGACCTGCATCAAATAGGTTGTTTCAGCGCACGCGGCGAGTAGGTTTTGGTAAGAGCAATCAGAAGAAATCAGGGTGTCACCCTCATCAAGTGACACCCCTTTAATAAGAGGCTCAATTAGCCGGGTAGACCACGGAAGGTTTGAAATACGCGGCTGGATACTTGGGGTCTTCCACCGCATCGGAGGCCGCCGTATGCACAGATGTCGTTCCCTGCGAATGGCTAGCCACAGCGGCGACGGAACCAGAAGTTTTCTCAATGAGTGCCGGATCACTGAAAAGCACAGAGGGCTGGAAATTATAAGCAGGATATTGATCCTCTCCGCCAACAGCCACACTGCTAAATACCGCTACGCCAAAGAGAGAAACAGCGGCCAAAGACTTGATGAGTTGCATAGTTACCTCCTTTTGATCAGACGTTTAAATTTAATCAAGGTCTTGCGACCAATTCCGGTCGAAAACCCCGTAACCCCTATAACCATCGTTGGGCTTACACCAACTTGAAACACGCGGTTACTTTATCCGAAATTCCACTCAGGAGGAATTTAGCGGAGCTGTTCACTGGCACGGAATTAATGAGGGCGACATTAGAACAACCCCATAATTTGCCCGTGCTCATCCACATCAATACCTTCCGCGGCGGGAACCCGCGGTAAGCCAGGCATGGTCATGATGTCTCCGGCAATCGCCACCACGAACCCCGCTCCATTGGCAAGACGCACTTCGCGTATGTGAACGTTGTGCCCGTTGGGGGCACCCCTTGCACCCGCATCTGTGGAAAAGGACATCTGTGTTTTGGCCATACAGACTGGATATTCCGGGTGTAATTGACCCCATTGCTCCAATTGTTGCCTGACTTTGTTATCCGCGCTGATTGTCGCCGCGCCGTAAATCTTAGTGGCTATGGCTTCAATTTTGTTCCAGATCGGTGCATCTTTCTCGTAAACGAAGGCGTGATTTCCCGGCTGCGAATCCACCTGTTCAGCGACGACCCGGGCAAGTTCCTCGGCACCCTGCCCGCCCTCGGCCCAGTGGCTCGCAATTACGGCCTTAACGCCAAGACGCTCGCACTGCTGGCGCAACCACTCCAGCTCTGCAGCCGTATCAAAAAGGAAGTGATTGATAGCCACCACACACGGCAACCTGTAATGCTCACGGATATTGGAGACATGCTTTTCCAGATTAGCAAACCCGTTTTTCAGCGCCTCCAGATCCTCCTGATCCAGTGCCTCCCTGCTCACCCCGCCGTGAAATTTCAACGCCCTGACTGTCGCCACCAGCACCACAACAGCGGGTTCGAGCCCCGCCATCCGGCACTTGATGTCGATAAATTTCTCTGCCCCCAGATCAGCGCCGAATCCAGCCTCGGTCACCACATAGTCCGCCAGCTTCAGGGCTGTACGCGTAGCCATGACCGTATTACAGCCATGGGCGATATTGGCGAAGGGGCCGCCATGAATGATGGCGATATTGTTTTCCAGGGTCTGTACCAGATTGGGTTTTATGGCGTCCTTCAGCAAGGCCGCCATAGCACCATGCGCTTTCAGATCTCTGGCATAGACCGGCGTTTTACCATCAGTCTTATAGGCAACAATGATGCGGCCCAGACGCTGCTTAAGATCGTCCAAATCGGTGGCCAGACAGAGAATCGCCATGACTTCGGAGGCCACGACAATATCGAAACCGTCCTCACGCAAATAACCATTGGGGGTACCACCCAGTCCGACAACAATCTTGCGTAAGGCGCGGTCATTCATATCCACCACCCGCTTCCACTGGATTCGGCGAGGGTCAATACCCATGGCATTGCCATGATTGATGTGATTATCGATCAATGCTGAAAGCAGATTATGCGCGACGCCAACGGCATGGAAGTCACCGGTAAAGTGAAGGTTGATGTCTTCCATGGGCACCACCTGAGCATGCCCACCACCGGCCGCACCACCCTTAATTCCAAAACATGGGCCAAGGGAGGGCTCCCTCAGGCACATTACAGCTTTTTTACCAATTCGATTGAGGCCATCACCCAACCCGACCGTTGTCGTTGTCTTACCCTCACCCGCTGGCGTGGGACTAATAGCGGTGACCAGAATCAGCTTGCCGTCCGGCCGATTTTCGAGGGAATGAATGTAATCCAGCGAAAGCTTGGCCTTGAAATGTCCATAGGGATCCAACTCCTGGGGAGGTATTCCCAGCTTCTCGCGCGCCAGATCGATGATCGGGACCATTTTGGCCTCGCGGGCAATTTCAATATCCGACATGGAAACTCCTTTGCAACTTAACGAAAGAATGGTCCCGCGACCAAGGGGGCCAAGGTCCGACAATTTATGAAAGCCTTAGTGTTTTCTACTACCGCAACACTTCTTGTGCTTTTTACCGCTCCCACAAGGACACGGTGCATTACTGAGCGGCTTACCCCGATGAGCAATCTTGCCATGGAACGGAAAGGTTCCATCAAGGTAAAACCAGCGGCCGTCCTGCCGCGTAAAGCGGCTGATTTCGTGAAACAGGTAAGTATCCTCGCCGAGTTCATACTTTGCCTTGAACTCCACAACTCCCCGATCATCCGACTCGGCACCGCCGATAGTTTTAATCACCTCCAGACTCGACCAGGTTCTCTCATCCTGATCAAAGCCCAGTTGCTTCGGGCGGTTGACTGGATCCCAAGTGTCCTGAAGGTACTCAGAGTTCCTTAACTGAAACGCCGAGAAACGCGAGCGCATCAGTATTTCAGCTGTGGAGGGGACGCTTTCACCAGCCAGAATAGGACCACAACAGTCCGGGAATGGCTTCCCCGACCAACAGGGGCAAGCGTTACTTATTTCTACCATCCTGACCTGATAACGGGTAGCTTTGAGGGGGCGAAATATTAACATCAAGCAAGCATCGGCCGACTGCCAGGCAACCGATCAGCGACGATAACTTCAACCATTCACACACGCCCCATTACAATTTGCCTCATGGAAACGCATGAATTTTCACATCGGGTTCTTGAGTGGTTTGACCGGCATGGTCGCAAGGACCTCCCTTGGCAGGTCGAACGAAATCCCTACCGGGTCTGGATTTCGGAAATCATGCTCCAACAAACCCAAGTGACTACGGTGATCCCCTATTACAACCGTTTCATGGACCGGTTCCCCGACGTGTCAAGCCTGGCTGAGGCAGAACTCGTTGATGTTACCGACCACTGGGCGGGCCTCGGCTATTACGCACGTGCACGACACCTTCATCTCGCAGCCAAGGCAATAAACCATCAGCACGCGGGCGAATTTCCCTCCACCCTCGACGCGCTTCAGAACCTCCCCGGGATTGGCCGGTCCACGGCCGGCGCCATTTTGAGTCTTGGCATGAACCATCGCGCGGCCATCCTCGACGGCAATGTCAAGCGGGTACTCTGTCGTTTTGCCGGCATCGAGGGTTGGCCCGGCGAGACGAACATCACCCGCCAACTATGGGAGCTCTCCGAGAGCTTGACGCCGACCCGGCGGGTAGCCGATTACAATCAGGCCATGATGGATCTGGGTGCTTTGGTCTGCACCCGAAACAAGCCTTCATGCGAAAACTGCCCTCTCAATACCGATTGCTTGGCCCGGGCAACCCGCCGAACGGACATGATTCCGACTCCCAAACCAAAACGGCATATGCCCAGCCGGCAATGCTTCTTGCTGGCAATGCGAAATCCGAACAATGAGATCTTTCTGGAAACCCGCCCGCCGGCTGGCATCTGGGGCAACCTCAAAAGCTTCCCGGAATTCGACTCGCTGGATGACCTCAAAGCATGGTGCATCCGAAATGGACACCAGACGCAACGAATGACAGTCCTGCCGCAACGCCGACATACCTTTTCGCATTACCATCTGGATTTCACGCCGGTCATCTGTTCCGTAACCCCAGGCAATAACGTGAGCGAAAATCTGCAAAGTGGCTGGTTTGCATCTCAAGATGTGAGAAGCTTGCCGGCGCCAATCAAAATATTGCTAGCGGAACTCGATCAGCAGATCGCCGACAGGCATTGATAAGGCAGACAAACTCAACCTTAACCCCCCGCAATTCAAGAAAAAGACCATGACCCACATCGTCAAATGCCTGAGGAACCGCAAAGAAGCGCCCGGCCTCGAAAAACCCCCGTTTCCCGGCCCGGCAGGACAAAAGATTTATGAAAACATTTCGGCTGAGGCATGGCAGGAGTGGTTGAAGCTGCAAACCATGCTCATAAACGAGCACCGCTTGACTCCGTTCGAACCGGAGTCCAAAAAGTTTTTAGCGGTTGAGCGCGAAAAATTCCTGTTTGGCGGGGCTAGCGACATGCCCGAGGGCTATCGCCCGCCCGCCAGTTAAATCGCCCTACTCGTCTTCCGGTGACTCGGGTTCCGCTACCACTTCGGCGGATTGGGCATCCGCGTCATCCGGATAAGGTGAACTTTTTGCGTCAGCCGGACGATCCGCAGGCTCGACCTCGACACTACGAGTGGGTCGGTAGGGACTAGCCGGAGAATAGAACTCTTCGGAAGAATCCGCCGCGGCGGGCGCAGACTCATAAGAACGAGCGGGAGCCCGTCTTACCGGCACAACCGCCGCCGGAGCATTGCGGCTGGACTTTGGCGGTAGCGCGTCCAGCGCCGATTTGTTCGGGTCCTCCTCCTCACCCATTGGCGCCAATCCTTCATCGCTCTCGGCCGCCTGTTGCCAACCACTGCCATTACCTCCGATGACAACGGGAATCCCCATAGGCTTGTCAATGGCACGGCGTACCTTGTCCATATTGACCGAAGCGCCCTTATCCCTTTGCTTCTGGATTTCGGAGTTAGCAAGTCGCATCAGGAAACTTGAACGCTGATCATCTTCCCGAGCCAGTTGCTCCTTACTGATATTGTCATCCGGGTCATGAGGCGAAATACCGACATCCTCATCCAGCGGCTGACTGACCTCCATGTAAAGCTTGTTGCCTTCCCAACCCAGCTTGACCGGCTGGTTAACAAGATGCACCGGGGAACCGACCGGTACTAATGGAAAGAGTTTGGCAATGTCCTCGTTATACAATCGCATACAACCATGGGTAACACGCATGCCAATGCCATCCGCCTTGGCCGCATCGGTGCCATGGATTAGATAACCCGCGACGCCGAGACGCATGGCGTATTTGCCCAGGGGATTATCGGGACCCGGCGGCACTACATCCGGCAAGGGATCACCTTTAGCCGCATGCTCGCGCTTGATCGAAGCCGGCGGCGTCCATGAGGGATCTTTCTGTTTGTTAATGACGGTTGTTTTGCCGATCGGCGTGCGCCAGTCCATACGGCCCATGCTGACGGGATAAGTGATGACCTCCCCGGTCTGGGCCGAAGTGAAACTGGTCGACGAAGCGGGCGCCGGTACCTGTGCCGGTTTGGCCGGAGCCGCTGGCTTGGCGCCAGGGGCGGTCTTGGCAGAGGCGGCCGGCGCCGGCGCCGGCGCTGCTGCCTTTTTGGGTGCGGCAGTCACGGCCTTGACCGGATAGTAATAAAGCCGCATTTCCGGCACGTTGACGACGATACCGGCACGCGGTGCGTCGGGCAGGATGTATCGCCGTGGCAACACTACATCCGTACCTTCCTTGGGCAACCAGCGATCCACCGTGGGATTGGCCATCATCATTTCATCCTGGCCAACACTGTTTCGGCGAGCGATATCGATGAGGGTATCCTCATCATGCGCTTTGACGTGGCGAACTTCTCCGATGAGATCATCGCCCTGACCCGGCATGGAAAAAGAATCCGCCAGCACAGCCCGTCCGAACAGGGAAACGAGAGCAATACCGAGCGGAACAGCAGTTAGGGAACGTCTGAAAACTGGATAGACGAGGAGTTGCTTGGACATGATTTCAACCTACTATTTACTGGCCGGCAGGCTTTCCCCACCGAACCAACTCAACAAAACCGGTAAGAATGAGTCGATCTCCAGACTCATGATGGCAAAATCGGCATCGAAACGCGCCGCGGGATCACCTGTTTCGACATCGGCGGCGGCTTCCTGAATGGCATCCAGAAAGCGTAGCCTCTTTACTGATAGCGATTCATCGAGCACCAGGCTCAGGCGGTCATTCCAGCTGAACGCCAGCTTGATCACCTCCTTGCCTGCCTTGATGTGATTCAGTATTTCCGGCACTTCAAGATCGTGCCGACGACAACGAACGATGCCGCCATCTTCCTCGGGTGACTTCAGTTCGCATTCGCTTTCCAGCGTGACGTCACCGGGCAGCGCGCCCCCCGCCAGCCATTGCGTCATGACGGTGGCCGGCTTATCCTTGGTCGCCACCGGGCTAACGGGGAATCCGTCAAATGTCTGCCGCAATACGGCAACTAAGTCCTCTGCCTTGCGGGCACTGCCGCTGTCTACGATCAACCAACCGCCCCGGGGGTCGATGTAGCCAAAGGTCCGCCGAGTCTGGCTGAAAGCCCGAGGTAGCATGTCGTGCAAAATCTCGTCGCGAATAGATTCGCGTTCCTTTTTGCGGACCGCACGAGCCTGTTGCTCCTCGATTTCAGTCACCCGCTCGGCAACGAGTTCATTCACCGCCGCAGCGGGCAAAATCTTCTCTTCGCGCTGCAGGCAAAGCATGATGAACCCGCTGGTCTGGTGCACCAAGGGGAACTGGTCCTTACCCAACGGTGGAAACCAGCCTTCGCTAAGTGGTTCCAGGCTACCGCAATGGCGAAAGCGCCGTTCCTCCAGCTTCTTTTCCAGCTCGGCGCCGGTCAGGGTGAACGGTTCGGTGAGACGCAGCAGGGTAAGGTTCTTGAACCACATCGTAATAGGATTTTCAAAAGGGCGCGATTATGGCCACTGACATACACTTTGTCATCCGAAACGCCGATTTGTAATGGCCTTGTGTCGCATTTATTCAACAATCAGAAGCCTGAAGAGGCTAGTCCCGCTCACAATTACCGACCTTTTAACCCAGGCTTCCCCAGCTCATATTTCCTGAGCCCTTATTTACGGCCGATAATTAAGGCCGCTTAATCACGGCAATCCTCCATGAAACTTCCGACACTGATCTCTTTAAATCTGGCCTTTGCACTGGCCGCAAAGGCCCAGGCCGAAACCATCTATGTCACGCTGGAAAAGGACAACGCGCTTGCGGTGGTCTCAGGACCGGGTGGAACGCTCGAGAAAACCGTCAAGATCGGCAAGCGGCCCCGCGGCATCGCGCTCAGCCAGGACGGAAAGTCGATTTACGTCGCAGTCAGCGATGAGAACGTCATCAAAATCATCGACACCACCAGCCTGAAGGTTATTGGCCAGCTACCCTCCGGGGAAGACCCGGAAACCTTTGTTGTGGACCCGGAAGGGAAGCTTTTGTTTGCCTCCAACGAAGATGACAACCAGGTCACCGTCATCGATCTGAAAACCCAAAAGAAGATCAAGGCCATACCCGTCGGTGTAGAGCCCGAAGGTATCGCCGCCAGCCCGGATGGCCAGTGGATCGTCAGCACCAGCGAAACCACCAACATGGCGCACTGGATCGACCGCAAGACGCTAACTATCGTCGACAATACCCTGGTCGACCCGCGTCCCAGGGCCTGCGCCTTTACCCATGATAGCCAGCAGTTGTGGGTCAGCTCAGAAATCGCCGGTACCGTCAGCGTACTCGATACCGCCACCCGGCAACCAGTCAGCAAAATCAGCTTCAGGATACCGGGGGTTACCCAGGAGAAAATTCAGCCGGTCGGCATCCGTATCGACCCGGATCGGCGCTACGCCTACATTGCCCTCGGCCCCTCCAACCGGGTGGCCGTCATCGACGCCAAAACCTACCAGGTACTCGATTACTGGCTGGTCGGCCAGCGCGTCTGGAACCTGGCGTTCTCGCCTGATCACAAACGGCTCTACACCACCAATGGCGTTAGCAATGACATTTCCATCATCGACCTGGAAGCCCGGAAGGTGGTCAAATCGGTTGCAGTCGGCCAGTACCCATGGGGCGTGGCGGTAAAACCATGAGCAATATTCCTGCCCTTGGTATCAATGGGCTCTCCTATTCCTATGGCCCCAAGAAGGCTCTCAATCAGGTCAGCTTTAATGTTAGCGCCGGCCAATGCGCCATTCTGCTGGGGCCCAATGGCGCCGGCAAATCCACCCTGTTCTCGCTGATCACCCACCTCTATGACAGCCGGGAAGGTCACATCAGTATTGCCGGCCACAACATCAAAACCGACCCGTGCCAGGCGCTGGCCCGATTAGGTGTCGTTTTTCAGCAGCCCACTCTGGACCTCGATCTCAGCGTGGCGCAAAACCTCCGCTACCACGCCGCCCTGCACGGGATGGGACGCAAAGAGGCCGCGAAACGCATTCAGGAAGAGCTGCAGCGACAAGGCATGTTCGAGCGTGCCGGCGAAAAAGTCCGGCAACTGAATGGCGGCCACCGGCGCCGGGTCGAAATTGCCCGCGCCCTGTTGCACCGCCCCAGGCTTTTGCTGCTGGACGAGCCGACCGTCGGTCTCGATGTACCCAGCCGCAAGGCGATGGTGGACCACGTCCATGAACTGACCCGCGCCGGCGACATGGCCGTGCTTTGGGCGACTCATCTGATCGATGAAATTCACTCCGAGGACCGACTGATCGTACTGCATGCCGGATGCATAAGGGCTTCAGGGAGTGTGCCAGAAGTTCTGGAAAGCGCGGGCGCCACCACCGTTGGCGAAGCTTTCGAGCAACTCACCCTGCGACGGGAGGCCGCATGAACGTCATGCATTACCTGCGCGCCTTCAAAGGTATCACCGGCCGGGAACTACTGCGCTTTGTTCATCAGAGAGAGCGCTTTATTTCCGCCCTGGTAAGGCCGCTGATGTGGCTATTCATTTTCGCCGCCGGTTTCCGCTCCACCCTCGGCGTCGCCATCATCCCGCCCTACGAGACCTACATCCTTTACGAGGTATACATCACCCCGGGCTTGCTGGGCATGGTCCAGCTGTTCAACGGCATGCAAAGCTCACTGTCGATGGTCTACGATCGGGAAATGGGCAGCATGAAGACGCTGTTGACCAGTCCCCTACCCCGCTGGTATTTGCTCACATGCAAACTGCTGGCCGGCGTTATGGTGTCCGTGGTGCAAGCTTACGTTTTCCTGCTGATTGCCTGGCTGTATGGCATCGAGGCCCCGCCGATGGGCTATCTTACCGTGCTGCCGGCCCTGCTCTTGTCCGGGCTGATGCTGGGGGCCCTGGGCTTGCTGCTGTCTTCTTTCATCAAGCAACTGGAAAACTTTGCCGGCGTCATGAATTTCGTTATTTTTCCCATGTTCTTCCTCTCCAGCGCCCTGTATCCGCTATGGAAGATTCAGGAATCCAGCGTTTTGCTCTACCGCTTATCCCAATACAACCCCTTCACGCATGCCGTCGAACTGATCCGCTTTGCCTTGTATGAGCAATTCAATGTTCAGGACTGCCTGATCACTTTGGGCGCACTGGCGTTTTTTCTTGCCGCTGCGGTGATCGGCTACAATCCATCTAAAGGCATGATGCAACGTAAAGGCGGACCTAATTGATGACCACACCAACAAAAAGAACCATTCTCGTGACCGGCGGCGCCGGCTTCATTGGCGGCAATTTCGTGATCCGGCAAATCCAGCGCGAGCATTGCGAGGTCATCAACCTTGATGCGCTCACCTACGCCGGCAACCTCGACACTCTCGAGGGCGTTGAAGCCGATCCCAACCACCATTTTGTGCTGGGGTCGATCGGCGACAGCGCGCTGGTCGATTATCTGCTGCTGCGCTATCAGCCATCGGCCATTATCAATTTCGCCGCCGAAAGTCACGTCGACCGTTCCATCGACTCGCCGGAAGCCTTCATCCAGACCAACATTCTCGGGACTTTTCAGCTTCTGGAATCGACCAGGAAATACTGGCGCAGCCTAACCGAGGCCGAGCAGCGCGATTTCCGCTTCCTGCACGTATCGACCGATGAGGTGTACGGCAGTCTCGGCCCGACCGGCAAGTTCACCGAAACCACGCCGTATCAACCCAACTCACCCTACTCGGCCTCCAAGGCCAGCTCCGATCACCTGGTGAGAGCCTATTTCCATACTTATGGGATGCCGGTGCTGACCACCAACTGCTCGAACAATTACGGCCCTTATCAGTTCCCGGAAAAGCTGATCCCGCTGATTATCCACAACGCGCTGCATGGCAAACCATTACCCGTCTATGGCACCGGCTCGAATATTCGCGACTGGCTCTATGTCGAGGATCACTGCGCCGCCATCGAGCGGGTGCTGGAAGCCGGAACACCGGGCGAGGTTTACAACATCGGCGGCAATAATGAAAAAACTAATCTGGAAGTCGTACATACGATTTGCGACCTGCTGGATGAACTGAAGCCGGATGCCACCGTGGGTCCCCGCCGCAGTCTGATCACTTTCGTCGCCGATCGTCCCGGTCATGATCAGCGCTACGCCATCGATGCCGGCAAGATCCAATCGCAACTGGGCTGGGCGCCGAGCGAGACGTTCGAGACCGGCCTGCGCAAGACCGTAGAGTGGTATCTGGATAATCAGGCATGGTCGCAGCGGGTCATGGACGGCAGCTATCGGGGTGAACGTCTCGGCGCCGGTGACAGCTGAGCCCGGCCGACCTTTCATTTCATTGACCGCCAAGACGGGCATTGTTTGCCCCGCGTAATTGCTACCGATTCAAGAGGACCTAACGCTCATGCCATCCATCAAAGGCATCATTCTGTCCGGCGGCTCCGGCACCCGACTGCACCCGCTGACCCATGTCACCAGCAAGCAATTACTGCCGGTGTATGACAAACCGATGATCTATTATCCACTGTCGGTGCTGATGCTGGCCGGGATTCGGGACGTGCTCATCATCACCACCCCGCAGGATGCGCCGATGTTCCGACATCTTTTGGGTGATGGCTCCCAGTGGGGCATGTCTCTTCAATACCGTGAACAGCCCAAACCGGAAGGGCTGGCCCAGGCCTTCATCATCGGTCGTGAATTTGTCGGCAACGATCCCTCATGCCTGATCCTGGGGGACAACATTTTCTATGGCCACGGACTGACGGACAATCTGAAGGCCGCGACCTCGCAAACCGAGGGCGCCACGGTCTTCGGCTATTGGGTGAACGATCCCGAACGCTATGGCGTCGCGGAATTCGACAAGAACGGCCAGGTCGTCGGGCTGGTCGAAAAACCCAAAGAGCCCAAATCCAACTACGCCGTCACCGGGCTGTATTTCTACGACAACCAGGTCGTGGACATGGCCCGCGACCTGAAGCCCGGCGCACGTGGCGAACTGGAGATCACCGACATCAACAAGCTGTACCTGGAAAAACGCAAGTTGCGGGTGAAAAAACTCGGGCGTGGCATCGCCTGGCTGGATACCGGCACACATGCCTCGCTGCTGCAGGCGTCCAACTTTATCCAGACCATCGAGGAGCGGCAAGGCCTCAAGATCAGCTGTCCCGAAGAAATCGCCTGGAGTCAGGGCTGGATCAGCTCGGAGCAATTGGCGGAGCAGGCCGAGCCGTTAAGAAAGAGCAACTACGGCGAGTATCTCCTCAAGCTGCTGAAAATGGAGCGTCCCGTATGATCATTGAGACGACGCCCCTGGCCGGCCTGCTGCTGGTCAAGCCGGACATATTCGGCGATGAGCGCGGTTTTTTTCAGGAAACCTGGAACCTTAGGCGTTATACCGAAGCCGGGCTGGACCGACATTTCGTCCAGGACAACCTGTCCCTGTCGCGCAAGGGCATCCTGCGTGGCCTGCATTTTCAAAACCCCGGACCTCAGGGCAAGCTGGTTTATGTCCTGCAGGGCGAGGTGTTCGATGTCGCGGTGGATGTCCGGGCCGATTCCCCGACCTTCGGCCAGTGGTATGGCGTGACACTGTCCGCCGAAAACCATCATCAACTGTTTGTGCCCGAAGGGTTTGCCCATGGCTTCTGCGTGACCAGCGAGACCGCCCTTTTCGCCTACAAGTGCACCGATTTCTACAACCCCAAGGCCGAATTCAGCCTGCTTTGGAATGATCCTGATATCGGCATCGAATGGCCGATCAAAAATCCGGAGCTCTCGGAGAAAGATCAAAATGGTCAGCTGCTGAGTGCGTTTTCCAGAGACTCGCTGGCGGTCTGGTGAACATGAACATCCTGCTGATTGGCCACGAGGGTCAGGTGGCGTGGGAGTTGCGGCGCACACTGGCCTGCCTCGGCAACATCACGACACTGGGTCGTAACACGCAACCTTCCTTGAATTTAACCAAACCGGATGAGCTCCGCACTACCCTGCGTGCGCTACAACCGAACCTGATCATCAATGCCGCCGCCTACACCGCGGTAGACAAGGCCGAGCAGGATAGCGAGGCGGCGCATGCCATCAATGCCGAAGCTGTGGGCATCCTGGCCGAGGAAGCCCAATTGCTGGGCGCCGGTCTGATCCACTACTCGACCGATTATGTCTTTCCCGGCAATGCCCAGCATCCATACCATGAAGACGATGCCGTGGGTCCGCTGGGCGTTTACGGACAGAGCAAGCTGGCGGGTGAGGAAGCCATTCGGCAAGCGGGGATTCCCCATCTGATTTTGCGAACCGCCTGGGTGTATGGCTTACGCGGTCAGAATTTCCTGCGCACCATGCTGATGCTGATGCGGGAGCGTGACTCACTGGGCATCGTCCACGACCAGCTGGGCGCACCGACCTGGAGCCGCATGATTGCCGAGGCTACTGCCATGATGGTGACCCGGTGCATTCATGACGGGCGCTTTGTCCCGGGCAACAAGACGGGCACCTATCACCTAACTTGCGGGGGCCAAACCTCCTGGTTTCATTTTGCCGAGCAAATCAGGATGATTGGCATTTCTGAAGGCTTGCTGGATGAAACGGCGGCGCAACTGAACCCGATTTTGACTGCGGCCTATCCGACACCCGCTCGGCGACCAGCCTATTCCGTCCTGTCCAACGACAAACTGGCCCGGGAGTTCGGCATTCGTTTGCCGGATTGGGAAGAGACGCTCAAATTGTGTCTCGCTGAAAGCCGTCGTTCTGCCTGACCGTACCAAAACGCCCCCGATGAGCGCTCCACGTTTCGTTCACCTGCGACTTCACACGGAGTATTCCCTAATCGACGGGCTGGTGGACGTGAAGGCGCTGGTAAAGCGCTGCGCCAGTCTCGGTATGCCGGCCGTCGCGGTGACCGACCATTGCAATCTCTTTGCGCTGGTCAAATTCTTCAAGACGGCCCAATCCGCCGGCATCAAGCCCATCGCCGGGGCCGATATTCTGATCTACAACGAGAATGAACCCGCCGCACCCTATCCGCTGACCCTGTTTGTACAGAATGAAACCGGCTACCGGATGCTCACCCGCCTGATATCCCGCGCCTATCGCGAAAATCAGCACCAGGGTGTTCCGCAGGTGATGGCCGACTGGCTCGAAGATCATCACGACGGGCTGATTGCCCTCTCCGGCGCCCGACATGGGCAAATCGGTCGCGCCATCCTCTCCGGCAACCCCGATGAAGCCAGGCGGTTGGGCGAACACTGGGCCAGTATTTTCAAAGACCGCTTCTATCTGGAATTGCAGCGCACGGGCCGTCCGCAGGAAGAGGCCTATATTGCGGGCGCCATTGAACTGGCGGTGGCTTTGGATTTGCCGGTAGTCGCCACCAATGACGTGCGCTTCCTGTTCAGCGAAGATTTCGAAGCTCATGAAGCGCGTGTCTGCATCCATCAGGGCCGGGTACTGGACGATCCGCGTCGCCCCCGTGATTACACGGATCAGCAATTTTTCAAGAGCCCGGATGAGATGGGCGCCCTGTTCGCCGACCTCCCCGAGGCATTGGAAAACACCGTCGAGATCGCTAAGCGCTGTAATCTGACGCTGACTCTCGGCGAGAACTTCCTTCCGAACTTCCCGGTGCCGGAAGGCATGACAACGGGCGAATACTTCGCAATAGAGTCCCGCAAGGGATTACTCCAGCGTCTCGCCAGCCGACCTCCGCTGGGCAAAGGTACACTAGAGGAGAGGACACGGGCCTATGAGGAACGACTGGAACTGGAAATTTCCGTCATCAACCAGATGGACTTCCCAGGCTATTTCCTTATCGTGGCCGACTTCATCCAGTGGGCAAAGAATCAGGGCATTCCGGTGGGACCGGGCCGTGGCTCCGGCGCCGGTTCGCTGGTGGCCTATGCCCTGAAAATCACCGATCTGGATCCTATCGAATTCGAACTGCTGTTCGAGCGGTTTCTGAATCCCGAGCGTGTCTCGATGCCCGACTTCGACGTCGACTTCTGTATGGAACGTCGCGACGAAGTAATCGATTATGTTGCCAGGACCTACGGACGCGATCGCGTCTCGCAGATCATCACCTACGGCAGCATGGCAGCCAAGGCGGTGGTGCGCGATGTCGGACGGGTACTGGGGCACCCTTATGGTTTTGTCGATCGCATCGCCAAGCTGATTCCCTTCGAGCTGGGCATCACTCTCGACAAGGCGCTGCAAGACAGCGAGGATCTTAAAAAGCTTTACGAGTCAGACGAGGAAGTCCGTGCCCTCATCGACCTCGCCAAATCGCTGGAAGGCTTGACGCGCAATGCCGGCAAACACGCCGGTGGCGTGGTCATTGCGCCCTCGGATCTGACAGATTTTAGTCCGCTCTATTGCGAGGCCGGCGGCGACAATCTGGTGACGCAATTCGACAAGGATGATGTCGAGGCTGTCGGCCTGGTCAAGTTCGATTTTCTGGGGCTAAGGACGCTCACCATCATCGACTGGGCGCTGGAAACCATCAATCGCCAACGTGCGGAGAAGGGCGAAAACGCCGTCGATATCTCGTTGATTCCGCTCGATGATCCGCCCACCTACGAGCTTTTGAAAAGTTGCCAGACCACCGCCGTCTTCCAGCTGGAATCCCGCGGGATGAAGGACCTCATCAAGCGGCTGCGACCTGACTGCTTTGAGGACATCATCGCGCTGGTGGCGCTGTTCCGGCCTGGCCCCTTGCAGTCAGGCATGGTCGACGATTACATCAACGTCAAGCATGGCAAGCAGAAGGCCGAGTTTCCGCATCCCATCCTGGAACCCATCCTGAAGCCGACCAATGGCGTCATCGTTTACCAGGAACAGGTGATGAAAATCGCCCAGGACATGGCGGGCTACACTCTCGGCGGAGCTGACCTGCTGCGACGCGCCATGGGCAAGAAGAAGCCCGAGGAAATGGCCAAGCAACGCGAGATTTTCGTCACCGGTGCAACCGGGCTGGGCATCGATGAAAAAATCTCCGGGTATATCTTCGACCTCATGGAAAAATTCGCCGGCTACGGCTTCAACAAGTCGCATTCGGCAGCTTACGCGCTGGTGTCCTACCAGACCGCCTGGCTCAAGGCGCACTACCCATCCGCCTTCATGGCGGCGGTGCTGTCCTCCGATATGGACAAGACCGACAAGGTGGTGGTGTTCATCGAGGAATGCCGGCAAATGAAGCTGGCAATCCTGCCACCCGATATCAATCGTTCGGAATTTCGCTTCACCGCCCTCGATAACGGGTCGATTCAATATGGGCTTGGCGCCATCAAGGGCGTGGGTGAAAGCGCCATCAACGAAATACTTGAGGAACGCCGTAAGCACGGGGCCTTCGTCGATCTGCGCGACCTATGCCGCCGGATAGACACCCGCAAGGCCAATCGGCGAGTACTGGAAGCCCTGATTCGAGGCGGGGCCCTGGACAGCATCGATGCTAATCGCGCTCACCACATGGATGAACTGACCGACGCGCTCAAGGCTGCTGAGCAACACGGCGCCATGGCTGCGTCCGGACAGGACGATCTTTTCGGTCTATTGGAAATGCCCGCGACAAGAACCGACCATGTCGGCAAGCCACAAATCGAACCGTGGTCGGAAGAGGAACGCCTCAATCATGAAAAGGCGACCCTCGGGCTGTACCTCACCGGTCATCCCATCGGACGATTCGAAGGCGACATCGTCCACTTCATCACCGATCGACTGGGCCCACTGACAGAGCGGCATGATCGCAGCGGCAATCCTGAAGGCACCTATGGTCGTCGCCAGGAAGTCAGGGCCGTGATTGCCGGACTGGTAGTGGAACTTCGCACCAAGCAGAACAAAAACGGCAAGCGAATGGCGTTTGCGACCCTCGATGACCGCACGGGCCGACTGGAAGTCGCCGTGTTTTCGGATGCCTTCGACAAATTCCGCGAATACCTGGTCAAGGACACCCTACTGGTCGCGGAAGGCAATCTGAGCTGGGATGATTTCGCCGGGCAACTGAGGTTGAGCGCCGATAACCTGATGAGCATGGAACAAGCGCGTGTGGCCTTTGCCAAGCGACTGACGCTTTACCGGGCAGCAGCCGGGAATGAAGGCGACGCACCGACGCTATGGGCTGAAAAACTACAACAGACACTGTCGCCTTTTCGTGGCGGACATTGCCCGGTCTTCATCGAATACCAGGTGAAGGGCGTGCAAAGCCTCATACAGTTGGGCGAACAGTGGCAGATTCGCCCCGAGGAAGCGCTTTTGGGACAGCTCAAATCGCTTCTTGGCGATGAGAGCGTCGTCCTGCGATACAACTAAGCCAAACTCACCCTGCCGCCGGAAAAACCTCCCGACCGGTCCGGACGCCTGACCTCTCGACAAACGTCCAGGGTCTGAACTAATCCTATTTCTTACTGCTGGGAGGCGTAGCGGACTTTGCCGCTTTAGTCTTGGTACTCGTCGGTTTCGTGGTGACGGCTTTGGTGGTCTTTGCCGCCGTGGCGGTGGTCCCTCCTGCCATCCGGATGGATGTATTGCAGGTTTCTCTCAGCTTCTGCTTTTCCATCTTGTAAATATCAAAGGCCAGTTCGCCCTTGTCGGCCCGCTCCGCCAGTGCCATAAGTTTGTCCGCGCAGTCGGAGATTATCGCCTGCTGCTTGGCGGTGAACTGGCCGATGGATCCCGTGGCCGAATCATTGACGCACTGCTGGCGCAAGGTAAGTTGTCCGACCACCACCGGATATTTTTCGCTGCACTGTTCTTTGGTCAACGGGGTTGTTTTCTTTTCAGCCGAAGCTTCGTGGGTAGGCTGACCCACCTGGGTTTTATCCTCTACCGGCAATGTTTCCCCGGCGGTGACGTCCGTTTTTGTCGGCACTGGCTCGATCCCCGGGACTGCTCCGGTGCCCGGCAGATCGATGCCGGCACAACCCATAAAACCAAAGCCCATCATTACAAGCACAAATCCAAGCTTCATTTCGCCCTCCAAACCCATATCATTTCAAAAACATCCAGTCCAAATCACGACCGCATTTTACCTTGACCATCAGCCGGTAAAGCGCTTGGCAAAGGTAAACCCATAGAGACCGTCGGCACTCGTTTTTTTGTGGCAGCTACTCACGAGGCGAACGGGCTGATAAAGTGATCCCACTCCAAAATACTCCTTCGGTGACGCCATGACATCTGCTCCCAACCACTTTCCATCAGCCCAGTGGCTCGACGACCTTTATGACTGGACCTTTCACTGGCTGGATAACTTCATAGACAGTTGGCTGAAGCGGGTGGGAATCAACTATGGCCATCAGCAAATCCGCGTCCCCCGGTGGCTTATCCTGATGGCTCTGATTGGTCTGACCATGGCAGTCGGCTAGCTTCCTGCCGGATCAATACTAGACTGGCAGTGACCACCTGGACACTCCAGCCAACAGGACGGCCGTGCAAGCGTTGACGACATAAATCAGATACGCCATGTGTGGGCTATAGAAGGAAATCACAATCCCCAGCAAATAAATAAGGGGCGCCATCCACAGGCGGATTTTTAGCTTTCTGAGAAAGGGCGGTTCCAACTCCCCTGTGATCAAGGCCGGATCATTCAAGGCGCGAAACCAGCATCCAGTCAAGGATAGAAAAATCAGGATCATGTTGACCCCGTAAATTATCTCGCCCAGGGCGAACTGGTGATGCTCTCCCAGAATCGCCGCGGAAAAAGGCAGTAGGCTGACCCAGAACAGGAACGTGATGTTCAGCCACATGAATCGCAAATCGATCGCCCCGATCTTGTGCATCAGCAAATGCTGGGCGACCCAGAATCTGGCAGCGACCGCAAAACTGATAATGTAGCTGACAATCTTTGGCCAAAGCGCCAGCAAGACGCCGTGTAATTCCCCGGCGGACCGGGCACTGAGGACTTCGCTGGTGATGAGGTTAAGCACCAGCAGAGTCATGACAATGGAAAAAACACCATCACTCAGCGATTGGAGGCGGCCCTTGTCGAAATGTCCATCCTTGTTTTCCAGCATCGCTTATATTCCCTCCAGCCCTTAGGGCTCAATCACGGCGTCATGCGCCATTTCAAAGACCGGCGCCCAATCAGCCTGCCGACCCGTCCCCAACGCCTCACCCAAAATGGCATCGAACAAATCAAACCGGTCATAGGCAAAACAGACGCGCCAGGCACGACGAAGCGTTTCCTTATCATCGGGGAAACAGTGTTGATAATGGTCAAGCAGGGTTCTGGGTTCGCTCATTGAGATTTATGATGGCCTTGCGGGACGCACCTTTTGTTGAGGAGAACTGTCCCAAGCAGTTACAGTACTGTGGCAAGACGAGCTACATTGGTACGGCGCCGGCAACGGATTAAAGCAAAGACGCCACTCCTCCACCAGCCAACCTAATTCGAAGTGAAAACATGGAGCTTGCCAAGCCACCGCTAAGAATCATGTTTGGGGACTTGAGATATGGTCGCCTGAAGCGGGGCAATTACCTCGCCTACTCATTGCTGGCTACCGCATTGTCCGCCTTTGCCCTACTTTGCATCGTGCTGGCAATAGGCAGCGTGGCCGGACTGCTGACCGGCAGTAACGGAGGCGCCGAAGAGTTATCGGGGAACAGTTTGAGAGGCCCCGGATTTTTAATGCTCGCGTTCATCGGGCTTGCCTCCATGTTTGTCCACGCCAACCTGTCTGCTAAACGTTACCGGGACATGGGGCTCAACGGCTGGCAAACCCTGCTGGTCTTATCCCTGCTCATGGTGCCGGCCTACTTAGTCCTTGGCCCAGGCATCCCGGGCATTCTTCAGGCACTGGTCTTTCTGAGTCTGGTGTTGATTCCCACGAATAGATTCAACCCCGGAAAATCCGATTAGGCCTTGGTGAACCTCATGAAAAAGATCCTGCTCAATCTGCTGGCCATTCTTCTGCTCATTGAAGAATGGCTATGGGATGTGCTTGTCAGGCTGGGAAGCCGCCTGTCCGTGTGGCTCCATCTGTTGAGATTCGATCACTGGTTGCTGATGGCAAGCCCCGCCATTGCCATGACGGCCTTCCTGATGCCCGTCGTGTTGATCGCGCCGGTCAAATTGATCGCGTTCTGGTTGATCGCGAACGGGAAAGTTATAGAAGGCATCAGCCTGTTGCTGGCGACCAAGCTATCCGCCACCCTGCTGATCTCGCACATCTTCTCGCTGACCCGCAGCAAGCTAATGACTTTTACCTGGTTTGCCTTTCTCTACACAACAATCACCCGCTGGTTGAAATGGGCCCATGAGCGGGTAAAAGAAACTAAGGTTTATATACAAGCCATCGCGATCAAAAAGCTGGCAACCGCCAAGTTCCGCGCCTGGATGAGAAACGCTTGAAGCCAGTTGACTTCGCCTGACCAGAACCTGCCCCCATCAAGCCTGTGTTTCAAGCATTTCGAGAAGAGCCTTGAAAGCCTTACGGGTCGAGGCGAATGCAAACTGCTCCGGGTTGACATCAAGCAGATCGACCAGGAGGATCTCGGCCACATCGTCCGCTGCCCGCAAACGCTCACTATTCAACGCCTCACAGACAAAGAACAGGTCTGCCGTCCTGTAGGGGATGCCGGCGTAGCGATAGTCATTAGGTGCACTGGTGAGATAGCGCAGACGCGAGACCTCGATCGACAATTCCTCGGCAATTTCCCGCCGTAGTCCTTCCTCCACACTTTCATCGAACTCGATGAATCCGCCCGGCACATCCAGCAACCCCTTGCCGGGATCATGCGCCCGCACACACAACAGCAACTGATCATCCACGAACACGAAAGCACCGGCCGCAGCCGCTGTGTTGAAGAAAAACCGCAGACCGCATTGTGAGCACTCTAACTGACGCTCTCGTTCGATCCGGGGCGCCTCCGTGGCGCAATGGGGACAAAAGCGAAAAGCATCCCTCAAGCCTTCCGGCCCCTCCATCGTCACCGCCATGTCCGATGCCTCATTAACAGGACACAACGAAGAACCATTCCCCCCGAACTTTCCGGCTCATTTAACCCGACATATTGAGATGCGGTACATAAATGGTATTGTTTCGGTTGTTTTGGACCTGAAGTCATGCTGTAATGATTTCGACAAAAAACCATCTCTGACTTCATCATCCTTCCTCTTTGTTTCACTCTTACAACGAGATCCACCGTGAAAACATTCGAAAAATTATTACTGGAAAACAAAGCCTGGGCCCAGGACAAGGTCACTGCCGATCCAGGTTTCTTCGAACGCTTGGCGGATGTCCAGAAGCCTGACGTATTGTGGATTGGCTGCTCAGATAGCCGGGTTCCGTCGGAAATTATCGTCAATGCCGAACCCGGAGAAATGTTCGTGCACCGCAATATCGCCAACCAGGTGATTACCACGGACTTTAACAGTCTTAGCGTGTTGCAGTACGCCGTAGACGTTCTCAAGGTCAAACATGTAATCGTCTGTGGCCATTACAACTGCGGTGGCATCCGGGCGGCACTCAAGCAACAGAACCCCGGGCTACTTATGGTCAATAAGTGGCTGAAACACATCAAGGATCTGCATAGGCTTCACAATAATGAACTGGAGTCATTGAACACGGAGAATGATAAGGTACATCGTCTAGTCGAACTGAATGTCATCGAACAAATCTACAACCTGGCTCATACATCGATCATCCAGAGCGCTTGGAAAAAGGAACATCGCCCTACCCTTCATGGCTGGGTTTATGGGTTAGAGGATGGCATCATCAAAGAGCTCATCAATCTGCCCCCAGGAAGCCAAATCAATCCGATTTATCAGTACGTGGACGAAGCTTAGGGTTCGTTATCTAGTGATATATCTCTGATATATCTCTAAGCCAATCGGCATAGGGGGCTCCCTTAGAAGGAGCACCCCTGCCACACCACCCGGCATGCGGGTCCGCACCGGGCGGTTCGAGAGCTTGAGGTCATGACATTCTTGGCACTCCAAGCCCATCATAGTAGGCA
>Ga0181554_1001576_pt1 | contig 21343 bp, 19 predicted proteins | sample 011ome_16_FD_145602 | JGI IMG/M metagenome (GOLD analysis project Ga0181554, IMG submission 145602) | Coastal salt marsh microbial communities from the Groves Creek Marsh, Skidaway Island, Georgia - 011503CT metaG (spades assembly) | ecosystem: Environmental > Aquatic > Marine > Intertidal zone... | reverse complement strand
GCACGAATGGATCATCCGGATGGTTTCGGGGTGATCGCCTACGGCAAGCTGGGTGGGCTTGAACTGGGCTACGGTTCCGACCTGGATCTCGTCTTTCTTTATGAGGGCGATGCACTTGCCTCGACCGATGGCGAAAAACCGGTCACGGTGGGCGAATTCTTTGCTCGTATCGGCAAACGCATCATTCATCTGCTGACCACCAATACCCCGGCAGGCGTGCTCTATGAGACCGACCTGCGGCTGCGACCCTCGGGCAGTTCAGGGCTCCTGGTCAGCAGCGTCGAAGCATTCGAGACCTACCAGATGCAGGAGGCCTGGACCTGGGAGCAGCAGGCCATGCTCAAGGCACGTTTTGTTGCCGGCGACCCCGCGATCGGTGGCCGGTTTGACGCCATCCGGGTCAAGTCGCTCCGCCGCGAACGCGACACGGAGACCCTGCGCAGGGAAGTGCGGGAGATGCGTGAAAAAATGCGTGAGACCCTGGGCGCCAGGGAGGCCGGACAGTTCGACGTCAAGCAAGACTTTGGCGGTATCGTGGATATCGAGTTTCTTGTACAATTCGGCGTCCTTTCGCGGGCCCATTCGAACGAAAAACTGACCGAGTGGACGGATGTCGTCAGGCTACTGGAGAGCTTGACCACCGCAGGATTTTTGAGTGCTGATGATGCCCTTTTCCTGCGTGGAGCCTACTGCACTTACCGCGAGCGAACCCATAGGGCCGCTTTGCTGGAAATCCCTGCGAGCCTGCCTGGGAACGAATGCTCGGGATTAAGGGCGCGAGTACAGCAAATTTGGCATGACATCATGGAAAGCTGAAACCCGGCATCTGTCACGCTAATATCTCAGCTGAACAAGCAAATCTTTCCGGATCCAACAGACACAGTCTATAAAGGCGTTCAGACTGCGATCCCCATAACACTCTTTCACACTGACTCGGAGATATCACCATGTCGATGGACGACAAAGACGGCGTCATCTGGCTGGACGGCGAATGGCTGCCCTGGCGCGAAGCCAAGGTTCATGTGCTGACCCACACGCTCCACTATGGCTGCGGCGTCTTTGAAGGACTGCGCGCCTACAAGACCGCACAAGGCCCGGCCATTTTCCGTCTCCGTGATCACACCGATCGACTGTTCCGGTCGGCGCACATCATGAAAATGGATCTGCCCTTCGACAAGGACACGCTGGACCGGGCCCATTGCGAGGCGATCAGCCGCAACAATTTGTCCAGTGCCTATATCCGGCCGATGGCCTTCTTTGGGGCCGAAGCCATGGGCCTGCACGCAAAGGGGATCAAGGTTCACGTGATGATCGCTGCATGGGAATGGGGCAGCTATCTCGGCGAAGAGAACATGGCGCGCGGCATCAAGGTGCGCACCTCCTCCTACACACGCAATCACGTAAACAGTCAGATGTGCAAGGCCAAGGCCAACGGCAACTACGTCAACTCCATCCTGGCGGTACGCGAGGCGGTGGAGTGCGGTTGCGACGAAGCACTGCTACTGGACCATGAGGGCTACGTGGCGGAAGGCAGCGGCGAGAACATCTTCATTGTCCGCAAGGGCAAACTCTACACACCGGATCTCACCAGCGCGCTGGAGGGGATCACCCGCGAAACCATCTTCACCATCGCCCGGGAACAGGGACTGGAAGTACATGAGAAGAGGATTACCCGTGATGAAGTGTACGTCGCCGACGAAGCCTTTTTCACTGGCTCCGCTGCCGAAGTGACACCGATCCGGGAACTGGATGGCCGAAGCATCGGCAACGGCACCCGTGGCCCGATCACCGAGAAGCTGCAAAGCCTCTACTTCGATTACGTCTACGGTCGTCGTAACGACCATGCCGAGTGGCTGACGCACGTTAAATAGGCCTTGCAACAAGCCGCGAAAAAGGACTGCTCAGGGAGTCCTTTTTCTGACCCAGACACGAGCAAAGACAGATTGACAACCTCTCCCACCGGGGCCTCCTAAATCCTTCAAAAGCCATGGACTTAGAGAAAGAAGTTGAAGATCTGATGGAGTTCGTTTTTTGGGCTTTTGAATCAGTCCAGCCCCGCGAAATACCTCATAGCGAGGAGACCAGAAAACGTCTGGCATTTGTCAAGAAAGCGCTTCGGCAAACCCTCGAACTGGAACGAAATGGCCACAAGAATTCCACCGCCCGGTCAGGTGATTCACCCATTAGCATCAGACTGGGCTGGAGCCCTGACCTAGCGACCGGCAACGCCACAATCGACGCTCAACATCAGGCTTTGTTCGAGGCAGGCGACCAGCTTTTCGGGGCGATACTCTCCAACACGCCCAAAGCCAAAATCGAGATACTGATGTTGTCACTGATCGCGAAAATTGATGAGCACTTCCGGGCGGAAGAGGAGCTTCTCAACGAAATGCGCCACCCCCTCGCATCAGAGCATGCCGGGATTCATCATCGTCTCTTCTCCAAGGCGAATCAGTTATTCAAGTCCTACCGGAATGACGACATTGGCATTGGCGTCATGCTCGATTTTGTGGCCAACGACCTCATCCAAAATCACATCGCGAGAGAAGATCGCCTGTTTGAACCCGGATCTGGGTAATGAATCGATACAAAGGCAGCGATCAGGAGGTCACGGATCAAGACCTTGCGTTTATGCGGCTAGCCATTGAGGAAATGAAAAAAGCCGGCCTGATCGAAAAAACCGGCGGCCCCTTTGGTGCGGTCATCGTGCTGGACGGAACCGTCATCGCCAGAGCGGGTAACCGCGTGATCCAGGATAACGACCCAACTGCTCACGCCGAGATCAATGCCATACGCTTAGCCTGCCGCCAGCTGGGCAGCTTCGACCTCACCGGCGCCGTCCTGTATTCCAGCAGCAAATGCTGCCCCATGTGCTATTCAGCCGCTTACTGGGCACGGATCAGCCAAATTTTTTACGCGGCAGACTGGGGCGATTATGCCGATATTTATGATGACGAACGTCTGGATCAGGACATGAGCAAGCCTTATTGCCAGCGAGCGCTAACACCCAGACAAATGTTGCAGGACGAGGCACAGACGGTTTGGCAAGCATTCCGAAACAGTCCCGGCGGAGCCCGATATTAGCTATCCCCCCGATGATGGCAGGTTGATCAGAGATCACGAGCCGATCTTTATTCTGAAAACCGCGCCTTGACTGATCTCCTGGCATTCATCCTCACAGAGCAAGTCGGCTTCTTACCGGTGCAAGCACCACTCCAGCCTAAAAATCGTTTACCCGTTTGAGGATTTGCCGAAAGCGCTACTCTCGCATAGCGGCTGAATCGCAACTCACAAAACTGTCCGCACTCAATTCCGACAGGATCACTCGTTACTTGGCCGTCACCAACCACCTTGACTACAAGAAACGGGGCGGGTGCCGGATAGACTGGCATCACTACGTCGAGACTCGTGCTTAGGGTTGCCGGCTGGTAACTCGAATCACCCTGCTGCAAGGATTCGATCAAACATTGGCCGGGATAGATGCCCTGCAGCAAGTTCCCGTTAATGATGCAGGTCGAAGGCGTTCTTGACTGCATCACCACCGTCAGTCCCGAACTGGACGTCACCGCAACCGGCGCAGATGATCCCCAGGCTACCGCCGAAGGACCCGAAAAAGTGAGGGTCTGGTTTATTCTGTCCACTGTCAGACTGGCTGAACTCTCAGCGCTGCTGTAATGAGCATCCCCTTCCTGAAAGCCTCTGATGACACACAAGCCCGCTGCCAAACCCATGACGGAGGTGTCGGTGACCGAACAAGTCTCGGGTGTCGTCGAGGACAAATTCACCGGCAAGCCGGAACTGGCGGTCGCTGAAATACTGGCCGCCTGATTAACGACCAGCGTTGGCGGGACCGCTAGGGTCACAGTCTGAGCGGACTTCGTACCCAACCATTGCCCAAGCTGTCCTTCAGCGTAAGTTTTGCTGAAAAGTCCATATATATTTGAGCCAGATTGATTGGTACAACTGGAGTCCCCGCCAAACAACTGCCCGAACAGGTAGCGGTTGTTATCAAGAAAAATACCACTGCCGCTACTCCCACCTTCGGTTGTGCCGGCTGAAAAAGGGACATCTATAAATCCAGCGGTGGACTGATCAGCCCCGTCACAGCTGAAATTACCATCGCCCGCATCCCAGCAACGCAAATAGTCCTGCGTTGTTCCAAAGCTGATTTTTTGCAGATCACCCATGGGATTGTGCAACCCCGTTGCTGGCAACCCCAAGTCGGGGGTCGTGTTAGTCCAGCCGGAAAAGGTTACCCCTGAAGGAGGGGGATTGATAAGCAGAAGAAAGGCCGCATCCGTCGATGCCGCGCTGTAGAGAAGCCGTGCCCCACCCCCGGTCGTGGTAATCCCGGAATAGGGTCTGCCGCTATTACAGCTTGAGGAATAATAGAACCAGTACGCATTCAGTGACGAAGCCGCCAACTGACTTGATATACAGTGATTGGCCGTCAGGAAATAGGGGGTATCCGACTGGCCGGTATTGTTCAACAACGTGCCCGAACAAAGATACGAGTAGCCGCCATCGACAAACGTAATCCTTGCCACTGCATTCGAAGTGGCCGACCAGTCCTCATAGCATCTGGAATCAAGATTGCAGGCCTCGGCAGCTTTTTGCGGCAAAGCAGAACGAACCTGCCCCGAAGGATCGACCGTCAAATACGACAGACCCTTCACGCTAAACTGGACCTGATCCAGCGGCGCCCCTGGGGGAAGATAAAACTCCAGCCCCAACGAATCCCCGGTGATAACCGGAGACCAATAGACTGCTGCCTCAGCCTGAGTCTCGCCACTCTCAAGATTCATCTTCTGCAAGGCCAGGATGTCGCCACCCCTGACAACCTCGACAGGATCTCTAGCAGGGGCGTGAAACCGCAATTCGACCGCCGCCGGCAGCCCTGAAAACAGGATACCTAGACGCAAGGCAGATGCCCCGGGCGCATCTATTTGAACATGGCCCATATACGCCCCATCCGGACGTTTTGACCACTCCATTGCCTGAAATGTCTGGCTGACCGTAGCCAATTCCGCCACCGGCCGCAAAAATCCTATTTTTTCCGCCCCTGAGGACAGGGGCTTTAATCGCTTTTCAATATCGCCTGGGTCCATGGCTGCCATTCGAATGTGCGCCCCATGATGACGACTCTCCTCCGACTTCAGTTTGGAAAAACCATTCGGCTTCACCGTCTGGTACACCCTAGACTCGACCCAGATCGGGTCAGCATCCGCTCCGGCAACCCGCGACGGCCCCGACAATGACAGCAATAACAGGGAGAAAAGAATCCAGAATTGATTCATCGGCCAGCCCTCATCTGTGCGTAAACCCGACAGGAGCCTAGCAGAAAAAAAGAACGGAAGGCCGAGCGCCCGTTCGTATCATCATTCAATAGCAGCAAATCACAGCCGCTTCATGCTCCGGGCATAAAATTCTGCAGTAATTCGATAACCCTGCCAACCCGAAAGCAGTAAGGATAAGCTTGAACCCGGGAACGTGAGGAATGCGTAGAGCGCATTTGTCCTTTCAAGTATCTGGTTGCAATGGTAATAGACCATGCAACAATACCTTCCTGTTGCAAAGATCAGAGAGTAAACGAGCTTTCTGGGTGAGGGGAAATCATCTTGTTCGTCGTATCTGGCTACAAACAGTAACCTTGACGTTGCCCTTCAACAAAACCATTCACAATCTTCGAGGCTCAAACTGATGAACACTATCTTCGTTGCTCTCGTCCTGTTGATGAACATCTCTTCCGCTGTAGCAAGCGCTGCAGAGGATCAATCACAGGCCAACCAGATTCACCAACAGGGTTCAACGCCGAGTCAAACCAGCACCTCCACGACGTCTAGCCAAAGTAGCCAATCGGCCACACGGGAATCATCCCCTCCGCAAGTCGCGCCAAAGCCATCGATGGCTGATTACTGCCGCGAGCATACTTGCTGATCCAGCCAGTCTTATCCTTCGGATAATCTAAAAAATGAAAAACATTGTTGCTGCGAGCACACTTTTCGCCGTTGCCCTATCGATCAGCTTGTGTGCCCACGCGGATTCTCCGCCTTGGAATTATGAGGACCAAGGACAACCGGGGGGGTGGGGTGCCATCATCGGAAATGCATCACCTCCACCAATGAATTACCCCTATGCAGAGTGTGCAATCGGCAATAAACAGACACCTGTTGATATCGGTAATGCAGCTAAAACGCCGGTAATTAATGGCCTTTCCTTTAACTGGAAGCCTTTTACCGCTGATTTTTATAACACTGGTCACGCCATTCAGGTTCAGCCTGTTGAAGCAACAGGATACAAGGGAACGACCAAAGTAGGGAAAGATGTTTATCCCTTGGTGCAAGGACACCTTCACGCACCCAGCGAACATACCGTCAATAGACAGAAGTTTGCCGCCGAGATGCATTTTGTAAATATACGAAATGATGGACGCATCACCGTCGTTGGTTTATTGATTAACGAAGGGAAAGAAAACCTGGAAATTCAAAAGATGCTTGACTACACCCCGAATACGCCTGAAGTGAAAACGCATAATCCCACGAATATCTTATTTGAGCCCCGAAAGCTATTACCTAAGGGGAATGGGAAATTTTTTACCTACTCTGGCTCATTGACAACTCCACCCTGCACTGAGGGAGTCAACTGGTATGTTTATCAGACACCTATCACAATGTCAGCCGAACAGATTGAAAAGCTACGAAGCTTCTATGATGGAAATGACAGAGACATTCAGAGCTTGAATGGTAGGGAGCTTGTTACCAACAAGTGATGTTCCCTTTTATTTTTCGCGGCAACTCTCCTCTCAACCTTTTTCACCAAATCCATTTAAGGTAACTTCTGATGAAATTGACCCACTTATTGATTGTCTCCGCGCTTGCCTTCGTCACCATCGACTCAGCACAGGCCGGTCCAATTATGAAAATGTTGGAGGAGAAAAAGGCAAAGCAGGCAGCATCCTCAACGTCTTCAGCTCCTGCAACACAGCCACCTACTGCACCCGCAACTCCTACAACTAGCAAAGCTAATCCTCAATTCGACACTGCGAAGAAGAAGTGCAAGGAGTTGGGTAACAAAGAAGGCAGCGACAAATTCAATAGTTGCGTCATGACGCTAATGGAATGAGCCGAAAGCGGTCTTGGCTACGTTAATTCCATGATGACATCATGTTACGACTACTCACTCCGGCATACCTCGATCATGTTCCGGCTGATTTACGCTGGCGAGATCAACTTACTGACCTTGGCTGAAAACGTCCGAACCAGTATGACCATGATCGAGCGGTTTTATATCTCACGTCCAGGGGGCGTCATGATGATCGAGGAACTGCACAAAAAGAGGAGTTGAGGGCAATATCAACTGTCGTGTTGAAACGACAAACTGTGTGCCCTGCTGGTAATCTGCTTACCGTCAACGGGCAAAGTATGACTGATAGGCGCTGTAAGGGACTTGTCCAGATTCGGACGACGCTATCGCATTTACCACTTCTTCAGGGATTGCAGACCAGTAAGCTGGCATCAAGGCTGCTAACTTTGGATTTAGGGTGTAAATCAACAGGAAGTTTGTGATCCATATTGAAGGAGCCATCGACATACCGACAGTTGACTCCGCACCGTTACCCTTTTTGTTGGGTACCAGCTGTGCAACTCCAGATATTTTCTGTGATTGTCCACCGAAAACTGCTTCAGCAAGGAAGGCAGATCGATAGAGCTCTACCAGCGTTTCCTCTGCTCCATTGGCCAACAACCAAGTGTTCAAATAACCACACGGTAGACCTGTTGGATTGGAGGCATCCGAGTCTGGACAAAACACTGCCGGCTGGATGATGGTATTCACTTGTCGACAAGGTGACGTAGTGTTTGCGGGACTTTCCAGCACCCCGTCTTCATTCACGATAAGTCCATAACTGCCTAAATTAATAGGCGTCGACACACCATTGATATTTCGAATGATGATGTTTGCATTGCTATTGGTGAGATAGTTGACACTCTCATCAATGGTCTTGGCTGCTGCCTTTGCTGATGGAGTGCCTCCACCAACGCCCTGCCCAGAAATGAGTAAGAGGTACTGCTTGGTAGTAAGGGCTTTACTCTTCCTAAAGCCAAGCGCGGCGGCAATTCGATCCGCTCTTAGCTGACCCAGTGGTTTATTAATCTGATTAGGAGTGGATACCTCTATTGGCGCCCATTTGAGATATCTTGCAGGACCTGAAAAAGGCCGCTCAAAACCGGTTTCGGCAGCTTTCGCAAATGGAGTTGCTATAAAGGCAAAAAATATGAGAAATACGAAAAAGGGTCTCAAACGAGTAGGGTTCATTGCACTCTAATCCAATGGTTGTCACTCTAAGTCTGTCCGAACCTTTCAGGGCAGCCCCCAAATCTTAGCAGAACAGCACCAGGCCTTCGGGGGGGATTTATTGCTCTTAATGACTCCATCTTCTCAGAGTGTGGAGCCTCCTCGTTTCCCGGGGCGGTTCGCTCTGCGCCAACCAGTCAGGTCGCCAGCCGATTGCCTTAATGTTGCCAGCCTCACTATAATGCGGCCCATGCCGATGTAGCTCAGCTGGTAGAGCAACACATTCGTAATGTGTGGGTCGTCAGTTCAAATCTGATCATCGGCTCAAAAATTCAATGCCTTAGGTGCCTTTCCTGTTTTAGAGCATGCCACCTATCTCCCACTTTTGGTGGTGATTGAACTCTATGCCTAAGCGGCTCGTTAGTCTCGACTTCCTCCTGCTGTTGGCGACGATATTCATCCCTTGGCCTGTATTCGCCGTTCGACCTTTTGTTACCGACGACGCTCGCATCGCAGACTACGGTCAAATCGAAACCGAGTCATGGATGGAGGTTACCCATGATCACGGTGCTTACGGAGCTGCGCCGGGGTTCAACACCATGGTAGGCGTAACACCATTGGACTGGCTTGAAATCATTGCTGGGACGGGTGTCGCCAGATCTTCCAACGACAAGTGGGCCATCGCGAACCCTGTCATCCAGAGCAAGTTTCTTTTCACCAAGGCAGAAGCCGACGCCACACCCGGTTTCGCGTTTACGGCGGGCGCAACCTTTGATGTGGGTCAGACGACTCTCGCCGCTGGTGGCACTGTAGATGAGAACATCAATCCCAATTACAAATTGGGAGACAATTATTACGGTATTGGCTTGATGACGTACCGGCTGCTGGATGACAGCCTGCAGATCCATACGAATTTTGGCTTGCGCGCCGAGCACCAGAGCGGTATCGGACTTCGGCTACGACCCTACTGGGGAGTAGGGCTGGACATGGAAGTGATCAGGGAGGACATTCACGCGATTGCCGAGGCATACGCTGGCGATCCGCTTCAATACAACGCCCCACTGTATGCCGGTCAATTTGGTGCCCGATGGATCTACAACGACTATGTGAACATCGACCTTACCTTCGGTGCGCAGCCCGCCATGAACACCTACCTTCAAACAACCAGTTCCGTTGAGGTCTGGGGCCAGGTTGGGTTACGCCTGCTCTTTGATGTCTTTACTCATAATGGGAAGCCGGGCGACGCTGACGGGGCGATAGGCATGTTCGCTCATAATCATCACTGAGAGAGCTTAGGCACCGGATTCCACACTACGGCCAAACTCGCTATGGGCGCTGTCGCGAACCTCACCCTAACCTCCCGGCACCGCCTGCTCGGTCACCTGCTCCCCGGCAAGTGATGTAGCAGAGTCAGGACTTAATATTAATCCGTAGAGTTAAGCTGCCTCCGCAGAGCCCCCCGGGCCCTTGGTCAATCCTCAACCATGTGAACAAATCCAAAGAAATGTTGAGGAGGTCGTGACAGACGTCCTAGGATCTGGATGGGGGCTTGGCCAACTGATCAGGCTTCCCTCCGCATATGCGGGAATAGGATGACATCGCGAATGGAGGGCGAATCAGTGAAAAACATGACGAGCCTGTCAATGCCGATACCCTCGCCGGCAGTGGGGGCCATGCCGTACTCGAGGGCGCGGATGTAGTCGGCATCGTAGTGCATAGCCTCTTCGTCGCCGGCGTCCTTGTCTTCGACTTGCTGACGGAAACGCTCGGCCTGATCTTCCGGGTCATTCAATTCCGAGAAGCCGTTGGCCAGTTCGCGGCCGGCGACGAAGAACTCAAAGCGGTCGGTAATGAAGGGGTTCTCGTCGTTGCGTCGCGCCAGGGGCGATACTTCAGCCGGGTAGGCGGTGATGAAGGTCGGCTCAAACAGCCGGTCCTCGACGGTCTTTTCAAAAATTTCGGTCTGAATCTTGCCCAGCCCGTCGCTGGCTTCGAGCTTGATGCCAAGACGCTGGGCGATGACGGCGGCCGAAGCCCGGTCGGCCAGCTGCTCGGGAGTGATGTCCGGATTGTAGTGCAGCACGGATTCGATCAGGGTCATGCGGCGAAAGGGCTGGCTGAGATCGTATGCGGCACCCTGATAAACCATTTCAGTGCTCCCCAGAAGAGTTTGCGCCATACCGCGCAGTAAGGCTTCGGTCAAATCCATCAGGTCGCGGTAGTCCGCATAGGCCTGATAGAACTCGATCATGGTGAATTCTGGGTTGTGCCTGGTCGACAGCCCTTCGTTGCGGAAGCTGCGGTTGATCTCGAATACCTTTTCAAACCCTCCCACAACCAGGCGCTTGAGGTAAAGCTCCGGCGCAATGCGCAGGTACAGGTCCATGTCCAGCGCGTTGTGATGAGTGACGAATGGCTTGGCACGGGCGCCACCAGGGATCACCTGCATCATGGGTGTCTCGACTTCGAGGAAGCCGCGATCGGTCAGAAACTCCCGAATGTAGCGGACGATGGCGCTGCGCAGCAGAAAGACCCGTCGGGATTCGTCATTCATGATCAGGTCGAGATAACGCTGGCGGTAGATGGTTTCCGCATCCGTCAGACCATGAAATTTTTCCGGGAGCGGGCGCAAAGACTTGGTCAGGAGACTGGCCTGACTGACCCGCACGGATAATTCCCCGGTCTTGGTTTTGAATACCTGACCTTCCACCGCGACGATATCGCCGAGATCCCAAGTCTTGAATGCTTCATAAACCCCCTCGGGCAACGTGTCACGCTGCAGAAATACCTGCATGCGACCCGACATGTCCTGGATGTGGGCAAAAGAGGCCTTGCCCATGATGCGCTTGGTCATCAGGCGCCCGGCCATCTTCACTCGAACAGCCTTGGCTTCTAGATCCTCGGTCGTGCTTTCACCATGTTCTGCATGGACCTGCTCCGCCAGGGCATCGCGACGAAAGTCATTGGGAAAAGCGGTACCGCCCAGGGCCCGCAGGGCGGCCAGCTTTTCGCGCCGCTGAGCGGTGAGCTTGTTGTCCTCGGCTCCGCTCAGGCTGACCATCTCGACTTCGGCCTGTTCAGGTATCTGATCACTCATGGTTATAGACCGCTCTTTAAACTGGCTTCGATGAACATATCCAGATCACCATCCAGAACAGGCTGGGGGTTGCTGGTTTCGACATTGGTGCGCAAATCCTTGATACGCGACTGATCCAGCACATAAGAACGAATCTGGCTGCCCCAGCCGATATCGGACTTGGAGTCTTCCAGTTTCTGTTTCTCGGTGTTGCGCTTCTGGATTTCTATTTCATAAAGTTTGGCTCGCAGCTGCTTCATGCAGGTATCACGATTGGCATGCTGCGATCGCTGGCTCTGACACTGGACGACAACGCCGGAGGGCATGTGAGTAATGCGGACGGCAGATTCGGTCCGGTTGACGTGCTGACCACCCGCACCGCTAGCCCGGTAAACATCGGTTTTGAGGTCGGCCGGGTTGATGTCTATATCAATATTATCGTCCACCTCGGGGGAGACAAACACCGATGAGAATGAGGTATGGCGACGATTGCCGGAGTCGAACGGCGATTTCCTGACGAGGCGATGGACGCCGGTTTCGGTCCGCAACCAGCCATAGGCATATTCGCCTTCAAAGCGAATAGTGGCACTTTTGATACCGGCCACATCGCCAGCGGATTCTTCCACCAGCTCGGTCTTGAAGCCGCGACGCTCGCCCCAGCGCAAATACATACGCTCCAGCATTGCGGCCCAGTCCTGGGCCTCGGTGCCACCGGAACCGGCCTGAATATCAAGGAATGCATTGTTGGGGTCCATTTCCCCCGAGAACATCCGGCGAAATTCGAGCCCGGAGATGATGGTTTCGAACTGCTCCAGATCGGTGGCGACCGATTCAACGCTGTCTTCATCGTCTTCCTCAACAGCAAGTTCGAGCAGCTCTTCCGCATCCTGAAGACCCTGGCGAATATTGCTCAGGTTGTTGACTACGGTTTCCAGCTGAGTGCGCTCCTTGCCGAGTGCCTGAGCGCGTTCTGGGTCATCCCAGACTTTCGGGTCTTCCAGTTCGCGGAGAACTTCAGTCAGGCGTTCCTGTTTTTCCTCGAAGTCAAAGATACCCCCTAAGGGACTCGGCACGGCCCTTGAGATCTTTGATCTGGTTGTAAAGCGGGTTGATTTCGCGCATCGCTGATCCCGGTAAAAAAGCCGACAATTATACAGTCATACGACTGTAGCCATCCGCGCAGGATGGAAGTTTCTGTGGGATACAATCATGACAGCGGGGCAACCGGGCGCTCAACGAGGGATTCGATGTGATCCATCAGTTGGGCGCTGATGTTGAGCCCGAATTGTCGATCCAGTTCCTGGACGCACGTCGGACTAGTGACATTGATTTCGGTCAAGTAGTCGCCGATCACATCCAGCCCGACGAAACTGAGGCCGCGTCGGCGGAGCTCTGGGCCTACCTGTGCGGCAATCCATCGGTCGCGCTCGGTCAACGGACGACCCTCGGCCCGACCACCCGCAGCAAGGTTTCCGCGACTTTCACCCTGGGCCGGGATGCGGGCAAGCGCATAGGGCACCACCTCGCCATTCACCACCAGTATCCGCTTGTCACCATCCACGATCTCCGGCAGATACCGCTGAGCCATGACAAAACGGCTGTTGTGCCTGGTCATGGTTTCAAGGATGACGCTCAGATTCGGATCGCGCTCCGCCACGCGAAAGATTGACGCGCCACCCATGCCATCGAGCGGCTTGAGAACCATCTCTCCCTGTTCATGGAGAAATTCGCGCAACAGACTGGCCTCGCGGGCCACCAGCGTGGGTGCGCAGCATTCCGGGAACCATGCGGTAAAGAGTTTTTCGTTGGCATCTCTAAGCGAACGGGGCTTGTTGATGACCTGCACGCCCCGATTCTCAGCACATTCAAGAAGATAGGTCGCATAGATGTATTCCTGATCGAACGGCGGATCCTTGCGCATGAGGACGACATCAAGCTCATCCAGCGGCGCATCCATCTCTCCGTCGAAGCGGTACCAGGCTTTTTCATCGCGCTGGACACTCAACCGACGCATCCGGGCATGGGTCCGACCATCACGCAGATAGAGATCGTTCAGCTCCATGTAATGCAGCGCATAACCCCGCGCGCTGGCTTCAAGCAGCATCGCAAAGCTGGTGTCCTTGTGGATTTTGATCTTGTCGATGGGATCCATGACGATCCCGAGTTTGAGTGTCATGCGTGTAGTTAGGAGGGAATTGAAAATTGGGGCGTTGCTTGACTTCGGCCTGAGAAATGACATATAAAGTGCGGCTTTTCCGTACCCAGCCAGGCGAACCGAGGTTCATCATGTCCAGAATATGCCAAGTGACGGGCAAGGGCCGTATTGTAGGCCATAACGTCTCTCACGCTAACAACAAGACCAAGCGAATCTTCAACCCGAATCTGCATGAGCATCGGTTCTGGGTAGAGAGTGAAAACCGTTGGGTGCGCCTGCGCGTATCCAGCCATGGGCTTCGCACCATCGACAAGAAAGGCATCGACGCGGTTCTCGCGGATATCCGCAAGCGCGGCGATAAAGTCTGATTCAGGAGTAGATCATGCGCGACAAGATCAAATTGGTATCCAGTGCCGGCACTGGTCATTTCTACACCACGACCAAGAACAAAAAGAACATGCCGGAAAAGATGGAGATCAAAAAGTTTGATCCCGTCGTTCGCCAGCATGTCACCTACAAGGAAGGCAAGATCAAGTAAGTCGGGCAGCTCCCGCCTGGCCCAACCGGAAACCCCTCGTGAAAGCCGCAACCAATGCGGCCCAGTCCTCGTCGAGTGTCGATTCCATAATCGGGTTTATCAGGAAGGGCTGGCGCTTGATCCGGGCTATTTCCGGCGATGATGCTTATGAGCGCTATGTGACACACTGGCAGAGGCATCACCAGAGTGCTACGGGAGACACCACCCCGCTCCTTGACCGAAAATCGTTCCACGCCGCAGAAATCCAGCGGCGCTGGAGTGGTATCAAACGCTGCTGTTGACCGGCCCTGATCCCCAGGCCGCAAGAAACATGGCCCACAAGGGCAACGCCCGTTACTTCCAATCGATCCCCCGACCGTCAGGACTAATCTCCTACCCTTACCATCCGGCCTGGGGATTATTGCTGATCCCAGCTCAACCCCATAACAAGACAGGGATTCCATGAGTCCGGCCAACCCCACAGCACCCGATAGCATGACAACTTATCGACGGCTGCTGCAGTATGCCGCGCCCTATTGGCGACGGTTTTTGCTGGCTGTCATTGCGATGATCGCCTATGCGGCCCTGGGACCGGCCTTTGCCAAGCTCATCCAGCCACTGATTGACGGCAGTTTCGTCAACAATGATCCCTCGGTACTTCGCATGGCTCCCTGGGTGCTTATCGGTCTGTCCATAATCCGGGGGATCGCCGGTTTTTGTGGGGATTATTATTCAGGTTGGGTCAGTCGACGGGTCATTACTGATCTCCGAAAGAATATGTTCGACCAGTTCCTCAGCCTGCCCTGCGCGGCTTATGATCAGTCCTCCTCGGGACAGCTCATGTCCCAGCTGCTGTTCAATACCGAGCAGGTCGCCGAGTCGCTGACCAACGGCATCATGGGGATCTTCCGGGATGGGCTGACCATCATCGGTTTAATAGCCCTGATGGTGTATGAGAATGTTCAACTGTCCATGGTTTTGCTGATCGTCGGACCCTTGCTGGGGATCAGCATCAGTCGCGTCAGCAAACGCTTTCGCAGCATTAGTCGACGCATCCAGGAATCAATGGGTAATGTGGGCCATGTCGCACAGGAAGCGATCGACGCCCAGCGCATCGTGAAAGTCTTCAACGGCAAGGACTATGAGGCGGACAAGTTCGATCAGGAAAACGAACTCAACTTTCAACGCTACATGAAACGCATTGCCACGGAGGCTTTCGCCGGATCGGCCATTCAATTGATCTATGTGAGTGGCTTTGCCGCTGTGCTTTATGTTGTATCCCTGGATGCGGTGCGCAGCAGCATCACACCCGGCAGTCTGATTTCCTTTATCGCCGCCATGTCGATGATGCTGAGTCCGATCAAGCGCGTCGCCAATCTGGCCAACGTCGTGCAGCGAGGCATTGCGGCCGGTGGCAGTATTTTCGAGCTGCTCGACAGTGAGCGCGAGCGGGATACGGGAACAATCGACCTACCGCAGGTGGCCGGGCGAGTGGAATACCGGCGCGTCAGCCTCGCCTATCAGAAAGACGGCGACACGATCCTGAAGGACATCGACCTGAATATTCCGCCAGGAAAAACCATCGCCCTGGTGGGACATTCGGGCAGCGGCAAGACCTCGCTGATCCGATTATTACCGCGTCTTTATGAGCCGACCGGCGGAGAGATTCTTGTCGATGGTGTCAATATCAGGGACTTGACGCTGTCCAGTCTGCGACATCACATTGCCTACGTCGGCCAGGAAGTGACGCTTTTCAACGATACAATCGCCAACAACATTGCCTATGGAGGCCGTGGAACAGCCTCTCGAGAGCAGATACGGAAGTCCGCGCTAGCCGCGCACGCCCTCTCTTTCATTGAAAGCCTGCCCGACGGCTTTGACACCCGGGTGGGCGAACAAGGCATCCTGCTGTCCGGCGGCCAACGGCAACGCATCGCAATTGCCCGCGCCCTGCTTAAGAATGCGCCCATCCTGATTCTCGATGAAGCCACCTCGGCGCTGGATGCCGAGTCCGAGCGACATGTGCAGGAAGCGCTGGAGACTCTAATGCAGAACCGCACTACATTGGTCATCGCACATCGTCTGTCGACTATCCAAAAGGCGGATCAGATTTACGTGATGCGGGATGGTCAGATCATTGAAGCAGGCACTCATGACGAACTGCTGCAAAGACAAAGTCATTACGGCGAGCTATATCGTCTGCAGTTTGGCCAAACCGGGAACCAGCCTGGCTCCGGCCAGGAGAAGGCGACCGGAAATTAGAACCCGTTTTAGCAGGCTTTTTGTTCGCCTGCACCAGGCTCAGGGACGAGCGTAAGGCAGCCGCGTCCGGGATCATGCATCCGCGGCGACCAGAATTTCGCCCTTCCCCAGACCGGACATATCCCCGGCGTATCGGCGGACGCGCTTGAGCTGGTCACTCATACCGGCAAACGGCGTATCCAGTCCGGCAAACCCCTTGAGCAGCAGCGGAATGAATCCGAGCGTGTGAGTGCCGCAGTCGTTGAAGGTGGGGAGCAGCTCGGTGGGCCGCTGGGCCAGCAAGAGGGTACCCCGGCCCATGGCATAACCAACATAGCGGCCCGTTTTTCCCAGCACGCCGATGGTGCCGGCGGTCATGCGCGAGCCAAGATAGTCGCCGGTATTGCCCTCGATCAGAATCGCACCACGTCGTAGGTGATCGCCGGCGCGATCGCCGACATTGCCGCGCACGATGACTACTCCGCCGGCCATACCTTTTTTGTTGCCCGGCAGGCTGGCACCGATAAAATCTCCGGCGTTTCCCTCGATCAGGACATGACCATTCTTGAGTTCGCAAGCGGCGTAGGCGTCGACCGACCCGCGAACTACCAAGCGACCACCGTTCATCTGCATGCCGAGATAGCTTCCGGCATCGCCCTCAACCGTAATCTGACCCTGAGTCATGCCCCGACCGATGAAGTCCAGCTTGCCGGTTGCGCCGCGCAGGACAATGTGGGTGGCATCATTACCTTCCATATCGAACAACTCGCCCACGGAGAGCTGGCGGTTGCCGGTTTGCAGCAGAATATTTCCGATCTCGGTGGCGCTTTTGTCCTGCAGATTGTCCGGGGTCAAGGGTGCAGCGTCGATTCGCTGTCTGGGTTCGGCCCGCAGCGTCAAAATCAGCATGGTCATGCCATGATCTCCTGCAAATGAAAGAGGAACGGCCCCAGTTTGCCGCCATAGTTGCCGGCGCTGATGCGGCGAATCCCGTTCTGCGGACCGAGGCCGCAAGCCGCTTCGATACCGACGCGCATTGCCCTGTTAATATCCTCGGCAGTCAGGCCGTCGATGACGATTTCCATCACAGACTCAACTTCTGAACTCAGTTCGGTTTTTGTCTGTCCCTTGAGAGTGGGGCAGAAGGCGTCATTGGTAGAAGCATTCAACGCCTTGTACTTGGAGCCGACCTTGGAGCCGGAGCGAACCACCCCGCCCGGAAACGGCATGATGACGTTGGGCACCCGGCGCATGGCTTCGATGGCCGCTTCGCAGGCCGCCAGTGCCTGCGGCTGGCTTTCGGCCAGAATCAGGAAATTACCGCCGCCGACAGCATTGACCATGCCAGTGTTTTCCTCGCAGAGGAATTCACCGTCCATCACCGGCACCCGCCAGTAGCGGCGGCCGTTGATGCGTTTGGAAATCTGGAAGCCGTCGCCGAAAAAACGCAGGTTCTTGCCCAGCGCGATGGGATCGCCCTCGGTCAGCCCGGAAAACAGCGCTGTGGTCGGACACGTCAGCACGCACTGGCCGGCACGGGTTTCGACCTGCTTGGCCAAGGTTTTGCCGCCCATGGCGAAGATCAACGCAGCCACGCCCGGACGGCCATCGGGGGTTTCCTCGGGGGTGAGTTCCCGCTCGATACCGGCTTCGCAGCCGCAGGCAATGACCGAGGTCGCAAAACCGGTCATGGTTTCCGCGGCTATCCGCGCCCATTTGGCATTCTGCGCGGTAATGATGATGCGGGTGCCGCGCATCGGAAACGCCTCGGCAAAGGTTGCGTCGATCTGTACGCCGTTGATGTTCATGCTGCCCAATCCTCTCGGCTCAGTCGTCGGATACCGGTATACATCAAGCCTGCCCCCGGCATGGATGTACCATGATCTTGCTGCGCCCGTCGTCCTCGATTTCCCAGTCGCGGATGATGAAGTTATCCATCTTCATGGTGAGGTAGCGGTCAAAATAAGGCTTAAGGCGGCGCTCGATGCTGGCACGGTCAAACTCCGGCCGGATGGTGTGGAGATTACCCCAAACGACCTTGATTACCTGACCATTTTTCACGACCAGTTCGCCATCCTTGAAGACGTAATCCGGCGTGGTGAACATCGCCTCCTTGTCGTCCTGTTCGGTATAAACGGTGATATCGGCGGCAGCCCCCGCGCCCAGATGGCCGCGATCATGCAGCCCCAGAATGCGGGCCGCACCAGCGCGGGTCATGATGGCAATCTCGTACAGGCTGTATTCACGGTCAATCGAAGCCAGTGTGCTCAGGGCAGCCGAATCGACGTTGATGGTGCTCAGCATGTCATTGCGGAAACTCTTGTCCATCAACAGCCGAATCAGGTGCGGATAACTGGTGAAGGGTGCACCATTCGGGTGATCTGTGGTCAGGAAGATACGCCAGGGATCTTCCACCAGCAGGAAGATTTCCAGCCCGATACACCACTGCAGGGCGTTGACGAAGTTCTGATCCTTGTACTTGAACGGCACCACGCCGCAGCCGGCATCGCACTCGATATCCATGCACACCCATTTATTGGGATGGGCATGGGCATGGTTGGCGTACTGCATCATCGAGTCGCCCGATGCCGTTACCGTCTGGCCGAACAGAATCTGCCCGACATCGGCGGTGATGTTGGGATTGCTGTTAATCGCCTCGGCGATTTGCGCCGCGCCCGACGAGAACTTGCGATCCCCCTCTGTTCCATAGCTATGGAACTGGATATGCGTCAGGTGCATCGGCAGACCTTCGATACCGGTAATGGTATTGAGGGTGGTATCGAGGTTGCCTGGCACACCCAGGTTGCAACCGTGCACATGCAACGGATGCGGCACACCCAGCTCATGCACTGCTCGGGCCAGACTCTGGAGAATGCCTCGAGGCGTAACGCCGTAATAACGATGATTCTCGTCCAGATCCAGTTTGCGCTGGTTGAACTTGAAGGCGCTGATGCCGCCCGGGTTGACGACCTTGATGCCGATACATTGGCTGGAGTGAATGGTCCAGGCCACGTAGTCGTTGATAACTTCCTGCTCGGCACCGGAGGACATAAGCCGGAGAAAGAAATCATCGCTACCGAGCATCGCGTAGCCACCGACGTCCATCAACGGCGTATCGGCCATTTCCATATGTGCCTGACGGGCATTGATCGGCAGTACAGCGGGCTCGAAGCCGGCGGTGTAACCCATCTCCGCGTAGCGGTAGCCGGCCGTCAAGGTCGACGGAGCCACGTACCCTGCACCGGCCCGCATCGGGCCAGAGCGGGCAACGGGATCGCCCCGATGATCTTCCGGCAGCAGGTTCCGGGCAATGGTCACCTTGCCCCCACCGATATGGGTGTGCATGTCGATGGCGCCGGCCATGATGACCTTGCCCCGGCAATCGAACTCCTGATCAGGGCTCTCACCGTCGGCCTGGTGATGGGCGACGATGCGGCCATCACGCACAAAAATGTCGCGAACTTCGCCATTGATGCCATGCGCGGGGTCATAAACCTTGCCGCCGGTCAGTTTGGTCAGCATGAATGATGTCTCCTGTGGAGCGATTGCCCCCGTTCGGTCGGGTTGGCCATTTAGAGTGACTCCAGGGCCTGCTCGATCGCTTGTAAGACCCGGGCGGCCCGCGGCAAGTCGGATTGGCGTAATTGGTAGAGCGGCAGTGCGACCACGCTGTCGCAACGGTAAATATGACCAGGGAAGTCAATACCGGGAACCCCAACGGGAATGTAAACCTCCGGTTCTTGTTCCAGACAAATACCCGAACGGCCGATGACAACCGTAGGCACCGAAGTCACGGGGGGAGCGGTGCAACTGAGGCTGGATACCCAGCACAGGACATCGGCTTCGCCTTGGGCCAGCAGCTTGGTAGCCTCATTGTGCAGCGGATCGTATTCCGGATAGCCACGGGCATAGCTGATGCGCGTCGGGTAGCCGGTAATCCAGGCCGCCACCTGGCTGGCGGTGCGGTCGCCATTCTGACCGCCGAGAGGCAGGCCCGCGCAGCGGGTGTCCTTGTTGAGAGCAACCACGGCCTTGCAGAGTTGCTGGACGGTCAACTCGGCATGGTCGAAATCGAGCTGTCCCGCCGCCCAGGTCACAACACCATATTGGGCGGCCTTGAGCCGGTCGACCACAGCCTGCAAATCGCTGGTAGCAATGCCGCCCACAGACTCGGCCTGCAATCGGGCACCGCCCGCCAAGGCAGAGAGCGCGGCGGCAACCTGAGGTAATTCCGCAGGCGCACAGGGCAAGACTTTGGGCGGCCGCCCATCGGGTGAGTGGGCAGCCTTGCCGCCGGGCGCTTGGCCAATGAAGATGATTTCCCGCTGACTGGTATCGGCGCCAAACAGGGTTTCCTCCACCCAGATGAATCGCTCGAAGAACCGGGGAAACGCCGTTTCGATATCGGCGCCAAACACGACAAGCACGTCGACCCGGTTCTTTAATTCGGCCAACGTGGTAGTCATCCAGCCAGAATCCGACAACACCAGCAGATTGCGCAGACCGGCAGGGGCCTTGAGCTGATCAAAGACCCCTCGGCAGCTTTCAATCAGCGAAAGCGCGGCGCGGGTCTCATTGACATCGCTGCCGAAGCCGCTAAACACTGGCAAATACGCTTTCTTCAGCAGACCGGCAGCATGCTGGATCGCCTGCTCCAGCCCAGCCGGCTTCCCACCAATACGGGGAGTTGTATCGGTGACAGGCACCTCGAAACCGGCCCGGGTGACAGGATCGCCGTTCTCAAGCACCCTGATGGCGAGCCCATCCACAGCAATCCTCAGGTCATCACTGGCAATGCCACAAAACGGGCTGGGGACATTGTCGAAGACTTTGGGCGGCGTTGCATTCATGCCCTTTCCCTCAAGGAAGTGTTGCGCAGGATATTGGATTCGGATCGAGATACGTCAAAATCGGTGACGTAATCAGCAAAGGGATGAAGCATAGGTTTTCCCCCTGTTTTTTTCAACTTACCCCCCCTACCCAGCAAACTCCCACACATGACGAAACGTGATCATTTGGAGTAACCTCGACACCCATGCGGGCAACCCGACTCCCCATAATT
>Ga0181554_1001574_pt1 | contig 21369 bp, 17 predicted proteins | sample 011ome_16_FD_145602 | JGI IMG/M metagenome (GOLD analysis project Ga0181554, IMG submission 145602) | Coastal salt marsh microbial communities from the Groves Creek Marsh, Skidaway Island, Georgia - 011503CT metaG (spades assembly) | ecosystem: Environmental > Aquatic > Marine > Intertidal zone... | reverse complement strand
TTGGGTATTCGCGGCCCCTTTGGAAAAGGTTGGCCAGTCAACGCGCTCGCCAACAAGAAAATTCTCATCGTTGCAGGTGGCTGTGGACTCGCCCCTCTCGCCAACCTAATTGATGAGCTTATTACCAACCATCACCACAAACATTTAGCCCTAGTTTATGGTGCACGCAATCGTGCATTACAAATGTTGAACCCGGAACGGCTGTACTGGCAACAAGAAATTTCTCTCTTTGACCTTCTTGAAGACACCGGGGAGACACAGGCATCTAACAAAAACCACATTCTGGAAGGGACACCAATGGATGCAATGGATTCTGTACTTCGCACTCTGGACTGGACACCTGATACACTTCTCTTGTGCGGCCCCGAAGTAATGATGCATGCTGTTGCAAAGAACTTTATACAACGCGGTCTATCGGCACAGGCAATTTGGCTCTCCATAGAACGACGTATGCATTGTGCCGTGGGCCTTTGTGGTCATTGCTACCTAAGTGAACACCACTTAGCCCATCACTATGTGTGTAAGGACGGTCCCACCTATCGTTGGGATCATCTACAACCTCCTGAAAAAACTGAGTGAGAGCATAGCGAGTGACCGGACTTTCCTCGGAAGAAGTCGATAAACGCCTAGAACAATATGGCTACAATGTGCTCCCTGAGCAACACAAAGATGGGCCTATTGGTATCTTCGTACGCCAATTTAACAGCCCTTTTATTTACGTGTTGCTGGCCGCCGCTTTAGTCTCCTTCGGGTTAGGCCAAAACCTTAATGGTATTTTTATCTTTGCCGTACTACTGATTAACGCCACCATCGGGACGATACAAGAGTACTCTGCTCAGCGTGCCGCCTCAGCACTAAAGAAAATGGTTCCCCAATATGCCTCCGTAATACGCGATGGCGTCCCCAAAAAAATTAATGCCACCGAACTAGTCCCGGGCGATATTGTGCAATTGGCCTCGGGTGATAAAGTACCAGCTGACCTACAATTACAACAGTGCCAATCCTTGCTGGTTAATGAATCCATTCTAACCGGTGAATCTCTGGCCTCCATGAAACAAGTTGGCACCAACATACCCGAAGATACACCACTCAGTGAGCGGCTCGGTAATGCATTTGCAGGTACCATCGTGACCCGCGGTCGAGGTCGGGGTGAAGTCATTGCAACGGGGCGACACTCTCAGGTCGGAAAAATTGCTTCAGAAGTCAGTGAACGACAACATATTAAACCACCACTGTTACAGCGTATTGAACGCTTTACATTGCGGGTTTCCTGGAGTGTCTTGGTGGTCATCGCTATTCTTTTTATGATTACTGTATTGCGAGGCGAGGAGTTAGCCACAGTATTTTTACTGGGCGTGGCATTAGCAGTCTCGGCGATCCCTGAAGGTCTTCCAGCGGCTATCACCGTAGCCCTTGCCATAGGCATGCGGCGCATGGCAAAGGTTAATGTAATCGTACGAAAACTGATCGCCGTAGAGTCTCTCGGTTCCTGCACCTATATTGCTTCTGATAAAACGGGCACGCTCACCGTTAACGAGCTCACCGTAAAAAAAATTCTGCTTCCCAATGGCCACAGCTATTCTGTCAGCGGAGAAGGTCTGGATATTCATGGGGTTATTTGCTCGGATAATATAGATAATCCAGAGGACAGGGATACCCTAAAAACACTCATACGAACCGGCCTGTTAGCCAATGAAGCTCGTCTTACCTTTGCATCAGATCTTCCCTACGAGCCGAGCGTGTCGCAAAAAAATGGAACTTGGCACTCCTATGGCGATGGTGTTGATCTGGCATTTCTAGTCTTAGCCGCAAAACAGGGCTTTGATCATCAACGAGCACATATTATTTACCCTGAACAAGGCCGGATTCCTTATGAATCAGAAAACGCCTATAGCGCCAGTACTAACAGGGTTCACAATGAGGTAGTGATACATGTGAAAGGCAGTGCTGAGCGCTTGCTGCCCATGTGTAATTCGTGCGCTACGACAGAAAAATTTGATATTGATAATATTTATCAACAGGTTGATGCACTTGGTCAGCAAGGTTACAGAGTTCTTGCATTGGCTAGCCGTCGAGTAACCGATGCCAGCCAAGCTCACATGGAGCAACCACAAAACCTGACATTTTTGGGGCTGACAGCGATGATCGACCCCTTGCGTCCAGAAGCATACCAAGCCATAAACCAATGCCATCACGCCAACATAACGGTAGCAATGATCACTGGCGACCATCCACAAACAGCACTGTCTCTAGCCAAAGAGTTGGACATAGCTACAGAGGACTCTATGGTTGTGACGGGCAAAGAGATCGATGTGGCGGCCAAACAAGGTCATCAAGCACTGTCTGAGCTGGTAGCTTCCACTCACGTTTTTGCGCGTGTCGAACCATCACAAAAATTACAAATCATCCAACAATTAATCGAATGCGGAGAGTTTGTCGCAGTAACAGGTGATGGTGTTAACGATGCACCAGCACTACGTCATGCTCATGTTGGTATCGCCATGGGAAAGCGTGGTACTGACGTAGCCAGAGAAAGCTCAGAACTCATTATTACAGATGATAACTTTGCATCCATTGTGCAGGGAATCAAGCAAGGACGAATCGTCTATAACAATATTCGCAAGGTAGTATTTCTTTTAATCTCCACAGGTGCTGCTGAGATCACCCTGTTTATTCTCAGCGTACTCTTCGGCTTACCGCTACCACTTTTCCCCATTCAGCTCCTGTGGCTCAACTTGGTTACCAATGGTATTCAGGATGTGGCTCTTGCCTTTGAACCAGAAGAAGGTAATGAACTTGCACGCCCTCCCCGCCCTCCTAACGAAACTATTTTTAATCGCCTGATGCTGGAACGAGTACTTATCAATGCCGTGGCTATGGGGTGCCTAGCCTTCGCAGTTTTTGTTTACTGCCTTGAGCTTGGGTATAACGAAGCATCAGCACGCAATATAACTCTGCTATTGATGGTATTGTTTGAAAATGTTCATGTGCTTAACAGCCGCTCTGAAACTCAGTCTATCTTTCAACAACCGTTTTTCGGTAACCCGCTGTTGCTGTTTGGCATGCTCGCTGCCCAAGCGATTCACATAGCAGCTATGTACACACCTGGGTTGAAAACTATTCTACAGGTGGAGCCGGTGACTCTACTTCAGTGGAGCAGCCTGCTATCGATTGCTCTATTGCTAATAGTCATTGATGAACTACATAAATACAGGTACAACCAAAAACAAACTGTTAAACCCAAAAAGGATCTTTGACAAATAACAACACAATGGGAGTAGTACACAATGTCCCCAAATAATGATGCAGAAACCTATTCTCCAAAGCAGATAGCTCAACGGGTGGAAGCCGTCGGTGTCACCAAGGCCAACCTCGACACATTAAGTACACTCCTACTGGCAATACTGGCCGGTGCCTTTATCAGTTTTGGTGCGCTGCTTTACACTTTTATTATTCACGACTCCACTTTCGGGCTTGGTTTGACACGCTTAGCCGGTGGTCTAGGTTTCTGCCTGGGTTTAATTCTGGTTGTTGTGGCTGGCGCCGAACTCTTTACTGGCAATAACCTGCTGACCATAGCTTGTGTCAGTGGTCGAATCAGCTTGGCAAAATTATTGCGAAACTGGGCTTTGGTTTTTCTGGGGAATTTACTCGGAGCGCTGGGAATGGTAATACTTATTTATATCAGTAACTACTGGCTGGCTAATGATGGCAAGGTTGGTGAGGTGACTGTGCTCATCGCCAACAGCAAAGTTAACCTGAGCTTTGCAGAGGCTTTTGCCCGAGGTATTCTCTGCAACGTATTGGTCTGCCTAGCCATCTGGCTGTGCTTTGCAGGTCGCAGTGTTACCGACAAAATTCTTGCCATCGTATTCCCTATCACCGCTTTTGTCGCCCTTGGCTTCGAACATTCTGTCGCCAACATGTACTTTATTCCAGCGGGGATGATGGCACTGAACGATCCAATGGTACTGGCAGCCATACCCGTAGGAACTGACTTATCTGGGCTGAACATATGGGATTTTATGGTGAACAATCTATTACCAGTGACTTTGGGTAACATGGTAGGAGGCGGGATTCTTGTGGGGGTAGTCTATTGGGTAATCTATCTACGTAATGAGAAAAAACCTTGAGTTAACAGGCCCTATTTTTCATCAGGTGTCTATATAACTCCTATGATAATAGGTTTTCAATCGCCTTGTATTTAGCAAGCAGGCCCAGACTCTCTGCCGCCGACCGATAAGTAATATAGCCCCTGTGGGTATTAACTCCCTCGGCAAAGCCGCGATCATGACGAAGTGCATCAAGCCCTTCCCCTGCAAGGCGTAAAATGTAGGCAAGGGTTTCATTGGTCAAAGCAGTGGTGGAAGTTCTGGGGTAGGCACCCGGCATATTAGTCACACAGTAATGGGTAACACCACAACTTACATATACGGGCTCTCCATGGGTGGTTGGGCGGGAGGTTTTAATGCAGCCGCCCTGATCAATACTCACATCTACAATGACAGAACCAGACTCCATGCTGGCGACCATTTCCTCGGTAACCAGATGTGGAGGACGGCCACCCGGGTGAAGAACAGCGCCAACCAATAGATCAGTATCAGGGAGCACCTCTGAGATCATCTCTGGTGTTGAAAGTGCCACGCGCAACCTGTCAGATATCTGGTCTTTAAGTTCGGCCTTCCGGTCACTGTGGCGGGTAAACATGACGACGTTGGACCCCATGCTATCGGCAACCTTGGCAGCGTGTCGGCCGACAACGCCATCGCCCAAGACAGCCACATTGCCATGGCGCTCACCTAGAACACAGCCCAACTGCACTCCCTTGCCATGGTTAAACCTAGCCAGGTAATAGCTGCCAATGGTTACCGCCATATTGCCAGCCACTGCACTCATCGGTGCCAACAGTGGCAACCGCCCCTGAGTATCTTTCAGAGTTTCATATGCCAGTGCAGTGGTGCCAGCCTCAAGCAAAGCGTGCGTCAGATCTTGTGCTACTCCGGCAAGATGGAAATAGGTAAAGACTATTTGCTGCTTTAGAAACTGGTACTCCGAAGCTTGAGGCTCTTTTACCTTAAGCACCAAATCGGTATTCCATGCTGTGTCGGCCCGGACAATGTCACAACCAACATCCCCATAGGATGAGTCGGGGAATCCCGAACCCTCACCTGCGCCATATTCCACCATCACTCTGTGACCGGCCCGTATGAGCACTTTTGCACCATCAGGTGTAAGTGCAACACGGTTCTCATTGTTTTTGATTTCCTTTGGAACACCAACCCTTGTCATCTTCAACTCCCAGCATGTCGCCGCCTCTAACACCCTTGATCACATTCCCTTCAAGTGTAGCTTAGAGTCGAGCACCCGATTCATTCAGGCCTGCCCAAGGAAATTGTCAGATGAAATCTAGTTACCCTTAATTTGCAAGAGAACAATCACAATCTATTGTAAATCTACGAAGAGCAATTTTAGGAAAAGGATATAAATCCCCAGATGCTATAATCGATAAAGATTCAACATCCAGAGGCGGCTGTGTCAGCACTCTCTACTGACACAGGCTAATAAATGGTCGTATCCAGTACGACCTGTGCCCCCCTACTGGAAAATGATGGATCATCCTAGTCCCCAGAGACGTTGGCCAATGCTCGCCGAATCGCGAAAAATCGTGTCCATTACGCCCAGACCGACCTGTTTGAAGATGGGTACGGTAATGGGGTTCCAAATGTTTACCTGTGTGGTTTATCTAGGAAGCTGGCCGATTTATCCGATCGAAAATAATGGCATCATCACAAGACCACGGATATTAATGGCCCGCTTTAGATTCAGCCGCAACAATTGCTTTCAAGGTGTCGACTATGCTGTCTGCATTTAATGAAATCGAATCTATACCTGACTGCACTAAAAACTCAGCAAATTCCGGGTGATCTGAAGGCGCCTGACCGCAAATCCCCACTTTTCGACCGTATTGATGAGCCACCTCAATCACCTGAGAAATCATACTCTTGACCGCCTCGTTACGGGCATCAAACAGGTAAGCCAATTCTGTAGATTCACGGTCTACACCCAAAACTAGCTGAGTCAGATCATTGGTGCCAATTGAAAAACCATCAAACCGTTGAGCAAATTGGTCAGCCAAAATTACATTCGAAGGAATTTCACACATAACATAAACTTCCAGGCCGGATTCACCACGAACCAAGCCGTTGCTGGCCATCACCTCCAACACATGGTCGGCTTCTTCAGGAGTGCGGCAGAAGGGGATCATGACAATGATATTGTCAAATCCCAGCTGCTCCCGCACCCGCTTGATCGCCTGGCATTCCAGGCCAAACCCATCGCGGTAACGCTCACTGTAGTAGCGCGCCGCGCCACGCAGCCCCAGCATGGGATTACTTTCAGGTGTTTCAAACTGTTCACCCCCCAACAACTTACTGTATTCATTAGTCTTAAAATCGGAAAAACGGACGATGACGGGCCGTGGATACTGAGATGCGGCCAGTTTGGCAACCCCGAGCGCCAACTGGTCAATAAAAAAGGTCGGAGGGTTTTCGTAACCCTGGATCAGCTTGCCAATCTCATCGCGTATGCTTGCATCCTCAATTTGCTCAATCCGTAGCAACGCCATAGGATGAACACCGACCAAACTAGAAATAATAAATTCGATTCGTGCTAGCCCGATACCATCCACAGGCAGCTGCCACCACTGAAGTGCACTGTCGGGAATAGCCATATTGATATTCACTTTTGTTCGTGGGCACGGTAATTTGGAAAGGTCTATAGCGGTTTTCTCAAAGGGCAAACAGCCAGCGTAGATTTTTGCGGTGGCGCCCTCAGAACAGGATAGTGTCACTGACATACCCTGAGACAGGGTCTCCATAGCGGAGACAGCTCCAACAGCAGCAGGGATTTTGAGTTCACGACAAACAATAGCTGCATGACTGGTAGAACCACCCGTATCGGTAATGATACCAGCGGCTTTGCGCATCAATGGTAGCCAGTCCGGGTCGGTATGCGCCGCCACCAAGATGCTTCCTTCGGGGAAGTCTATTTGCTCGTCGGGTTTAACCACCATCCGTACCCGACCACTGGCGATAGCACTGCCCACACTTTGGCCGGTTAATAGTAGCTCTCCGCTACCGGTAAGGTGGTATCGATTGAGCTGTTGCCGCGATTTCTGTGAAGCAACTGTCTCTGGCCTCGCCTGAACAATATACAACTCACCACTGACGCCAGCCTTGACCCATTCAATATCCATGGCACGATCATAATGATTCTCAATGAGCCTCGCCCACCGGGCTAATTGTAAAATATCAGCATCATCGAGCACGAAAGTAGCACATTCCTCGGAACTCGTTTTGTGCCACTGTGTGCCGCCGCTGGTGTCAGACTTGTAGACCAGCTTCTCCCTTTTACTACCCATATTCTTGTCGAATATGGGTGTCAATTCAGGCTGATCCAGAAGAGGCTTGTACACCATATAACGATCAGCAATCACTCGTCCCTGGACTACCGCTTCACCAAGTCCCCAAGCAGCACTGATCACCACGGCATCAGGAAAACCGGATTCAGGGTCCAAGGTAAACATTACTCCAGCGGATCCTTCACTGGCATCCACCATTGTCTGAACACCTACAGATAATGCTACTTGGAGATGATCAAATCCTTGAGCTTCCCGATAGCTGATGGCTCGATCGGTAAACAATGAAGCGTAGCAGTGGGTGCAAGCATCAAGTAGACCCTCGAAACCTCTCACATTGAGAAAGGTCTCCTGCTGTCCCGCAAAACTGGCTTCTGGCAAGTCCTCTGCAGTTGCAGAACTACGCAAGGCCACCGGCACATCCTTTCCTCCGAGTCGATCACCTAGCTGCTCGTAAGCATTCTTCAGCGATGACACTAGAGCGTCGGGCAGTTGACCAGCTAGAATAGCCTCACGGATAGCACTTCCTATCTTTGGCAATGAACGTTGATCAGAGGAAAAAACTTTCAGCTGCTGTGTTATAACAGGCTGAAGGTCATTGAACGAAAGGAATTCTCGATAGGCATTGGCCGTTAGGGCAAAACCTGGCGGCACTCGAACACCTACCTTCCCAAGCACTTGCAGCATTTCACCAAGAGAGGCATTTTTCCCTCCCACCAATGGTATATCTGTATTACTTACCTGCTCAAGCCATGCAACCAGAGGCCTTTCTCGGTCGGAGCACATCATTGGTGAGTCTCCCATCATTTATGATAAGAAATGAGTATAGTCTCCGGCGACGGCTGCTGCTTTAATCTATGTCTACCGTAACTCTCTCATTCATCGGCTTTTCGTCAGTTTTCTTCAATGGCAATAAAATAAAACCTTTCCTAGAACTTTTTATCAATTCATTATTTTAGGGGTATAGCGGATTGCAAATATCCGAGCACCTGAGGTTGCGGGTTCAGGGTTTTGATCTCTAAACATCACCTGTAACACTCTATAAAGCAGGCTTTTTTTCCTTTCACTTCTGCAACGATCACTGACAACGTGGACGGGCAAGACCACGAACAGTGGTGCTAAGCCTAATGCATACTTTGCACTTGACCTATCCCTGTACTACTTTTTAATCAGGGTTGTTTTAACTATGAGCTATATCACGAAGTTGCACTCACTATAAGGAGAATAGGTCATGACCACAGCAAAAAAAGTAAGCGCGAAAGAAAATAAGCAAAAGATACAGAAGCAGGAACCCATGCAATCCATGAGTCCCTTTGGAGAAATGGAAAGACTTCTTGAGAGTTATTTTCCTAGGAGGTGGTTTCGACCAGCACGTATGGAGCTGCCATTCCGGGGTGAACTGGCAGCTCCGTTCGTTGGACAAACACCACATGTTGATGTGATCGATCGCAAGAATGACATCCTCGTCAAGGCGGCATTACCGGGTGTGGACAAGAAGGACATTGACCTTTCAGTTGAAAAAAACTCGGTAACCATAAAGGGCACCACCAGTCACGAACTAAAAGAAGAAAAGGAAGATTACTACCATAGCGAGATCTCGAGTGGTTCCTATTACCGCACGCTGGTTTTGCCTGAAGATGTGGAAGAAGGCAAAGCTAAGGCTAAGTTTAAGGATGGTATTCTGGAGCTGACCTTACCCAAGGCCAAGACAGAAAAGAAAAAGACTCATTCCATTAAAATAGACTGAGGCGAACATATTACAAATGGCTTTCTGTCACCCCATCAGCACGAAGGCTATTACAAAGTGAACAGTGGTAAGGTCGAGCTAATGGGGCTATTCAATTAAATTAAGGGGTATTAACAATTGAAATTATCTGAGCGAATGCGAATAAGTAGAAACAAAGGGCCAAATTTGTGAGTAACGAGAGAAATAGATTATGACTACATGGGTTTTAGTAGCAGATGGCGCACGTGCCCGAATCTTTAGTGCTGAACAGTCAACATCTGTATTAAATGAGCTTGAGGGGCTGGTTCATTCAAAATCGCGACAACATGAGCACAAGTTAACATCAGATTTGCCGGGTCGTCAGGCCGGAGGCTCAGCCGCCAGCCACCACTCAGTTGGCAATGAGGGTAATATCAAGGAAAACGAAACGGTCGTGTTTGCAAAGGAGTTATCCAGACGACTTGATGCCGCTCAGAGAGAGGGCAAATTCCGTCGACTAATCGTCGTCGCTGCGCCTGCATTCCTTGGTCACTTAAGGCAAGAGATGAGCAGTAAGGTTTCTAACCTTGTATCACATGAGCTCGATAAAAATATCGTTAACCTAGATGCCACCTTGATTAGGGAACACCTTCCCAAACATTTCTAGAGCAACTGACGGTACTCACAAGTTAACTTACGCATCCCTGTAAATTCTAGTAGCACCCCGCTCTATGCTGTAGTCGCGTTTCTACAAGACATAAAGGTACCCTACATGAGTGATCGACAATGGAATCAATCCAGGTGAAAGATGTACTTATTTCAGACCGGGGCGTTCGGCTGCCCGGGCTGTTGAGCATGCCAGAAAAGGCAATAGGCATCATTATATTCGTTCATGGAAGTGGCAGTAGCCGACTGAGTTCGCGCAACCAGCAAGTGGCCCGAGCCCTCAATGAATTGGGTCTGGCAACCTTGTTGTTTGATCTGCTCACTGAAGAAGAGGCTATTGACCGTACCAACGTTTTTGATATATCGCTCCTTTCACGTCGCTTGCAGAGAGTCACGGAGTGGGTGCAAGATCAGCTTGAATTGGAAGCATTGCCCATAGGTTACTTTGGAGCGAGCACCGGCGCAGCGGCAGCACTGTCGGCGGCTGCAGATCTTAAACATCAGATTAAGGCAGTGGTATCTCGGGGAGGGCGTCCAGATATGGCCATCTCGAAGTTGCGTGAGGTATTGGCTCCGGTATTACTGATTGTTGGTGGAAATGACTTTGGTGTGATTGAGCTAAACGAGAAAGCCTTTGAGCAGTTGCAAAACGGAAGACTGGAAATTGTACCGGGGGCGACCCATTTGTTTGAGGAGCTGGGAACTCTCGATAAAGTTGCTTGCTTAGCCGGCCAGTGGTTTGTAGAAAAAATGTTGTCGGATGAGAAAGTCGTTTCTGGGCAAGGGGACTAGAGAGATGAGATTCAAAGACCGTATTGAAACCACCAAATTGTTGGCCGAGAAACTGAAAGGTCTCTGTGGTAAAAACCCCATTGTGCTGGGAATTCCCGGGGAGCCATACCTATGGCCCAATCCATTATCGGTGGTGGAGTTGCAACCCATTCAATTATGATAGAAGGCATTCATAAAGTGAGGATGGGAAAACCCGCCAAAGTTATTGTGGCAGTAGTCGTGGCCTCAGAGGAAACTCAACCCTAATGAAAGAAAACCTTCGCTGTCAGTTGATTACTTTGCAAGAAGTCTACGACCTGTCGTTTTCTCTGGCGCAAAAAATTCTGGCATCTTCCTTCCGGCCGGATGTAATTGTCGCTATTGCCCGCGGCGGTTTTGTTCCAGCCCGATTTCTGTGTGACTTTCTCGATGTTAAAGCAATGTCATCTATTGGTATCCGGCACTATGTAGCGGCAGCATCTAAAGAGCCCCAGGCTCAGCTTCTCTACCCATTGATGGCGGATGTTAAAGATAAGAGAGTACTCATTACTGATGACGTCAATGACTCCGGGGAGACGTTACAGGTGGCCGTGGATTATATGGCCACTTTTTCACCTTCAGAGGTGCAGACAGCCGTATTGCATGAAAAATCGAACTCTAGCTTTCAAGTACAGTTCAAGAGCAAGATCATCACCGAATGGCGCTGGGTCATATACCCCTGGGCGGTAGTTGAGGATGTCGGGGGGCTCATACTTAGGGAATATTCTGCAGTGATAGAGCTTGAGGATCTTCGTCAGCGGTTATTAAAAGACCATGAGATTGACGTGTCTAGAGATGTGTTGAAAAAAGTGATGATGATTCATTCCCATCACAGGTGCTGACCACTTAAATCCCCCTGAGAGATTGAGAGGCATCTGTTTTCATGAACATCCAGATATTACGTTGACCGCGTTTCAACTCTTTTCACGACTATGGACTTGGTCAGCGGCCAATACAATTCCAGCAGATACCGATACAACAGCTACTGTACAGGTTATTACTCTTGAAAAAATTACTATTCGCTCCATTTGAATTTGAATTATTTCAATTTGAAGGAACCTCGGCCACAAAACACTAAAACCACTTAAAATTCAGCCCAAAAAATAAGGTGCGACGAATGTCCTGTATCGTTTATCCAGACAATCATTTAATGGCGATTTAAGCAAAAGTCTGTTTAAGAATTTTTGGTTCCAAGGAGCCCACTAGAATGGGATACTGCTAGAGATCACAAAAAAGCATAGGACAGCCTGCCAGAACCGTCGCTAACGTTAAATACTGGCTCAATTGTATTTATGATTAAAAAACACACATTATGAAACTACAGCCATCGCAATTAACTTATCGTTTACCCGTCGACCACCCAGCGCTTCAAACTGATACTGATTCCGATGAATCACAGCTAATACCAGGCCAACCACGTGCCACTAAAGCCCTAGAACAGGGTCTTGCTATTGATCAACCGGGCTACAATCTTTATTTGGCTGGCAAAAATGGTATAGGTCGTGTCCGCCATGTAATGAAATACTTAACACCATTAGCCTCCCATGGAGACACACCACAGGACTGGCTTTATGTTAATAACTTCGATAATTTCAGCGAGCCCCGCGCAATTAGCATGCCGCCCCAACAGGGCTTGTCATTAATACGAGATATCAACAAATTAATTGATGCTTTACTGGCTACCTTCCCAACCGTATTTGAAAACCCCAGCTACCTACAACAAAAAACCGCGCTGCAAACAATCTTTGATCAAACTTATGACCAAGCGGTAGAAGTCGTCGAACGATCTGCTAACGCGATGCAAATCGCTATCTATCGAGAAGACAGCTCTATTACCTTTACCCCCATTATCAATGGCCAAGTAGCTGATGAATCTATGTTTGCACAAATGGGGGACGAACAACGCGAAACTTTTCGTGAGAATGTTGAAACACTACAAGCATTGTTGAATAACAGCCTATTAGAACTCCCTCAGTGGCAGCGTGATTTGAATAATAATTTACGTGAGCTACTGACCACCACTATCAATCAATCACTCAAGCCTTTATTCGACCAGCTGCAACAAAGCTACCAAAGTCATGCTGGCGTACAACTTTTTTTGGTTCAAATTTATAGCCATTTACCCCGATTTATTGAGGAACACCTGAATGAACCACAAAGCAATTTGGCTGAATCAGTTATTAATAAACGTGCATTACTAGAAGAGCTTTTTCTCCCCAACTTAATAACCCAATCGGCTCATAATAGCGGCTCGCCGATTGTGCAGGAATCAAACCCTAGTCACGCGAATTTATTTGGTCGAATTAATTATATTTCGGAGCAAGGTTCTCTCAAAAGCAACCATCATCAAATTATCGCAGGTTCACTCCATCGAGCTAATGGTGGCTATCTGATTCTTGATATTGAAAAAGTACTGAGTGACCCGTCAACCTGGAAGGCATTAAAGCGCTGCCTCCGTGATGGAAAAATATATATAGAGTCACCTGAAAATGAAATAATGGCAGGTCTTCCTCAATTATTAAAACCTGTATCCATTCCCCTTAAGGCCAAGATTATTTTAATAGGGCCCCGACATATTTATTACACCTTAGAGCGTTACGATCATGATTTTGATGAGCTGTTTAGAGTGTTAGTGGACTTTAGTAGTCAAATTGATAATACACCAAAAAATCTGCAACAACTCACCAACATTCTTCTGCAACGAGCCAAAGAAGCTAATGTTGCAAAACTGTCCAGTTCGGCCATATCTCGCTTAGTAGAATACGCCTCCCGGATTGCAGAGCATCAGCATAAGTTCACAGCTTGCATTGATCCCATTTTAGAACTGATCATTGAGGCGGACCGCAATCTCCAACAATTGCATGATACAGAAATAACGGAAAAACATATTAACCATGCCATAAAAACGAGAGAACAACGCAATGCCAGGCTTTATCAGCTGGTCAAAGAAGATATCCTCGAGGGCGTTATCTCTATCACCACTAACGATAACGCCGTTGGTCAAACAAATGGGTTATCTGTCATTCAGGTTGGTGAAAGTAACTTTGGCTGCCCTGTGCGCATTACTGCTACCGTACACCCAGGGAAGCTAGGTGTGGTTGATATTGAGAGAGAGGTTGAACTAGGCCAAGCGGTTCACTCCAAAGGCGTATTACTCCTATCAGGTTACCTCAGTGGCCGTTACTGCAAAGAATTCCCTTTAGCTATCTCAGCCTATCTAGCCATGGAACAATCCTATGGTTATGTTGACGGTGATAGCGCATCACTCGCTGAACTTTGCACATTGTTATCGGCCTTGATAAGTGTGCCCCTACGCCAAGATATTGCCATTACTGGATCGGTCAATCAGCGTGGTGAAGTACAAGCTGTGGGGGGGGTTAATGAAAAGATAGAAGGATTTTTTGATATCTGTAATGCCCGGGGTCTTAGCGGCACGCAAGGCGTATTAATACCTGCCATCAACAGTGTCAATTTAATGCTATCTGAAACTATTATCAATGCCGTAGAAAATAATACATTTAATATTTATACGGTCAGCAGTGTTGATGAAGCATTAAATATATTAACCGGGATGAAGATAGGGGAAGCTAATTCATCTGGCGTCTTCCCTCCAGGTTCATTCAATGAAAAAGTTGTTACACGATTAATGAAATTTACAACGCTTATTAAAAAACTACCGTCTTAAAAACATTATCCGTACGGTACTGGAAAGCTGAATATTAAATATTTGTTGTGCTTATATGTTCACATTGACTGAGAGATGGTTTCTGTTATTTTTTATGTCATAATTTTTCATTTGCACACTAAAAAACTCCTAGGGGCGCATGTGAAAACCCCTATAGTAAAAAGTACACTTTTTAGTTTTGCTGTATCCCACTTACCTAAACTCATCGGTTACCTTTAAAACATAATTGCTACATTATGTGTCAGTCTGGAATTGAGTAATGAATGTATTTTCAAAATTGATTGGGGTATTTTCTCTACGCTAATGATGGTTGGATTCATCGGGTTAATCCTTTGGCTTCTTAACTTAGTGCTATCCGGCCAAGGGAATGAGAATTATATTTCTGGAAGAGGTTATAAACTGACACCAATTGGCGCGTTGGCTCTGCTCGATTGTTTGCGTATCGGGCTGTTTTGTGGATGACGTTGGGCATCAGTCGGAGCCGGAGTTGAATATTGATTCCATCTATCTGATTTAATGATACAAGTATAATTCAAATAATATTTATACCGTCTATAGTACCGCCAAACGAAAAACCTTGTGGGCTACAAGTATCGTTGTAACTCTCTTAACGCTCGACGCACAAGGCGGAGCGATTTTTGCGACGCTCTTTGTGCCATTGCTTGTTAGGCTTAAGCATGGATGATCAAAGGGCTCACTGTTACCACTTGCCACGCTTAACCAACTCAGTCTCTAGCAAATTAACCATTTGTAGGGTCGCGTCTGTAACCGCGTCCTCAATCGTTTCCGCCTGCTCGCTGATTGCAATTGGGTGTTCCCCGGCAAGCCTAACCTCCAGCAAACAGCGCTTGTCCGTCATGCCAGACTTAGCCGAGCTGTTCTCGTCACTTAAATGTACTTCAATGCGCGTGATCTGATCACTGAACCGGCTTAGATCGGATCTCAAAACATCTTCGACACTTTGAACAAGTGCACCTTGCCCGGAGATGTTCTTATCTGTATTAATCTGAATTTGCATGACAATGTTCTCCTGTAATTTAAATTTACGGTAGTCCTAACGTCGCCAGAATACGGCGAACGAAGCCAGGTCATTATTGCTGGCTTTGTTATAAATTTAATTACGGGAATCTTTAATATACATAGCTGTACCATCATTTCTCATTTCCACTTCGAATAATTCTGTAGCTTTGATCAAGTCACCCAGTTTTTTATAACCATAGTTAATGGCAGAAAAGGAACTATTATTGGAAATATAGTGTGCGACCTTACTCATATGAGCCCAATTATCATCTTCTGATGTTTGCTCTACAGCAGTTCTAAGTAGCTTCATTAGTGATGTATCGCCCTTTAATTTATTTCGGTCTTTACTCGCAGGTTTTTTGACTACGCTAGGTTTATCTTCTTTTTCGGTAACGAGGTTTTCTGTATAAATAAAGGGAGAGCAAGCGTCTACGAATGGCTTTGGGGTCTTCTTTTCTCCGAAGCCATATACAGGAAGCCCACTTTCAAGGATTCTCAACACAAGCGGAGTGAAATCACTATCGCTCGTCATTAGAGCAAAGGCATCAACATTTTGACTATAAAGCAAATCCATTGCATCAATGATCATTGCTGAATCGGTCGCGTTTTTCCCTTTTGTATATGCAAATTGCTGCATTGGCCTTATTGCGTGGGGATGTAATCGTTCAATCCAACCTGACAAAGAAGGGCTGTTCCAGTCGCCATGAGCGTGACGAACATTGACCATTCCGTACTTTGCCAATTCTTCCAATACGCCTTCAATTGAATTATGACTTACATTGTCACAATCAATAAGAAGTGCTATTCGCTTATCTTCTGGCACCGAGCTCTCCTAGATTTATAACGCTAACAGCAGCGGTCGACTGAAAGGAGGTCCTGCCCACGAAGTGGGCGATGCTGCCTATTTTTGTTAGGTGATAGATGCATACTACCTCGTGTATTTATTCGGGCGCACTAAATACCAACTTGCTAAAACCAAACTGCCAAAGCCTGTATACAATACAATAAATACCCATTCTGGAGCACTATAGTAAAGCAAGGTATGCAACCAATGCTGGATAAACGATTCCGGATAAGTCTCTGAACCGACCTCTGCTCTTAGGGCCATTTCCCAAACGGTTAATGGACAAATAACACCAATCCACGACTGAACAACCACGATACCAGCAGCGAAAAAATGGAGTATTCGGAAGAGTAGATTCCTGACCCAATGCCACTTTAGAAAAGGCCCCAAGTAAATTGCAAAAATTCCAAATACCACAAAGAAAACAAACAATACATGTATGACTAGAACCGCATCTGCTAAGACTATTAGTAGCAATTCCTTTGACACACCTTTTCACCTAACTGTTAATTAATAAGCCTGAAGGCCTATTAGATAGAAGGTACTGTATCAGAGAAAAGTTAATCCCAAAAGTCGGGTGAAGCGCTTAGAATTACTTATCTGACCTAAAGTTTTCTCATAACATTTCAAACGGAATTGTGCAAAAAGAGAGTCGTATAAATTATGAGTTGTCACCAACCTCTTTCTTGTAACACACAACAAGAAAACTGACCAAAAATAATCGTTACGGCCCCTTTAATTGTTCGCTGATCTTTGATGGTTACCATTAACCCCTACGATGAAGAGTCCCTGGCCACCGTTATCTATAAAGCCTGCACAATGGACGTCAACGAACGCAGATCCCACATGCATGTACTGCATCAAATAGTGAAGGATTGGAACGTATACGACTGGGTCGACAGCTTTCTCGATACGCTCTCCTCGATGCAAAAAATCAAGAAGAATGCAGCATAGCGTGCATTGCCCTATCGTTTATAGAGCGGCCCGTGGAACACTTTGCCGAGCGCGCTCAGCTGGCGGCGGAGATGAAAAATAATCGATTAAACCGAGTAGCGGTACTCGTACCCCCCCTCTTCAGCCATATTGCTGATCATCTTTCCGAGGCTGGCATTTTTACCGCCCACCTGTGCAATATTGACCAGACCTAAATTGTCATACCAGTAAATATCTTTTATTTCTGCTGAAAGCTGTGACATAACGATAGTTATTTTGCTGCTACTTAATGTTTAACCAAGCCTCTCGGCCATATATTTTAGCATTTTAGTCAAAGTATTTACCTGGGGGTAATCTGCCTCAGGGATAGTGACACCACTGTTCTTTTTCAATTCCGCCAAAAAATTTAAAAAATCCATAGAATCAATATCACACTCCTCCCGAATATCTTCATCAGGGTCAATATCACTTTCTTCAATCTCGGGAGCTACTTCCTGTATTGCCGCAACAATCAGTTGTTTTAATTCATCTTCACTCATAATAATTCCGGTTTTTGTAATTTTTTGGCCAGAGCATTCAGGAACTTTGCACCAACGATGCCATCACTCACACGATGATCTGCACTAAGACTGGTAGTGATTACATCGCATACAACAATTTCACTTTCTCTAACCTGAGGTATTTGTCGCGGTTTGCCAAAACCGATAATGGCAACCTGCGGTGGATAGATAACACCCAACACACTATCTGAACCGCGCTCACCCATACTGGTGATGGTTATGGTTGCATCCATAAGTTCTGAACTGCGCAAATGCCCTCCTCGACTGCGACTACTGATACCCCTTATTGCATCCATTATTTCAGTTAATGACATCTGATCAACATCATGTATGGCCGGCACCATCAAACCACCCTCGCGAAGACTAATCACATTACCAATATTAATTGACTTACTCGGCCGATACTGCCCATCAAGATAATAACCATTAAGCTGTGGGTACTTGATCAGAGTTGTCGCAACCGCTTTTAATAATACAACCAGTAATAACATTCGCTGTTCAGGCTCTTTATCAGCATTCTCGTTTTGCAGCCACTGCTGCACATGGCTAATATTAATATCGAGGGTAATGTAATAATGCGGAATTTCTTTTTTGGATTTTTCCATGGCTCGGGCAATTGCAGCTCGCATGGCTTCTGCGGGGGTCACAGACTCTGAGCTCACACTCAATGCCGATTCAATATCTCTTAACAAAATGGCCCCTGATGGCCCACTACCCTTTATATTAGAGAGATCCAAATGTTGCTCTTGCGCTATTTTTCTAACTACAGGTGAAGATATAACAGAAACAACACTAGCAGGAATTACCATCTCAATTTTAGAATTTTCCATGTATTCAGCAGGCGACTCACTCTTGACTGATGCCGGTAAAGATGCAGCATCAGCTTCTTCAACAACCTCAACATTTGTTTTCAGTCGGGCTAACACGGTACCCACAGGCACCTTGGCAACAGGCTGAACCAGTATTTCAGAGACCGTTCCTTCCTGGTGGACCTCCATATCTATTGCGCCTTTTTGTGTTTCAATAACTGCTACGATATCGCCTTTTTTTACCTCATCACCGATATTAATTGACCACTCAACCAGTATCCCCTCGGTCATATCAGCACCGAGTGATGGCATGGTGATTTCGTAGGAATATTGATCCATTACAGGCCATCCACTATTTGCTTTGTATTAGCGCTTTAGCAGCACTAACAATCTGTTCAGTTTGCGGCAAGGCGGCCTGTTCAAGATGCGCAGGATAAGGAATAGGCACTTCTGCTGTACATATTCGTTTAACGGGTGCATCCAGATGCCAAAAACCCTGCTCCATAATAATGGCACTCACCTCTCCGGCTAAACTACCGGTATACCAGCCTTCATCAATAATAATAGCGCGATGAGTTTTGGCCACACTGGCCAGCATCGTTGATGTATCAAGCGGACGCAAACAGCGCAGATCCACCACCTCAGCAGATATACCTGACGCGATTAATTCTTCTGCTGCAGCAAGTGCTTTTCGCAGATTACCTCCATAGGTAATCAGGCTCACATCTGTTCCCTCTTTTCTTACCAGCGCCTGCTCCATGAATGCCTCTGGTTGATCAAACATCTCTCCCTCTTCATTCAATAACATCACATGCTCAAAGATAATCACAGGATCAGGATCTGCCATTGCTTGAACCAGCATATATCTTGCGTCGGTATGTGTTGCAGGGCTAAGAACTTTTAAACCTGGAATATGTGCATAGAGGTTCTCCCAGCTATGAGAATGCTGGGCTGCTAATTGCTTACCGGCCCCACAGGCCATACGAAACACTACTGGCACATTAAACTGCCCACCTGACATATGCCGCAAGGTAGCTGCAGTATTCACAATCTGATCCATTGCCAACAAACTGAAATTCACTGTCATTACTTCTACAACAGGTCGCATTCCACCCAAAGCAGCGCCTATACCAACACCGGTAAAACCGGATTCACATAATGGTGTATCAATAATGCGTTCTGCACTATAGGTATCAAAAAGACCCTTACTCACGGCATAACAGCCACCATAACGGCCCACGTCTTCTCCCATCAGAAAAGTACGCTCGTCAGCTTTTAGAACATCTTCAATGCCCGCCCTTAATGCTTCTCTATATGTCAATTTTTGAGAAGTAGCTTGTTCAGCTTGCGACAAAGAAGTTAGTTCTGATGGTGTATAAACATCTTTACAGAGATCTTCTACCGACTCCCACTCTCCAGATTCAGCAAATGCGATAGCTTCTTCAATTTCCTGCTTTACCTCTGCCTCCATTACATCAAGCTCGGCATCCTGAAAATGGTTATCATCCCTTAACCATTGAATCAGACGCTTTACCGGGCCTTTTTCTTCCCACTCTGCCACTTCTTCCTTGTCGCGATAGAGCTGACCATCAAAGCTGGAATGGCCACGAAAACGATAGGTCTGGCATTCAAGAAAAAAGGGCTGACTGGTACTTTTAATATGTTCAACGGCATCTTGTACTGCTGCCTCAACATCAACCACATTCATCCCATCAACCTGATGCGTGGTAATGCCATAGCTCTCGGCTTTTTTGGCGATATTTATTTCGGATTCTGAATAATCTAATGCTGTGCCCATGGCATAACGATTATTTTCACAAATAAACAATACTGGCAAACCCCACAAAGCAGCAAGATTCAGGCTTTCGTGAAACTCGCCTTCAGCAACAGCACCCTCACCAAAAAAACAAACGGTTACAGCATCACGCTTAAGTTTCTTATTGGCCATGGCCAAACCTGCCGCTAGCGGCAAACCGCCACCAACTATCGCATTACCACCATAAAAATGTGCATCTTTATCAAACAGATGCATAGACCCACCACGCCCTCGACTACAGCCGTTAGTACGTCCATACATTTCTGCCAATATACTGCCCATCGATAAACCTCTCGCTAGGGCATGGCCATGCTCTCTATAAGTAGCAACGATTTCATCTTCAGGTGAAAGCGCTGACATTGCTCCAACAGCAATAGCTTCTTCACCGATATACAGGTGCAAAAAACCCCTGATTTTTTCCTGTGCATACAGTTCGGCACATTTTTCTTCAAAGCGCCGCATACGCAGCATCTGTTTTAATTGTCGAAGCAGATAATCCCGGTTGATATGGAGTTTATTATTCATAGTTGGTTACCTACTGTTGATCGATCATTGCTCATCACTCTCCAACGTAGAGATATCTCCTTCGGGTAACCCCAACTCACGCGCTTTTAATAAACGACGCATAATTTTTCCACTGCGTGTTTTGGGTAGATTTTTGCGAAAAACAATCTCTTTAGGAGCCACCGCTGCTCCCAAACGTTTTCGAGCAAAACCCTGTAGCTCTTTTCTCAAGCCTTCAGACTCTTCTATACCCGAATTTAACGCAACAAAGGCTTTTACAATCTCTCCGGCTATAGGGTCTGGCTTACCGATAACACCAACCTCCGCAACCGCTTCATGCTCCATCAAAGCACTCTCTACCTCAAACGGACCAATCAAGTGGCCTGATGATTTAATCAGATCATCAGTTCTTCCAACAAACCAGAAATAACCATCTTCATCTCGCATGGCGAGATCACCACTAAGATACCAATTATCTTGAAAGCAGTTTTGATATTTATCATTCTGATTCAAATAAGCGCAAAACATTGATGGCCAGCCTGGTTTTAGAGCCAACGCCCCTACTTGCATAGGTTCTGTTATCTCTTCATAAACACCCTG
>Ga0181554_1001570_pt1 | contig 21389 bp, 9 predicted proteins | sample 011ome_16_FD_145602 | JGI IMG/M metagenome (GOLD analysis project Ga0181554, IMG submission 145602) | Coastal salt marsh microbial communities from the Groves Creek Marsh, Skidaway Island, Georgia - 011503CT metaG (spades assembly) | ecosystem: Environmental > Aquatic > Marine > Intertidal zone >... | reverse complement strand
GCCGCCGGCGTCGTCGCGCGGCGGCGGCGGCGGCGGCGGCGCGGGGACGACGCCGCGCTCGGGGCAGGTTTTCCAGGCGATTCGAGGCGCGCGCGGCGGGCGCGGCGGATCCGGGTCGTTCCTCGGCGCCGGGAGCGGGCTGCACCCGGGGCTTCGAGGACGAGGCGTGGGGATGATGGTCGCGGAGTCCATGCGCGGCGGCGACGGGAAGGCGCCGTGGGCGTTGGCGCCGAACGGGGGGCTGTCGCGGCGGCGGCCGCCGCCGCCGCCGCCGCCGTCGCGCGCGGTCGCGCGACCCGCGGCAGATGAGCTCCCGGACGCGCCGATGGAGGAGGCGGACGAGGACGAGAGCGGATCGGACGACGAGTACGATTACGCGAACCTTAAGAACGTTCCGCCGTGAGCGGTGGGAGACGCTTCTTCGGCGTTCATTTAGACTAAAGCGTTTAAGGAACCCAAAACCCTCTAGACTAAATAATACTTTCGTACTTCCGTGCGAAGGTAAGTTGTTACAGTACACGTAGGTGTACAACTAGAGCTACATAACATAAGAATAAACCTACCTATAGCTCGCCGGCGTTCCTCCCCGTCCACCGGCCAGAACTCTCCTGAGATCCTCCCTCTGCACGGGCTTCGTTAAAAACTCCAATCCCGCGTCACCGCACGACGCCTTCACCTCGTCCGTCGCGTCCGCGGTGATGATCACCGTCCGCGGCCGACGCTCACCTCTCTCGTCCGCGTCTCGATGGATCAACATCGACGCCTTGAACCCGTCCATCTCCGGCATGTGCACGTCCATCAACACGATGTCGAAATCGCCTTTCCCGTCGTGTCGGCACAGCTCGATCGCCTCCGCGCCCCCCTCGGCGAGGTGGACGTTCGCGAACCCGCAGCTCCGGAGAAGCCGAGTCATGACCTCGCGGTTGAGCCTGTTGTCGTCGACGACGAGAATCTTGATAGGCTTGTCCGCCGCCGCGTCGGCGGCGGCGGCGACCTCTCCTCTGAGGTCGTCGACTTCGTCGCGCCGCCCGCGATCGTTCGCCGCCGACGCGTCCGCCGCGGCGGTCGCGGCGCCCGGAGACGGGTCGCGATCGGGCGCATCCTCCTCGTGCCCGTCCGCGTACGACCGCGTTCTCGCGGTGAACGCCGTTCCGCGCTCCGCCGCGTCGCGTCGACGCTTCTGCCCCGCCGCGGACGGTCGGACCTGGGACGCGCCGATCCTCGACGCGAGCGCCTCGAAAATCGGTTGCAGTTGCGTCGCGAGCACGGGCTTGATGACGTTCTGGTACTCCACGTCCTGAAAGATCGCGGACCACTCCGCGGCGTCGGGGTCGTCCTCGCGCGTCGTCGTCGTCGTCGTCGTCGTCGTCTGGCGTTCGTGGTGTTCGTGGTGTTCGTCTTCTCGATCTCCGCCGCCGCGTCGCCGCGTCGGCGTCTTCGGCATGCTGCCGTGATGCCTCAACACGAGAAGCTCCGGGCCGAGGCCGCGGCGGGCGTGATCGACGACGACGCGCGCGCACTCGCGGCTCGCCTCTTTCGCCGCCCTCGACGCGCCTCGATTCGGGAGGTCAAACAGCACGAAGTCGACGTGATCGTGGTCGCAGTCCCCCCCCGCCCCGCCGCCGTTCCCTCCGCGGGCGCGCGCCTGGCATTCGCCGCCGCATCGTTCGAGAAGGCGTCGCAGCTCCTCCGCCCCGCGTCGCTCTCGCGCGTCGATCCCGAGGTACCTCAGCAGCGGCAGCAGCGACGAGCGCACGACGTCTGATTGGCTCACGACGACGGCGACGAGCGCCGATCTCTTCCTCGGCTTCCACGCGTCGTGCGCGTCCTCCGCGCGTTCCATGTGAAAGTTGAAATCCACCGCGGCGCCTCTCGACGTCATCTTCTCGTCGTCGTCGCGTTCGAGGAGAGGCGAGCTTAATTCGTCGTTCGCCCTCGCGGTGATGACGCCGCCGAGCCTCTTCACGATCGACCGCGAGATGCTCAGGCCGAGGCCGGTGCCGCAGTGCGACCGCGTCGTCGCGTCGTCCGCCTGCTCGAAGGGTCTGAAGATCGTCTCGAGCTTATCCGCGGGGATCCCCGGACCGGTGTCCGACACGGTGAACCGAACGTCGCGCCGTTTGTGGTCGTCGTCGTCTGCGACGACGTCGTGCTCCGTCACCGTGATCTTCACGTGCCCGCGTTCCGTAAACTTCACCGCGTTGGAGACGAGATTGAGCAACACGGTCTTCACCCCGAGCGGATCGCCGACGTAATGATCGCACACTTCGTCGGAGAAGACGTACGCGAGCTCGACGAACGCGCGCCGCATCCCGATCGCCGCGCTCTGGAGCTCGATGACTTGCTCCACGCACTCGCGGAGGTCGAACACTTCGCTCACGCGCGCGCCCTTCGCGAGCGACATCCCTTGCAGCGCGTTGTCCTCCTTCGAGAAGCTCAAAATGTTATTCACGAGGTCGAGCATGTGCTTCGAGCTCTGATCGATGATCTGAAGCAGCTCTCGGTTCTCGAGCCCGAGCTCGTCCTCGCGGTCGCGCATCAGCGTCGCGCACGCGGTGATCGCGTTCATCGGCGTTCGGAGCTCGTGCGAGACGTTCGCGAGGAATCGCCCCTTCGCGCGCGCGGACTCCTCGCTCGCCACGCGCGCCGCCTCCTTCGACTCCGCGGCTTCTCTCTGCAGCGACAGGACGTTCGCGAACATCGCCGCGGGCGTGGGAAAACTTGGAGTTCCCCCTCCTTGACCGCCTCCTCCGCCCACGGCGAGCCCGATTTTGCCGCCGGTGCCGGCGGCGCCCCCCGCGGCGGCGGCAGCCGCGCCTCCCGAGTACAGCGTCACGTAGTGCCTCACGATCTTCGCGAGCGAGCGAAGCATGTCCTCGTCCGCGTCGCTCCACGCCCTGGGTTTGTCGTCGATGACACACAGCGTCCCTATCGCGTGCTGCGCGCCGTTGACGTGCACGAGCAGCGGCGCGCCGGCGTAGAAGCGAATCATCGGTCGCGAAGTCACGAGGACGTTGTCCATGAACCTCTCGTCCTGTGCGGCGATTTATTGTTGACAAAAAAATGTTGATCGGTCAGTTGAAAGGGGAAGCGATCAAATGTTGAAACCGAGGGGTGGGTGAAAAACCGTTGAGACGTACGGAACGCACCTTGGTCGCGTCGTTGACGACGAGCGTCGAGTCGGGCGTTCTGATGGCGTGCTGGCAGAACGAGACCTCGCGCGGGGTCTCTTTTACGTCCTCGAGCGCGCCGTGATTCGCGAGGAACCGCTGCGTGTGCTCGGACACGAGCGACACGAGCGCGATGGGGACGTTGAACAGCGCGCAGCACGCGTCGACGACCCAGGACAATCCCGGGGGATTCACTTCCGCGTCGAGGATGTTTAACGAACGCAGCGCGTCGAGACGCGCGCCTTCCTCCGCGAGCGAGCGCGCGGCGGCGTCGCCGCACGCGCTCATGGTCGCGGATTGCGATTTAGAGACACGGTGGGGAGCGGGCGCGCCGACCTGAGATGTTGCGCCGATGCGCGCGCGCGAATGTTCCGTGAGTTTTACCGACGGCGCGCTTTTTCCAGTCAGATCTTTGCGAAGATACGCGGTTGAAGGCCACGTACTGAATCAGGTCCACGTGGAAAGTGTACACATGCGGGGTTGCTCCGCGTTGGACCGCCGCCGGCTGCTAGACTACATCACGCATCGCCAGCCTTGCACGCTTCGCCCTTAGACACCTCCGTCAACGGCTTCGGCCTCGCGAACCCCCACTCGCACGTGCACCCGTCGTCCGTCCCCAAGTGCGTCACCTCCCCTCTCGTCACCCTCCCGCTCCGGATCATGTCTTCCTCGCTCGCGCCGCAGTGCCGCGTCACGACTTGCGGCTCGTACGGATCGCTCGCCGACCGTCCCCCTCTCGGGCTCCCCATCGCGTGCCAAGGCTCCGTGAGGCAGTAGTACTGATCGTTCGTCAGCGCGCGCGTCGCGACGGCGTCGAACTCCGCGTTCTTCGCGTCGGCGGCGAACCCGCAGAACGTCTCCGCGCCGCCGAGGTAGTCGACCTCGACGACGCGTTTCGACGCCAACGCCGCCGTCGCCGCCACCGCGTCCGCGGCGGTGAACCCGTGCCGCAGACGCACGACGTCCTCCGCTTCCGCGTCGCCACCACCACCACTACTCCACGCCGGGTACCCCGCGCGCGCGTCCCCCGCGCGGTCGACGACGATCCGCCCTCTCGACGCGCGCACCTCCGACGGCACCCTCGCGTCGGATAAAAAACCCGGCTCGCGAAAGTCCGGCAAGACGCCGCGCCCGACGTCGTCGAACCACCGCGGAAGGTCGTAGATGTGGTCCATCGGGCACGCGTACGGCAGCGTGAACGTCTCCGCGCCCGGCGCGCGGCACGCGTTGAGGTTGTTCCAAATCTTATCGCAGTAACACCGCGCGCGGGGCAGGACCAACACGCGTCCGAGCGCCTTGGCGAGCGCGAGCCCGTTCCGCACCGTCGTCCTTCGCAACTTGTCCTCTTGTAAGTGCCGCGCGATCGCCACCCGGTGTGCCTCGCGATCCGTCCCGATCGTCGCCGGCTCGTCGTCCGGAAATCGCATCTGAGCGCCCTCGTCGGCGATCACGAGAAACTTGACGTCGTCGTCGCCGTCGCCGTAAAACGCCGGCGGGTCCGCGCGCCAGATCCCCGCCTGTCGCATCCGCTCTCGCTTGCCGTATGCGTACGCGCCGGTGTCTCCGTACTGATACGTCATGTGCACGCTGTACGGCGCGCCGTCGGCCGCGTGTGTCTCGTGGTGCCACTGCACGAAGTACGTGTGCCCGTTCCCGAACAGCCAGTTCGGGAGGACGCCGAGGAGCAACGACGCGTTGGCGGCGTGATAGAGCATCCTGTGCCCGGGTTTCCCTTTTTTCTCTCTCGGCACCGCCGTCGCGGGGGACAGCGCGTGCCCGGGGACGCCCTCGTGCGTGAGCAGGTTAAACGCCGGCTGGTCGCGCATCCACGCGATCGTGCTGCTCGCGACTTTGTTCTTCCACGTCTCCACGAACGCCTTGCTCGCGTTCGACGGACGGAAGTGTAACACCCCAGTGTTAAAGTTGACGTGCGCGCACGCGTTCTCGTCCCTCGCGTCCCCGGGGATGTCGATGCAGTCCGTGCTCACGAGCGCGTCCGCCAGGGCGTACGTCCCTTTGTTAAAGTACGGCCGCGGGTCGCGGAGCCACGTCACGTCCGCGTCCGTGAGTATCGGCGCGATGTTCAGCTCGAGGAGGTCTTGGATGAACTTCGTCTTTACGCTGCCCATTTTTTTGAAGTGCTCGTCCCCGGCGGTGATGAATTTCCGCCCGCGGCCTTTCAACACGCTGTTCCCGCTCAGCAGCATGCTCGGTATCTCCCTATCTTCGCACCACCTCAGCATCCCCTCGTCCAGGGCGCCGACGAACAGCGGCGACAGCTTCAGCGCGCGCGCGGACTCGATCCACGTGTGCACGAAATCTTTCACGGACTCCGTCGCGAACGTCACGAACAGAGACTCCCCGGGCTTCGCGTGCGACAGCGCCTCCGGGGTCTCGCGCACGACCCCCGCGAGCTCGTGCGCGTCGACGTTCACCGCGGCCGTGGTCTGCGACCACATCTCGCGCATCCACTTCGGGCGCTTCGCGTCCGTCACGTCGACCACTTGCGCGTTCACGACGCCGGCGGCGGTCGCGTCCCCGGGCGGAGGGACGAGTTCGAAGTCGTACTCGTCCTCCTCGACGACGTACTCGTCCTCCTCGACGTTCTCGTCCGCGGGCGTCGGCGTCGTCGGCTCAGGTTTCGGCTCCGGCTTCGGCTTCGGCTTCGGCTTCGGCTTCAGCTCCGGCTTCGGCTTCGGCATCTTGACCCGCGGCGGCGTCCCGGGAACCGGCGGCGGGAGCCCCGGCGCGCGCGGCGGCGGCGGCGACGACGAAGGGACGACGTTCGACGCCTCGTGCCGACTGTCTTCCCCCGGATCCGCTCGCGTCGTCGTCGTCGCCGTCGTCGCCGCCGCCGTCGCGTCCATCTCCGCGGTGCCGACCGCCGCGCGCGGCGCTTGATACGCGCGCGCGAGGTGCCACGCCGCGACGCACGCCTGTTGATCGAGAGGACGAGGGAGAGAACGAGCGCGGACGTGAGACGACGAGACGAGATTCGACGTCGCGAACGGGCTGGGTGCCCACGCGATCGGCGAGAGCGACGACGGGCGGCGAGCGACGCGCACCAGGAGAAGAGCTATCGCGCCGACGGCGCGCCGGCGCCGGCGTTTCCGCGCGTTCGCCGCGCGCGGACGGTCCATCGTCGCCGCGCGCCGCCGCCGCGCGCGCGGGAGTGCGGTCGGGCGGCGACGTCGTCCGCGGGGTGCAGATGGGCAAGACTTCAACTTTTTTGGATTTCCCCAGAACACTCATCAGAGCACCCCGTCGCGCTGGCACGATGCGTCGCCGCGCGTTGCTCGCGACGCTCCTCGCCGCGCTCCTCGCGTGCGCCGCGGCTCAAGACGCGGCCACCGCCGCGGAGGAGCGCGTCCCCGCGGCGTCCCCCGAGGCGGAGCTCCTGACGACGTGCGTGTCGCACGCGGAGACGCTGAGAGGGGAGATCGAGAATCTGCGCGCGACGCGAGCGACCGCGATCGAGTCGTTGGGGGCGGCGCAGGCGCGGTTCGATACGCTGACGCGCGCGCACGACGAGCTGACCGCCGCGACGGCGGCGAAAGACGCGCGCATCGCGGAGCTCGAGCGCGCGCGCGCGTCGCACGTCGAAACGACGAGCGCGGAGAAGCGACGCCTGAAGGACGAGATCGCGTCGCTCGAGGAACAGCTCCTGGAGAGAGAGCAGTCCGCGCCGCACACCGCGGCGGCGCACTTGTCCCGCGCGGGCGAGATGACCGTCACCGCGGTCGCGAGGACCGTCGACCTCGCCATCGCGCGCGCGGCGAACGCGACGAGGACGGTGACGCGGCGCGTCGCGGCGTTTGAGCCGCCGGAGGCGGTCGCGGCGGCGCTGAAAAAGGTACAGCCGGCGGCGACGCGCGGACTGCGCGCGGCGGAGCGCGCGGCGGCGTACGCGGAGAAGACGCTCGCGGACGCGAAGGAGGCGGTGCGCAGAGAGGGGTCGCGGATCGACGCGCTCGCGCCGCATCTCACGGAGGAGAACGCGTCGCTGCTCGTGAACGCGACGTGCGGCGCGGCGGCGGTTGTGGTCGCGTGGGCGTGGTCGAGACGACGCGGGGGGGCGATGTCCGTGCCGAAGAGCGTCGCGCGGGGGAGCGTGCCGCTGCGGACGCCGTCGCCGGAGAGGGCGAGGCGGCGCGTGCAGTCGCTGAGGGGGGCGAGGGTGATATCCTTCGACGGGATTTGATGATACATGTGAGTCTACTGTGCTTCTGACGCGTCCCGTTCTGTTCGCTCGCTCGAACTCTACGTCGCGCCGTTCTCGTCGCCGTTCACCTTCACGTCGACGTCCTTCGCGCCCACGACGACGTCCCCATTCTCCTTGAGCGGCGACCCCGGGACGAGCTCCGCGCCGTTCACGTCCGGCCCCACGGTCCGGAGATCCAAGTAACTATTCCTGGTGGCGCCTTTCGCCGGGGCTTCCCAATCGCTGACGCTCAGGCCGAGGCCGCCGGCGCCGCGGTCGCCGTCCGTGTACGCCGCCTCCGCGTTGCTTCCTTCCGCGATCATGTCCAGCATCCTCAACATCGAGGACGTGAACAGCGGGATGTTCTTCCACGACAAGAACCGTCGAAGCGGCATCAAAATCGCGATGAAGAGCGGGAAAAATAACGCCGCCGGGGACGCTCTCACGCCGATGAGCATCCCCAAGCACGCGAGCTGCACGAACGTAAACGCGTGCACGCGGCTTATCGGCACCCTCCTCACGTAGTGCGTCGGAGGAAGTAAACGCGGGTCCATGAAGATCATCTTGATCCGCGTCCAGAACTGCGACGTCGCGAGCCCGGTGATGCCCAAGTATAAGAACAGTCCGTACAGAACCGCCATGGGGATCTCGCGAAGTAACGGCGTCATCACGAGCGAGAGGAATATCAACACGTTCACGAGCAGCGGCGCGATCCTGTTCTCGCGGACCCACAGCACTTTCGTCTTCGTTTGCCCACCCACGGTGATCTCCTCCACGTCTGACAGCGCGCGAATGAACTGCGGCGAGTGCGGCAGCGACCCGGTCATCGGCGGCAGACCGAAGAACGAAAACGCGAGCGTGATCAACGCCATGACGAGAAAATTTTGGTGATACGCCGCGCCTTTGATCAGGTTGTTTTCCGCCTTGTTCGCGAGCAGCGAGGATATGTTCATCTCCACGTACATCAAGAGCGCGAGAAGGAACGCGGGGATGATCGCGAACGCGGGGATCCAACTCGGCCCGCTGTAAAGGTTCACGACCCAGTTCCGACCGTCCGCGGGTTCGACGTCGTCGCTTATGTCGAGCATCTCCATCCCGTTCACGTCGCTGCCCCAGGCGACGAGGGAACTTATCGTGATCGCCGCCGCGATGCCAAAGTCCGCGGTGAGCTCGCGCATGAACTTCAACAGGAACGGCGACGTCCGCACCGCGAGCGCCCAGAGACCCAAGTGCAACGTCAGGACGCCGAGGATGAGCGAAAAAAAAGCCTGCGCCAAATCGTGCTCGTCGTCCCTAAAGTACCTAACGAACGCGCCCAGGCCCGCGCTGATGAAGATCGCGGACACGAACAGCCCGAAGATCTCCTGCGTGAACCGCGTGCAGTTACGAAGCATCAGCACGCACGCGTCCGTGAGCGCGATGATCACCATGAACAGCGACGCCCATATCCCCGTCCACGCGTACGTCGTCGCGAAGGGCGCGTCGTAGCGGTCGCACACCGCGTTGAGCTCGATGAGAAACACGGTCGACGGGCCGGTCGTTCGCAGCACGATCTCGGGCTGCCCGGCGACGAGGGAGAAGAATATACCCGCGACCGCCTGCGCGAGGATGTACTCCGTGGTGCCCATCTTTCCGTCCGTCTCGATGCTCGTGAGCGCCCCGAACGCGATGCACGGGGCTAAGCATCCGAAAAACATGAGCAACGCCGCAGACACCGTCTTCATGGATAAACCGTCCGTCCAGTCGGACGCGTAGTGCGGGATGAACCGGTTTTTGACGTCGTTCATCAGGCCGCCGCCTATCTTCGTCGGCGTCCACCCGTGCGACCACCCGCCAGGGTGCGCCCACGGCGGCTTTCCCTCGTAATCGGATTCGCTCTCGGCGTCGTCCTCCGCCGCCCGTTTTCGCCTCTGCTTCTGCTCCTCCGCGGCGACGTACGAACCGATCGCGGTCTGGATCGCGCGGACGTACTCCTCCGGGGTCAGGACGTGGCTCTTCTTGCTCGAGGGCTTTCGATGATCGTGCTCGAGCGAGAGGCTCTTCCGCGCGCCGCCGCTCTTGCCGCCGCCGCCGTCCAACGACGGCTCTCTCTTCTCCGGCGACGTGAAGACGCTCTCCTCCCCCGATCCCGAGCCCGCGCGCGGGGTGAACCCGCCGCTCACGGCGCCGATCAGATCCGCGATCATCGCCTTCCCGCGGTCCGACTCCGCGGTCTTCTCCGCGCGGTCGATGCTCTTCAGCAGCGCGCCGTGCCTCGCGAAGCCGTGAAACGCGGCTTTGATCGTCCGCATCGCGCCGTGCTGGTCCATCCCTCTCGCCCACGGCGCCTCTTTCGACGGGCCGTCGTCCGGGACCATGACGAGCATGACCGCGCGCGCGTTCCTTCCGTCCGGCGCGCCGAGGTTCACGGGCGGATCGAGGTGGCACACGGACAGGTGGCAGTCCCTCAGATGTCGCTCGTCGTCGCTCTCGTCGTCGCGCCGCGCCGTCGATCCTCCTCCTCCTCCCGCGTCGTCTCCGCGTCCGGCCTCGCCGATGAGGACGACGATGCCGTCCTGGTTCACCGCGGTGAAGATGCGCCCCACGACCGCGTCCGGGGCTTTCCTCTTCGCGTTCCTCACGAGCGTCGCGACGATCTCCGCCTCTCTCCACGCGGAGACGGACGTCCGGACGTCGGAGGCGTCGAGGCCGTACCCTCCCGGTCGCGTCAGGTGCGTGAGGAACGCGAGCGTCGGAGGCGGGTCCCACGACCGCGCGGACGTGGACGGCTTCTCCGCGGGGGCGGGCGCATCGTCCCCGCCCTCGCCGTCGACGCGCATGACGGCCGTGCTGCGCGCTCCGCTGTGCTCTGACGATGACGGGACATGCGACGTTGTTCGCCGCGCCGCCCGAAGCACGCGCGCGTCATGCCGGAAAAGAATTTCGAGAACCGAGCTCGGTTCGAGCATCGGTGAAACTCAATTTTTCAACGCAAAAAATCACCCCCGCTTGACCCACTGTTTGCTTTCGAAAATCGAAATCGAGCCCTCAGTCGAAGCGTCGGCCTGACATCCAGCTGGCACGCGCATCACGCGTCGAGTTCCGATCGCGTTATCTGGTTGGTATTCCCGATCGCACCGCCGCCGCGGATATCATGTCCTTCGCCGCGTCGCTCTCCTCCACCGTCGCCCTCTGCGCTACCCCCCTCGCGAAGTCCAAGCCTCGCGTCGCCGCCAAGCCCCGCGCCGTCTCCGTCCGCGCGATGGCGCCCACGCAGGACGAGCTCAAGAAGCTCGTCGGATACAAGTCGGTGGACGACCACGTCGAGTCCGGCATGGTCGTCGGCCTCGGCACGGGCAGCACCGCGTACTTCGCGGTCGAGCGCCTCGGGCAGAAGATCGCGTCCGGAGAGCTCACGGACATCGTCGCGATCCCGACGTCCGTGAGGACGAAGGAGCAGGCGGAGTCGCTGAAGATCCCGCTGTGCACGCTCAACGAAAAGTCCATCCTCGACGTCGCGATCGACGGCGCGGACGAGGTCGACCCGGACCTCGCGCTCGTGAAGGGCGGCGGCGGCGCGCTCCTCCGCGAGAAGATGGTCGAGGTCATGGCGAAGAAGTTCGTCGTCATCGTGGACGAGTCCAAGCTCTGCAAGGGGCTCGGTCCGGGGTTCCCGCTCCCGGTGGAGATCACGCCGTTCTGCCACATGCACACGCTTCGCACGATCGCGGACCTCCCCTCCGTGAAGGGCTGCGAGGCCGTGCTTCGCATGGGGTCGTCGTCCACGAACAAACCCGACGGCGACGAGATCGCGGTGACGGACAACGGCAACTACATCGTGGACTTGCACTTCAAGGAGCCGATCAAGGACGTGAACGCGGCGGCGAGCGAGTTGAAGAACACCGTCGGCGTCGTCGACCACGGCTTGTTCGTCGGGATGTCGTACCAGGTCATCGTCGCGGGGTCCGACGGGATCAAGGTCGCGGGCACCGGCGGTGAGAAGGCGTGGTGGTGAGCGCCGAGAAGAAGCGCGCTGAGTAGCGCGTGCGATGTGCGTGACTCGATCTAATACATCATCGTGAGCACGAGATACGCGTTCCGTCGTCGTCTGATGTCGCGCGTGCGATGCGTGTGACTCGATCTAATACATCGTGAGCACGTGATACGCGTACCGTCGTCGTCCGACGCTCGCTCTCGCGCGCGTCGTCCGAAATCGTCAACTCCTCCCTTCCCCCGCCCGCCGCCGCGCCGCTCCGCTCCGCTCGACGCGTCACACGACCGTCTCCATGTGCACGAGGTAGCACAGCACGCGGTACGTCACCGAGAGCTTCCCTAACATCTTCGCGGTCTTCGCGTTGATCCGCGCGCCCGGACGCATCATCGGCACGGGCTGCAACAACACCCGCGGCGCCGGTCGGCAAAACTCCAAACTCCTGCGCCACATCTTGTCCGCGTCCACGCCCGGGAGCAGCACCGCCGCCGCCGCGCCGAGCGCGTAGAACAGCGCCTGGCCCATGAGCTCGCAGTAGATGACGACGCACGCGATCCACCGGAGAACGAGACGGTGCGGCCGGAACGTCCCGGGGAGGCCGTACCCCGGCGCGTCCGTCGCGTCCCGGCGCTCCTCCTCCGTCCCGCGTTTCCCCGTCCGCGTCGCCGCGCGTCGCATCGCCTCCGCGGCGGCTTGCGCCTCGCAAAACGCCCCAGAGGCGTACTCGAACGCGACCTCGGCCTCGTGGTGCATGAAATCCTCCGCCGTGCGCGCCGCCATCGTCGCCGCGCGCACCGCTCTCCGCGCCGCCGCCTCCGCGGACAGCGAACACCACTCCTGGCATTCCGCAGCCCACTCCATGGGTGACTTGGGCGTCCTCGGCTCGACGCCCTCGCGTTCGACGTCGGAGCCAGTCTCGGACGCGTCCGCGCTCAGACCGCCGCTGGAGCGCTCCAGATCGTCGCTGTCGCTCTCCGCGCTCGCGGCGCTCGCGGCGCGCGGCCGACGCCACCACCAAAAGTACCCCCCCCACCCCGTCGCCGTCGCCGGCGCCGCCGCCTCCATCCGCCGCCGCGCCTTCGCCGTCTTCTCGGAGACGTCCGACTCCCACTCGTCCGGGGACGCGACGCCCTCGTCCGCGTCCGCGTGCGCCGCCTTAGCGCCCGACGGACTCGAGCTCGGGCTGCTCTCGTCCTGCTTGTCCGCCCACGCGTGCGCGTCCTTCTGCCCGAGCTCGAACAGCTCCTTGAGCTTGTAGGGCGCGGGGGGGAAAAACGCCCACCACATCGGGACGTACTTCGACGGGCGTATGTCCGCGCGGCTGCTGTAGAACGGGCACACGACGATGATGTCCTCCGGGTTCGTCTTCCTGCAGTGCAGTTTACAGAACGTCCCGTTGGACGCGAGCCCTTTGACGAGCTGCAGATCGCTGACGCCGCCGTCGAAACACAAGCCGTGGCCCGGGAGCCACATCGGAAGCCCCGCGAGCGGCGTGATGCACGCGCTGCACAGCAACGACTGAATTAAAAAGTCGTACGTCGGGAACTCGTTCACGCGTATGTTCTTGTACCACGGGAATATCCGCGTGATGCTAATCTCTAACCGGCCTGCAAGGATCTTGTGCGCGTCCTTGGTGCAGAACTGCGTGATGGCGCCGCGGCAGTAGTCCCTCAACAGAAACGCGCCGCGCCACGACCCTCGCGCTTTCGCGGCGCATATGTAGATGTACTCCGCGAGCGCGTCGAGGTCGATGTCCAGGAAGAGCAGCGCGCCGGTGAGCGCGCCGCCGGAGGTGCCGTACACCTTCGCGCTCCTGCGAGACGGAACGAGGGAGGATCGGACGAGGGTAGGGTCAGCGCGCGCGATTTTTAAGATTTTGGAAAAAGCGAGGTAGGGTTGATTGGATCTGACGCGCGGGCGGTCCCGCCGCGAAAGAGCGCGAGAGAGGCGAGGGGACGAAGCGTCATCGCGCCGCGCACTTGTGATATCCGCGCTCCGCGAGCGCTTTTACGACGCCGACGTAGTACACGAACAGCCATCCGCTGCTGCTCAGCGCGAACGACCGCGCGGGCGGGCACGGCGACGCGCCGCGATCTCTTCCGCGGTCGCCGCGCGGCGCCGGCCCGGGCGAGAGCCGCCGCTTCGAGCCGCGCTCCGGCGACGTCACTCGCACGTTTGGAAGCGGCGCGTCCGCCTTCTTCGGCGTCGCGTCCCGCGACCGCGTCTGCGGCGGCATCGCGCCAAGCGCGAGTGCGCGACCTCGACCAGATCTTGTCAGCATATTCGTTCGCCCGCGATTTTTCGTCGTCGTCGTTGTTGCTCAAAAAGTGACACAAGCAAAAAAAGCGCGAACCGCGCGCGCGCGTCGCCGCGTGCCCACCCGCCGCCGCCGACGCCGCCGCCGCCGACACCGCGCGCGCCGCGAGTCCCCGGGGCATCGCGCGCGCCAAAAAAAAATCTCGCAGGCGGATGCAAGTTCGACCGGAGCCCCCAACCAGGGAACTCCCCAGCAGCTCTCACACAGCCTATCCCTTCACTGCCAACGGCGGACGGTTTGCGCTGCTCGGTTTCCCGCCTGACGCGATTCCCGCCTCTGCAACCGCCACGACCGCTCCCCTCCGGGAGCGACCGCTGCGGACCGCTGGCTTGAAGCGGAGCCGTGATCGGTAAGCGACCGGGGCCTGACCGGAAAACCCGGCCGTTCAAACACCCTTACCCCCGCTCGGGTCACAGGCAGACGCGACCCTGCCCGGCGAGTTTTCTACGGCGCTTGGTCATTTAAATACCGCGCGAGATCGCGCCGACAACGACTTATGGGTCATCAGCGTGTTCCGTTGTTGACCCGCATAATTAACAGACAGGATCGAACAGTAGACGGCACGGGTCGTTGCTTGCGTCGGTTGGTCGTCTGCGCGCGCGCCACATCACTCGGCGGAGCGCGCCACCGACGCGGACGCGGACGATGGCGTCGCCGCTCTCCTCCGCGGACGGAACCCCGGAGACGGCGTCGACGCTGAAGACGAGCGCGGGCGGCGACGCCCCGGGCGAGCTCGCGACGCCGCGGTCGCCGTCGCAGCCGGCGTCGTGCGATCAGCGCGCGGTCGTCGCCACGGACGAGATCGACGCCCCGCACCTCGCGAGCCTCGTGGAGCAGTACCACGGACCGTGGCGGAAGCGCGGCGCGGGGCGACGCGCCGCGCTTGGCGGAGACGTTCTCGGGTTCAAGCAGGCGCGTCGCGCCGCGCCAGATCCGCTACAGGATCCCTCCCTCGCGCGCGCGCGCGCGTTCCCCGTCCGTCGCCCGCCTCGCGTCTCCGAACGCGGCCTCATCTCGTCTCGTTCTCATCTTCTTCTTTTTCTCTCCCTCCCTCCGCGTTCGTCGCGCGCGCAGACGCGACGGATCTCGCTGACGCCGCAAGTGTACGCGCCCGCGAGCGACGACGCGACGATCGGCGCGTCGCCGAACGCCTCCCGGGATGATCCCCCGCCGCTCGCGTCCTCCTCCTCGGACGGCCGCGACGACGACGACGACGACGACGACGCGCTCGACGACGACGACGCGTCCGCGAAGCGTCGTCGCGCGTCCGCGCGCCCGGACGCGGTCGCGCGGCTGCCGCTCATGCAGCTGTACGACCCGACGTACAAGGCCAAGGCGCGGAGCTCGCACGGCGTCGCGCCGCGCTCGCCGAACGTCGTCGGTCATCACCCCAAAGGCGGCGGCGTCGTCGTCCCGAACGTCGGCGTCTCCGCCGCGTTCGCGGCCGCGATGACCGTCGCGTCCTCGGACGCGCCGATTAAGTTTAGCATCCGCGTCGCGTCCATCGCGTTCGAAGCCGGCGAGCTCGAGATCGTCGAGGGGACGATGTCGATCGTGGACGTGTCGCAAGGGCAACGCAGGCGGCTGTCCGAGGATCTCCACTTCGTGTGGCCGCCGCGGGACAAGAGCGACAAGGTGGAGGGCGCGTTCACAGTCCCGGCGAAGCTCGCGACGAACGGGATGAAGGCGCTGATCCAACTCACGCATCGCACGCCCGCGGCGGGCGGGTTCGATCCGAAAATTTACACGCACAAGGTGGCTAAGCAGACCGCCGCGCACCTCGTGAAGGAGCACAAACGTCTGGAGAAGCTCGACGTTCCGCCGGGGAGCTTCGCGCACGACGTGGCGCCGCGAGGGATCGTCGCGTGGACGGTGGTGCCCGTCGTTCGCCGCGGCGGCGGCGGCGTCGACGCGGGCGAACGCGTCGTCGAGAGCATGTTTCGCGTGAAGGAGGCGTACAACGAGGCGACGCTGCTCGAGGCGGCGTACTCGTCCGCGCACGCGCTGAAGAGCCACAAGCCGATACGGTGCAAAGTCGTCGTGGAGGTGACCCCGCTGAACACGCGCGAGGAGCGGTCCAAGGCGCAGGCGAGAAGAGAGATGACGCGTCGGCCGCCGCCGCCGGCGCTGAGGAATTTCGCGGTGAAGGGCTCCGACCCGCAGTGGTGGTGGGAGACGACTGCGGACGGCGACGGCGTCACCGGGGACGATCTCAGCGGTTTATCGCGCGACATGTTCGTGTACGTGGACGCCGTGGGTTTCGGGAAAAAAAAGGACGCGCGCGTGAGGGTGCAACTCAGAGAGGACGACCTCGAGATCGAGTCCGAGGGCGTCCCCGCGATCGTCCGCGTCGGGAAACCGATGGAGACGTTGGCGCACCAAGGATCGACGTCGACGCCGCCGCCGCCGTTCGCGTCGAGCAGCGCGACGTTGACGTCGCCGGGGGCGCCCGCGGCGACGAGCGGAGAGCTCTCGCTCGAGCGCTCCGGATGGACGCCGTCGTCGATTGGAAAATCCAAAGGCGGCGCGTGGTGCCACGAAGTCCGAGTGCGCCTGCCCGCGAGACTGAAGCCCGGGCACCACCTCGTGTTGAGCGTGTACGGGCGCGAACCCGAGAGCGGCGGGATGTTTGGCGGCGCCCCCGGGAGCTCGAAGATCACCCCGGAGACGGCGCTCGGGCACGCGGTGTTGCCGCTCGCGGCGGGGCCGGAGACGCTCGCCGCGGACGTCGCCGCCGCGCGGGAGTATCAATACGTCGTCGACGACGCGAGTCGCGGGGACGGCGGCGAAAAGGCGCACGTCTCGCCGACCGTCAACGGCGGCGAGCTCGCGCTGCCGGCGGTGAAGGAACTCCTGCCGAAGTATTTACAGGCGAACGTGCGCCAGCACATGCCGTACTGGGAGGACCGGAAGCCGTGCGTGAACGTCCGATTGCGCCTGTGCAGCAACGTGCACACGTCGGACGCGAAGCTCGGGGCGCTGTACGCCGCCGTCGCGGCCGCCGCGGAGGCGGACGCGAAGCACGCGGTGGACGAACAAGTCGGCGGAGGCGGCGGCGCGCCTTGGAAGCGTTTTAACCGCGGGAGCAGCTTCGGGGGGGTCACGCCCGCGGCGAAGGCTGCGGTGAAAGCCGCCGCGAAGGAACTCGGCGCCGCGCTTCGCGAGGTATCGCACGCGGACGGCGTCGAGCTCTTGAGGCACCTCCCCGCGGTGATGCACGTCTTGTTGACGCTCATCGCGGCGCCGCCGCCCGCGGTCGCGGAGGCGATGGCCCAAGAGGCGGCGAAAGCCGCCGCGGCGGCGGCCGCGAAACTCGCCGCCGCCGCCGCGAGAGCGGAGGCGGACGCGCGCGCGAAAGCCGCGGAGCGATGGCGCGCGGAAGCGAGCGGGAGCACGCCCGAGTTTTCCACCCCCGCGCCGCCGGCACACAGCCGGCACTCGTCCAGCGCGGACGAGCGCCTCGGCGCCTCGGCGTCGTCCGCGGCCGGGTCCTCGGAGGACGTCTCCGCGATCGCGGCCGGGAGCGACGGCGGCGCGAGCGCGTCGGACGCGCCGACGCCGTCGCCGACGACGAACTTAAACGCCGCCGCGAAGGACGCGAGAGCGTCCCCGGCGTTCAGCGCCAGCGTGAAGAGCGAGACGCCCGGCACGCCCGCGTCGACGACGTCGCACAACACGTCGACGCCGGATTTCCAAACCCCGCACCCGATGAAAAACAGCCACGGCCACGGTCGCGGCGTGGCGCACTCCCCCGATGTTGAGACCCCGACGCTGCCGACGTCGTCGCTGCCGTCGTCGCTGAAGCCGCCGTCGACGCCGCCGACGGCGTCCCCGGACGCGTCGTGCGGCTTGCGCGAACGCGCGTTCGCGTCGCTCCTCCGCGTCGCCGCGCGCGTGCAGAAGCTCGTCCCGGGCGGGCGAGGGAAGGACTCGCGGTCGCCGCCGCTCGCGGCGTTCGTCTCGCGCGTGTTCGACGACGCGCGGTGCACGAACGCGTGGAGAGACGCCGCGTGCGCGTTGCTCGACAAGACGTGGACGGACGGCGACGGCGACGGCGCCGGTGACGAGGACGCCGGCGACGAGATCGCGAAAGACCCGAAGTCGATCCCGACGCCGATCTTCCCGACGCTCGCGAGCCTGTACGCGTCGACCCTGCGCGCGGAGACGTCGGACGGACAGCGCTACGCGGTCGTGGATCAAGACGCGGAGGACGCGCGCGCGGTGAGCTGGTTCGTCCTCGGCCTCGTCGGAAGGAGCGTCTCGTTGGACGCGCGGCGGCGATACGTCTCCGAACCTGAACCCGAACCCGCCGCCGCGGCGTCGACGACCGATGATAACGCGAAGGACGACGACGACGCGTACTCCCCGAGGTCGTCGCTCGACTTCGCCGCCGCGCCGTGCGGGCCCGCGAAGCCGTCGAGGGTGGACGAGCGCATGCTCCCGTTGCGGGATCTCGCGGACGCGATCGGCGCGGAGATGACGGCGTCGTCGGATGAAAAATACGGCAGCGTGGGGTCGTACCTCTCCCGCGGCCTCAACACCGGGTTCGCGTCCTTGTGCAGCGAGCTCATGAACGTGGAAGGGCCGCCGATCGAGGACGACGTCGACGACGCCGCGTCCGATAGCTCGCTGTCGTCCACCTCCGAGGCCGCGGTGGAAGTCGCGATCGCGAAGACGGAGGGCGCGTGGAGCAGGGTCGGGGACGGGAAGCACGGGAAAAGTTCCGCGCCGCTCGCGCCGCTCGCGTGCGAGCTCGCCGCCGCGCACGTGCGTCGGCTCACGACGAACGCCGCGGAAGCGGGCGCGGCGAGCGACGTCGCGTCCGTGCGGTCGCACCGCGCTGCGCTACTGTACGAATTTTACGGCGCCGTCGCCGCGGCGCCGCGGTTCATGTCCGTCACCGCCGCGACCGTGCGCGGCACCGGGTGGGCGTGGGAGGATCTCGCGTCCGAGGAAGCCGCGGAGGAAGCCGCGGACCTCGCCGCGGCGGCCGCCGCGGAGGGCAACACCGCCGCCGCGGCGGCCGCCGCGGCCATGGCGGACGAGCGCGAGACCGAGCGCGCGGGCCTGGACGACGAGCGCGAGTGCCTCGTCTCCGCGCTCGCGGCGGCGACGCTCTCGGGGCTTCGCTCGTCGGATTCCAACCGTCGAAGCGGCGCGGCGAAAGCGCTCGCGTCCGCGCTCGCGCGCCACGCCTGGGACGCGCGCTTGCAGACCACCCCGGGGCGCGCCGCGGTGGCGGCGGTCCACGCGCCGCTGCTGCGCCTCGTCATCGCGCACAGGCACGAGATTCTCCCCGCGCTCGCGCCGGCGTCGAAACGCGAGGTGCTCGCCGCGGTGCTGTCGCTCGCGAGAGACGCGGACCAAGCGCAGCTGTGGACGTGGCTCGCGTCGGACCCGCGCGCGAGCGAGCACGGTACCGTGCGCCCGCCGCCGCGTTTGACGGCGTTTTTGTTCCTCCTGTGCGACGCCCTGGAGGCGTTCGAGCACGGCGCGGACGCGCTCGGGGAGGAGGAGGACGACAACGCCGGCGGCGCGCGAGGCGGTGGCGCGGACGGCGCCGCGGTGGATCACCTGAGCACGGCGGCGACGCTCGCGACGCTCGCGCTCGTGCAGGCGGGGCAGGCGCACCTCGGGTGGCGCCTCGCCGCGCTGAACGACGACGCGAAGCCTCGAAAGCTTTCAAAGACGGTGAGCGGGTCCGTGTCCGTGTTCGCGAGGATGACCAGGGCGGACCAGGAGAAGCAAGCGGCGAACGACGCGGCGGCGAAGGCGGCGGCGGTGGCCGCCGCCGCGGCGTCCCCGGCGCGCGTGTTCCTCGAGGGCACCCTCGGCGTGCTCCTCGCCGCGATGCGTCGGCCGCAGTCTGTCACCGCGTGGCGCGCGATGTCGCCTCTGATTCGAAGGCTGCTGTGGAACCACCGAGCGTCGCTCCTCGCGCCGCTGATTCCGAAGAAGAAGGACAAGGGCGCGGAGGACGCGACGCCGCCGGAGCCGTTTCCGCCGCCGCCGGCGAACGCGCCCGGGGAGAAGCCGTACCCGTTTCTCGAGAAGGCGTCCACGTGCTTGCTTCGAACCGCCGCGGAGACGCTCCCGGAGCTACGCGCGGAGGCGTCCTCGTGCGTCCGCGCGCTCCTCGAGGCTGCGCTCGACGCCGCCGGGTCCGTCACGGTGTTGCGCCCGATGCTGACGTACGCGCTGTGCGCGGCGTTGTACTCCCCGCTCGGCGCCGCGGCGAGGCGCGGCGCGCTCGCGGGGGAGCTCAACGCGTTGCGTCTTCCCGACCCCGGGTCGTCGCACGCGGAGGGGTGGGAGACGGCGAGCGGGGCGACGGTCCAGGCGCTGGAGTCCGCGGAGGCGAGGCTGAGGGAGCTCGCGCGCGCGGCGACCGGACCGGACGCGAGCCCGGACGTCGAGAGCGTGATCGAGATGGAGACCGCCGTCGCCGCGGCGCTCTCGTGGGCGCCCGCGGCGCACTGCAAAGCGCTGCGTTCGCTGTCCGCGCGGCTCGAGAACGGGCAGCACTGGGTCGAAGCCGCGGAGGCGGCGGCGACGGCGGCGAGCGTCGCGATGCAAGCTCTCGCGGCGGCGCAAGCGACCGCGGTCGGCGCGCCGTGCGTGTGGAACGACGTCGACGCGGAAAAGCTTCGCGGCGTGTGCGGGTCGCTGTCGCGAGACGGCCTCGCGTTTCCCGCATCCCCGGCGGCGGCGGCGACGTCGTCGCGATGCGGCGTCGAGGAAATTTCCGAAGAAAAAGTCCTCGCGCACATCGCGGAGAGCGTCCGTCTGTTCGTCCGCGGCGGCCACCTCGAAGCGGCGACGCGCGCGGCGAAAGTCGCGCTCCCGGCGTGGGAGCGACGCCGCGCGTTCGGCGACCTCGCGCGCGCGCACACCGGCATCGCGGCCGTGTACCGGTCGCTTCACCAACTCCCACCCGCGGGCGCGTCCGGGTCTGGGAGCTTCGGGATCCTCCCTCCGCCGCTCGGCCCGCCGCCGCCTCCGGCGACGTTCTACCGCGTCAAGCTCGTCGGCGACGCGTGGGGCATCGAGGACCGTGGTCGGACGTGGGTGCACCGCGAGCCGCGCGATCGCACGCTCGGGGACATGACGCGGCGGCTGCAGAAGAGCCTCACCGCGGGGTTGCCGGAGGGCACGCCGGTGACGCCTCTGCCCGCGGGCGGGGACGCGCCGGCGGGCGCCGCGTGCGTGCAGATCCAGGCTGTGGAGCCGGTGTACACGGTCCACGCGCAGAGCGGCGCCGACGGCGACGGCGACGACGACACCGGCGGCGGATCAGGCGGGGGCGGGTTTCCCGCGTTTCCCACGACGAACGCGTTCATCTACGACGTGCCGTTCGTGTCCGGGACGTTGGACGCGTTCGGCGGGTCCGGCCCCGTCGCGGCGCTGCGGACGCAGTGGCGCCGACGCACGACCGTGAACGTCGAGGGCCGGTTCCCCGGGCTCCGAGCGCGCCTTCAGGTGACGTCCGAGGCGGTGACCGAGATGTCTCCGGCGTCGAGCGCGGCGGAGATGTTGCGGTCGCAAGCGCGCGCCATCGCCGCCGCCGCGGACGCGTGGGAGAGCACGACGCGCGTCGCGCAGTCCGGCGGCGGGACCGCCGCGGTCATGGGCGGGTCCGGCGCGAACGCGGCCGCGGACGACGCCGCCGCGGCCGCCGCCGCGGCCGGGTCGCTGAGCGCGCTGCAGCGGTCGCTGCAAGGGTCGTTATCC
>Ga0181554_1001567_pt1 | contig 21400 bp, 19 predicted proteins | sample 011ome_16_FD_145602 | JGI IMG/M metagenome (GOLD analysis project Ga0181554, IMG submission 145602) | Coastal salt marsh microbial communities from the Groves Creek Marsh, Skidaway Island, Georgia - 011503CT metaG (spades assembly) | ecosystem: Environmental > Aquatic > Marine > Intertidal zone... | reverse complement strand
AGAAGAAACGCTTCGAAATTATCCAAAAGATATGCCTCGAAGTTGTCGATGATGATTTTGATACTCTTAACGAGAGAAGATGAACGCAACGAGAGAGGACAAAACGCGCAGAACAAACGCGACGACCGAGAAGACTGAAAAGACGACGCTCTCGTGGCAGAGAGAGCGCTTCGCGAAAGTATCTGTTTTTTTGTGTTTTGCGCGTGGAAAGAGTGCGGTTTTTGCTCGATTTGCGTTTGTTTCTCTCGTGGTGTTTTACAAGTGTGTGGGTGGGTTGAAAATGTGAGGGAAAAGTGTCTCTCTCTCTTTCTCTCTGTGTAATCTAAGAACGAGTTATCTTCTCATTGCCTGTTCTGAAACTGCTTTGTGTTTTCGACAAAGTCAGCGTATTCTTCGTCCGTTGGTTCTGGGCACCCTTTTTCGAGCAAGTAGTTTTCGCAATCGGGGTGTTCGCAGTAACGAGCGTACGCGATGTATGTCCAGAAGTTAAGAGGCGCTTTCGCCTCTTCGCCTAATAAGTATTTGAGACAATCGAGGCGGCCAAACATTGCAGCGCTTCCGACGCAGGTGAACTTTCCCTCATCCGATATCTTTCTTTCTTCAACGAAATATTTCACGATGTCTGTGTGACCCAATCCTGCTGCTTGCATTGCCGCTTCTTTTTCCGTCTCTCGCGAAGGTTCCACTTTGTCGAAAAGAAATCGAACACAGTCGAGGTGTCCTTCAAGAGCAGCTTGTTTACACGCCTCTTCTTCATCACACGGGCAACCATTCGAGAAGCAGTACTTCAACATCTCGAGATTACCTTTAATTAATGCCTGATTAATCGTCCATTCATCCCACTCGCACTGTTTCACTTCTCTCGCCCATTTGAGAAACTCGAGTTTGTTCGTTCCAGCAACTTGCTCGCAAAACCAGGCTTGATCTCTCACCGTTCCATCTTCAAATTTCTCTCCCCAATCCATGTCATTCCACGCCCATTCCAACGTCGAAATGGATGAACATTCGTGAACATTCCAACATAATTTCGATACGTTTACCCCGGCATACTCAAGCACACCCCGACTCTCTCTATTCACCTCTGAAAAGAAAAACCGATCTGTCGTATTCAATTTCAGAATCACATGCGATACAAACACATCCTTATGATGCAACACCAACCCGGTCCAAATCGGTGAAGAAGAAGAAGAAGAAGAAGAAGAAATCGAGAGATTCTCCAGCGTAATTTCCGCTTCTTTTTCACCCTCGTCCTCTTCTTCCGAAGAAGAAGAAGACGAGTACTTCAGTTGATCCCACTTGGAATAATCAATCACCATTTGCACATGCGAGAGACTTTTTTTTAAGTAAAAATGAACGAAGAAACGTTTTTCTTTTTTGCCCCAAAACTCCTCAAAACAAAGGGCAAAATTGGCTTCTTAGTAAAGAGAAACAACGAGACAGACAACACCACTCCTCATGCCAGAAGAAGACCACCGAGAAGAAAAACACACCACCACCGGCAACACCATCGACGGTTACGCGGGGGTGGTCGCGGCAAACGCAAACGCAGCGCCGGTGTTAAAACCGTGCGCGAAATTCTTTTCCATTCAGTGAGTGACACGATTCGATCGCATTTTCATGCGGAGAGAGTATTCGCCGGTTTTTCTTTCGTAATAAAGAGAGAGAGCGATGCAAACAAAACGACAGAAAGAAACAAAAAGCGTGTGGAAGACTACTTGGTCCGTGTTTTTGATCGAGCGTCGCCCGAGAGGGGGACATACTCGTGGAGAAAAAACCCAAGGGATTAGACCCCCGATTCTGAATTTTTGTTGTCTCTCTGCGTTGTTGTTTGGCGCGGAGGAATGCTCTCTCTGATTTGATTCTCTCGCGACGACGACGCGCTCTGCCTTCCAACCAGGATTGCGATTCTGGTTCGTTTTCAATCAGTTTCGTCATCGAATCCTCTTTGATGGCTTTCGTAAAGTCGTGTTGGATGTAGGCATCCGCGGCGACGGATTGCGAGTCTTCGTATATTTCTTCGTCGGTTGTTAGACGCTCATAAAATCATCTCGCACCACATGCACGTTCGGTGTTTTATTATATTGACCCATCGTAATCGCTTTTAATATTATTCTTTCAAAACACAAACAGCGGATGTTCGTACGGCGCGAAGTGCGCGTATTCGCACCAACACAACGGAGGGAGAGGGAGTCAGAGTAGTAGTAGCAGTACTGTCAACGCGACTCTACCTAGTAATAGTACTACTACTACTACTACAAATAATAACAATAATAACGGACAACAGGAGTTTTTGCAGCAACAGCAACAACACAAACATGTCGGGATGACGACGACGATGAACAACGGCGCGTCGTCGTCTGCCGTAAACGGTAGTCATAGCGGCAGAGGATATAATAATCAAAACAATAGTAATAATAATAATACGACGACCCAACAGCAACAACTTCAACAACAACAACAACAAAGAGAAAATCGAGAACAACAGCAAATGAACATGGCGGCGCTCGAACAAGGAGGCGTGCACGCGAAGACGATAAACGCGCGCGACCGACCTCGATACAAGACGCGTTTGTGTAACTCGTTTCGCCAGGAAGGCACGTGTCGATTTGGTTCGGCGTGTTTGTTCGCGCACTCGAGCGAAGAGTTGCGAAGGACATTGACTGATGGAGGAGCAGATGGTAGTAGAGATGTGAGTGGGTTGGGGGGTGGAGGAGGTTAAGAACTCCCTTTTAAGAACTTAGAGAAGAATTTCGCGAGAATGTGTTTTGTTGTAATACTAATAATGATCACTAATAGCAACTGCGGCAATATGCATATGAAGCTAGTATATGCATAAACTAGAGTTTCAAAACACGTCGTCGTCGTCGTCGTCCTCCTCACCGTCTCGTAAACGCCCATCGGAGTCGTTCTTCCCCGCGTTTTTGTGCTTATCGAAAAACCCGTTGGCGTTGTCGAAATCTTTCATCTTGCCTCTCCCCATCATGTAATCGTCGGCAAGAACTTCCCACACTTTCCTCTTCTTCTTATCCTTTTCCTCTTCCGTGTTTGTCATTTTCGTGTTTTCGTTTGAATCTTTCTTCAACTCCGCTAAAAACTTCGCCTTGGTCTTTCCTCCTCCTAAACTAGTATTCGCGCTACTCGTATTCTGATTCTTCTGCGCCTTTGCGATGGCGTTGAACAACTGCGCCACGCCGTGCGTGGCGGTTTTCTTCAACCGCTTTTCTTTCAAATCCTCTTCAATATCACTCCCAACTTTAGACGGCACAAAGTGCCCTTTCTCTTTCACTCTCAACCGTTCTATACGTTCTCGCTTCCTCTTTTGCGATTCCAAGCGGAGAAGCGCGCGTTCCGTCTGTCGCGATTTCGATTCCGGAAGGATGACAACATCATCACCTCTCTTCCTCCCATCGTCGATATCTTTCGCTTCCTCGGACAGCTCGTCGTCGGATTCCTCTTTCTTTTTTCCTCTTTTCAGCAGACTCGTAAACGCTCTCGAGAACGCGTTGTTTGTCTCTTTTTTCTCCTCCTCTTCCTCTTGTTGTTCGGAATCCGAATCCATGGTCAACTCATCGTGATCATCGTCGCCCGATTCAGACGACGATTTTGACTCTGATTCCTCGGAGGAGGAAGAGGAAAACTCCTCTTCCTCATCTTCGTCTTCTTTTCTCTTTCCTCCCATCTTCACAGAGTATACGTTTACTACGTTTGAATTCCTCTCTAACGGAGCCGCCAAAAACCGCTCTTCGGGGAAACAAATTGGACGAGAGCAAAAAAAGCTTTGTTGACCTGAAAAGCGACGAGTACGAAGAGCAGAGAATGCGTGCCACAACTGTTGTTCTTTACTCTCTGAAAGAGCGCGAGTAAAGTGTGTCGTGTGTGTGTGTTATGTGTGTGTATTTGTGTCTCTTGAAACTTGGCGCAGTTTGTGTCTCTTTCTCTCTCTTTCTCTCTCTCGAATGCTCCTTTTTTCGATCGATGAAAATTGTATGAAGTGTTTGTTCTCTCTCTCTCTCTCTCTCTCTTTGTGAATGTTTTATGCGCGCATCACCACCTTTAACGCGTGTGTAAAGTTCCATTTTCGTATCGCCAACCGGGTGGGAGAGGACAGTTATTGTCGAGGATGTATTGTACACATTCGGTTTGGTTGTTCTCGTGAGCGTGGTATACGCTCCAAAAGCCCCAAGGCGCTTTGGCGGTTTCGTGTAAGTACTTCAAACAGTCCAAGTAGCCGTTCTTGGCTGTATTAATACACGCAGATGTGTTGAATTGATCATACTTACGCTCAACAAGGTATTCGAGTATGTGAAGATGACCATTTGCAGCTGCCCATGAGGCAGTACTTGAATCCCAAGGCGCTTTCGCTTCTTCGTGTAAGTATTTGAGTACCTCGAGATGACCGTTTTCGGCAGCAATTCCACACGCACTCTCATCGATAGGACACTCATTTGCCACGCAATACTTTACCATTTCCAGATTACCTCGACTTGCGGCCGCATTAATCGTCAATTCATCCCACTCACACTTTTTCTCCTCTCGCGCCCACTTGAGCAACTCGAGTTTATTCGTGTAAGCAACGTGAGCGCAGAAATATGTTTCATCTTCCCATTCACTCGGCCACAACGATCGATTCTCCCACGCAAATTCCAAAGTCGATATCGACGACATCTCTTTGACCTTAAACTTCTCTTTCACATCACTCGCGCGAGACGATCTCTTAATCAACTCTCTCGTCTCCGTATTCACCTCGTAAAAGAATTTAAGATCCGTCCCGTTCAGTTTACACATCACATGCTTCTCCACGATATCGCGACACGCGCCGCCATTCAGCGACGCCTCTCTGAACAATCGCCACAGCATCATCGGTTTACGCTTGATTTCTCGGATCTGTTTTCTCGCGTTTTTGAGTCGCTCGTTGTCTTCTGCCGTCCTGTAGTCACAACAACGTTCGGAATGTGTTCGCATCATGTGATCGTCTTTTTTTTTTCGCGTGGAGAAAAAAGAGACGTTGTTTTTAAAAAATAATTTTGACCATTTTTTCTCGCACAAAATTTCACACGCGTTTAGTAAAACAAGAGAGACACTTTAAACACGAACGCTTCGCTCGGGGGCTTTGCCAGAGTCGTCGAAAAACAACAAGGCACCACGCGCACACTCTCGCGCGAAGTCTTTATTTATTATCATCGATCGTGTTTTTGTGCACACACACACACAAAGAAAGAACGTTCGGGGGCCAAAATTTTGAATTCTCAACTCTTTTCCCCTCGTAACGATTTAAAGTCGTCTCTCGAGAATAACATGTCGTCCGTCTCGATGCAAACGGAAAAGTCCCGACGCGATGAGTATTCTTTTCGTCGCGAAGACGAGGGTTTTGGGAAAGATGATGACGACGATGAGAACAACATAGATTTAAACGAATGTTTGGAAATGGTGCAAGATTTCATCCACCTGTACCAACAAACGGACGAAGACGTGCAACAGATACGTTTAATGTCTTCGGAGTACACGGAGATAAAGTCGGTGTCGAATAAAAGAGAGCAACACATGTCAGAAGTCATACGAGAGATGACGAAACGAGTACAAAACGCGGAACGGAAAACGAGCAACCTTTTATCCTCGGCGGCGCGGTCGGACCGGTTTCGGAAAGTGGAGGAGGAGAAGCGAGACGCGGAGCGGTACTGGTCGCAAATGGAACGCGAGGCGCAAACGTTGGAGGAAACGAGGGAGATTTTGAAGAGGAAAAGGAACGAGTTGAAAAAGAAAAGACGGGAGATGGACGTGTTGGTTACCGAGGAGATTCCAAAGTTGAAGAACGCGTTGTCTTTGTACGCGCACGTGACGAAGATCGCGTGGAAGTACGAACAAAAGGCAAAGATTGAAGGCAGAGTGAATACGAACAGCGCGAACGGGGAGGTTAAAGTCATCGATAAGAAGTTTCCCAGGACGGAGGAGGATCGGTTTCGTTTGTGTAATTCGCTCTGGGATTTGATCGATTAATAAAGATTTTACGCCCACGAAAAGCGCGAGAAAGAAACAAAAAGAGAGAGACATTATTGAAACAACGACTTGTAAACTACCACTCATAATAGTACACGTAGAAGATAAAGAACAGAAAAGTGATGCGCTGCGCCGCGAAAAGCAGTAAAACGAGACGAGAGTTTACTCTACGCGCACACATTATTCGCTCGTAAAATTTTCCTCTCAATTTTCTTCACTTCAACGCTCTCTCTACACATGTTTCCTTGACACATCAAAAGCGCGACAAAGAACCACTGACAAAACGAAATGCCCGCCTCCCTGGGCACCGCGGAGACGACGACGACGAGTAGTAAACGACGCGCAGCGGCCCGAAGAATCCTACTCCTTCTTCTTCTCTCCGTCGTTTCGTGCTTCTCCGTCGTTCAATTTTATCCAATTTTGACATCTTCGTCTTCTATGATTACGATGATGAAAGGGGTTCCTCCTGGTGTTTCTTTGAGCGACAAGGAATACGAATCAAACGACGAAACGATGACGATCGGTTCTTCTGCATCCCCGTTGGCATCCAGCGAAACGCGCGTGAAAAATGTCGCCGGAAATCCAAAACTGTCCAGCGAATTACACCAAAGCGGAGAAGGAGGAGGAACGTGTTCGGCGAAAAACGCAAACAACGGGAAATCCGCGCGTGCGTTTCACGGGGTGGTTTCTCCGTTTTGCCGGAACATGGCGACGAGTGAAATCGAGGACGATCCGTGGATGACGGTGGATGCGGTGTATGGGAGCGAAGAGGGATTTGTCGATGATGGATGGCAGCATTCGATATATTCGATCGAGGTATGGGTTGGATTGAGAAAATGTGACTCGATACAATTCGCGGAGAACGAACCGTGCGAATGGATGAGGATTACGGACGAGAAGCCAATGGTGGTGGAGTTAGTGTTTGATGACGATGAGAACAACAGAGAAGAGGACGACGTCAACGTCTCGCCGGAAGAAACGAAGAAGATTTTCACCGACGACGGACGATTGGCGTATACGTGGGACAACGTTCAGATGTATAAGAACAAAAACAAGGAGGGTAGCAGTGGTAGTAGCAGTTCTAAGAATAGACGAACAACACACAAACAGCGGCGCATCATCAAAGGCGTCAGGATCTCGTTACCAGGGAAACAGAGACAGTTGAGCGTCCAAGAGGTGAAGATTTGGGCGAGGATAGAAGAAGAGCAAAAAGCAAACGCGTGCGTAAACGACAGGATAGGCGACGATTGCGCCACGGATTTGACCCTAGATTGGGCGTACCTCCCGCAAAACTTTCGCTTCGCTCGAGAAAATTGGAACCGGACGATGTACAAAAGTTTAGAAAAGTCGATCGAGGAGACGCAATCGTCGAAGTGTAACGCGCCCAGAGCGGCGAGCACGGACTCCTACAACATTGGCATGGGAGGCAAAGGCGCCGGGCTCGCCTCCACCATTCATTTCTTATCCGGCTATTTATCCGACGCACATCTTCAAAACAAACCCTGGGTCTTTGCCGGTCGATTGAACTACGCGTATAATCGAAATTGCGCCAAATCGAAACTTACCGGGGACGTCGAGTGCTACTTTAAACCGTACAGCGCGTGCGATAAAATCAAACAAACGGCGTTTGCGAAATGGAAACCGTACCCGGCCAAAACCAATCGATGCACGATGCCACGAAATAGATGTCGCGATTTGGCACCTTGGAAGCGAGTTCCAACGAGCGTAGCGAATTATTATTCGCGAGCTCCGTCGTCATCGTTGTCGTCGTCGTCATCATCTGGGTCGATGTTGCAATATAACAAAGGTTTATTTTTCTTTCGATCGGCGATTGTCGCTCGGATGATGCGATTGAATCAAAAAACAATCGAAGAACTCAGTTTGCACCGAGTGAAAGAAAGCATAGGGTTTAAGCATCCAATCATTGGCGTGCACGTGCGAAGAGGCGACGCGTGTCACACGACTGGTAGGAAAAACAGGTGTCGATCGTTCGAGGAGACGTATTTGCCTCACATTAGAACGCTATCGGAAAAATACGGCGTCAATCGAGTCTTCTTGGCGACGGACGACGACGCGTTGTTGCGAAAAGTGAAGAGCTCTCCGGCGGCGAACGAGTTTGAGTTTGTGAACGTCAAAATGGATCGGTCGATATACAAAGCGTCGAAACTCATCGAACGGAGGACGGAGTTGTACACGGAAAAATCGAACGTCGCGCACGAGATGACTTTGCAAGCGCTGACGGATATATTCTTGTTGGCCGAAGCGGACGCGTTTATCGGGCACTTTCTGTCCAATTTGAGTCGATTGGCGATTGAGTTAAGCGCGGCGGAGAAAGGGTTTGTGCCGCCGTTCGTCAGCGTGGACGGGCAGTGGTGCAGGCATTGGAAGTTTTGCCGATGATCGAGTAGTTTTTAGTTGTTAGTAGTTTTAGTAGTTTTAAATACGTACTGTATGAGATTATTTTGTAGTGCACATCGTAACTCTCTCTCTCTCTCTCAACTCGACGGGGTTTCTTTATTGCTGATGTTCCTTAGTAATTATGTTATTTAATCATTCCCCTTGCAATTCGCCTTGCGCCCATTTGACGTAGAAGTACGCGCCCGGTTGACCCAAGGTGTCGTTAAAGACGGATCCGATGAATCGAGACGAGACGACGTCCGGACACACTTTCGCCATTTCTTCCTGTAATCCAGACGGATCTTCCGGAATTTCCGCCAAATCAATCACGGTGTACGCCACCGGATCTCGAGACGTGTTAATTTGCTGCAAAATATTGACGCCTTTGGACCCTAAGAAGGATGTGATTTCACCGAGAGCGCCGGGGACGTTTTTGTTGACGATGGTCAATCGAGCGCCGGAGGAGTTCACGTGCGGCGCTAAAATAGTCGTCGGGAAATTGACGGAATTTCGGATCGTCCCGGTTTCCAAAAAGTCCATCAAAGTTTCCGCAGCCATCGCGGCGGAGTTGTCCTCGGCTTCCTCGGTGGAGGCGCCCAAGTGCGGCAAGACGATCAAGTGCGGGTCGTCGCGCAACGCTTCGTCCGTGAAATCGGAAATGTACTTACCGGTCAACATTTTCGAGTCGTAGCCGGCTTTCAAGGCGGCACCGTCGACGATTTCACCTCTGGCAAAGTTCAAGATGCACACGTTCGGTTTACAAATCTGTAACGCTTTGGCGTCGATCAAATGGTGCGTGACGCCTTTGATGTACGGGACGTGGATGGAAATATAATCGGAAACCTTGAAGAGGTCGTTGAGATCGGTGACTCTAACCATTCGGTCCCCGGGTAAAGCTAAAGCGGCATCGACGGATAAGACCGGATCGTAGCCAACGACGTTCATGCCGAGACCTAAAGCAGCGTTGACGACGCTATATTGTTATTTTGTTTTAGAGAAGGCAGCGTCAGCGTCTTGTCGTCTGATGAAATTTAAAGCAAACGAACAAACAAAACAAGATAAACGAACGAACGAACGGGTCAGAGAATTGAATGGATTGTGCCTCGAATGGTTTTCCGATCACGCTAGATTCAGAGTCTAAAACAGACTCTAAAAACGTCAAACATCTAATCGAGATTTCATCACTCCCGTTCGTCTTCGTATTCGCGCCAAAAAGAAGAAGAGATAAAAATATAAAACGCAACAACAAAAAAAGACGACGTACCGACTTCCGATCGCTCCTAACCCGATCACCCCGATCGTCTTCCCTTGAATCTCCGTCCCGCCAAACTTCGCCTTATCCTTCTCAATTCTCGTCGCAATTTTCTCGTGCTCGCCCTTTTCTTCCACGTTGATCACGTTCTTCACGTGGTTCGCGCCTTCCAAGATGCCTCTCGACGCCAACAACAACCCGCACACGACAAGTTCTTTCACCGCGTTCGCGTTCGCCCCGGGCGTGTTAAACACCGGAATACCTCTCTCACCCATCTCTTTCACCGGAATGTTGTTCGTCCCCGCGCCGCATCTCACGATCGCTCGAACCGTCGGTTTCACTTCGTTCACTTGCAGCTTGTGCGAGCGAAGCATGATCGCCATCGGCGGACCGGGCAAATCCGACTCATCGCCGGCAACTTTATACTTCCCCTGCGGGAACTTTTCCAAACCCGTCGGGGCAATCGCGTTAAACGTCTTCACGTTAAACGACGCGCCTAAGTTTCATTAAAAAGAAAGAAAAAGAGGAAAAGTTAGTCATGCGTCTCTTTACCGTCGTCCGAGCGCTTACGCTCAATAATACGAGCGAGCGAGAGCGAGAGAGAGAAAAATGTTCCACATCATCATCAATTACACTCGAACCATAACATAACAGAGCCACGCGTGTTTCGAGTACGCTTTTAAGGTCGTCTTCGGGACTCGTTTGCGTAAAAACCGATCTGCGATCAAAATCACGCGACGCCGCGAGAAAAGTCCTCCATATAAAAAGAGCGATTGGATTCAAAAATCGACTCCAAAATCCGCCTTTTAATCGTACCTTCGTACCCAGATCCGTCGCTTTTCCCTCCCGAAGAAACGCTCAAATCTTCCTTACTCTCGTTCTCTTTCCTTCGTTTGGCGAGTTCGAGCATTTTTTGGAGCATTTCGATTTCATCGGATGCCGTTTGGTTCGCTTTGACGACCGACATTCCTCGCGATGAGCCCATACTTTTTTTCCACGTCGTGCGCATATAAACGCCTCTTTTCGCGGAACATGCGCCAGATCTGAACGGCATCTTCGAGGAAGATTGAAGTGTAGTCGTATTCGTGGTGAACATGTTGCAATTTTCGATATACTTTTTGTGTTTTGATCGAGAGAGAGAGAGAGAGAGAGAGAGAGAGAGAATAAAAGGGACAGGAATAAACCTTTTTGTGGCGGCTCGAGAGAGACTTTTAAAGAAGCAACTTATACGAACGGAATAGAATACTATTACATATTACGTCTACTAAAAAGGGAACGTTTTCATCCTCTCTCTCTCGAGCGCACGAAACAGATCAAAGCTATAGCATTAGTATTAGTATTATATTATTACCACTCGTCCAACAAAATAAACTCGTCGTCTCGCACGTCTCTAATAACGGCGTCTCCGGACGTGACGAAGTGCTCGAGGCCAACCGTTTCCATTATTTTTTTACCTTCTTGTCTGGTTTTTTCATCGTACGGCGCGTACGGCAAGCGAAAGACTGGTTCTGCGCATCCCAGCATCGCTAGTGCGGTGTTCACGCCGATTGGGTTCGGTTCTTTGAACAACCATCGCATGAGAGGGATCAAATCGTCTCTCAATTTCGGGTTTGGCTTCGGGCCGAGCATGAGTTCTCGCATGAGTTTCGGGGCAACGTTCGAGGTGACGGAAATAACCCCAGCCGCGCCGGCGTCCCACTTCGCGTCGTGCGCCTCGTCGTCGTTCCCGGACCAACACGTGACTCCATTCTTCGTGTAATTGCGAATGCGTTCGTTGCCTTCGCACTCCTTCACTCCGGCGAAGTTCGGATGCTTCGCCAGCTCAAAAATAACCTCCGACGGAATATCTTGCGTCGTTCGCGCGGGAACGTTATACACGATCGTCGGCCCGAAATCTAAAACCGCCCCGAAATGCTTCATCAACCCAGCTCGACTCGTTTTCCCGTAATACGGGTTTATCTGCAACGCCGCGTCCATCCCGACGGCGAACCCTTGCGAAGTCGCGTGTACGGCTTCCCGCGTCGAGTTCGACCCGGTGTTCCCAATCACGAGTAAATCGTCCCCGTATATTTTGCTCGTGTGTGCAATCAGCATGATGTGTTCGTCCCAGCTCATCAGTTGTCCCTCGCCAGTCGTCCCTCCGACGACTAAGCCTTGCACGCCGCCGGCTATTTGCTGCTCGACCAAAACGTCGTACTTTGGTAAGTCGATCTTCCCGCTTTTTAAATACGGCGTTTTAATCGCCGTAATTAAGGAACATTTTTTAACTTCATCGACTAAAGCTTGTTTAGACTTACTCTTGTTGTTTGTCGCGAACACTTGCGTGTGGATGGAGGCACGTGTGGAGGAGTCTCTTCTCGAAGATGATGATGATTTTGTCGGCGACGGCGAGTTTTTAAATCCACAACTCGTCTTCGTAAACGTCTTCGTTTGCATCCGCTGCTGATGCTTTTCGAGGACGATTTTCGGTGAAGAAGAAACGCACAAACACGAAGACAGCATCGTTACTACTACTGATGCGCACGACTGCTCCAAAAAGAGGCGATTCTCTCGTTACTGGTGGTGTTATTCTCTCGAGTGTTTTTATGGGGAAACGGTTCAAAAAAGGGTCTATAAAATACGAGTCAACGCGAGCGCGTTTCGAACGTTTAATCATCCATATCTTCACTGCAGGTTCGCAAAAGCGCTCGATTTTAACCGAAAAAAAGTGAAAGCGTTACGTTTCGAAAACATCAAAACGTTTTGTTTAAAGTTTTATTAAAGTTTTATAGTAAGACGGCGTACTCCGCGCCGCCGCGAAATACAGACGAATGACCCACACGTGACGCTTCTCTCTCTCTCTCTCGGTTTTCTCTCGGTTGTTTCAATCGCGAGACATCGACGATGCAAAGTGTCTCAAACAATACATCGCAAATGTGAGCACAAAAGGTACGGCAGCGGCGTATGCCAATACCACGTCGTTGTTTATCTGGAGATCCATGACATCTTCCTCCAATAAGTCGAGAGCAAAAAACGCAAATTCAAAGAAGACTTTCAATACCTAGTATTACACGCGCTCTCTCTTTCAATAATAATGTCTGGTCAAAGCAACAAATCCTCTTCCTCTTCCAACACCAACTCGGGAAATTCCAACACCCAATCATCATCATCTCCCCCAGAACCGACCGTGATCCAAGGTTGGGAGCATTCGACGTACGCAAACGCAAACTCGACGTACGCAAACGACCGTTACGCGTACATCGGGAAGGACGACGACACGAGAGAACCCATGTGGTTGGATTACGGACCAAAAGGCAAAAAGTAATGAGTGACTCCTTTCCTTAACTGCGTTTCTTTGGATGATGAGAGGAGAGAGGATTGCGATTTTTACATATACATATACAAACATATACAAATTGATTCATTATTAAAGTCACACGCGCGGTGCACAACACGGTACCAGCGCGTCGTGCAAACTCTCTCTTCTTCTTCTCTTTTCTCTCTTCTTCTTCTTCTTCTTCTTTCATAAATACATTTTTAAAACAAAGATCTCCTCGGCGCCTGTTCTTCGCCGCATTCGAAGTTGGTACAAAAGTCAGCGTTCCAAGTACCGAATTGAGCTCTTCCTCCTCCTCCTCCTCCTCCTCCTCCTCCTCCTCCTTCTTCTTCAACTCGCCTAAAACTATTTCTAACGCGCAATGGTGCTCCCGGTGGGGTCAAATGTTGCGGATCCTTTTTATTTTTATTCGATTGTTCCGGCGTGCGAAACGTAAACTGAAAATTTTCGTCGTCGTCCTCGTCGCCGAGGTTGTTCTTGTCATTCGTCGGACGCGGCGTTATCACGCCTTCTTCTCTCAATCCCTCTTCTTCTTCCTCTCCTTCCTCTTTTTCTTCTAACACGAGCGTCTCTAGCAAATTGGAAATGGGCAAGACCAAGTTACCGTCGTCCACGCTGCTTCGATTCGAGTGCGCGGCGGCGCACGCGCGAGTATTTTTTAAAACCGGTGACCTCGTGATACGATTCCACTCTCTGTAATCGCACTCCTCAAGCTCACCATCGAGTGAATTCATCGTCTTTTCGCTCGTCTTCCCGGCCGTACTCGGCGTCCTCGCGTACCCTTCTCTCAGCAAAGGTCCATCAGGACTCGACAAGCTTTTATCATCGCTCCTCTTCGACCCGCCAACGACGAAGGACGACGACGATTTCGAAGACGAAGACGAAGACGAAGACATTTTCTCTCTCAACGTCCTCTCTTCCATCCATAACTGCTCGTAAAACGCGCTCTTCCACTCCAAATACAAAATCGTATCCTCTGTATCGCTCTCTTTTTCAATCTCTTTTCCCTCGTCGTTCAAACATTTCAATCGCAACAAATTCTTCGCCGACGGAATCCATCGTCTTTCGCGCGTAGGTTGCATCTTCGAGAGCAAAAATTGAACTTTGCTTCCTCCTTTCATCGCGACGTTCGAATTCTTTCCTTCGGAGAGGTACGCTCCCAATCGCGCGACGGCGTCGCTTTCTCCTCCTTTGGTGTCATCACACATCTTCTCCGAAATCAGCACCAGCGCTTTCTTAATCATTTTCATCACAGACTTTTCGGCATCCTCGTTCTTCGCAACAGTAGTCGTAGTATCATCACCCGTTCTTTGTCTTCTTCTCTTCTCTTCCTCTCTCGCGCGATGATGATGATGACGCTGTTCTTCTTCGTCGTTTCCAACGCGAAGCAGCTTCTTCGCATTGGGAAACGAAGACATTTTGGGTGGAGATAAAAAATCCATTCTATTTGTTGTTGTTGTTGTACTAAATCGCAGTTAAGTCGAGAAAAAACTCTCTTTTACGCTCTGACTGTCTCTCTCTCTCTCTCTTCGAGGTTTTTGCGCGCGTATAAAATGCGGCGCGGATTTAAAGCGTGCGCGCGCGTAAAGGCGAGATGTGTGATGCGAGCACGCGACGTGTAAATTTTGGTGCATTTTTGAATTTTTTGCCCCTCGCTCGAAAAAGGGTCTCCAGAACCAACGGACGAAGAATACGCTGTTTTTGCCGAGAACGTGCGAGCGCGAGAGTCTCAGCAGGGGAACAGATTCCATTGAGAAGTTCGTTCGATTGTATTACGAAGAGAGAGAGACACACATTTTCATCAACTTTGTGCACACGCAACGCGAAACTCCTCAAACAAAAAATCTCTCGACACCACCGACGAAGCGTACCACGAACACGTACTTTTTCCGCGGAGAGAAGAAGAAGACGAGATGCTTAAGTGGTGTTTTTGAACATGATGTCCTCGTTCTTTGTCGTCGTCTTCTTTCTCGTCGCGTTGCGCGTCGGAAAGGCTCTCCTTCTTTTTCTTCTCGTCGCGCGTCAAAGGAATGGAAAAGAAGACGAACGTGAAGACGAGAATACGACGAAAGGAAAAGCGCCCACGAAACCTCCAAAGTGCGTCGCGCTCGCGTTCGGTGCGGACGTTTTGGTGCCGTCGTCGCGCACAAAGTCGTTTTCGTTCGTCTCACTCTTTCGCGGTGGTGGTTTCTCGACGGGAAGAGACGACGAGAAAAAGATGGTCAAAGAAGCACTGAGAGAGACGGTGACGTTTTGGGCGACGGAAGCGGCGTGCGAATCGATGGTGCTTTATTTCGACATTGGTGGGAGACGCACAGACGAGGAGAAATATGTGTTAGAGAGATACGTAGAGGAGTGTTTTTTAGATGGTGGTGGTAATAGGAGTAGTGGTAATAGTCATCGCGCGCGGCGGAACGTTCGCGTGAAGCGGTATTCGTCGTCTTCGACGAGGACGATGGAGACGGTTGGAGAGTACGTTTTGGGAGGTTCCAGCGGCAAAGAGAATGGAGAAGAGGGAGAAGAAAATCACGGTTTGTTCGCGAATGGTTTTGAGAATAACGGCGGAAGGGTCACGCGGTCGGCATCATCCTCTGCGGCGCGTCAGAGGAGGAGAACATCGACGTCGACGATGACGGAGAGAGAGAAGACGAAGAAGAATAAACCGATGGATGTCATCATCCTGACGCCTTCGACGGGATACGACATCCTCTCGAGTTTCACGCGATCGTTGAGAAAACGGCAAATGAAGACCGACGAAGAGAAAGAGGCGTTTTTATCCTCGCTTGTATCCATGTCTTCTTCGTCATCGAAAAAGGACGCATCAACAAGAAGGCCTCCGCCGGCGACTGTCGCGTTAATCGAACGCGAATTGAAAATAAATTTCCTCAAAAACCAACTCCCAACTCCGGAACTCCTCGTCTCCGTCAGCCAAATCTTCTCGGTCGGTAAATTCCCGGGTTATTTACTCTCCAAGTGCGAGTTAGCGCACGTGGAGTCCTTGAAGAGGATGAAGGATACATCGACGCAAAAGAAGATTTTGCGAGACTACTTGCGGTCTTTTCAAAGGTTCGGTACTTAGAGAGAGAGATTAACGATAGGATGTAGAAAGAAAGAGCTGGCGTAGAAAAAAGAGCATGAGTAGAATACTACGAATACTAGGTTTAGAAGATACTTTTTACGGATGATGTTCCCATCGTACGTCATTCGCGAACGACCGACGCCGTTACAAGCAGGGAAAAAATCGCCTCCTCCTCCTCTGTACGCCGCCACTAAAAATGCACGAAACGAAACAACACCACCACCGATACTATGTCGTCGTCGCATCAACATCATCATAATAATAATAATCCATCGCACTCAAACGTGCATTTCGAAAGCTACTACCGGCATCAACTCTTCTCGAACGACGAGAAAGCGTTCCAATCGTTGCTTCAAACGTTCTCGAAACCGTTACCGGTCACGTTTCGAATCACGAAAAACGTGCACACCGAGTGCACCATCAACGCGCTGAAAAGAATCATCGAAAGCGAACAACAACAACAACAACAACAACAACGGGACGTACTACACGTTCGAACGATTTCGTTCTTAAACGACCCGCGGACGTTTCAAATCGATAACAGTTTCGTAAACAACGAAACTAACGGAAGTGGAAACGAAAATGATTTGAAAACAAAACATCCAAACGTGCACCAGTTTTTAGCGCGCGCGAACGAAGGCGGCGATTTGAGCCGGCAAGAACTCGTCTCGATGATTCCGGTGAAACTGTTAGACGTAAAACCGAGTCACTTAGTCCTGGACTCGTGCGCATCTCCCGGTTCGAAAACGTCCCAAATATTAGAAGTTATGCTGAGTAAGAACGCATCCGGCGCGGTCGTCGCGAACGACGCTTCGTTACAGCGCGCGAATTTACTCACGCATCGATGTTATCGACTGGAAGCGGCGGCGAAGAATTTAGTAGTCGTAAATCACGACGCGCAAACGTTACCATTAGAGTTGGAGAATACGTTCGATCGAATCCTTTGCGACGTGCCTTGTTCGGGAGACGGGACGTTGCGTAAAAGTACGGATTTATGGAAGAAGTGGTCGAATTCGAGCGGCGTAGAGTTACACTCGATTCAAGTGAACGTCGCAACCAGGGCGTTGAGATTGCTGAAATACGACGACGGCGGGGGAAGGCTCGTCTATAGCACGTGCTCTCTAAATCCGTTGGAAAACGAAGCAGTCGTCGTGGAGTTGCTGCAGAGAAGCCGAGGCGCGATCAAATTAGTCGACTGCTCAAAAATGCTGCCAGATTTGAAACGATTGCCTGGTTTGACGAAATGGTCCGTCCAAGATTTAAAAAACGGGAGATGGTACGATACGTACGATTCGTATCTTAAAGACAACAACAACAACAGAGCAGGCCAAAAAAGTAAAATAAGAAAGAGCATGTTCGCTAACACCAACAATCACAAACACAATCTGGACAGATGTTTCCGCATTCACCCGGATTTGAATGACACCGGCGGCTTCTTCGTCGCCGTCTTTGAAAAAATGAAACCGTTACCGACGGAAATGATTGACATCGACGCGAAAGAAGAACAAAAGTTATCGAGGACGACGAACGCGAACACCAAAAAGTGGGCGAGTGCAAAGATTGCGCCGGTATTTTGCGTAAAAACAGACACAGAATTCAAAGCAGTCATTAAACGAATAAAAGCAAAGTATGGATTTGATGCGAGAAAGAAGGAAGAGAACGGAGGGGTGGAGATAATCACAAGAAACAATACCGACGTTGTGCCGAAACGACTCTATTGTCTCTCCAAAGGCGCGAAATTGATTCTCGATAAGTGCAGCAGAAATCAACAAGAACAACAAAAACTTCGAATCCTCGCATGTGGCTTGTGCTGCTTTGAGCGACAAGCGGTAAACAAAGGATTAAAAAGTCAAACCGACGATATCGATTGCGAGTTCCGCTTCACGCAAACGGGCTGTGAACTGTTCCAAGACTCCATCTCGAAGCAAGTCGTGCGCGTGTCGCCTAAAGAGTTGGAAAGCATGTTAGCGAGACAACAACAAAAAATATTGACAACATCGAAGAACGCGCCGCTGTGTATCGACGACAAAACGAAGAAAAAAGTCCTGAGCGAATGCCAAAGAGGCTGCGTCATCTTAGCGGTGCGAGCGAAGAGTTCAGGATCTGGGAATAAAAGGAAATTAGTGGAGGAAGAAGTCGCGGCAGTTAGTCCGGTGACCATCGCCTGTTGGTTTCCGCCGTCGAAAAAAAGTCGATCAGATGGTACTAACGATATCGACGACGACGTTACTTTGACTTTAATGTGTTCCAAAAGCGAAGGCGAAGTACGACTAGAACGATTACGAGAACTTGGGAAATTGAAACTTGTGAACTAAACACGACATTGTACAAAATGTAGAGATTACAACAGACTAGAATTGAACAGGGACGACACTGTATCCACCTCCAGTTTATCAACAGAATCACTTTTCATCGTCCAATCGCACTTATTCGCAGCCGCGATGCATTCAATCAGATACCATTTTGCCGATGTCGTCGCTTGCGTGTAAACGTAAAATTTCATTTGCGTCGCGTCGCCGCCGGATGCTGCCGTAACGAACCCGTTCGATTTTAATCGATCGATGAAAACCGACGTCGATTGCGTTATTAAAGCGCCGAGTGATGGAGAAATCATCACGGATTGTTTCTTCGCGACTTCTGGGAAGAGTTGCCAATTGAGTTGAAATTGAGACGGATCGAGGAACGGATTCGGATTCAGCGATGATGATGACTCTCTCTCATTTTCGTCGTCCGCCGCTTCAAAGTCATCGAACTGTAACAGAGACGTTTCTTGATCTAATTGTTGTTGTCGCTGCTGCGCTCGTTGTCGAATCGTCTCTTCCTCTTCTTCTTCCGTTTTCGTTAAACTACTACCATCGATAAATTTCTTCTCTTCGAGCTCGTAGGTGATCGCCAGCGTGTCCATCTCATTGAATAAACGATCGAATCGTTCTTGTTCTTCCAACTCTTCGCTGAACTGCACCGACCCCAATTTACTGTGGGCTAAAAGTAAATCGTTAGCAATCTTCCTAGACGACGAGGAGAAGCACATCAAGCTTCCGTATACGCTCGCGGTCGCGCGCGCGGTCGAGTCCGAATCTTCCGTCGCGCACCACTTCAAACACGTCTCAAACGCCTTCCTCATTTCCGGCGCGCGCTTGCAAAACAATTTTAAGGATGCAAAGAACGTTTCCGTTCGAATGGATGGATACACTTCCTCTGGTAAGTTCTCAATCGAAGATTCTAACGCGTACGGTGCGGAGTCGATAAAACCAGAAGCGCCGAATTCACCCAGGAGCCATAACAATATCGATCGAGCTCTTGTTATAGATTTAGTCGTCGCGCTTGAAACAACACCACTGTGCGCTTGAGGAAACATATCAAGCACGGAAAACTGTACGGATTCTAACGCGCTTTCAATAGCTTGGCAACAAATGGATCGACACTCTTTCGATTCTTCTTCTTCTTCTCCATCTTGACTCGTCGCGCATTGTCGCAAACACATACCAATTTCGATTAAACTATCCGCTTTCGAGCTCGGCGAAGTCGTTTCCACAAACACATCGCATATTTTCTTCGTCACCATCAACCTCTTCTCTGCGTCCATCATCGCAAAACTCTCCTTCTTCTTCCTCGCCACGCGACCGATGGCTTTCATCGCCAATCTCGCAAAGTGTTCGTCTTGGACGTCGTTGACGTATTCGAACAACTCGTCGACTATTCGCGTGCAATTTTGCGCGTCGGCGATTAACGATAACGTTCTCAACTTGCATCTTTTAATTTCGAACGAATCTGCGTTGACTCGGACGTAAAACGACTTATAATCCGTGACGAACGCAATCGGCGCCCGATAGGCGAGGAGTTTCAAGTGCGCCCAAACCACGGCGGACGTTTCGACGCCGCTCGTTTGCGCGGTGGCTAACGTTAACAGAGACGGTTTAATTCGTTCATATACGCGTTGATGCGTGGACGGGTCATTCTTGGTCAGCTCGAGAAAGATTCGAGAGGCGGCTAACGCTATGGAAGTGTTCGGCGAGGATATTCGCGACTCGAGACTGTTCATCCACTGGTACTTCACGTCGTCCGGCAAAGGCGGTACTTTTTTACTATTGCTCGCATCGTTCGCCAAGACGGCGTAGCTATGCGTCAGTTTCAAGACTAAATGTTGCGATAACTCGCCAAAGTCGCGGATTTTGTTCGTCAACGCGGTGAGTAAAGCTACGTTTTGTAACCGCGGGTCGGATTCTCCAAAGATTTCCACGACGGTGACTAAAGCGTTAGCGACGACGTTCGCGTCGCGGTCTTCGAGTAAAAGTTTCTCAACCGTTGCTAATATCCCAGATTCTGTAAACGCATTCAAAATGTCCTCATTTTCCGCTCCATTTCTTCCGGAAGAAGAAGAAGCGCAACACAACCGATACACTTTCAAACACCCCAGGCACGCCGCTTTCCTCGCGTACGGATGCGCGTCCCTCAACCCTTCCTTCACGCACTCGATCGAATACTCCACTAAACTCTTGCTCCTCAAACTCGTCATCGACCGAATCGCTAGCCCTCGTATTGTTGGATCTTCGTGTTTCGTATCTTTTTGCAGCGTGTTAATCGTCATCATCGCCAGTTCTTCGCTTTCTTTCGACGTGTCCGAGTAGACGCCGATGTAATGGTACAACATTTTTTTCGTCGCGATGTCCCCGGTCGCCGCGTTCATGAGAACGTCCGCGAATAATGGGGACAGGTCGATGTTTGCCGTTAACGCTTGTATCACTCTGTCGTTGTTAAAGAGAGAGAGGGGATGATGTTGTCAGTAAAGTAATGTAAAGCAGAGTCGTTAGAACGACACACCTTTGAAAAATCCCTCGTCGTTTCTCCTCCGCGGATTGATTTGCCCCGGACGACGAGGAGGAGGATTGACCGGCGTATTTCTTGAGGAGTAAAGAGAGTTCGTGGAGTTCGTCTCGTTTGCGCGGTTGCGCGTTGGAGGAGGACGACGGTGCGGCCGATGATGATGACATTTCTTCGTATTCTAATTTAGAGCGTCGTTTTTAATTTAGAGCGTCGTTTTTGTGCGTCAAAATGGAGAAAATTCCAAGAAAAAAACGCCTCCTTTTCTCAATGGACATGCGAGATCATCATTATATATCGCGATATAAAAAAAAAGAAGAGAGAGAGAGAGAGAGGAAAAGAAGGCGAACTCGTGGAGTATTCGATATGAATGCGTCGAGTGGAGCTGTGCCGACGAGATTGGGGAAGAGGAAGGTTGGTCGGAGAGATTCTTTGTTGTGGGATTTGATCGTGAATAATAACGACGATATTTGTTTCACGCATATCATTCCGAGACTGAATGGGACCGATCTCAAATTCTTTTACGAGGTGAATGAGGAGA
>Ga0181554_1001564_pt1 | contig 21429 bp, 8 predicted proteins | sample 011ome_16_FD_145602 | JGI IMG/M metagenome (GOLD analysis project Ga0181554, IMG submission 145602) | Coastal salt marsh microbial communities from the Groves Creek Marsh, Skidaway Island, Georgia - 011503CT metaG (spades assembly) | ecosystem: Environmental > Aquatic > Marine > Intertidal zone >... | reverse complement strand
CGGGACGTTAATGTACGCGGCTTGTTCCGCGGACAATTTGGTCAACTTGACGCCAATCTTTTCCAAGTGCAATTGGGCAACCTTTTCGTCCAAGTGCTTCGGCAAGACGTACACCTTCTTGTCGTATTTGCCAGATTTGCGTTCGTTCCACAATTCCAATTGCGCGATGCACTGGTTGGTGAACGAGCAAGACATGACAAAAGACGGGTGACCAGTGGCGCAGCCCAAGTTGAGCAAACGACCTTCGGCCAAGACGATAACGCCGTGTCCGTCCGGAAATTCGTATCTGTCGCACTGCGGCTTGATGTTCATGCGCTTGGTGATAGCTTCCAAACCAGCCATGTCGATTTCGTTGTCAAAGTGACCAATGTTACCGACGATGGCGTTGTTCTTCATGCTCTTCATGTGAGAAGCCATGATGATGTCCTTGTTACCGGTGGTGGTGATGAAGATGTCACACTCGCCGACGACGTCTTCGAGCGGGGCGACTTGGTAGCCCTCCATCGCCGCTTGCAACGCGCAAATCGGATCGATTTCGGAGACGATGACACGACCGCCCGCCGCCTTCAAAGAAGCGGCGGAACCCTTACCGACGTCACCGTAACCGGCAACCCAGCAAGTCTTACCGGCAATCATGACGTCAGTGGCTCTCATGATACCGTCCGGCAAAGAGTGTCTGCAACCGTACAAGTTATCGAATTTGCACTTGGTGACGGAGTCGTTGACGTTGATCGCCGGGAACAACAATTCGCCCACCTTTTGCATTTCATATAACCTCTTGACGCCAGTGGTGGTTTCCTCGGAAACACCAACGCACGTCTCGACGATCTTGTGCCATCTCTTCGGGTTAGTCTTCAAGTTGGCCGCGATGATGTTCAAGACGCACTTCATTTCGGCGTTGTCCGTGGTGGACGAATCCGGGATCGCACCGGTGGCTTCAAACGCCTTTTCGGCCTTGTAACCTTCGTGGATCAACAAAGTCGCATCCCCACCGTCATCAACGATGATGTCGAGCGGTTCAGAACCCCAGTTCAACATTTGGTCGGTGCACCACCAGTACTCCTCGAGCGTCTCGCCCTTCCAGGCAAAGACCGCCGCGGAGTCTCTCGCAACCGCCGCCGCGGCGTGGTCTTGCGTAGAGAAGATGTTGCACGAGCACCATCTGACGACGGCGCCGAGCTTCACCAACGTTTCGATGAGAACCGCAGTTTGAATGGTCATGTGCAACGAACCGGAGATGTTCGCGCCTTTGAGCGGTTGGCTCGGGCCAAACTCGGAGACGCAGGACATGAGACCCGGCATTTCAACCTCGGCGAGTTCGATCTCCATGCGACCGAAATCAGCTTGGGCCATGTCGCGAACCTGTGTTGTTTTGATGAGAAATAAAAAACATCCATCCGCGGTCAGTAAACAGGCGCGTACTAAAAACAATACGATTGTTCGTTTTCGCGTTCGATTTTCCTTCTTTTGCTCTGAACCACAAAAAAGGGAAAAAGCGACAGTCGACCACAAACGACGCTCACACCGTCATCATCATCGGACTCTCTCTCTCTCTCTCGCCGCTCACGACACGCAGACACAGACGCGCACGAAAGGAAGAAACCAAAATCACATCGTTCAATCTCTTTTACATGTAAAACTGCGCGTAAAAGAGACAAAACGCGTTCGCGCGCGTCCTCTTCTTCTTCTTTTCGCGTCGTTTCAAACGACAAAGCGCGCGAATTTGATGAGATTGCTTTTTTTTGAGCGGCTGTGAGACGACGACTCTGAGGCGACGCTTTTTTGTTGCGTGTCGTTTGCTCTTCTTTGCCACGACGCGCGCGAGAGAGAGAAAGACAGACAGAGAGAGAGAGAGAGAAAGACACGTCTTCATCTTCTTCCGCGACGACGAGATGCGTTTCGTGTCTTCTCAAAACGCCCGGGGTTAAAAAGAGCATCGTCATCCAAAAGATGACGACGAGAAAAAGATGATCGAGAGACACGACGGCAAAAGACTTCCCCGATGGAATATAATTATCCATCTCGCGTTCGTGGCAAAAAGAGATCGAGAGACAGAGAGACAGAAGAGTCGTACTCTCGTCACAAAAAGAGAACTCTTCATTCGTACCTTGTATTCGCGGGCGCCAGTCGTCTCGATGACGCACATTTCAGTTGGTTTAGAAGCCATTTTGTGTGTGTTTAGATGTGTGTAGGTGTGTGTAAGGTGTGCGTTGCGGTAAAAGTAAGGACAAGTGTGGGACGCTTTGCAGCCGTTGATTTTTGCATTGATACCCTAAATATTTTTCGTAGTTGCTCTCGTAAAAATTAAAACTCTTCCGTTGTAAATATAAATAACGCTCGTATCCTTCTCTCTGTATTCCTTCTTTCTCCCGACGTAATAATAATAATAATAATAATATATAATATATGATGTGTTCTGTGTTCAGTTTTGTTCTTGTTCTTGTTGTCTTGTTGTCTTGTTCTTCTTCTGTTGTTGTTACGTTTAAGCTATGTCGACGCCGATGGCGGAGCGCACGTTTTGAACCGTCAAATGTCGGCAATAGTTTGGACTTCCTTCCCCCCATTGCATGGCACCGTTCAACCCGTGACCTTTGACGAGGATGTTCTCGACGCTAAACTCGCAGTGCGAGTTAAAGTTTGGTTCGTTTTTGTCCACGCCCAAGGTGGGAACTTCGCCCATGCACCCGTGGTAACTCTGGTCGCCGCCGACGCCGTTCCAAACGTCGGAGAGTAAAGTCCACTCGCAGTTGGCGCCTTCGGCGCAGCCACCGGAACCGTAAATGTTCAATTGCGTTTGGTTCGGGTCTTCGTTGCACCAGCAGGCGTACTCTTTGTCCGGCCCGCGTTCGCCAAATTCGCAATCTTTGCAGTCTTTATATTTCGGTTTGAAACATTCGCCGCCGTTGGCTTCCGCCTCGGACGCTTTGCAAGTGGTCACGGTGATGATTCCGGCGTCGTCTTTACGAATAGTCGTGTGTCCCCAGGCTTCGTCGATGTTGTACGGATCGAGTTCGACTTCGTGGCCTCCGCCGGCGAAGTTCATTTGCATTTTTTTGCGCATACAAAATTCAGAGCCGTCGATTTCCCCAGAGCCGGGGCCCCACTGCCAGGTGTCCGGACTCATCCACAAAGGCGCCGCCCAGACGCCTTGGCATCGAGAGGTCGTCCAATCGTAATTTAACGATTTGAAATCGTGCATGGGGATTTTGCACTCTTTCGCGTGCGCTAGCATGCACTCGGCTTTCCCTTGAGAGACGCCAAATCTCACCGAAGCTAAATCGTCTTCACACATCTCCGGTTCGGTTCCCATATCATTCACGCCTCCATTTTGCGACTGACACGAAGGGTGCGTCATGTTCCCGACAAAAAAAGGCCATTCGAGGTCTTTCCATTTCGAGGCTTGACATACCTTTCGCGCTTGTTTACCCGGGGCCTTGGCGAGGCGTGATTCACCAAACCGGGACTCATCGTTTAAATGGTTCACTTTTTGCCGCGCGATGTACGCTTGCGCGGCTTTCTTCTCCTCCTTCTTTTCCGAAGTCTTGACCGCTTTCATGGCGTCTTCGTACGCTTTCTTCAAAGCCTCGGCGACTTTTTCGGCTTCAATGCGACTTTTCTTAGCTTTCTCAGCTGCAGCTACTGCTTTTTGCTTCTTGCTCATCGCCGTTGCGTATTCCTTCGTGGAAGAAGGACTGGAAGGCGTTTCGATATCCTCCCTCTCCGTCGATTTTTTCGAAGAAGACGATTTTTTCGAAGAAGAGGCAGAATCGACGACATCCCCAGCGTTATGTTTGCTTTTGTGATCTTTCTTCTCCGCCACGAAGTCATACGAAGTCGTCGCCAATTCTTCCTCGACTTCTTCTTTCGGCGCCTCGCGTTCGTCGACGTCTTTTTGCGAAAAGTACAGATCCGATGAATCTTGCGCGGGGCGTTTTTTAGAGGCCAAAGGATAATCGTACGATCGATGATCTCCAGAGCTGTCCTCTTTCTCGTCTTCGTCGTCGTCGTCGTCGTCGTATCGCTCGTAGCGGTGCTTACGAGAGGGTTCGTCGGAGGAAGCTTTTTCTTTTTCTTTTTCTTCCTCCTCCTCCTCATCGCCAACTTTCGGTGCTTCTTCTTTATCGACGAGTTCCTCCGGGCAGCACCCGACACCAGGAATCGGCACACCAGCGATACACGTCGGCGATGGATTACACGCGACGTTTTTGTACGGATCCAACTTAAACGTGTGCGGAACTTTGACGTTTTGGATGACAATCATGCCTTTCTCGTGATACGGTTTTGGCGCGTTGGCTTTCGCTTCTGCCTCAGCCTTTGCCGCGGCGATCGCGGCAGCTTTCGCTTCCGCTTTCTTTCGCTTCACTTCCTTTTCGTCAACGTTGATATTCGCGATGAGCTCCATCTCTTCCTTCGTCATACCGTTCGTTTCGATGCCTTTTGGTATGTACTGCGCGGCGATAGGATCAATCGACGATGACGTCTCCTCTCCTACTTCCGTTGCAACTTCAGGCGTCGCCGCGGCAGTAGCCATCACAGCTTGCTCCGGAAGTTCTCCAGATTCTAATTGTCGCATTCGTTCCTCCAGACTCGCTTTCGCGTCATCGTCTTCACTCGATCCGAGTTTGGTCAAAGCTCTCGCTTGTTGCGCAGCCATTTCAAACTTGCTCGCGACCGTCGCCTCGCCTAAATTCGCCATTGCTTCGTTGTACATTCTATTTCTGTTTATCTGCGCCAAAGCTCGCGGGCTCACACCGAGCATAGCTACTTCTTCTTCCTCAATTGGCGCGTCAAAAGTCTTGCGTTCCCCAAGCGCAGCCTCTCCGGCTTCATCACTACCGTTCGCGAAGGAGTCATCCTCCGCCGGGGAATTAAAGTTTAAAGAATCGATCAACTTTTGCTCTTCCTTTGTTAAACCAGTTTCCGGGTCAACCTTGTTTCTGAGCTTTTCTTGGTGTTTCTGCTTGGCTAACTTGGCCTTCATGGCGCCCGTGTCCGTGCCTTCGGATAAAGGCACCGTCGTTGCAACTTTCTTCCACTTGCGCGGCTTCAAGCTCATCGGGTCCATGTTCGATGCAGGAACTTCGTACGAACTTTCGAGCGAGCCTTCGAGAGTACCGTCGGAAGAGGCATTTTCAGACTCGTCGACGGCGGGTTCATCGGCTCCTTGTTCTTGTTCTTGTTCTTGTTCTTGTTCTTGTTCTTCGTCGTCGTCATTGGAGGCAAAGACGGAGTCGTCAAAGTCAACGGACGCCAAGGCATCCGCAGCTTCCTTCGCGCTTTCGTCGTCCATGGATCCGTTCAATTGGTCCAACATGATCTGCTCTTCCGGCGAGACGCCAATGGCCCCCGTGTTCTTGTTTGCTTTTTCCGCCTTTCTTTTAGACTTGGCTTCCTCTTCGCCAATCTGCGCGCTCATCTCATCCAAAGCGTCCATGCGTTTCATCAACTCAATCTCCTCCGGAGTTTTGCCCGCGAATCGAATGGCGTCAGCCTTCGCCTTTGCTCTGGCAGCTCTTTTTTCCCGAGCTTCTTGCTCCTTTTTAGCTTTAGCGGCTTCAAAAGCTTCCTTTTCTTCTTCGAGCTGTCGCTGCACGGCTCTCTTGTGCTCTTCAATCTTTGCCGCCTTGGCCAATTCCTTTTTCGCCGCCTTGAAGTCAATCTCTTCGCCTTCCTCCGAAGAAGAGGAGGAAGAAGATTTCTTCTTCGCGGCTTCTTTTTGCTCTTCCTCAAAAACATTTGCGTCGTCCGCGTGCGCCAAGATCTCATCAATCTCGTCGCGTTGCGCGTTGGCCGAGGCTTCTTCTTCCTCGGTCAACGGTTCCGGTTGGTCCGGGATGTTTTCACGCTCTTCCGATTCTTCAACAACAACTTCCTCGTCTTGTTGCGGCGGCACTTCCAACTCTACGACCACGTTGTGCTCCTCGCCGTCGGCGTCAGCGATAAACTTTCGCGCCTTGCTCTTGTGTGAGGATTTTTTACCGGTCGGGTGCAACGCGTTCTTCGCCGCCCTGATTTCACCTTTCTCGAGACGCGTTTGGCGATCGATTTGCGTTTGACTTTCTGCTTGGATTCTCGCAATTTCCGCCTTGCGGTCTGTTTCTTCTTGAATCTTCGCGTTCACGGCATCAATCTTAGCCTGCTTTACAGCGTTGGCGCTTTGCTCCTCCGCTTCTTTAGCTTTGCGCGTTGCCTCCTCTTGCTCTCTTATGGCGGCTTGTTGCGCGGCGATGATTTCTTCGAGCGGGCACCCGTCGTAGTTGCACGGTCCGTCCGTTCGGCCTTCCTTTTCCGCTTGAAGCGTTACGGCGGCATCGTTCGTCCATCCACCGCCTGCAGTGGTAGTGGTGGTGGTAGCAGATGCTTCTTCCGCAGAACCAGTCTTCGCTTCCGGAGTTGCAAACGCGGCGGCGTCAGCTCTCATCTGCGCCGCCAAGTCCGTTGGTTGTTGTGTTTCTTGAGATTGCGATTGCAAATCATTCAACTGATCCACGGTCGGGGTAGCAACTGCTTGCGTTTGCTCAGCTTGCGCTTGCGCTGCGGCATCAGTCGTCGCCGCCGCCGAAGCCGCCGGTTGTTCCTCTTGCGCTTCCTGGGTCGAAACTTCATCGTTGGCCTCCTTCTCCTCCTCCGCTGCATTTTCGGCGTCCCTCTGCGCTTTTTCGCTCGCCGCCTTGAGCTCCTTTTGCAATCTTTCAATTTTTTGCGCCGGAGTTTCGTTTTCCGGAATAGCTTCAGAGGCCGTACTTTCCGCCGGTTCCGGAACGACTTCTTCAACTTTTTCTTCCTCCTCCTGGTCCGCGGCGCCCTTCAAATCGGCTTTATCCATGGCCAAAATTTCCTCTGGCGTCATCTCATTTGACGCCTGCGCGGATGCAACTGACGCTTTCGTGTGTTCTGAGTTTGTAATCGCCGGAACGAACACTTTTTGCGCGGACATGGCCGTGTTCAAAAGACCGCTCATGCTCCCGTCCGACGGTTCGTCGTCGTCCTCGGAGGCGCCGCCGACTTCGGCTTGCTGCGGCTGTCCATCGTCCGTTTGCTGTTGCGCGTCCAATTCGCACAACGCCAGCTCTGACTGCACGGAAAACGCGCAATCCGAGTGGCAACTCCCCCAAACGAACGACCTCCCGTCGCTCTCTTTATACACGCGATCGTAAAACGTCTTGGTCGAATCCGAAAACGTCGACGCCGTGCACTCGTTCATGTTAAACATGTTGTTCGGGCTTCTCCCCAAGTTATTCTCCGGCATGCACGAATCCGGATTACTCGCAGTCGATATGCACCCGGCATCTTTTCGAAACGCCGGTCCGTTCGGCCCGTTCTTTTCGTACAAGGCGAACGTAAACTCGTCCCCGGGCGCTAACACGTTCGCGTCCACTTCAAACGCGCCGCAGTGCGTCGCCGTCATCTCAATCCCGCGATCGAACGCTAACTCTGGATTTTGTTGCGATCGTACAATCACTCGCGCGCCCATGTTTTTCTTCCACGACGTCGGGTCTGGGTGGAAATCGAGCACGTGCAACGGCGCGCACGCCGTGTGCAGTTTGATGGTTTTGGACGCGTGCGATGATTGCGACGACGCGGCTTCCCCGAGACGATGATGCGAAGATCGAGTTCCGCCGCTCGTCGCTAAAGAAGAAGAACGCACCGAGTTGCCTGTGTTCCCGCCGCTCAGAGCGAGGGTGGTGGCCAAGACCATCGCGCCAGAACCGGCGAGGACTTTTAGTGTCCACGTCTTTGAAGACGAGGACGACGCGAAGCGAAACGCATCGTCGTTCGCTTCACGCGGCCTCAGCAACGATTGGTGCTCGGCCATTTTGTGTGTGTAAATAACGTGTGCGTGTAAAAAGGAACAACCACTCTCTCTCCTCGTATAGTAGCGCTCAAAAAAGGTACGCGAACAGAACCCCGTCGTGTATGTGTCGACGAGTTTTTGTGTTTCAGGAAGACAAACTCTTCTTCCTCTTCTTCTTCTTCTTAGCGTAAACGCGCGTTCTTTTCTGTTGTGTATCTCGCAAAATGCAGAGACCTCCGCTTTTGGTACATTTAGGGTTTTAATATAAAAAATTATTTCTACCTTTTTTTCATTTGAAAAAGTAAGGCACAACAACACAACAGACTCGATACATTTGTCTCTCTCTCGTCGCAAAATCGAGTCTATTCACTTTTACTTGAAAGCTTCTTCTCGAACAAAATCAAGTGCTCTTTCCTGGCCCCGTTATAGACGGTTCCGGTAGTTTCCATGGTTCGTAACAAAGCGAGCGAACAACTGGCGAGAAGCGTAAAACCGAGTTGCTCGGCGCAAACGACGGTGCTTTTTAAAGCGTCCACGTTGGCGCCGTCGCCAATCATGACGAGCATTCGACCGGACGGTTTTAACGTTTTATAGGCGTTCTTAAGCCATTGCGTTTGGGATCGGGTCCATTTGTCGTTGAACGCGGACGGGTCTTTCCGTAACTCTCGCTTGGCGCCGAATTCGTTGGCGGAGCTGAAATCGTCGCTCCACGGCGCGCGGTTGCCGTTTTCGTCCAATTCGTTCGAGTCGGGGACTTTTGCGTCGACGTAGTACGACGTCGGTGGTTTTTTGGATTGAGTTTCTTCACTTGTCGTCGTTATCGCGCTACCGTTACCGGCAGTACTCCCGACGCGAAATCTCGACCTTTGTTTTCTCGCGAACGAGACGTAGTCGTACACTCCCGGGTACGGCGGACTCGTCAGTATTCCCGAAACTGTTCCAATTTTATCTTTAGGAACTAAATCATCAAACCGGGCGTCGCCTTTACGGATGACCACGTCTGCTGTTCCACCTACCGCGTCGTGTAAATCCTTCACGCGAAATATGTACTCGTCGACGCACCTTTGGTAAAAGCTCAACGGCGAGTAATACGAGTCGTCTCGATCGCTTTTGCTACCATTGCTCGTCGCGCGTCGCTTTCCGAACCGTTTTTTTCTCTTATTTCTTTTCTGTCGCACGAAGTGTCTTCGTTCTGCTTCGGCTAAACAGAAGAAAAGCGCCGTTTTCCTCGTCGTCGAGTCTATGCTATTGCTATTACTCTCGTTACCGCTACTGCTACTATTACTCTCGTCGTCCTCGCTCTCTAGTGAAATCGCCTTCTCCACTGCCACGGCAATGCTCGCAAAGCTCCCTAACGGATTGACGTTTTCGTCTGCGTCTTTTTCATCCGCAATAATCGCCTCAATCTTCTTCATCCGTTCTCTCAACCACGTCTCTTCCTCGTCCACGTTTTCCGGCACCCAAACGCGGTGGCCGCAAACGTGTAGCGCCAACGGACTGACATCCGTCCCGTACGCGATTAAACCGTTCGTCATCGCCACGATCGGTACTGTTCCGCCGCCACAAAACGGGTCCAAAACGCTTTCTTTGTTCTTCGTTTTACTGTTCTCGTGATCGTCGTCCTCCGCCTCTCCCCTCCTCAACAAAAGCTCCACGCACCTCTCGGCCGCCGCTGGTTGCATGCCGGCTAAGATTTCCCCAAACCCGTGCGTGACTCGGCGAAAACCGCTCGGCACATGCGTAAACCCGTGCTTCCACTGCATTCGCATCGCGTGGAGAAGCACAGAGGTGTACTCCTCCGGTCCGTGGCACGTTTCCGTGAACTCTGTGCTCGGGATTTTCGTGTGTTCGTAATACTCTAAGGGGGGTGATTCTGTCGTTTTTGTCGCGAGAGTGCTGGCGATGGCGCATCGATTTCGTCTCCTCTTCCTCTCGTGCGCGTGGTGTTGTTGTTGATGACGACGATGATGCTGTTTTCTCCGCAACTCTTGCTGCCGAAAAGCGAAGAGAGAGGAAGCGACGACGCGCATATGGATGTGCTTCTCTTTTCCAAGCAAAGAAACAGTTACAAAAGTGTGGTTTTATGACATGTACTTTTAATAGTAAAATTTCAACGGTTTGGTCTTCTATACGCACACATTTTTACGCGTTTAGTATCATTTGCGCATTCTTTTGTGCCTGATGTAGTTTAGTTATTATCACGTGGCTTTATTCTTTTCGGCTTTCTCGAACGCTCTTTTCAAGTCGTTTAACAAATCCTCGGCGTCTTCGATGCCGCAACTGATGCGAACCAAATCGTCCGGCAAGCCTCGAGCGGCTCTGACTTCTGCTGGAATACTCGCGTGCGACATGAAACACGGCAAGGAAATTAAACTCGTCACGCCACCGAAAGAGACGGTAATTTTAAACAGTTTCGTTTCTTCGACTATAGTTTTGGAAAAGTTGACGTCTCCCGTGGTGAAGGAGAGAATGCTTCCCGCGCCGGTGGCTTGGGAGAAGTGCACGTCGTGGAACGGGTTGGATTTCAATCCCGGGTAGTTTACTTTTTGGACCTTCGGGTGATTGTCGATCCATTCGGCTAATTTCATCGCGTTTTCTTGCTGTCTTTTCATTCGCAAGTCCATGGTTTTGATGCCTCTCAAAGCTAACCAACAATCGAACGGGCCTAAAAGCGTTCCGCAAGCGTTTTGGAAAAAGTACACGCGTTTTGCCAACTCTTCACCTTTGACTGCGAGTAAACCTCCGGTAACATCCGAATGCCCGGCGATGAACTTTGTCGCGGAAACCATGCTAATATCTGCTCCTAACTCTAACGGGTTTTGAAACGTCGCGGTCATGATGGAGTTATCCACGCACACCAAAGCGCCTTTCTTCTTGGCCATCTCGCAAATTTTGCGCACGTCGATGCATTGCAATCTCGGATTGGTCGGCGACTCGAGCATAACCATCGTCGTCGGTCCACCGTTAATGGCTTCTTCCACTGCTTTCAAATCCGTGCAGTCCACGTTCACGACTTCAATCCCAACTTCCGGAACGACTTGCGCTAACAACCGACTCGTCCCGCCGTAAATATCGTCGCCGGTGACGATGCGCTCGCCATTCTTCACCAATCTCGTCACCGTCGCTAACGCGCTCATCCCCGAGCTGAACGCGAACGCTCTCGTCGCGCCTTCAATGTCCGCGAATTGCTCCTCCAACTGGTCTCTCGTCGGGTTCCCACTTCTCGTGTAATCGTACCTCCCGTTTTCTGTCGCGTTCGGTTGCGCGAACGTGGCGGTTTGGTACAGCGGCGGCGCCGACGCGGAATACGGGTCCTCGACGGACGTTTTCGGGTGCACCAGTTTTGTCGCGATAGATAAACTCTTCCTGAGTTCCTTTTCGTCCTCGTTTGAAGAAACAACATCCTCCTCCGAAGCCGCCATGACGACAGAACTCCTTCCCAATTTTAATACGCTTTTCCCGGTTTTGGATAAAAGCACAGAAATTTCAGACGATGATTTTTTACGCCTTCTTCGCTCCTGCTGCTGCTTCGAGAAAAATCGAAAAGAAGAAGAAGAAGAAGAAGAACGAGTCGTCGTCGTCGTCGTCTTCGTCCTCCTCCTCGTCGTCGTCGAAACCGACGAAGGTGCCGTTAACCCTGCTCCTCCACCGAACGACACACGCAACGACATTTGGTCGGGAAAGTAGTGAAAAGCTTTTTCCTTGTAACCGGTATTCACAACAAAAGAGTTTAGGGTTTACAAAACAAAAAGCACCAAAACCCTAAATGAGGGGACGTAAAAAGTCGTTCTTTGGAAAAAAAGAGAAAAATTTTCAAAATCCGAGAGAGAGATAAGCGCGACGAAAACACGCGCAGAGAAGGAGGAGGAGATCGCTCTCTCGGCTGCTGCGCGCTTTACGACGTCTGCGCTCTGACGAGGACGACGACGCGTTGCCCAAAAAACGAGTAAAATGTCCTCCTCGTCTTTTGAGAAGAGCACGACGAACAAAACCAACATCAAAGAAAACATTAACGACACCAACAACAAAATTCGCTTCTTCAGCCGAAACGCGAACGTGATAAAAGAAGACGTGGAAAAAGGCACCAAAGAATGGTCCAACGTCCCTTCGGCGGTGAGACGCGCGTTTTTACGCCTCGGTCTCATCTCTGAACGAGAAAATACGGCGAACGAAATCAGAGACTCGAGGTTAGAGGCGACGGAAAAACGATTAGGGGACGTGGAAAAACGATGCCAAATCTTGCTCAACGGTGTAGAGTGCGAGCGAGAGGAAAACGCGCGATTGATGGAACGACTGTCGAGTTTAGAGAAGGAACACGCGACGTTTCGAAACGAGTGCGAAACAATCGTGAGTGGTTTGGAGAAGCACGTTTTGAATGTCACGACGGAAACGAGCCAAATGAAAGCGACCGTGGCGAAGTCGGCGCAGATGGAAGCTATCGTCAAGGCGAACGAAATAGCGTTGAACGCGGTGGCGAGTTCTGTTGATGACGCGGTCGCCGTGTCGCGAGTCGCGAAAGACGAGGCAAAGAGATGCGTGAAAATGATGGAGAGAGGTTTCGATGTGAATGAAATTCGGAACGACGTGAACGTTTTGACAGCGCAGATGACTCGCGTGGAAAGCGAGAGAAGAGAGTGCGAGAAGTTTGCTCAAGCGAGTCGAAAGGCGGCGAGCAAAGCCGAGGAAGAGGCACGGAAAGCGGACGTGGAGAGAACGAAAACGCAAAGCTTCGCGGAGATTGTGGGACAATTCAATCGCGAGGTGGATAGAAAAATGCAGGCGTTGAAAGTTGGTTTACAAGCGTGCGACGAGGCGGAAGGGTTGATCAAAGATCGAGTCCGAGAAGCCAAGGCGGAAAGCGATCGAAACCGAGACGCGATGGAGATGTTTGCAGAGAAAGCGAGAGGGAAATTGATGGAGTCGTGTTCGCACGTGGAGAGAGTTGCGCGAACGTGCGCGAACGTGGCGGACGCGAGCACGAGAGAAATGCACGAGGCGGTGGAAAATGAAAAGGAGACGCTGAGGACGTTGGAGGAGGAGATGGAGTTGAGATTTCGAGACGAGTGCGATCGATTTGAACGCGCGGCGAAGAGCGCGAGGAAAGAGGTGGAGGACGTCGCGGAAGCGGTAAAAGGTCAAGTCGTCGATGAGTGCGGTCAAGTCTGCGACGTGGTCATCGCAAAGTTTGTTCAAGAACGCGCGAGTGAGTTGTCCGAAACGGTCGTTTCGGCGATCAAAATGAAAGCCAGCGACGCCGCAGCGGACGCGAGACGGTGCGCGGAGATGTGTTCGGACGTTTCAAAAGTAGCCAGAGATGCGGAACAACAGTTTCAAAGAAAAGTAGACGATGGGTTCAGGTCCGTAGATATTGCCATTGCGAGAGCGGAAGCGGCACAGGAAGACATCTCGACGCAAAAGGATACTATTTTGCGCGCGGTGGACGAAGCGTTGGACGCGTTGCGCCAACGGGAGGCGAGTTGCTCGAAACGCATGCACGACGAAAGCGAAGAACGAATGCGCGCTTTTAGACGAACCATAGACGAATTGAAACAATCGGTTGGGAACATCGACGCAGCGGATGTTGTCGCGTTCAAAAAACGGTGCGACGGCTTGGAAGCGAGAGTTTTAGAGTGCGAAAAGAACGGACGCGTTTCGTTCGGGACGCTTGAACACGTCAACAGAGAGCTGGAAAGGTTAACGTTAGATTTTAACGACGTCCGTGGGGACGTCGCCGAACGCTTGCGCAGAGACGAGGAAGTGTGCAAAGAGCTCGAACGGTTAGAAAAACGCGTGAAAGAGGAGATTGTTGCCGCCACGGAACGCGCGCAATCCTTCGCGCAAATGGAAATCGAACCGCTTCGATTGGAAAACGTGGAGAAAATCGAAGGCATTTGCGAGGCGTTGTTTGGGTTGGAAAATGGAAAGATGGCCGGTAAAGACGCGCAAACGATTAAAGCGATGACGCGAACGATGTTTTTAGATTCTAGCACCTCGGCGATGGAAATGTATTTAGGTGGTGGTGGGAGCATGGAAATGTCCTCGTCGTCGACGTTGGTGCCGACGACGGAGCACGGCGAAGGCGACAGCGCTTCCGTATTTGCCAAAATCAGACGCCTAGAAGCGCTCGCAAAAACCTTCGAAAAGAGAAGCGAAGTCGAGAAACTCGCGAACGAGATCGCGTCGAGACAGACGGAACACTCGCAGGTTTTGAAATCGTTACACGATGGCGTGCAATTTGCCATGCGAGAACGCCCGACGAGAGAGGCGGTGGAACATCTCGTCAACGACATTTCCGAAAGAGTTTTAGACTTAGAAACCGATAAAGAGGTGAATAAAACTCGATTGCGACAAGTCACGGAATCTGCAAAGGAGATCATCGACAGGAGGTGCGAAGCTTTAGAAGCCGCCCATCGAGCGCAGTTGAGGAAACTCGCCAACCAACGCATCTCGACGACGACGCAAACGACTACGGAAAATGAAGTCTCCTCGCGCTCTACCTTCACCAACAACGACGATGGCGAAAATAGATTAGAAGCTATACTTCTGCACGAGTACCCTAAAAGGACGGAGATGAACGCCGCGATTGCGGGAGTAGAAAATCAAATTCGAAGAGTCGAAGAGAGAACTCGATTGAAATTGGATTTGAAAGCAGATAAGAAAGACGTCGTCGCGTTGGCCGAGCGCGTGGTGAATAAATGATAAAAGCACTATTCCAGCGGTACCTACTAGGTACTATGTAAATCTATATAATTCTACACGTATGTAAACTATCTCCATCACAATCTCTCTATGATCTCTTTCCGGATCTTCTCAAAATATGTCAACTCAACAATCGCCTTCCTCGCTTTCTCCGCGTCGAATTCCACTTCATCGTCCAACGCCTCTCCCACTCGCCTTTCCGCCTCTTCCATCCTCTCCTCGTTCTCTTCTTTCAACTTTATCAACTCCTCCCCGTCCTCGTCCGCGTCTTCAATCGCCTCTCGAACTTCCATGACCAAAAAAAGTAACTCTGGCGGCACCTCTTCTCTCGCTTCGTCTCCGTTCGTCTCCGTCTCCTCCGCGCCGTCGTACGCCGCTCCCGTTTTCAAACCGAACAAATACTTCGCCCGTAAAAGTGGATCCCGTAACTTCCCGTACGCTTCGTTCACTCTCGCGCTGATCTTTTCCGAGTACTCTTTCTCTCGCTTCATCTGTCCTCCCGCGCTCGAAAACTTATCCGGGTGGAGTCTTTTTTGTAAATTTTTCATCGAAAGTTCCACTCGTTTCACATCGACTGAAAACCGTTCCGGGACGCTTAAGAGTCTGTAGTGGGAGACGTCGTGAAACGTATTTGGGTGCTTAATCGCGGCGCATTTTTTGCAAAAGAACGATATCTCTTCCTCCCCGTCGTCTTCTTCTTTATCCCCCTGGGAGTGTTGTTCGGTGAAACAGGACCAACACGCAAACTTTGCCCCCGCTCGTTGGGGAAACGAGGACGCCGAGGAGGAAACGAAATCTCTTCGCCTCCCCGTTCGCGTGCTCATACTAAAGAGTTCTCTCTCGCTCGAAAAAAAGAAAGCGCGTTTCGCGCTCGAAAGTACCATCATCGCGTTGCGCATCGCGCGATGCGAGAGCATTATTACGAGTGTCTCTCTCGCGTTTTCGCGCGATATTCGTCCGGGATGTAATGACGTTTTGGCTTCACATTGTGTAACTGTTTCGGGGAAATGAAATGGATCATCAGACGCCTTGCGCTTTAGAGTGAACGCGCAAATTCGCACGATGGTGGATGCAACAACAGGGGGTAAAAAAGCGCGCGATGATAAAGAAGAAGCGACGAAGGCGATGCCTTCTTTACCTATCTTCTTCAGCGCGTGCGTGTCTTCCTCAAAGAGTGCCGCCGCTCGAAAACAACGACACCTGCGGTGGTTCAACAACGCGTTGACGTCGACGTCGGAAACCGAGGAGGACGGGGTCATCGCGGCGGCGTGCTCTGAAAAACTCGTCGGAGAAGAGTTTTCGTCTCTCTCGTCGAAAGAGAACTCGGGGACGAAGAGGATGATGTATTGCGATTACAACGGGTGTCCTCCGGTCAGTTCTCGATTGATTCAAAACTGCACTCGAGAACACACAGAGTCGATGGTTTTGGGCAATCCGCACAGCAAAAACGCATCCGCCTCGATCGCAGAAAAAGCGATTCATGAAAGCAGAAGTTTAGTTCTGAAACATTTCAACGCGCCGGAGTTTGGGGAATATCACTGCGTGTTTGTGAACGGAGGGGCGACGAATGCTGTGCAGTTAGTCGGGGACGCGTTCTTTTCAGTCGGGAAGCGAGACGCGTTGAGTTACGCGATGGATAATCACACGAGCGTGGTCGGGTTGAGGAATTTAGTTTGGAGCAGAGGCGGGGACGTGTTCGTGCTGGTCGAGAACGAAGAGGAGGAGTGGACGTCGGTGAAGGTGAACGATTGCGGCGCGAAAATAAAGACGAAGAAGAAATGGTTCAAGGGCAACAAAAGTAACCCCCGCGGTAGAAAACATTTGTTGGCGTACGCGGACGAGTCGAATTTCCACGGGCAAGGCGTTCGCGAGGCATGCGTGAAGAGGAAAATGGAAGAGATTTGTCGAGAAGGATCGGAATGCTTTACGTTATTAGACGCGTCTAAATCCGCGGCAATGCGTCCAGTGATGTTGAAAGATATGGAGAAGGAGTTGAGGCCCGACTTTATCGTCGCTTCGGCGTATAAAATATTCGGGTACCCAACTGGTGTTGGATTTTTGCTCGTTTCCAACAGAGCAATGGAAATGATCGAGAGGAACGAGAACATGAACCGTAAGTATTTCGGAGGCGGAACGGCGAAAGCGATCGATGCGAAGACAAACTTTTTCATCGCCAAGGAAAACGCGTCTGGTTTGGAACGAGGTACGTTGCCGTTTCAGCAAATAGCCGCGTTGCCAAAATGCTTCGAGTGGTATCAATCGATTGGAGGATCCGAGATGATTCGCATCAACGCCGGTCATGTCGGGGAAGTCTTAGCGAGTAGATTGTGGAACTTGCGACACGCGAATGGTAAACCAGTCGTGGAAATATACGGATCACAGTGGCGTCATTTAGCGGAACATTTGAAGAATCAAAGCGATTACGACGACCGGTACGAGAAATTGACGTACGACGGACGGAAAATTGTATCCTTATCTACCGTAGCTTTCAACGTACTCAACGACGACGGAACACACGTTGGATACTCAAAAGTAGAGCGCGCGTTAGCTTCGCAAAATATAGTCGTTCGTACCGGGTGTTGTTGTAACCCAGGCGCGTGCGAAAGCATCCGGAAGAAGAAAATCGAAAATCGGGTGAAAAAATTATACGAAACGAAAGGCAAAGTGTGCGGAGATGATATGGGTGTGGACGATACGGATGGGGAACCTTTAGGGTGCGTTCGGGCATCGTTCGGGTATGCCAGTCGAGTGAGCGACGCGAAGGCTATTATTGAAACCATTGAGCGCGAGTTTGTGTGTCACGCGCGAATGACGGATAGAGGAGCAAACGAAGCGCCGGAAACGCCTTCATCGCCTTCATCATCTTCTTCCTCGCTCGTTACAATTTCGAAAATAAACGTGTTCCCGATCAAGTCATGCGCTCCATTTAGTGTAGAGAAATGGTACTTGCTCCCATCTGGCTTGCTTTTTGATCGGAAATACGTGCTCATTGAGAAACAGTCAGGGATACCGTTGTCGCAAAAATCGTACCCGCAAATGGTGCGCATCACGCCTTCTGTGGAGACGATTGATTTAGAGGATGTAAACGGCTACGCGTTCACGTATTTGGTTCTGACGTGTAGTGGTATAAAGGAAACGCTTCGGATAGATTTGAACGAAGATGGAAAAGAATTTGATCTGTCTCGAGAGGGTAACGTTTCCGTCTCCATTCGCGGTAGCACGCGAGAGGCGAGACTGGTTCGAGATCCCGCGGCGCACGAGTGGTTCTCAAAAGTTCTCAACGTTGAATGTTGCCTCGCACTTTTAAAAGACGAGACGAAGCGCACGTTTGCGAATACTTCGCCGATTTTAATCGCCTCGGAACGATCGGCGAAAAGTTTAGGATGTGACATTTCTCGCTTTCGAGCAAACATTATTGTGAGTGAAAAGGAGAACGAGGACGTTGAAAAGAAGAAGAGCAAGAAAAAATCGTCTTCCAATGACAACGACCTTTTCTTGCTCGAGAAAACTTGGATATCGACTTCCATTTCGAACGAAAATGTAGGCATCAAAATACGTGACACGGTTACGTTAGGAAACGGACGTTTTTGCCACCGTTGCGAATCTGTCGCCATCGACCAAACTACCGGGAAACGCGACGAGAAAACGTGGGAGATTATCATGCGCAAAGCGGCAAACACATTCGGCGTATCGTTCGACGTTTTGCCGAACGGTCAAGAAGAAGGGTTCATGAGTAACACAATCGCCGTTGGTGACGAGATTCATTCTGTTCATTCAAATTATAGCGCGCCGCTTACATAGATATTGCAATTACAAATAGAAAATAAATTATGTCGTAAAAGCTACCGTAGAACGTTTTCAATAGATTTACCAAAACAACGTGGGAAACGATAAGCACCTTTTGAACTCATATCTCGGGCCGCCTTCTAACATTTCTTCCGTCAATCGCGCGCCGACGATTTCGTGTGGTCCTACCGGTGGTAAATCATTTTTCGCCTTCTCGTAATATTGCCAGAATAAATAGCACTGCGCGACACCTTTCATGCCGGCAAAATGCACGACAAAATCGCCATTGACGTACCACGGCAATAAACTGTTGAAGACGCACTGGTTGACAACTTTCGAGCGTTTGCGAACGTCCTCGGCGCCCTCGTATGGTTTTTTACTCGTGCCAACATTATTTGACCAGACTTCAGTTTGGAACAAATGATGGAAAGCGCGTTGTTCGTAATGGAAGACGTAATTTCCTCGGACTAAATCTTCTTGCGCCCACAACTCGGTGAGGAACCATCGCATCCATCGCGTGTTCTTGACAAACCAGACGCCCGAGTTTATGCCATTGTGATCGGCACCGATAACTTGGTCGTAATTATCGTCCGCGATATCTTCTAAGCGTATGTCCGGGTTCATAATGAGCGTGTCGATGTCCAAAAATAACAGCCATTTGTATCGCGGCAGGTACCTTTGTACGGCTAAGATTTTACTCCACGCCATCGGTCGAGTCGTATCTAAAGTTTCCGTGACAAAAATCAAATCATACTCGTGTATTTTCGCATACGCTCGTTTATTCGCAACGGAAGCTGCGCAAATATCAGCCGTGTGCGCGTCGCAGATGCACAGTATGGCAAATCCGGCGCCACGGCGTTTGGTCTTTTCCTTCACCTCGTCGACTCGTTTTTTTGCTTCGAGGGCAACCTCTTCCAAAAGGTTCGCTTTACGTTCGGCCGCTTCGAGTTGCGATTTGGGGTCGTCATAAGAGAAGTCTTCGTCGGTGTCATCGCGTGCACTTGCGTCTGCACTCGCGTAGGATGTGCTCGCAAACTTTCTTTCCTCTCCCGCGTCTTCCTCCTCCGAGATTGCTGATTCGTCCACAGATTCTTCTTCACTGTCTTGTTGTTCGACTACTTCTTCTCCTTCTGATTCTTCCTCGTCTTCTAGCAAATGAAAATCACCTTCTTCCCCGTTGCTAACGAGTGGAGCTGGAGGTTCTGATCCCGGGTCTTCGATGATTCGCTGGGTGGCACGTTTTGAAGCCACTTCGATGACTTCTCGACTGATGCTATCACCGTCGAGTGGTGCCGGTGATGATGATCGCTGTCCTAAACCGCCGAAGAAGCGAGATGCGAAATTCGATCCCGCTCGGCGCGGCGCGTCGCTTTTTCTTCCAACCCTTTCTTCGTCATCATCTTCATCATCTTCTCCTTGCTCTTTTGAGAGCACTTCGGACGGATAGTTATCTTCACCGAGCTCTAAGTACGCGTCTTCCGACACTCCGGATTCCTCTTTCGAGTCGCTCTCTGCTTCAAATCTTTCTACTCCAAATCCCGTTCGTTTACTATCATCGTGGGCAATTTCTTCCTCTTCTGCTTCTGCTTCTTCCACTTCGTCTTCTCTCTTGCCGTACACCTCCTCTGTTTCGAACAATCTTCTGCGTCCACTCGTCTTCGCGTACGCGTTCCTACTACCACTACCTCTGCTATTTTTCTTCACGTGCCTCTTCTTGATCTGCGCGTGTTGTTGTTGTAAGTGTTTCGGCGACCCGCTCGCCTTATTCCCAAAAACCACCGCGTCTTTCATCTTCACGCCTAAACTCTTCCTACTTTCCTCGTACGCCTTCCTCCTCTCGAACAAATCCGCCAACTGTTCCGTCGGTGGTGGCGTATCGTTCCCGCACGGTATCGGCCTCTGGTCTCTCAACGGGAACTTGATGTACCGCAAGTATCCAATCTTCACAAAGTACAGAAAATGGTACGCCGTTCGACCGAAGAAGTGTAAGAACGCTACAACGAGAAACACTTTCAAAAACAGACGCGCGCGTAATTTCCGTCGGAGTCTTCTCTGTTGCAGGTCGTTCGCTCGAGGCGAATGCGGATGCTGCGGCTTCGACGGAGTACTCATCATCGTCATCATATTCGCGTTCGTATTCGTCGCAGACTCGTTTCCGCCGGGGCCATTCGTATTCCCGCTCATTCCCGCGTCGCCACCGCTCACCTTATTCGTCGCGTGCGTAAAACCAACACTCATCTTCTTCGAGGAAAGGTGTCGCTCTCTCGGACTCGTGCTCCTCCCGGCGACCGCGGACGACGCAGACGACGACGAATTCGACGCAGACGAGGAAGATAAAGACGACGGGGGGAATCCAAATCGTGCCATACTCGCAGATAAGAGCTCGTCGTCGGTCTCCCTTTCTCGCTTCCCCAAATCGGATATTCCGTCCCCGGGAAAATCAATTATTCCTCTTTCGTCGAGTGCGGAACTCCGCCACCGAGTGTGCCGCTCGTTTTGCTTTTATCCCTCGCTCTCCCGAAAGGCTTCGTTCTCGCTGTTCCTCTCGCGTTTGCGTGAGAGAAATGTGAAGAGAGAGAGGCAAGAGGCAACGGAGATGATGAGACACACAACGACACACGCACGCAGAGATGTGCGGGTGCTTTTGTGCCTTTGACTCCGTACTTCTGTCTGAGGAGAATATTTCGTTCCTTACTTTTTCGAAGCGTGTGGCCTCTTTGTGGTGTGTGTGATGAATCGTCGGAGTTTCGTTTTCGGAGTTTGAAAGTGATTTCAATTAAGTGCTTTTGCGCGCCAGAGAGCAGCGCCTGGCTTCCTTTCGAAACACACATCTCGGAGGACACTTTTCGCATATGACCTCAACGACAGAAGGTGGTTTCCTTCTTTGAACCGCCGTTGCTCGAGAAAAGTGCTCTCGCGCGATCGTACCGACGCTGACGCGCGATAAAATTTACGCGCGCTTGACGAAAAGCTGCGGAGAGGTCGGCGAGCTGTTGCGAACCAGTTCCACCGTTTTCGAGCGTCGTGGACGTTTTCGAGGTGAGGTCTTCTTCTCTCTGCGCTTCTTCTTCCACTTTGGTTTTTTCAAACAACAGTTTCGCTTTTTGCATGGATCTGAGCGCAGATTCCGCGCGTTCTTTGAGCACATG